>Ga0193728_1002073_pt1 | contig 10369 bp, 7 predicted proteins | sample U1c1metaG_FD_143037 | JGI IMG/M metagenome (GOLD analysis project Ga0193728, IMG submission 143037) | Soil microbial communities from a riparian zone of the East river system, Colorado, United States - U1c1 | ecosystem: Environmental > Terrestrial > Soil > Riparian zone | place: USA: East River... | reverse complement strand
AGCTCCCGGTGATCGGCGCGGTCGCTGCTCCCGCGGCTGTGTTGATCCGACCCGACGGGTACGTCGCGTGGGTTGGAGACGGAACGGACCAAGGTCTTCATGACGCACTGACCAGCTGGTTCGGACCACGCGCGAAGCGGGTCTAACTCAGCAGATTCCTGCGTTACTACTTGCCACCCAGAACGCTTTGGGCTAAACGTCCGCTTCGTCTTCACAGCCGAGGTGTATCCGTCAGAAATCGTAGCTAAGTCGTCGAAACTCTAGGGGAGTAGCTCAATGGTAGAGCATCCGTCTCCAAAGCGGAGGGCTGCAGGTTCAAGTCCTGTCTCCCCTGCCACATCGCAGAAGAAGCATTAACAAGGAAGCCGTGGCCCAACAAGAGAACGCACCGAACAAGCCCGTCCACCTGATGTACCTCATCGGGACGGTCATCCTGTTCTACCTCTTGCAGTGGAGCATCGACTGGATTTGGGGCTTCTTCACGCCTTCGACGCCTAGCGATTTCAAGATCAGCCTGGCCGCCGCAGTGGTCGCCACTTCGGTCGGCGTGATCATGTACCGCAACGATCGCATCTATCACCTCGCGAACGAGGTGGCGTCCGAGCTCAAGAAGGTCACCTGGCCGACCGCGAAGGACACCCGCCGGTCGACGATGACGGTGATCTTCATGGCGATCCTCGCGTCGCTGATCCTGTTCACGTTCGACCTCATGTGGTCCGGCATCACGGAGCGCGTTTATGGATAACGGTACCGAGCCCAACGATTCCGACGCCGCCGACGCCGAGCAGGCGCAGGAACCGGCGCCGCGGACGTCGGCGCCGAGCATCACGGGCAACATCGCTCCGCCGACCGCCGAGAAGAAGTGGTACATCGTCAACACTTACTCGGGCCACGAGAACAAGGCGAAGCTGACGCTGCTCGAGCGCGTCCGCAACAACAACCTCACCGAGTACTTCGGTGACGTGCTCGTGCCGACCGAGTCGGTGACCGAGAACATCAAGGGTCAGCGTCGCACGATGACCCGCAAGTTCTTCCCCGGCTACATGTTCGTCCAGATGATCCTGGACGACCGCACGTTCCACCTCGTGAAGAACACGCCCAAGATCACGGGCTTCCTCGGCGGAACCAAGCCGAGCCCGGTTCCGGAGCGCGAGATTCACGGCGTGCAGACCAACGCCGCCGAGGGCAAGGCTGGAAAGCCCAAGGCCCGCGTGACGTTCGAGATCGGCGAGTCGGTCCGCGTGATCGATGGCCCGTTCGCGAGCTTCGCGGCGACGGTCGAAGAAGTGAAGAACGAGAAACAGAAGATCAAGGTCACGGTCTCGATGTTCGGCCGCCCCACGCCGGTCGAGCTTGACTTCGCCCAGGTCGAGAAAGCATAAGTACGGCCCGTCATGAAGAAGGTCACCGCAATCATCAAGCTCCAGTGCCCCGCCGGTAAGGCGAACCCGGCGCCGCCCGTCGGTCCGGCACTCGGACAGCATGGTTTGAACATCATGCAGTTCTGCAAGGAGTTCAACGCGCGCACGGCGCAGATGGGTGACCTGATCATCCCGGTGCTGATCACCGCGTACGCCGACCGCTCGTTCACGTTCATCACGAAGACCCCGCCGGCGTCGATCCTCCTCAAGAAGGCGGCGAAGATCGAGAGCGGCTCGGGCGAGCCGAACAAGACCAAGGTCGGCAAGGTCACCCAAAAGCAGGTCCGCGAGATCGCGGAGCAGAAGCTCCCCGACCTCAACACCACGAGCATCGAGTCGGCGATGAAGTCCGTCGCCGGCACCGCCCGCTCGATGGGGCTCGACGTCGTCGACTGATTCGTGTAGACATCGCAGTCCCGCACCACCCCCCCCTGGGAGACTGCTCCGGCAGTCGCTTGACCAGGACGGAGTCACTTTATGGCAGGCAAGAAGTTCAAGAAGGCGCTCGCGTCGTACGACTCGATCAAGCGCTACACCGTCGAAGAAGGCGTCGCGCTGATCGCCAAGACCAAGATCTCGTCGAAGTGGGACGAGACGGTCGACGCGTCGATCCGCCTCGGCGTCAATCCAAAGTACGCCGACCAGATGGTCCGCGGCTCGGTCGTGATGCCCGGCGGCACCGGCAAGACCAAGCGCGTCCTCGTGATCGCGAAGCCCGACAAGGCGCGCGAGGCCCTCGAAGCCGGCGCGGACTACGCGGGCTCGGACGAGTACATCAAGAAGATCGCCGAGGAGAACTGGTTCGAGTTCGACACCCTCGTCGCGACGCCGGACATGATGGTGCAGGTCGGTAAGATCGGCCGCGTCCTCGGTCCGCGCGGCTTGATGCCGAACCCTAAGGTCGGCACCGTCACCGCCGACGTCAAGAAGGCCGTCGCCGAGCTCAAGGCCGGCCGCGTCGAGTTCCGCGTCGAGAAGGCGGGCATCATCCAGACCCCGTTCGGCAAGGCCTCGTTCTCGGCGGAGGCGCTCGCGAAGAACCTCCGCGCGCTGCTCGAGCAGCTGATGAAGCTGAAGCCGCAGACCGCGAAGGGCACGTACATGCGGTCGATCACGATCTCGACCACCCACGGCCCCGGCATCAAGATCGACCCGACCCCGTTCACCACCGGAGTGGAAGCTTAGATCACCCGATTTCGATACGACTCACCGTCGAAGACTGCCGGCGACAATAAGTCCTGCAGGAGACGAGTGGACGATTTGCGAGCATCTGCTCGCGAAGCCGACCCTCTCGCCTCACCTCGAGAGGGTCGCTGCTTTTAGGAGTCACCATGGAAAGAGCACAAAAAGAACAAGTCCTCGGCGAGATCACGGAGGCGTGGAAGAACGTCTCGTCGATCGTCATCGCCGACTACCGCGGCATCAAGGTCCCGGTCGTCACCGCGATGCGCGATGACTTCCGCAAGGGTGGCTGTCACTACCGCGTGATCAAGAACTCGCTCGTCAAGATCGCGGTGAAGGGCTCCAAGATGGAGCCGATCACCCAGCTCATGTCGGGCACCACCGCGGTGATCTGGACGACCGGCGAGTCGCCGACGCCGCCCGCGGAGATCGCGCTCAAGTGGGCCAAGACCGAGCCGAAGTTCAAGATCCTCGGCGGCTACTACGAGGGCTCGGTCCTCAACCTTGCCGGCGTCGAGACGCTCTCGAAGATGCCGACGAAGAACCAGATCCGCGCGTCGATGCTGATGACGTTCCTCGCGGGTCCGCAGTCGTTCGTCGCGCAGATCGCGGCGCCCATCCAAAACTTTGCTTACCTCCTGGATGCGCGCAAGCGCGACCTCGAGAAGTCCGCGTAGTCGCACCCACCCCAACCACGTTTTCGAACCAATCGGTTTCTAGGAAAGAAGAAGAGTCATGGCGTTCAATCAGGAAGAGTTCATTTCCCAGCTTTCGGGTCTCACGGTCGTCGAGCTCGTCGGTCTCACCAAGGCCCTCGAGGACAAGTGGGGCGTCAAGGCGGCCCCGGTCGCGATGGCGGCGGCTCCGGCCGCGGCGTCGTCGGCTCCCGCGGCTGCGGCCGAGGAGAAGACCGAGTTCACCGTCACCCTCAAGGGCGGCGGCGCGAACAAGATCGGTGTCATCAAGGTCGTCCGTGAAGTCACGGGCCTGGGCCTGAAGGACGCGAAGGACCTCGTCGACGGTGCTCCGAAGGACGTCAAGGTCGGCGTCAACAAGACCGAGGCGCAGGACATCGAGAAGAAGCTCAAGGAAGCCGGCGCGGAAGTCGAAGTTAAGTAACTCAGCTGCTCGGAGCTCTCGCGAGGTCATGGGTTCGCCCATGGCCTCGTGGCGTTTCGGGCCGAGGCCGACGGCCGAGGCCCCCCGGCGGGGCCGGGCGGACCCGCCCGATTGCACGGGTTGTCACGTAGCGTCAAATGCCGTAAAAACCGCTTCCCGAACCCCGGTCAAGGCCGCCGGGAGGGTCGGGATCCCGAGCAATTTTGGCACGATCACTTGCAGCACACTTTTCGGTTCACTTTTCCGGGGACATGCTATACGCAGCCCCGATTCTTGGCGCGTACGTCGTTGACTAAGCAGTAAATCAGGCCGGTCACTCCTTCTCGCAGCCCTCGAGAAGATGGTGTCCGGCTACAGCTCATTTCGGCTAAGCCCAAGCCGAAGAACGGGACAGCTCACACCATGGCGTCACTGATCCAGAAGAACTTCCGAGCGCGCAAGAGCTTCGCGAAGCTCAAGCAGGTCATCGAGATTCCGAATCTCATCGACATCCAGAAGCGCAGCTACGACAAGTTCCTCCAGCTCGATATCCCCGCCGACAAGCGCGAGGACATGGGCATCCAGGGCGTCTTCAAGAGCGTCTTCCCGATCAAGGACTTCTCGGAGACGAGCTCGCTCGAGTTCGTGTCGTACAACCTCGAGAAGCCGAAGTACGACGTCGACGAGTGCCGCGCCCGCGGCATGACGTTCGCCGCGCCGATCAAGGTCGTCATCCGACTGGTCGTGTGGGACGTCAACGAAGAGACCGGCGTGCAGTCGATCCGCGACGTCAAGGAGCAAGAGGTCTACTTCGGCGAGATCCCGCTGATGACCGACTCCGGCACGTTCATCATCAACGGCACCGAGCGCGTCATCGTCTCGCAGCTCCACCGCTCGCCCGGCGTGTTCTTCGATCACGACAAGGGCAAGACGCACTCCTCGGGCAAGCTGCTCTACAGCGCCCGCGTGATCCCGTACCGTGGCTCGTGGCTCGACTTCGAGTTCGACCACAAGGACATCCTCTACGTCCGCATCGATCGCCGCCGCAAGCTGCACGCGACCGTGCTGCTCCGCGCGCTCGGCTACTCGACCGAGGAGCTGCTGAACTACTTCTACGACACCGAAGTCATCCACTTCGAAGCGTCGAAGAAGTACTCGCGCCAGGTCAACTACGAGCTGCTCGTCGGCCAGCGCGCGACGCGCGACATCAAGCACCCGAAGACGAAGGAAGTCCTCGTCAAGAAGAACCGCAAGTTCACCAAGGGTGCGATCCGCAAGCTCCAGGAGTCCGGCGTCGACCAGCTCCCGATCGAGCTCGACGAGCTCGTCGGCAAGGTCTCGGCGAAGGACGTCATCGACGAGTCGACCGGTGAAGTGCTGTTGCAGTGCAACGAGGAGCTGACCGAGCAGAAGCTCGAAGAGCTCCGCGATCGCGGCGTCGAGAAGGTCGAGGTTCTGTTCATCGACAACCTCAACGTCGGCCCGTACCTCCGCAACACGCTGCTCACCGACAAGCTCCAGGGCCCCGACGAGGCGGTCATGGAGATCTATCGCCGCCTGCGCCCGGGTGATCAGCCGGCGCTCGATTCGGCGCAGACCCTGTTCCACAACCTGTTCTTCAATGCGGAGCGCTACGACCTGTCGCGCGTCGGCCGCTTGAAGCTCAACTACAAGTTCAAGATCGACGAATCGATCGAGACCCAGATCCTCACGAAGCGCGACATCCTCGAGACCGTCCGCTACCTGATCGAGCTGCGCAACGGCCGCGGCGTGATCGACGACATCGATCACCTCGGCAACCGCCGCGTTCGCGCGGTCGGTGAGCTGATGGAGAACCAGTACCGCATCGGCCTCGTTCGCATGGAGCGCGCGATCAAAGAGCGCATGTCGATGTCGCAAGAGATCGAGACGCTCATGCCGCACGACCTCATCAACGCGAAGCCGGTCTCGGCCGTGGTGAAGGAGTACTTCGGTAGCTCGCAGCTGTCGCAGTTCATGGACCAGACGAACCCGCTGTCGGAGGTGACGCACAAGCGTCGCCTCTCGGCGCTCGGACCTGGTGGCCTGACGCGCGAGCGCGCGGGCTTCGAAGTCCGCGACGTGCACCCGACCCACTACGGTCGGATCTGCCCGATCGAGACGCCGGAAGGTCCGAACATCGGCCTGATCGCGTCGCTGTCGACGTTCGCCCGCGTCAACGAGTACGGCTTCATCGAGACGCCGTACCGCGCGGTCGAGCAGGGCAAGGCGAGCGAAGACGTCAGCTTCTACTCGGCGCTCCAGGAGGAGGGCCAGATCATCACGCACGCGAGCGTGGAGCAGAAGAACGGCAAGCTCACCGAAGACTTCGTGTCGAGCCGCAAGGGCTCGGACGTCGTGATGAGCCGTCCCGAGGACGTCACGCTGATGGAGGTCTCGCCGAACCAGCTGGTGTCGGTGGCCGCGTCGTTGATCCCGTTCCTCGAGCATGACGACGCGAACCGCGCCCTCATGGGTTCGAACATGCAGCGCCAAGCGGTGCCGCTCGTTCGCACCACGTCGCCGCTGATCGGCACGGGCATGGAGGGCATCGTCGCCCGCGACTCCGGCGTCACCGTCGTCGCGAAGCGCGAAGGTACGGTCGACTGGGTCGACGCGAACCGCATCGTCGTGCGCCCGAGCAAGGTCGATCCGAAGGATCCGAACTCGGTCCGCCCCGACATCTACACGCTCGTGAAGTTCCAGCGCTCGAACCAGAACACGTGCATGAACCAGAAGCCGATCGTCCAACCGGGCGACAAGGTCAAAGCTGGTGACGTGATCGCGGACGGTCCGGCGACGGAGACCGGCGAGCTCGCGCTCGGCCAGAACGTGGTCGTCGCGTTCATGCCGTGGGGCGGTTACAACTTCGAAGACTCGATCCTCATCAACGAGAAGTTGGTGAAGAACGACGTGTTCACCTCGATCCACATCGAGGAGTTCGAGTGCGTCGCCCGCGACACCAAGCTCGGCAAGGAAGAGATCACGCGCGACATCCCGAACGTCGGTGAGGAAGCGCTCAAGGATCTCGACGAGTCGGGCATCGTGCGCATCGGCGCCGAGGTCAAGTCCGGCGACATCCTCGTCGGCAAGATCACGCCGAAGGGCGAGACCCAGCTGTCGCCGGAAGAGAAGCTGCTCCGCGCGATCTTCGGCGAGCGCGCCGGTGACGTGCGCGATACGTCGCTGCGCGTCCCGCCGGGCGTCGTCGGCGTCGTGATCGGTGCCCGCGTGTTCGCACGCAAGGGTACGGAGAAGGACGAGCGCGCTCAGCTGATCGAGGATGCGGAGAAAGAGCTCCTCATGCTCAACAAGCGCGACGAGGTGAAGATCATCTCGGAGGCGTACTACAACAAGATGCGCGAGCTCCTCGTCGGTAAGACGACGGCGTCGCGCCTCGTCGACGACAAGGGCAAGGTCCTCCTCCCCAAGGGCGAGAAGATCGAGCTCGCGGTCCTCAACGAGGTCCCGCACCGTTACTGGCACGAGATCCAGCTGGACTCGGGCGACGGCAAGATCGAAGAGCAACTCGAGCAGCTCGCCGCGAAGCGCGAAGAAGATGTCTTCAACATCGAGGCGCAGTACTCCGAGAAGATCAGCAAGCTGACGAAGGGCGACGAGCTCCCGCCGGGCGTGATCAAGCTCGTGAAGGTCTATCTCGCGATCAAGAGGAAGCTCTCGGTCGGTGACAAGATGGCCGGCCGTCACGGCAACAAGGGTGTCGTGTCGCGCCTGCTGCCCGAAGAGGACATGCCGTACCTCGAGGACGGCACGCCGGTCGACATCGTGCTGAACCCGCTCGGCGTGCCGAGCCGTATGAACATCGGCCAGATCCTCGAGGTCCACCTCGGCTGGGCGGCGAAGTCGCTCGGTAACCAGATCGACGCGTACCTCCAGACTCACTGGTCGGCGGACGTGCTCAAGGAGAAGCTCAAGAAGCTGTTCCCGGAGCAGTCGGCGTTCATCGACAAGCTGAACCAGGAAGACGTCGGCCGGTTCGCGAAGACGCTGCAGACCGGCGTCCACCTCGCGACCCCGGTGTTCGACGGCGCGAACGAAGCCGAGATCAAGACGGCGCTCAAGATGGCGGGCCTGCCCACCGGCGGCCAGGCCACCTTGATCGACGGCAAGACCGGCGAGCCGTTCGACAACAAGGTCACCGTCGGCGTGATGTACATGCTCAAGCTGCATCACCTCGTCGATGACAAGATCCACGCTCGCAGCATTGGCCCGTACTCGCTCGTCACCCAGCAGCCGCTCGGTGGCAAGGCGCAGTTCGGTGGCCAGCGCCTCGGCGAGATGGAAGTGTGGGCGATGGAAGCCTACGGCGCGGCCTACGCGCTGCAGGAGTTCTTGACGGTCAAGTCCGACGACGTGCTGGGGCGTACCCGCATGTACGAGTCGATCGTCAAGGGCGAGCATGTCCTCGAAGCAGGTCTCCCCGAGTCGTTCAACGTCCTCCTCAAGGAGCTCCAAGCTCTCTGTCTGGACGTCGAGTTGGTCGAAGACCCGACGATGCCGCGTCGCGTGGAGCAGCAGCAGCCGGGCATCCCGGCGGGCCTCGCCGCTCTCGCACGTGAAGTCGCCGACAAGATGGGTAGCGCGGGTTGAGTAACGAAGGAATCAAAGGAGCACATCGATGAAGGACATCTTTAATTTCTTCGAGAAGCCGAAAGACCCGAAGCTGTTCAGCGCGATTCGCATCGCGCTCGCCTCTCCGGAGAAGATCCGCGAGTGGTCCCACGGCGAGGTCAAGAAGCCCGAGACGATCAACTACCGCACGTTCAAGCCGGAACGTGACGGCCTGTTCTGCGCCAAGATCTTTGGTCCGGTGAAGGACTACGAGTGCAACTGCGGCAAGTACAAGCGCATGAAGCACCGCGGCGTCGTGTGCGAGAAGTGCGGCGTCGAGGTCATCCAGGCCAAGGTCCGCCGCGAGCGCATGGGCCACATCTCGCTCGCCACGCCGGTCGCGCACATCTGGTTCCTGAAGTCGCTGCCGTCGCGCATCGGTAACCTGCTCGACATCCCGCTCAAGGATCTCGAGAAGGTCCTCTACTGCGAGGCGTACATCGTCATCGACCCGAAGGAATCGGGCCTCGCCGCGGCGGAGCTCCTCACCGAGGAGCGCTACGGCAAGCTGCTCGACGAGATGGGCTACGACGCGTTCGACGCCGGCATGGGCGCCGAAGCGATCCTCAAGCTGCTCTCGCAGAAGAACCAGAACAACCCGGGCGGCCTCGACATCGTGTCGCTCGCCGAGACCCTGCGCGCGGAGATGCGCGAGATCACCAGTGAGGCGAAGCGCAAGAAGATCGCGAAGCGCCTCAAGGTCGTCGAGGCGTTCCGCGAGAGCGGCAACAAGCCCGACTGGATGATGCTCACGATCATCCCGGTGATCCCGCCGGACCTGCGTCCGCTCGTGCCGCTCGACGGTGGCCGGTTCGCGACGTCGGATCTCAACGATCTGTATCGCCGCGTTATCAACCGCAACAACCGTCTGCGCCGGCTCCAGGAGCTCAACGCTCCCGAGATCATCATCCGCAACGAGAAGCGCATGCTGCAGGAGGCCGTCGACGCGTTGTTCGACAACGGCCGCCGCGGCAAGACCATCACGGGCCCGAACAAGCGCCCGCTGAAGTCGCTGTCCGACATGCTGAAGGGCAAGCAGGGCCGGTTCCGTCAGAACCTGCTCGGCAAGCGCGTCGACTACTCTGGCCGTTCGGTGATCGTGATCGGTCCCGAGCTCAAGCTGCACCAGTGCGGCCTGCCGAAGAAGATGGCGCTCGAGCTGTTCACGCCGTTCATCTACAACAAGCTCGAAGAGCGCCACCTGGTCACCACGATCAAGAGCGCGAAGAAGCTCGTCGAGAAAGAGCGTCCCGAGGTGTGGGACATCCTCGAAGAGGTGATCAAAGAGCACCCGGTGATGCTGAACCGCGCACCGACGCTCCACCGTCTCGGCATCCAGGCGTTCGAGCCGGTGCTGACCGAGGGTAAGGCGATCCAGCTGCACCCGCTCGTATGCGCGGCGTTCAACGCCGACTTCGACGGCGATCAGATGGCGGTCCACGTGCCGCTGTCGATCGAAGCGCAGATGGAAGCGCGCGTGCTGATGATGTCGACCAACAACATCCTCAGCCCCGCGAACGGCAAGCCGATCATCGTGCCGTCGCAGGACATCGTGCTCGGTCTCTACAACCTGACCCGCGAGCGTCCGTACGCGCGCGGCGAGTATCGCGAGGACAAGAAGGGCAACCCGACGCAAGGCGTGTTCGCCTCGATCGACGAAGTCCGCATGGCGCATGACCACGGCGAGGTTCACCTCCAGGCCGCGATCAAGCTGCGTATGCCGCGCGTCGAAGGTTCGGCCGAGGGTGGCTCCGGTGCCGCCACCGGGACCGAGCTCGTGGCGACCACGGTCGGCCGCGCGCTGCTCAAGGACATCTGCCCGCCGCAGGTGCCGTTCGTCGCGATCAACAAGGTGATGGGCAAGAAGCAGCTCGCCGAGCTGATCGATCTCGTCTATCGCGAGGCTGGCCAGAAGGCCACCGTGCTTCTGGCAGACGCCCTCCGCACGACGGGTTACACGTTCGCGACGCGCGCCGGCATCTCGGTGTGCATCGACGACATGGTGATTCCGCCGTCGA
>Ga0193728_1002072_pt1 | contig 10374 bp, 8 predicted proteins | sample U1c1metaG_FD_143037 | JGI IMG/M metagenome (GOLD analysis project Ga0193728, IMG submission 143037) | Soil microbial communities from a riparian zone of the East river system, Colorado, United States - U1c1 | ecosystem: Environmental > Terrestrial > Soil > Riparian zone | place: USA: East River... | reverse complement strand
TTCAAACTGCGCGCCACCGCAATGACGCGATAGCCTGAGCTCGCCAGCGCGCGGCTCATCGCCAGCCCCAAGCCCCGGCTGCCGCCGGTGACGATGACGTTACGCACCGGGCCGGACCAGCTTCCCGGCGGCGCTCAGTTCCAGTGCGGGCACGAAACGCAGCAGTGCCGGAACCTTGTGGGCGGCGAGGGTGCGGCGGCAGGCGTTCAGCAGATCGCTCTTCACCTGTTCTGCGGTCTGCGCATCGATTGATTTCTCGCCGTCGCAGAGCACGACTTCCGCGACGACCAGGGAGCCGGTCAGCGGATTGCGGCGCGCCTTCACCAGCGACATGCGCACCCGAGGATCGGCATTGAGCACGGACTCGACTTCTTCGGGATAGACCTTGAGGCCCCCGACATTGATGATTCCGCCCTTGCGGCCTCGAAAATAATAGCGGCCATCGGTCAACTCGACCAAGTCGCCGGTATCGACATAGCCATCGCCCGCCGCCAGCGGCACCGGGGCACCGCCCAGATAACGCGCCGCCGTGCGGCCGGAGCGAATCCACAACGTGCCGTCCTGCACCTTCATTTCGATGGCACTGTCTGCGCTTCCGACCAAAGCCGCGGGAAAGCCGGCGAGCCCGTCGTTCACGTCGAATGCCACGCCCGCCTCGGTCGAGGCGAAGGCGTGTGCAATGCGGGCGTTCGGGTACGCCGCGCGCAAACTGTCCAGCACCGTCTGATCCGCGATTTCGCCCGACAGCCTGACGTATTCGGGGTTGATGAGGGCGGTGTCGCCGCTCATCAGGGCGCGGCGCCAGTGCGAGGGAGTTCCTGAGATGTGGGTGACTCCGGCGGCCGCGGCGCGTGCGAGGAATTCGCGAATCGGCTCGCCGGCGCTCGAAAGAACGAGCGGCGAGCCCGACAGTACGGCGCGCAGGTAAATCTGCAGTCCCCCGTAGCGGCGTATGTCGTAAAACGTGCTCCAGACCATGGGTCTGACGGAGGTTGGGTGCCGCGGCAGCGCGCCGGCGAGGCTGTCAAAGGAGTGCACAACCAGCTTCGGTTCTCCCGCCGTGCCGGAGGTCAAGAGTATCCACTCGGTGTCTTCGGTGCGCCGGCGCTGAAGCTCTTCGCGTTCAGGATTCGCGGCGACCTGGTCGAGGACCAGGTCCGCTTCGGCTGCCGCGCAGACGCCGGCCAGTTGCTCAGGCGCGAGGTCCGGGGTGCACAGGACGAGCCGCCGTGCCACGCCGTCGAGTTCGACCAGCGCAACGGCGCTGGCAAGCTGGTCTCGCATCGCCAGAACGACGGTGCGGCCGCGCAGCGACTCGAGTCTGCCGCCCAGAATGGACCCTTTCCCCAGGGCCGCCAGCGCAATCGACCCCGTGCGGCCGTGAAAGATGCCTGCGGCGGCGCCGGCTGATCGCGAAACGGATTCCCACAAAGAACTCATGCGCGGCACTCTAGCAGCGGCAAACGGCCCTCAGTATGCCTTGTCGTCGCGAAACACTTTGACGACCGTCATTAGAATGATTTTGATGTCGAGCATCGGCGACCAATGCCGCAGGTAATCCAGATCGTAGTTCACGCGCGCTTCCATCTCTTCGAGTTTCGAAGTCTCGCCGCGGCATCCATTCACTTGAGCAAGACCGGTAATGCCCGGCAATACCTTGTGGCGCACCATGTAGCCTTTGATGAGCTTTCTATATTCTTCGTTGTGAGCAACGGCATGAGGCCTTGGACCCACCAAGCTCATTCTGCCTTGCAGCACGTTGATCAGCTGGGGCAATTCATCCATCGACGAGCGGCGCAGCACACCGCCGACCCGCGTGATACGGCTGTCGGTTTTGGACGCTTGACGAATCTGGGCGCCGTCCTCGGTAACCCGCATGGTGCGAAATTTGTACACCGCGATCTCTCTGCCATCCAAGCCGTAGCGCCGTTGCTTGAATATGATGGGTCCGGCCGATGAGAGTTTGACCACAATGGCAATCAGCACCAGCAACGGCAGCAGCATCAGCAAGATCAACGCGGAAAAACCGACGTCGGTGACCCGCTTGGCTACTCCGCGATAGCCGTAAAAAGGCGTTTCGCACATGGCAACGACGGGGATGCCGTGGATCTCGCCCGAGCGCGCCTGAATCAGGTCGAACACGAAGATGTCGGGCACGTAGTAAATTGACGCCGTCGTATCGCGCAAGTCGTCCAACAGGTTCATGACCCGCTTGACGTGCCGAATCGGCAGGGCGATGAAAATCACATCCGTGCGGTTGTCCTTCACGTATTGCGACATATCGCTCAAGGACCCGACCAGCTTGGCGTCGGCTTCCATGCCAAGCCGATCGCTGCTGCGGTCGTCGAAGAATCCGGTCACTTCCACGCGCATGCCCGGATTGCTCTTCAAGCGCCGCGCGAGCTCCAAACTGCTGGTGTTATATCCGGCGATGATGGCGCTGCGGTTGTCGAAAGCATTCATCAGGAAACGGCGCATCACTTCCTGCATCGCCAACGTGACGGCGATCAAGACGACCGGCGTGACAACGGCCCATGTCAGGAAAATGTGCCGCGGATATCCGTCGAGCGACCTGGTGACATAGCCTACCGCCAGCAGCACCGCCAGCAGCAGCAACCAGCGCAGGATCACATCGACGACCGCTGAGAGCCGGGCCGAGGTCAGCTGCGTGCTCACTTCGCGCGGCGGCTGCACGAGGACCAGGCACAACACGGCCACGATGACGATCGCGGCGGAAGAAGGATCGAATCTACGGCCGAAGAATATGATGGTCGTGTACAGCGCGGCAACGGCCACCACGGCCGGCACCAGCGCCTGCACTCCGGTCAGTATCGCGATGAGAAAACTCTGCTTGAGCAAGACCGGCTGGGTCATCTGGTATCCATTGGAGCGTGAACGCCTTTCCCTATATTCTTCGGCTGCAACTTTGGGCGCGACATGATCACCCTACATTATCAGCCAAGTTCGAGAATTATGGGTGACTTGAATTACAAAAAGTTAAATCGGGCCCTGTACCCCAGGATCCGGCGGGCCTTGAAGCAATGATATTCTAGGGCGCTATGACAAACGTTCCGTTGCTCGATCTTAAGGCTCAATTTGCGCAGATTCGTTCCGAAGTCATGCCGGTTATCGAGCAAGTGTGCGCGAGCCAGCGCTTTATTCTGGGTGATCATGTGCTGGGCTTGGAGGCGGAAGTCGCCCGGTATTGTGCGTCGTCGGCCGGCATTGGCGTCTCTTCCGGCACGGACGCGCTGCTGCTCGCGCTCATGGCTTTGGGCGTGGGAGCAGGGGATGAAATAATTACAACGCCCTTTACGTTCTTCGCAACCGCGGGAACGATCGCTCGCCTGGGCGCGCGCCCGGTCTTCTGCGATATCGATCCTGCCACATTCAACATATCGCCAAGGGCTGTTCAGGATTTCGTCGATCGGCAGTGCACCGTGCGTGGCGGCCGGCTCATCAACCGCGCCACCGGCGGCCGGATCAAGGGTCTGATGCCCGTGCACCTCTACGGACAGTCGGCCGACATGGATCCGCTGATGGCCATCGCCCGGGGTCACGGCTTGAAGGTCATCGAGGATGCGGCGCAGGCCATCGGCACGGAATACCGAGGCGTGCGCGTGGGCTCGATCGGCGATATCGGCTGCTTTTCATTTTTCCCCAGCAAAAATCTCGGCGCCTTCGGCGACGCCGGCTTGGTTACGACCAATGATGCGGATCTTGCGGAAAGCATGCGTGTGCTGCGGGTGCACGGCGGAAAACCGAAGTATTTTCATTCGGTGATCGGCGGCAACTTCAGAATCGATGAACTGCAAGCCGCGGTGCTGCGCGTAAAATTGAAATACCTGGACGGGTGGACCCAGGCGCGGCAGCGCAATGCGACGAGGCCTTCGCGGCAGCCGGCTTGGCGGATAGGCTCAAGACGCCGCAAGCTGCCAAGAACGGACGGCACATTTTCAATCAATACGTGGTGCGTGCGCAGAATCGGGACGCGCTCAAGGAATTCCTGGCGAAGCGCAGTATCGGCACCGAGATTTACTATCCGGTTCCGCTGCATTTGCAGAAATGCTTCGCTTACTTGAGTCACGCCACCGGTGATTTTCCGGAATCCGAACGCGCGGCCCAGGAAACGTTGGCACTGCCGATCTATCCGGAATTGAACCAGGTGCAGCTCGACGCCGTGGTCGCGTCAATCGCGGAGTTCTACGCTTAAGGGGCGCGACGCGGCGCGAATCAGCCCTTCTTGAAGTCGTCCGGCAGCAGCTGATGGCGCGACAGCAATTTGTAGAAATCGGTGCGGTTGCGCTTCGCCAGGCGCGCGGCCTGACTCACGTTGCCCGTCGTAATCTGCAAGATCTGCGACAGATAATTGCGCGTAAATTCATCGCGAGCTTCGTCGAAGGACGGCAGGCGCGTCGGATTCCCGCCGAGCGATTGCTGGACCAGCTCCGCCGTGATGATGGGGCCATGCGACAGCGCCACGTTTTGCCGCACGACGTTGTACAGCTGGCGCACGTTGCCGGGCCACTCGGCCGTCGCCAATAGCTCCACCGCTTCCGGCGCGTAAATCTTGCGCTGGCCGCTTTCCTTGGCGATCTGTTCCAGAAAATGCGCGACCAGCAAGGGAATGTCTTCGCGGCGGCGGCCCAATGAAGGTACTTCGATGTGCACCACATTCAGGCGGTAGTACAGGTCCTCGCGAAATTGACCGGCGACCATCAACTCATGCAAGTCGCGGTGCGTGGCGGAAATAATGCGCACATTGGTCTGCACGGCATCCGCGCCGCCCACCGGGCGAATGGTGTTGTCCTGCAGTACGCGCAGCAATTTCACTTGCAGCCGCATCGGCATGTCGCCGACCTCGTCCAGCAGCAAGGTGCCGCCGTCGGCGGTTTCGAACAGGCCTTTCTGGGCGCGCGCCGCACCGGCGAACGCACCGCGCTCGTGGCCGAACAGTTCTGATTCCAGCAGGTTTTCGGCCATGGCGCTGCAATTGATGGCGACGAAGGGTTTATTGCGGCGCGGGCTGGCTTCGTGAATCGCGCGCGCCAGGAGCTCCTTGCCGGTTCCGCTCTCGCCGGTCAGCAATACTCGCGCGTCCGTGCCGGCGACCATGTTGGCTTGCGCCAATTTATCCTCCATGAGCGGATTGCGGGTGATGATATTCGCGCGCCAGTCCTCATCGACATGCGCAAAGCCCGACACCTTGAGCGCCTTCTGCACGTGATCGAGCAGTTCCTGCTTGTCGACGGGTTTGGTGAGGAAGCCGAATGCGCCGCTCTGCGTGGCGTGCACGGCATCCGGAATGGTCCCGTGGGCCGTCAAAATGATGACCCGCAAACCCGGCCACCGGCTTTGCAGCTCCTTGAGCAGGCCAATACCGTCCATCTGGTCCATGCGCAGATCCGTGATCACCAGATCCGGTCTGAAGCGCACACACGCGGCCAGCGCGGCTGCCGCGCTTTCAACGGCTTCGACTTCGTAGTTCTCGGCCCGCAGGCGGATCGTCAACAGACGCAGCAAGCCGGGGTCGTCATCGACGACCAGGATGCGGGCTTTGCGCTTTTGGGGTGTCAGCGAGTCGCGTGAGCCCGACGTTAGGCCGAACGACAGCGGGGTGGTGGCGGCAATGGAATAGGCGTTCAGTGCAGTATCTCCGTGTCCGATTATGGCGTGTGGGGGGCGCCGGAACCGCGGTCGGTGACAGATCGTTGCTCGATATGTGTTACCGCCTCCAGTTTAGCCCTGGCCTCGTCCAAGGCCTTGCGCAACTTCGCATTTTCGTCCGACTCTGCTGCCAAGCGACGGTTTGCGGCCTGTAGCTTATCGTGCGAATCATTGGGCACCGCGTCGCGCATGCGGGCGTTTTCGGCCTGCAGGATCAGCCTCTGCTCAACCTCTTTGAGCTGAACGCTGGCCAATAGGCGCTCCACAGGCAGGAGAGTTTCGGGCCTTGCGAGGAGTTCCGCCAACTGTCGCTGTGCGGCGACGGGATCCGCCCCGCTATAGCCCGGCGTGGCCAATGCCAGCGCATACCGCAGTTTGTTGCTGGTCGTGGGTTGCAGCTCTGCCGCATCCTTGGCCTGCTGGAAGATCTCCGCCTGTCGAGCAGGATCGCCCTGAGGGAGATTGCTCATCATTTCCAGCAAGGGTGCCACGGGGCCAAGGTCGGGTCTCGGACCTTCCTGAACGGCCGGAGCGGCTGGTTTTGGGGTACCCAACAAGCTGCAGCCGCTGATCCAGATGCCTGCCACGGCGCATGCTGCAATGCGTTTTCCACTATGCAGCATGAGCTTTTTCACGCGTTGCCGGTACCGCCGGGCGCAGCGGCAGCCGCACGCGAAAATGCGCGCCGCCCGACTTGGACTCGAGGATTTCGATACTGCCGCCATGAGCGTTGACGAATTCAGTCACCACGGAAAGCCCGATCCCAGTGCCCTTGACGTGCCCGCCTTGAGGGGTTTTTCCTTGATAGAAGGCTTCAAAAATCCGATTGCGCTCATCGGCAGGAATGCCGGGTCCGCTGTCCATCACATCCAACAGCAATTGTTCGCGCTCGGCCCGCGCGTGCAGCGAAATCGTGCCGCCGCGCGGCGTGAATTTGACGGCGTTGGACAGCAAATTGTCGAGGATCAGGCGCACCTTGCTGCGATCCGCCACGGGCGTGAGATCCTCCACCTGCACGTCGAGGCGCACGCGCTGGGCGACCAGCGTGAGTTGCTGGTTCTCCAAGACGCTCTTGATCAGCGGTCGCAACTTGAACTCGGAAATCTCCAAGCCGACGCTCTTGGCCTGCCAGGCGCTGAAAGACAACAGATTTTCGATGAGCCGCTGAAGCTTCATGCCGTTCTCGCGCAAGATCGCGGTGACCTCTCGCTGGCCGCTTTGCAGCTCACCCACCGCGCCGTCCATCAACAGTTCGGTTCCCTCGCGAATGTTTGCCAAGGGAGTTTTCAATTCATGTGACATATGCCGCAGAAACCGGTTCTTTTCCTGCGCCAAATCGAGCAATCGGCTTCTCAGCCATTCCAGCTGCGCCGCCAATCGCTCGAGGTCCGCGGGTCCCTGAATCGCAATCGGCCTCGAGAAGGAGCCGCGCCCCAGCTCGCTGATGGCCCGATCGATCGCCCGGATCGGCCTGGCGAACAAAAAAGTGAACACGCCGACCACCGCGAGCGTCATGGGCACGAGCAGCAGTGTCTGCCAGACGAGATTCTGCTGCGCACGCTGCGTCGCCAATTCCAGGCTCGCCGTTTCGCGATCGATCTGCAGGCTGATCCGATCCGATACATTGGACGCCGCGTCCGACAGCAGCGGAAAGCTGCCGATCAGTTCCGCCATGTGGGCCGAGTTCGGCGCCGCATGCCGCAGGTCCTGCAGCAACAAATCCGCTTTGGATTCCACCGCACGCACACCCTGCTGGGATGCTTCGTCCAGCGGCAGCGTGAGAAGTTCCTGAATGGCGGTGACCAAGCGTGCGTGGTGACTCGCGTACACATCGAGCAGTTTCGCATCGCCGATGACTTGATACAGGCGCGCCTGGCGCTCCAGTCCGCCGATCTCTTCGAACATGCGCTGATTGTTGCGCGTACCCTGCATGCCGTGAACGACCAGCTGTTGGCTGCGAACCGACAGGCGATTCATCTGCACGGCGGCATTCACGATGGCAAACAGCAGCGGAGCGGCCACGATCGTAAAGCCGATCAGCATCAGTCCGCTCAATGACTTGGGTCGCGGCAGGCGCATGGGCCGCATTCTAGCGTGTCGGACTCAAAAAGGAGTGACGGGATCGTATCTGTAGAATTGACTCGCATGAACAGCGAAGCGCCGTATTCCGAACTCTCTCCCGAGACCGTGCTGGACGCGATCGAAGCGCTCGAGTATCGCTGCGACGGCCGGGTCCTGGCGCTCAATAGCTATGAAAACAGGGTGTACCAAATCGGCCTCGAAGAGGGTGAGCCCTTGGTCGCCAAATTCTATCGGCCCGGCCGCTGGAGCGATGCCGCGATTCGCGAGGAGCATGCTTTTGCCGGCGAGCTGGCCGCACAGGAAATTCCGGTGGTCGCACCGCTCTTGCGCGTAGGTGAATCCCTCCATGTCCATCACGGCTTCCGCTACGCTGTTTTTCCGCGCCGTGGCGGACGATGGCCGGAACTGGGTTCAAGCGATGAGCGTGAATGGGTCGGCCGATTTCTCGGGCGGATCCATGCCGTGGGGCGCGCCGCTGCCTTCCGCGAGCGCATCGCGTTGAGCATGGATGATCTTGGCCGCAATGCCCGCGATTTTGTGCTCGACGGTGATTGGATGCCGGACTACTTGGCGACCAAGTACGCCGATCTCACGGACGAGCTGCTGGAGGCGGTGGAAGCCAGAGCGCAGAATTGGGGCGGGGCGCGGCTCGGGCGCATTCTCGGAGACTGTCATCGGGGCAATATCCTCTGGACAGATCTGGGGCCGCACTTCGTGGATCTCGACGATTGCCTCACCGGACCCGCGGTACAAGACCTGTGGATGCTGCTATCCGGCGGCCTGCAGGAAATGCGCACGGAGCTGCATGATTTACTGAAAGGGTATGAGCAGTTCTTGCCGTTCGATCGGCGTGAGATCGCGTTGATCGAGCCTCTGCGCGCTTTGCGGATGATTCACTACTCGGCGTGGTTGGCGCGCCGCTGGCATGATCCTGCATTTCCGAGAGCCTTCCCGTGGTTCGCCGAGCCACGCTATTGGGAACAACACTACCGCTCCCTGGAGGATCAGTTGGCGGCGGTGCTCGAGCCGCCGTTGGAGTTGTGACGGTCGCACGTTGTGATTGGCGACGGTTTTAGTGATGATACGAGTATGGCCGGCACGGTGGGGACAACGAGAATCCAAGTTTTGCTGCTCTGTGCGGTGGCAGCAGCATTGTGCGCGTGCAACCGGGATTCAGAATCGGCCCCGCCGGGCGGCGCTGTGGCGCACGTCAAACCCAAGGCGCCGGTCGTCGCCAAGAGCGGCCCCACGGTCGCAGAACAAACGGCCGGCATGGTGGAAGCGGCGAATCAGGGTAAATCCCTGGTGCCGGTCGATTTGAAGTTCGACTTAGGGGGGCGGCCGAAAGTCGGGCAAGTGCTGGATATCAACCTGGCGCTCATTCCGCAAATTGCAGCGAGTCCTGCGAGCATTCAGGTCAGCGATGCCGATGGGCTCACGGTGGCACCGGGCACCAATCAAGTCGATATCCCCTCGGCGGAAGCCGGTGAGGTCTATCGTCACACTGTGAAAGTTACGCCCAACGCCGAAGGGGTGTTGGTGGTCGCCGTGACCGTATCGCTCAAACACGACGAAGTCACCGATCAAAGGGCTTTTTCGATTCCCATCATTGCCGAGCGCTGAAATCCCGGGCAGGCAGAGCATAAAGGCCCTATAATGGTGGGTTTCCTCCCTTAGGCTCCAATGTGACTCAGAAACTTCGCAACATCGCCATCATCGCGCACGTCGATCATGGCAAGACCACGCTCGTCGATCAACTGTTGCGCCAGTCCGGTACGCTCGATGCGCGCAAGGATTTGCAAGAGCGCGTCATGGATTCGAATGACTTGGAGCGCGAACGCGGGATCACGATCCTGGCCAAGAATACGGCGATTACCTGGGGCGACTACCGGATCAACATCGTGGACACGCCGGGACATGCTGATTTCGGCGGCGAAGTCGAGCGGGTGCTGGCCATGGTCGACTGCGTGCTGCTGCTCGTCGATGCGGTCGACGGCCCCATGCCGCAGACGCGCTTTGTCACGCAAAAGGCTTTCAAGCACGGCCTGCGGCCCATCGTCGTCATCAACAAGATCGATCGCGACGAGGCTCGCCCGGGCTGGGTCTTGGATCAGACCTTTGATCTGTTCGATCGGCTGGGCGCGACCGACGAGCAATTGGATTTCCCCGTCATCTACGCCTCCGCATTGCGTGGATTCTCAGGATTGGAGTCCACGGTGCGCGACGGCGACATGCAGCCCCTGTTCAAAACCATCGTGGAACACTGCCCGCCCCCCGATGTGGACGTGGACGGTCCGTTGCAGCTGCAAGTCACCTTGCTCGATTACTCGAGCTATGTCGGCGCCATCGGCATTGGACGCATCAAGCGCGGCACCATCAAGCGCGGCATGACCGTCACCGTCGTTTCTCGCGAGGGCAAGCAGCGCGCCGAGAAGATCACACAGATCTTGGGTTTCCACGGCCTGACACGGATCGAAGTGGAATCGGCCGGTGCCGGCGACATCGTCGCCTTCGCGGGCATCTCGGAACCGAAGGTCTCCGACACATTGTGCGACCCCGCAACGGTCGAACCGTTGCCCAGTCTCACCGTTGATGAGCCGACCATCAGCATGACGTTCGAGGTCA
>Ga0193728_1002071_pt1 | contig 10377 bp, 7 predicted proteins | sample U1c1metaG_FD_143037 | JGI IMG/M metagenome (GOLD analysis project Ga0193728, IMG submission 143037) | Soil microbial communities from a riparian zone of the East river system, Colorado, United States - U1c1 | ecosystem: Environmental > Terrestrial > Soil > Riparian zone | place: USA: East River... | reverse complement strand
CGGCGCCTGCTGAAGGCCTCCTATGAGATTCAGGAGAGCGTCATCGGCCACCAGGCGGCTCCACGCGAGCTCGTCGAGCAGGCCGAGAAGGCGATGCTCGAGGTCGGTCGCGACGATCGCCAGCAGGACTTCCGCGCGATCGAGGAGGTGCTCCACGACGAGCTCGACAAGCTGCACCGGCTCTCGCTCGAGGGCACGTCGCTCACGGGGACGCCGTCGGGCTTCAAGGATCTCGACGAGATCACGGGCGGCTTTCAGAAAGGCAACCTGATCATCATCGCGGCACGCCCGGCGATGGGCAAGAGCGCGCTCGTCTGCAACATCGCCGAGAACGCGGCGGTCAAATACAAAAAGCCGGTCGCGCTGTTCTCGCTGGAGATGGCAGAGGCGGAGCTCGCGCAACGCTTCGTCGCCTCGCAGGCGCACATCAAGGGCGAGGAGCTGCGCAAGGGTCGCGTCGCCGAGCAACGCTGGCCGAAGATCCTCAAGGCCTCGCAGGTGCTTGCGGCCGCGCCGCTGTGGGTCGATGATTCAAGCGACGTCGGCATGCTCGAGATCCGCGCGAAGGCACGGCGCCTGCACAGCCAGTGCGAGGGCGGCCTCGGGTTGATCATCATCGACTACCTGCAGCTGATGCGCACCGACAGTCGCTACGACAGCCGCGTGACGGCCGTCGGCGAGCTGAGTCGCGGGCTAAAGATCCTCGCGCGCGAGTTGGGCGTACCGGTGATCGCGCTCTCGCAGCTCAGCCGCGCGGTCGAGACGCGCCCGGACAAGAAGCCGCAGCTCTCGGACCTGCGCGAGTCGGGGAACCTCGAGCAGGACTCCGACCTGGTGATGTTCATCTACCGCGACGAGTACTACGACGAGGACTCCGAGCGTCCGGGCGAGGCCGACCTGATCATCTCCAAGCACCGCAACGGGGCCGTCGGCAAAGTGACGCTGACCTTCCAGAAGGAGTACCCGAAGTTCCTCAGCTATGCCGGGGAGCGCTACACACAGTGACCACCGAGAGTTGCCCATTCGAGAGCTGCGACGGCAGCGGCTTTGAGATCGACGAGGCCACCAACACGGCCACCGACTGCCGCTGCCGCGCGGGGCGGATCTCGATGGCGCGGACCAGGAACCTCGCGGGGCGGATACCGCGCAGATACCAAGACGTGTCGTTCGAGCGTCCGCCGGTGAGCGACATCGCGCGGGTCGCCCCGGAGCAGATTCGGGTGATACGCAGGTACACCCAGACGATCGACGCGAACCTCGACACGGGCAAGGGCTTGTGGCTCGTCGGAGACGTCGGCACGGGCAAGACGACGCTGGCGATGCTCGTCTCGAAGGCCGCGCTGCAGGCCGGCAGATCGGTCGCGATCTACTCGCTGCCGCGCCTGTTGAATCTGATCCGCGAGACGCTCGACTCCGACGTCGGCAAGCTCGACTTCCTCGACCGTCTGGCGGCGGTGGATCTGCTGCACATCGACGATCTCGGAGTGGAGAGCAAATCCGATTGGGTGCTCGAGCAGCTCTACTCGATCGTCAACGCCCGCTACGAGGCGCAGCGGGCGATTCTGGCGACGACCAATCTCACGCCGGAGAAGCTGTCCGAGCAGATCGGGCCACGGACGGTGTCCCGCCTGGAGGAGATCTGCGATCACCCACTGCCGTTCTTCGGCGAAGACAAGCGTCGGCGCGAGTTCGAGGTCGTGGCGCACACGGCCTGACCGTCGAGAGGCAAGGCCCCCCTACACTCATACGGAGCTATGCCCGGAATCGTAATAGTCGGCGCCCAGTGGGGCGATGAGGGGAAGGGCAAGATCACCGACCTGCTCGCCGAGCAGGCCGACGCGGTCGTGCGCTTCCAGGGCGGCAACAACGCCGGGCACACGATCGTGCGCGAGGGCGTCGAGTGGAAGCTGCACCTGATCCCATCGGGGATCCTGTATCCGGGCAAGCGCTGCGTGATCGGCAACGGCGTGGTGATCGACCCGAAGGTGCTGATCGAGGAGCTCGACGCGTTGCGCGCGCGCCGGGTCGACGTGAGCGGGCTGCGGATCTCCGCCAACGCTCACCTGATCATGCCCTATCACCTGCTGCTGGACTCCGCTGGCGAGGCCAAGCTCGGCAGCCTGCAGATCGGCACCACGCGGCGGGGCATCGGCCCGTGCTACGCCGACAAGGCCGCGCGGCTGGGCATCCGCGTGCAGGATCTGCTCGACGAGAAGATCCTCAAGAAGAAGATCGTCGCAGCGATGGAGCCCAAGCGGCTGTCCCTGCGGCCGTTTGAAAAGGATCCGACGCTCGACCTGCACGCGATGACCGAGCAGTACCTGATCTACGGGCACCGTCTGGAGCAGCACATCGCGGACACCGCCAAGCTGATGTGGGACCTGCTCGACGCGGGCGAGAAGGTGATATTCGAGGGCGCCCAGGGCGCGATGCTCGACATCGACCACGGCACCTACCCGTTCGTGACCTCCTCCAACCCGCTGTCAGGTGCCGCCTGCGTCGGCACGGGCGTGGGACCGAAGAACATCGACGAGATCTGGGGCATCTCCAAGGCGTATACGACGCGAGTCGGCGCCGGTCCGTTCCCCAGCGAGCTGCACGACGAGACCGGCGAGCTGATCCGCCAGCGCGGCGGGGAGTTCGGCACCACCACCGGGCGCCCGCGGCGCACCGGCTGGCTGGATCTGGTCGCGCTGCGCTACGCGGCGCGGTTGAACACGATGACGGCCCTGGCCATCACCAAGCTCGACGTGCTGTCGGGGTTCGACCGTATCCAGGTGTGCACGAGCTACCGCGGCGCCGAGGGCGCGGAGTTCGACGACTTTCCCTACCACCAATCGGTGTTGCACCACACGAGCTCCGAGCTGACCGAGCTACCCGGCTGGAGTGAGGATCTCGGGGAGTGTCGCACGCTCTCAGACCTGCCGGGCGCGGCGCGAGACTACCTGCGGTTCATCGCCGAGCACGTCGGGGCGCCAGTCACGCTGGTGGGTGTCGGGCCAGGGCGTGAGCAGACGATCTGGACCGAGGCCGGCCAGGCCACGCGCCTCGCTCGCAACGGCAGCTCGCCGGACTGACGACCGGGGCGGCAAATAGGAGCGACAGTCAGTGCGACAGAACCGCTGGGGCATCTGCAGCTGCTGAAGACCTGCAGCCGGGCGCCGGATACCGCTGCATGAGATCGTTGACCTCGGCCTTTACCCGGGCGAATGTGTCGCTTTCGCCGCTGCGTCCCGCCTCCACGACTTCGTCGAGCCAGCGAGCGATCTCTCCCATATGCTCGGGGCGCAGCCCACGCGATGTCACCGCCGGGGTGCCGATCCTCACGCCCGACGGATCGAACGGCTTGCGCGGATCGAAGGGAATCGCGTTCGCATTGGTCACGATCCCCGCCTGAATCAACGCCGTGGAGGCTTCCTTCCCGGTCAGTCCCTTCGAGGTCATGTCGAGCAGGATGAGATGGTTATCCGTACCGCCGGACACGAGCGTGAAGCCGCGCTCCGACAGGGCATCCGCGAGGGTTTTTGCATTGGCCACGATCTGATGGGCGTAATCGCTGAACGCAGGAGTCAACGCTTCACCGAGCGCCACCGCGATGGCGGCGGTCTGGTGCTGATGAGGTCCCCCCTGCAGGCCTGGGAACACCGCGCGATCCAACGCTTTGGCGAACCGCTCGCGGCACATCAGGATCGCGCCCCGGGGGCCGCGCAGCGTCTTATGGGTGGTCGTCATGATCACATCGGCATGCGGCACCGGGGAGGGGTGGGCGCCGCCGGCGATCAGCCCCGCGATGTGCGACACATCGGCGACCATCAGCGCATCGACCTCTTGAGCGATGGCCGCAAACGCCTCGAAGTCGATCGTGCGTGGTACGGCGGTGCCCCCGCAGAACAACAACTTGGGACGGTGCTCGAGCGCCAACCGTCGCACCTCATCCATGTCCACCCGGCCAGTGTCGGGACTTACGCCGTAGTGGATGGCGTTGAACCAGATGCCCGTAGCCGAGACCGACCAGCCATGAGTGAGATGACCTCCCGCGGGCAACGCGAGCCCCATGACCGTGTCCCCCGGTTGGAGGAACGCCAGATAGATGGCCAGATTGGCCGGAGATCCGGAGTAAGGCTGAACGTTGGCGTGCTCGACGCCGAACAGCTCCCTGGCGCGCGACTGCGCCAAAAGCTCGACTTCATCGATGATGTCGTTGCCCTCGTAGTAGCGCTTGCCGGGATATCCCTCGCTGTACTTATTCGCGAGCACCGTGCCGTTGGCTTCGAGCACCGCCGAGGAGCAGTAGTTCTCGGAGGGGATCAAAAACAGGGACTCCGCCTGTCTTTGATCCTCGCGGACCAGCAGCGCTGCGATCTCTGGGTCAGACTCCTCCAGCAAGGGGAACATGGGGCCAGTTTACAGCAGCCACTTACGGCGCCGGCCGGTGTGTGCCCGCCTGACTTACATGGGCAGCGCCGAACGTTGCAACGGATCTCAGCGCCGCGCGATGTCAGCCCGTCAACCCCTCATGGTCGGCGTGGCTGAACCTGGTGCGGTGGGCCCTCGCCGCACCGCGAGTCCGACCGCCGGGCCGGACGCGGGGGTCGCGGCGACCCCGGTGGTCGTGGATCGTGACATCGATCCACGGCAATGGGTAGGGTTTGGGTTGAACGGGGCCGCGTATCCTGCGCGCTCCCTGGAGGAATACACAGACTTCCCCTTTGGACGCTGTGTTGATAGGAGGAGGTATTCATGCAGACATCAAACTCGCGCCGTGCACTCGTAATGGCGGTGCTCGGCGCGGCTATGCTCGTCCTCGCCGGATCGGCTCTCGGGGCAGGCGGCGGCAAAGGCCCGGCGAAGGCAAAAGTGGTCATCAAGGGTGGCGGATCGTTCAAGGTCAATGCTTACATCAAGGACAGTGTGCACTTCGTCGGCGGCACCGTTCCGGAGGCACCGTGACGTTGACGAACACGACCGAAGACGGGCACACCCTGTCGATCGTAAAGCCGTCGCAGCTGCCGCACTCGCTCAAGCAGATTGAAAACTGCAGTGTCTGCGGCGAAATCGCGAAATCGCACGGCGTGAACCCAGAAGGGCCTCCAAGCCAGGGTCCTCCGCCGATCCCGCTCGTCAACGTAGGCCTAGCCGGCTTTAACCAGCCCGGCGACTCGGTGGTCATCGGTCCGAAGGGCCACGGCGGCCCGGCGACGTTCAAGGTGACCGCGGCCCCGGGGACGACCCTGAACTTCATTTGCGCCATCCATCCCTGGATGCAGGGGCGTTTTCAGGTCAAGTAGGCATTCTCGCGATGTCACAACGGCGCCCGTAGGTAGAGACCACGGGCGCCGTCTGTGGCATCCCCGCCGGCCCCTCGAGCGCGATCCAGCTACGAGCCCCGCAGCACCTCAATCAGCCGACAGACACGGCTTTCCAGCCCCGGAACGCCGAAGGCCCAGCCCCCGAGGGGACTGGGCCAGTTCGACCTTCGTCGTGCAGGAATCGAACCTGCAACCTTGGGCCTAAGAGGCCCCTGGAAGCGCCCCGGGCCGCGCACTGTCGGGTAGTTTGGTGCCCTCAAACATGGCTTAGGCAAGTAGGATTGGGCTGGTTTGGTACCCAAAGTGGTACCCATGATGGACGTGGTACCCACGTGGTACCCACGTGATAAACTGACGCTCAGCACCAATGAGAAGCCCCCGCGCGAGGCGTGCTCGCCGGGGGCAAGGACACCCGGAGATATCCCGATGTCAGCATCGAATCCAACGGCCAGCATCATCGTCCGCGAACACCACGGCCAGCCGTTCTACGAGGCCAAGTTCCGTCACGGCGGCCGGCAGATCAAGCGCCGCATCGGCCCCGCGTGGCTTGAGCGCGATCCTGACGGCGACGGATGGCGCCGGCACCGCGGGCGCGTCGCCGAGGGCGCCTACGACGAACGCGCCGCTCACGTGGCCGCCGCGCAGCTCGTGTCCGAGTACGTCGCCGAAGCCGCCGACCTCGAGCGCGCCGAGCGGGAGCGCCGCACGTGGGGCGTGACCTTCCGCGAGGTCGCCCGCGCCTACCTGCGGTGGCTTGAGGAGATACGCGGGGCGAAGCCGTCCACGCTGACCGGCCATCGCTCGGTGCTTGCGGAGCCGGGCACCCCGTACAAACGCGGCAAGGGGGTCGCGCTCGGGCACGTCATGGCCGCCCTCGGCGATCGGCCGGCCGCGAAGATCACAACTCGGGAGATCGAGGCGGTGTTGACGACGATCAGCGAGACGGGCGCCTCGCCTCGCACGGTCAACAAGCATAGGAACGTGATCGCTGCCGTGTTCGGCTACGGATGCAAGCCATCCACATACGACCTGCCGACGAACCCAACGAAGGGCGCGGACAAGCGCCGCGAGCCACACCCCGGCGCGCTTGTGTTCTACTCGCCTGAGGAAGTCGAGGCGATAGCCCGCGCGCTCGCGGACGGTCGCCATCGCGACCGATCGACACTGAGCGTCAGCGAGCAGGAGCGCGAGGCGCTACAGGCCGAGGATCGACAAGACGCCGAGATTGTCCGCGTCGCGGCCTACGCGGGATTGAGGCAGGGAGAGTTGTTGGCGCTGCGCTGGCACGACGTCGACTTTGCGGGATCCGCGCTGACCATCGCCCGCGCCATGAGCACGGGCGTGGAGTCATCCACGAAGTCCGGCCTCGTGCGGCGTGTGCCGCTCGCCGACCAAGCTGCAGCCGCGTTGGATCGCATGAGCCGGCGCGAGCACTTCACCACCCCCAGCGACCTCGTGTTCTACAACGTGCTCGGCCGGCCGCTTGATGATTCCGCGCTACGGCGGCGCTACCGCCGCGCGCAGGCTGCTGCCGGCGTCCGGCCACTGCGCTTCCATGATCTACGCCATACGTTCGGCTCGCTGCTGGCGATGCGTGGGGTCGATGTCGTGACGATTCAGAAGGCGATGGGTCACAGCACGCTTGCCACCACGAGTCGCTATCTGCATGCGCGGCCTGCGGCCGAGCAGGCGCAGGCGTTCACGGCGGCATTTGCAGCCGGTGCACCCGAGGACGTATCAGTCGCGGCCTGACAACTCTAACTCGGTGGCGACTCGTCTTTGCCAGCCAGCCGCCCGTCATGCACACCGCTCGCGGCGCGAGGTACGACACGAATTTGGTAGCCGACCACGAGGTTGCCGTGCTCATCTAAATCTTCATGCTCGGTCAAAAGCTCGCACTCTTTGCCCTTGGCGACAAGAATCTGCGCAAACGCTCCGGGACGCATACGTCTGGCGAGTTCGTGAAGCCCGACCGGACTGGATCGCAACGCCCGCAAATGGAGTGGCACAGAAAGGCTAGGCTGGTTGAACATCCATTCATGGGCTGCCCGTTCCAGATCTTCCTCTGCGATCGTCTCACTCTCATCCCTGAGATCGGATTTCTCGTCGAGAATTCCCCTCAAGACTGCCGCCAACGTCGCCCTGCGAGACAGGGTCGCCGTAACATCCTGAAACGCACTCTCAAGCGACTGAACCTGCAGAGACATGGTGGCAGCCAGCAATCCCACCAAGGCTCCGACTCCAATACAGATAGCGGCGCCAGTAACGAACACCGTGTCGCCACTGTTCGAGATGCCGTACAGGCCCCCGACGCCACGCAGGAGTAGTCCAACCGCTCCTATCAAGCCGGACACTGCTCCCAGCCATGCATAGCGACGGCGGGCTCGGCGAAGCGGGTCGACTCGCACCTCTGTGATTTGCTTTACCTCCCGGTCGGCCTCTTCTCGGCGAAGATTCCGCTCCTCCTGTCCGAGCCGTGCAAGCTCAAGCGATTGGCGGCGCTGCTCGGCAAGCTCTCCGGTCTGACGGATCGCTAGTGCAGTGGTTGTCAGATGCTGGGGTTCGCCGGGTCCGATCACGCCCAGTACCCGTCCTGCTTCGATTACCTGGTCATAGCCCTCACGGTCATCGGCCGCTTGGTTTCCTCGAGCAACTACAGATTCATGGATGGCGACTTGAGTCACGTCCTCGTGCAAACCGAGAACGCGTAGCGCCTGGGCTCGGTTCATCCTACTGTCTGGTCGTTGCGTAGAGTGATCCATAATAAACTTCTGCCGAAAGTGCGGCACGATACCGAAAGACAGGCAGAAAATCAGTCATCCCAGCTCGCGTACCAAGACGAGCCAGGCTCCTACCAGCGAGGCGGTACAACGAGGGTGCGCCGTTACACAGAGTTTGACGCTGGTTGCCTGAACAACACCGCTTCGACGTTTTGGCGGATGTAGAGCCTGCGCTTGCCGATCTTGACGCTTGGCAGGATGTCTCGGCGTGCCCAGTCTTCGACGGTCGAGACGGGAGCGTGTAGGAGTTCGGCGACCTCTCGAGCGGTCATCACATCGTCTGCTGTGAGCCGTTTTGGTGCGGCCGTCGTCGGGGGCCAGGCGCCCCTTGCGGCGTGTGCTGACCGGGAGCGCTCGGCCTGCGCGAGCTCGTCGCATCGCCTGCGGCGGGCGGGTGTCCTGCCGGGCGTTGGCGTCGGGCGTTGGCGGGAGTGCTGAGATTCACTCATGCCGTCCTCCCTCGTGCCGCGGAGATCGCCTGGGCAGAGTGCCAGCGTCGGCCGAGGCAATCCGCGGCGAGGTGGTCGGCGCGGCGAGGTCCGGCGGGAAGCTCTCTGAATGTGCGTTGTTGGTCGCGGTCGGGTAGGAGCGTGTAGTGCTCGTGGTCGGTGGTACCCCATATCCAGGGTGGGCCGGGTGGTGCGGATCGCGTGAGATTGGCGAGGCGTCGTTGTCCTTCGCAGACGAGCAGGATGTTTCCGCGGTCGCAGTGGGGATCGGCGGTAAGTGCGTGCCGGTATGCGTCGAGCTTGGCCTTGACGCGGCGTGTGGTCTCGGTGGCGCGGTCGATCTCCAGGTAGAAGGTGATCTCGCCGTCGGAGAGTAGGTAGCGGCCGTACCCCATCGGGGCGCACGGTGGGTCCGGTGCCCTGTTGTGCTTGCTGCTCGCCGAGCCAGCGGTATAGGCCCTCCTCGTGCCGGGTGACGCTCCGCTCGACCAGTCCAAGAAAGAAGCCGGCGACGGCGCGGCGGTGCTCAAGGTCGGGGATCGAGAGTCCCGGCGGACGGCGCGCGGGAGCGCCGATCATCCGCCGCCCGTTCGGAGAGAGGAACCACAGCGCCTCTGCGCAACCGCCGCGATGAGTGCGCGCCGGATAAACCCGCGTCAGGAGGTCGTGTGCTTCGAGCTTGAGGAGCCGGCGACGACAGGTACGACTACCACTGAAGAAGAGAAGGAAAAGCTCAGAGGTGGAGAGGGGCTCGTGTTGGAAGAGGCGATCGAGCAGCTCCCGGTCACGGGGCGTTGTGCGAGGGAGACTCGGCGTCATAGCCGCCGCCCGGGAATGGGAGGGAACTGTTCATCGTCGGGGTTTGCCGAGGAGCCCGAATCCTTGTCGTGGTGCGAGATTGGGGGCAGTGGAGGTGCTCCGTCGGAGGGACCGTCGTATGGAGCGTCGAACGGAGCACCCTCAACACTCCCCATCCCGGGCATTTCCCGGTCGAGATCATCCGCCTGCACTCGTCCGGGTGGCGGGTGCTCGATCCTCCCATAGCGCGAGCGGATCGTGGCCTCCACCGCCCGGCGCTCGGTCGTATTCTTGCGGGCTCGCTGGCGGATCAGCCCGGCGGTGTCGCCCGGTGTGGGCTTTGGTGGCGGGAGCGTGGTTGCGGTCGCGGCTGGCAGCTCGCGGGCGTCATGCAGGATGCGGCACGCGATGGTGTAGGAGCCGAGGTGCTGGAGGTCGTACGCGTCGAGGCGCGGCTGGAAGTACGGTGCCATCCGTTTCGCGTCGGCGGCTTGGAGAGTGAAGCAGATCTTGGTCTGGGTGTTCGCGTCGATTGCCTCAGCGAGACCGTGGTCGGAGACCTGCGCGAGGTGCTGGTGGGCGAGCACGAACCCGAGCCCGTACCCGCGGGCCTGCGCGAGCGCTCTCGCCATTCCCTGCGGCAAGTGGCAGAAGCGGTGGCACTCATCGATAAGGCAGAGGAACGGTGGACGGTCGCTGTGCGCGAGTGGGCCGAGGCGTTGCGCGGCCTGCCACGCGCGGTGCAACAAGACCGAGCCGATCAGATCAGCAGCGTCTTCTCCCAAGGTCTGTGGGAGCGAGACGAGCAGCCACCGACCATTGTTGATCCGCTCCCGCATGTCCGGCGCGGCAGGTTGGCAGAGCATGTTGCGCAGCGTGCGGTTCCCCAGCAATGCTCGCAGCTTGTTCGACAATGGAGCGAGCGCCTGCACCCGCGCGGGCTCGCTCAAGGTCTGCCACTGTCGCCAGAACACATCGAGCGCCACCGGATCACTCGCCCGGTAACGGGAGCGCTCCCCCGGGTCGGAAAGCAGGGTCAGC
>Ga0193728_1002070_pt1 | contig 10382 bp, 12 predicted proteins | sample U1c1metaG_FD_143037 | JGI IMG/M metagenome (GOLD analysis project Ga0193728, IMG submission 143037) | Soil microbial communities from a riparian zone of the East river system, Colorado, United States - U1c1 | ecosystem: Environmental > Terrestrial > Soil > Riparian zone | place: USA: East River... | reverse complement strand
CGCCGCGACCACGAGCAAGGCGGCTCTCCACATCTTGTCGGATGTTATCGCGATGCGAGGCCGGCCTCGACCCCGAACACGAGCGCCCGGATCGCTGCGACAGGATCCGGCGGCGTCCACGCGGCACGGATCACGGCGACCGCGTCTGCCCCAGACGCCGCGGCGAGCGACGCGCGCTCCTCGGAGTCGATGCCTCCGACGGCGACGACCCGGGCGCGCCGGCCGACCTCGCCGAGCGGGTCGAGCCCGATCGGGCGCTTGCCGGGCGTGTCGAAGATCGGCCCGAGTTGGATCACGTCGGCGTCGCAGGTGAGTGCGGCGGCGACCGAGTGGCGCGAGCAGGCGATCGGCAGCGTCGTCAACGCGCGCACGTCCGCGACGTCGAGGCCGTGCTCGGGTAGGTGGATGCCGGCGGCGCCGGCAGCGAGCGCGATGTCGACGCGATCATTGATCCAGACCTCGACGCCGGTCGCGATCAGCGCGCGCGCCATCGCGAGCACCGCGCCGCCGTCGAGTTGCTTCGCGCGCAACTGGATCGCGATCGCCTCGCGCGGCACGCCGGCCGCGATCGCGGTGACGCGCGCGACCAGATCGTCCCACGCGAGCGCGGGCTCGGTGATGAGGACGACCTTCGCGATCACGCGATCACCTCACTCGATCAGGCCGGCGGTCGGCGACGACGCGTTCGCGTAATCGCGCTTCGGCATCCGGCCGGCGCGGAACGCTTTGCGGCCCGCGTCGACGGCGAGTCGCATCGCCTCGGCCATCAGCACGGGGTACTTCGCGCCCGCGATGCCGGTGTTCATCAACACGGCGGTGCAGCCGAGCTCCATCGCGACGGCCGCGTCGCTCGCAGTGCCGACGCCGGCATCGACGATCACCGGCACGGTCACGTTGTCGAGGATCAGCCGCATGTTGTGCGGGTTGCGAATGCCGAGCCCCGAGCCGATCGGCGCGGCGAGCGGCATCACCGCGAGACAGCCGGCGTCCTCGAGCCGCTTGCACGTGATGAGATCGTCGGAGCAGTAGGGCAGGACCTTGAAGCCCTCGGCGACCAGGCGCTTCGCGGCCTCGACGGTGGCGGTGTTGTCGGGAAACAGCGTCTTCGGATCGCCGATCACCTCGAGCTTGACGAGCTCGTCCATGCCGAGCTCGCGCGCGAGGTGGAGCGTGCGGATCGCTTCGTCGGCCGAGTAACAACCGGCGGTGTTCGGCAGGAGCACGTACTTCTTGCGATCGATCGCGTCGAGCACGGTCGGCGCCTTGCTCGCCAGATCGACGCGACGCAGCGCGACCGTCACGATCTCTGCACCGCTGGCCGCGAGCGCCGCGCGGGTTTCGTCGAGCGAGCTGTACTTGCCGGTGCCGACGATGATGCGCGACCGGAACGTCCGGTCACCGAGCTTCCACAGATCTTCAGTCATCTCAGCCTCCGCCGACGAACGTGACCAGCTCGAGGCGGTCTCCCGCGGCGAGCTGCGTGGTCGCATGTTGGGCGCGAGGTACGACCTCGCGATTGCGCTCGACCGCGACGCGGCGATCCGCGAAGCCGAGCTCGCCGATCAGGCCGGCGACCGTGGTGCCCCGCTCGACGCTCCGAGTTTCCCCGTTCACGACGATGTCGAACGACCCTGGCATCGCGCGGAAACTAGCATGCGGTCAAAAGTCAGCAGTGATGAAGACCACGACATCCGTGCCGTGGTGATGTACGAAATTGTGAAGCATCCGTCACAGGTATCTGAGGGACGCAGCGCGGCAACCTGCTGGAACTTGGTCCCGAAGGTGTGATCTCCGCCTCGGGCACGACCCTTGTAAAGAACCGGCGACGTGGGTTCGGTCGTACGCCCACGAGGAGAGTCCATGACCTTCATTAATGCCGCTCGCCCCGTTTCGCCCTCACCGGTTACGTCGCTGCCCCGTCCGTCCACGATGGACCCCCGCGTCACCGGTGAAGACCCGGCGCGGATACGGGCGACGATCGCACGCGCGCCTCTGTTTGCCGCGCTGCCGATCAGTGCGATCGAAGACCTCACCAATCGGATCTCGGTCCGCAAGGTCCCCGTCGGTTCGGCAGTCGTCTCGCAAGACGAGCCCGGCGACGCGATGTTCGTGATCATGACCGGCCGCGTGAAGGTCGTCATGTTCGGCGAGAGTGGCCGCGAGGTCACGCTCTCGCTGCTCCGCGCCGGCGATTCGTTCGGCGAGATGTCGCTGTTCGATCAAGGCCCGCGCTCCGCACACTGCCTCGCGATCGAGCCGACCACGCTGCTCTCGCTGACCCGCGACGAGCTGATGCGGCACATCCAGGCGCACCCGCGCACCGCGATCAACCTGGTCGCCGAGATGGCGCGCCGCCTGCGCCGCGCCGACGAGACCATCGCCCAGCTCGCGCTGTGCGACGTCAACGAGCGCCTGATCCACCGCCTCGTCGGGCTCGCCCGCGAAGAAGGCGCGTCGGGTCCCGACGGTCTGGTCGTCCGCCGCCGCCCGACCCAGCAAGAGCTCGCGAACATGATCGGTAGCTGCCGCGAGACGATTTCGCGCGCGTTCAACCAGCTCGCGCGCGACGGTCTCATCATCCCGCGCGGCCGTTCGCTCGTCGTCACGCCGGCACTCATCGAGCGCGCTGAAAAGAAAAAAGCCGCGTGATCTCTCCTTCTGGCCTGTCGGTTTGCCAGACAGCGTGACGCGAGTCTGGGTGGCTTGACACCGTCGGTAGGGCGGCGCCAAATCGCTGGTAGTGGCCCACGAGATCATGATTCGACGGACCCGCGTCGAGATCGATCTCGCTGCGATCGTCGCGAACGCCCACGAGGTGCGGCGCGTCGTCGGGACCGCGGTCTACGCGGTCGTCAAGGCCGATGCGTATGGCCACGGCTCGGTCGAGGTCGCGAAGGCGCTGGCCGCGGCCGGCGCGGTCGATGGGTTCTGCACGAGCCTGGTCGAAGAAGGCGTCGCGCTGCGCGATGCCGGGATTGCCGCGCCGATCCTCGTGATGGGGCCGAGCCTGGTCGGCGGTGAAGACGAGATGGTCGCCGCGAAGCTGACACCGGTGATCTCGTCGCACGAGGAGCTCGTCGCGCTCGCGTACATCGCGCGCGGGCGCGGCGTGATCGAGGCGCACTTGAAGATCGACACGGGCATGGGCCGGCTCGGCATCGCGATCGAGCGCGCGCCCGAGCTCGCGGTCGAGGCGAGCCGCAGCGGCATCGCGATCGTCGGCCTGATGACTCACTTCGCGTGCGCCGACAGCGACGACCCGGCGGATCCCGACTCGATGACGCGGCTGCAGCTCGCGCGCTTCGCCGAGGTCGAGCGCGCCGTGATCGCCGCCGGTGCGCCGTTGCGCGTGCGCCACGCCGCGAACAGTGCCGCGGCGCTGTTGTTCCCCGAATCGCGGTTCGATTTCGTGCGCACCGGTATAGCGATCTACGGCAACGGTCACTGGGCCGAGCGCGGTCACATGGGGATGCGCCTGGTCACCGCGATCGCACAGCTCCGCCGGATCGCGAAGGGCGACAGCGTCGGCTACGGCGCGACCTGGACCGCCGCTCGCGAGAGTAAGCTCGCGATCCTGCCGTGTGGCTACGCCGATGGCCTGCCGCGCAGCGCGAGCGGCCGCGCCGAGGTCGCGATCCGCGGCAAGCGCGTGCCGCTGGTCGGGCGGATCAGCATGGACATCGCGGTCGCCGACGTCACCGACGTGCCCGACGCGCAGGTCGCCGACGCGGCGGTGCTGCTCGGCAAGGCGAGCGGCGGCGTGTCGATCAGTGCGGCCGAGTACGGCGCGTGGACCGGGCTCTCGGAGTACGAGGTCACGTGCGGCTTGTCGAAGCGCGTGCCGCGGCTGTACCCCGCGCCCGTGGAAAGGCGCGCGTGAGTAGCCGCGATCCCGACGAGGAACCGACCAACGTCACGGGTTCGCCCGGAACGGCGGGACCGCCGGGCAGCGAGGAGCACGCGGCGGGTGTCGCGCCCGCGCCGGCCTCGGCTGATGCGCCAAAACCAGCGCCTGCGGCCAAGGCAATGTGGCAGCCGCAGACGACGGCGGACGTCAAGGAAGAGCAAGTCACGGTCGCGAAGGCCGTCGGGACCGGCTTCCGGGATGCGTTCTCGCCGATCTATCGCTTCCTCGACATGATCGGCGGTCACCTGATCCTGATCGGCAAGGCGCTCGCGTGGCTGCCGCGCCGCCCGTTCCGCGGGCAGAACTACCTCGAGGCCGCGGTCTACATCGGGTTCGGCTCGTTGCCGGTCGTCCTGCTCGTCGGTGCGTCGACCGGCATGGTGATGTCGCTGCAGTCGGTCAACGCGTTCCGCCAGTTCGGCCTCGAATCGTTTGCCGGCGGCACGACGGGCAAGGCGATCGCGCTCGAGCTCGGGCCGGTGCTGACGTCGCTGATGCTCGCGGGGCGTGCAGGCGCCGGCATCGCGACCGAGCTCGGCACGATGCGGATCACCGAGCAGATAGACGCGCTCGAATCGATGGCCGTCAACCCGCACCAGTACCTCGTGCTGCCGCGGATCATCGCGTCGGCGATCGTCGCGCCGATCCTGACGCTGCTGTTCTTCGTGATCGGCATGGGCGGCGCGTACCTCGTCGCCGTGATCCTCCAGCACGTCGATCAGGGCCAGTGGATCGCGAACCTGCGCGACATCGTCGTGCCGGGCGACGTGCTGCAGGGCTTCATCAAGGCGATCTTCTTCGGCTTCATGGTCGCGGCCGTCGGTTGTTATCAGGGCTATCACGCGACCGGCGGTGGTCGCGGCGTCGGCATCGGCACCACGCGTGCGGTCGTGATCGCGTCGGTGACGACGCTCGTCATGGACTACTTCCTGAGCGACATCCTCCTCACGCTGATGCCGACCGCCAAAGGCGGCATGTGAGCGCCAACGAGATCATCGGCGACTCCCCCGCCGATCAGATGGATCCGCGCTGGCACATCCGGGTCCGCAAGCTCAAGAAGTCGTTCGGTGCGAACCTCGTGCTCGACGGCGTCGACCTCGATCTCGAGCGTCACAAGGTCAACGTCATCCTCGGCGCGTCGGGCGCGGGCAAGAGCGTCCTCATCAAGCACTTCATGTGCCTGTTGCGCCCCGACGCCGGCCACATCTATGTCGACGGCACCGACGTGATGTCGCTCGCGACCAAGGAGCTCTCGGACTTTCGCCGCAAGTTCGGCCTCGTGTTCCAGTTCGCGGCGCTGTTCGATTCGTTGAACGTCGAAGAGAACTGCGCGTTCCCACTCAAGGAGCGCGGCGGCAAGTCCAAGCACGAGATGCGCGACATCGTGAACGATCGGCTCACGAAGCTCGGCCTCCAGGGCACGAACAAGAAGTATCCAGGCGAGCTCTCCGGCGGTATGCGCAAGCGCGTCGGCCTGGCCCGCGCCCTCGTGCTCGAGCCCGAGATTCTCATGTACGACGAACCGACCACCGGGTTGGATCCCTTGGCCACGCGAAACGTGGATGAGATGATCATGGCGACCTGCGAGCAGTTTAAGGTCACCTCGGTGGTCATTAGCCACGACATGGCGAGCGTGTTCCGCATCGCCGACCGGATCGCGATGCTCTACAACCGGCGCATCTTGCAGGCGGGCACCGCCGAGGCGATCGCGGCGTCGGACGATCCGTACGTCCACGAGTTCTTGAACGCCTCCGGCGTCGGCGCCGTGCAGAAGCTGGCCGCGGAGATGCACGCGTGAAGTCCCTCAGCGCGGGTGTCCGCGTCGCGATCCTATTTCTATTGTTAGCGATCGGCACCTACGTGGTGTGGAAGAACCTCGGCCAGAACCCCGCCGGCAAGAACAACCAGGTGTTGTTCGCGCGGTTCAAGGACGCCTCCGGGTTGCCGAAGAAGAGCAAGGTCGTCGTCGCCGGCTTGCCGCAAGGCGAGGTCACCGACCTCGAGGTCGACGGGCGCTACGCAAAGGTCACGTTCCGGGTGTCCAAGGACATCAAGGTGTGGACGAGCGCGACCGTCTTCAAGAAGGCGACGTCGCTGCTCGGCGAGAACTACCTCGAGATCGATCCGGGCGAGCAGGTCCGCGCCGGCCCCGACGGGACGAAGGTCACGTTCACGCCGCTCGGCGCGGACTGTAAGGACTACGACTCGTCCGACGAGAAGCTCCGCGACGCGTGCCGGCGGATCGAGCACGTCGTCGAGGCGACGACCCCGGATCAGCTGCTCCACCGCATCGACGAGACCCTTCCGAACGTCGACCGCGTGCTCGAGAGCGTGCGCGACCTGTCCGAGGATCTGCGCGGCGTCGTCAACGGCCCGTTGAAGTCGGTCGCGACGCGCGTCGACGGGCTCGTGCAAAAAGAAGCGAATACGGTCGCCGACGTGATCGAGCGCGCAGATCGCTCGATGGCGCGGATCGATCAGATCACGGCCGACTTGAAGGACATCTCGCGCGATGCCGATCCGCGGATCAAGCAGATGTTGAAGAACCTCGACGACGCGTCCGCAGACGCGAAGGACTTGATCGCGACCGCGAAGAGCGAGCTGACCCAGACCGGCGACAAGCTGCGCAACAAGCTCGACAAGCTCGACGGCGTGATCGACAACACGACCTCGATCACGCAGAAGATCAACGAGGACAAGGGCACGCTCGGCCGGCTGGTCAACGATCCCGCGATCGCCGACAACGTCGAACAGATCACCGACGACGCGAAGGGCTTCCTCGGCACGCTGTTCACGATGAAGACCTACGTCGGGCTGCGCAGCGAGTACAACATCGGCGCCGGCCTGCTCCGCAACTACGTCTCGGTCGAGCTCCACACCCGGCCCGACAAATACTATTTGATCGAGCTCGAGAAGGGCCCGCGCGGCGACTACCCCGACGTCACGCTGACGTTCGATCCGACCGTCGATCCGAACCACTGGATCCGCAAGAGCGTGATCAGCGACTCGATCCGGTTCACGTTCCAGTTCGCGAAGCGCCTCGACTGGTTGACGCTGCGCTACGGCATCAAGGAGTCGACCGGCGGCATCGGCGCCGATATCGATCTCCACGATCCGTGGTGGGGTCACGATCTCAAGTTCTCCGTCGACGCCTTCGACGCGACCTGGGACACGTACCCGCGCGTCAAGGTCGCGGCGGCGTACGAGCTATTCCGCAATATCTACGTGCTCGGCGGCGTCGACGAGCTGCTGAACAAGCCGCAGACGCTCGACATCGTCGAGGGCACGTCCGACGTGCCGACGCAGTTCAACACGTTCCGGTTCGGCCGCGACTACTTCCTCGGCGGCATGCTGAAGTTCAACGACGAAGATCTGTCGGCGCTGCTCACCGTCGGTGGTTCCGCGCTCGCCGGCGCGACGAAGTAATCAGCGGCGCTTGTCGTGTGCGAGGTCGCCGCGGTCGACGAACACGTCGAGCCAGATGTCCATCGCATCGGCGTCGCCGGCGAGCACCTTGTCGCGGAGCGCGGGGTCGGGCAGGGGCGCGAGCTGTTCGAGCTTCGCGACGAGCGCGGCGCGATCGGCGCCGGTGGTATCGATGATCGCGTTCCACAGCGTCACGCGATCGGGCATCGCGGCGGCGGCGATCATGGCGGCGACGGGACCACCGGCATCGAAGCGGGCGACCGCCTCGCGCAATTCGGGCGTCGCGGTGATCGACACGGGCGTGCCGTGGTGGCCGGGCGTCATGTCGACCTCGAACGTCGCGGGCACGTACGCGAGCCCGTGATGTCCCTCGAGCGAGACGGCGCCGACCGTGACCTGCAGGTGCGTGGCGCCGCGAGCGTCGACGACGAGGTCGTACTGGCAGCCGAGGTCGACCGCGGACGCGGCCGGCGTGTCGACGACGAACAGGCGAGGCGGTGCCGTGACCTTCGCGCGGACGTGACCGCGTGCGAGCTCGAGGCGCTCGGTCGCGGAGCCGGTCGCGACGAGGCGGAGCTTGGAGTCGCCGAACACGGTGAGCTCGCCGATGTTGGCGACCTTCACGGCGGCGACCGCATCGGCCCGGGTCTCGAGCCAGCCGCCGACCGGCAGCGTGCCCGCGCTCGCGACGACGGTGCCACCGCAGGTCGCGGAGCCGGCCGAGAGGGCGAACGAAAAGCCGGCCGAGCCGGTGCAGCCGGGATGCGCGCGCGATGCGCCGAACCACAAGAACGCGACCGTCGCTGCCGCAGCGACGACGAGGCCGATCGCGGGGAGCTCCCAGCGCCGGCGGCGCACGGGAGCGGTGCGGGCCGGTAGCTCGCGGAGCCGCGCATCGTGCGCGAACACCGACAGCGTTGCTTCGAGCTTCGCGAGCTCGGGATCGTCGCCGGTGCCGTCCAACAGCGGGTCGCTCATCGCGTCCCTCCGTCGAGCTTTTCGCGCAAGAGCTTCATGCCGCGGTGTAAGTGTACGCGGACGGAGTCGGGCGTCATCCCGGTTCGTTCGGCGATGTCGGGACCCGAGAGGCCCTCGACGAGCCGCATGATGATCGCTTCGCGATACGTGTCGGGCAGCGTGCGGATCGCTTCGAGCGCCGCGAGCGCCTCGGCGCGCGGCGGCGGGGCGAACGTCAGATCGGCGGTCGCGTCGTGGGTCGGTCGGCGCTTGCGCGCGTGATCGATCGCGCGGCGGCGCGCGAGCGTGACGATCCAGCCGGGGAACGCGGCGGGCTCGCGGAGCGTCGTCATCTTGAGCCAGGCCTCGGCGAAGACGTCTTGCACGACATCGCTCGCGTCGCTGACGGGCACGCGCGCGAGCGCGATCGCGTGGATGACGCGGTGGAAGCGCTCGTAGATCGTCGTGAACGCGGCGCGATTGCCGCGCTGCGCGGCGACGACGAGCTCGACCAACGTCGCATCGCGGACATCGCGGGGACCTCGGGCGCCTGGCGCGTCTTTAGCGTCCACGTCGCGGCGATAGTGCACTCCATGCGGGGTCACGTCGCGCCGACGGCGGCGAGATCCTCGGGCGGTATCTCGATGCCGCGGGCGGCGAGCGGGCGAGCGACGTGGCGCGCCGCGCCGGCGGCGAGCGTGGACGCGAACGTCGCGCAATCGATGCGGCCGAGGCCGTCGCCGCATCCGCTCGATGCACCGCTCGATGCCGCATCGCCGTTCGGTGCGAGGTCGCGTAGCGCTCGCCCGGCGACGCGGCCGAGGTGTGCGCGAGCGGCGTCGTCGAGGCGCGCGTCGGCCCAGTCGAGGAACCAGCCGCCGAGCTGCGCGTGCGCGGACTCGTCGGCGACGATGTGCGCGAGGGCGCCGGTGACCAGCGGCGAACCAGCGACGTCGCGCGCGACTTTCAGCACCGGTACGGTCAGTGCTTCGCCGACGCACGACGTCCGGACGATCAGCTCGGCCGCGCGCAGCAACGGTTCATCGGCGGTCGGCGGGCGCACCAGCTTGCCGAGATCGACGTCGAGCGCGATCGCACCGCCGAGCACGGCGGCGAGCCGCGCCGCGGCTTCGGTGTGCACGATCTCGTCGACGACGAAGTCGCCGGCCGCCGCGACGAGGTCGATCGGCGCGCCGCACGCGAGCAGCAGCGTCGCGATCTCCGCGAATGCGGCGGCACTCGCGTACTCGTTGAACGCGGTGCGGGTCCATACGACACGGGCGTCGCCGACGTCGTCGGGCAGGCGCTCGTCCCAAGGCAGCTCTTCGAGCCACGCGCGGCGCGGCGCGAGCCGACGCGCCCACGGGCCGCCGATCAGTGCGAGCTCGAACGTCACTTTGCCTTGCTTTCGCGGACGAGCGTACACAGCGCGCTCGGCTGCATGCGGTCGTCTTCGCCCTTGGTGCGGATGTTGCCGACGAGCGGATAGCCCTCTGCGTCGCACAGCGGACGGAACCGGGTGAGGCGCTGCTTCACCTTGTCGCTAGGGAGCTCGAACATCTCGCCGCGGAGCTTGATCAGCTCGGGCTTCGCCTTGGCGTCGGGCGGTGGACGATGATCGGGCGAGGCCAACGCGGTGGCCGAGGACAGGAGCAGCACGGTGGCGATGCGATGGCGGGTCATGCAAACAGGACGTGGACCGCGCACGACCGTTAACACACGCCGAAACCACTAGCGGCGCGCCTACTTGGCGGTCGAGGCCGGGAACGGATCGACGAGTGCGAGCTCGCGGCGCGGCTCGACCCGGCGCGACTCCGGCTCCGGCGGTCCGAGGGACTTGCCGTGCATGTTCCCGACGAGCGGGTAGCCGTCGTCGTCGGTAAGTGCGTGCATGCGGCGGTGCTCGCTCGTGCGCACGGCCGCGCGCACGGCCGCGCGATCGATGAATGGCGCGAGCTCGGCATGCGCGGTCTTCGTAGGCGGGCGCGGTGGCGATGCGGGCGAGGCCGCAGCGATCGAAGAGGACAACAGCGTGATGGCGACGATGCGATGACGTGTGGACATGCGGGCAAGACGCGCCCGAGCGCCGAGC
>Ga0193728_1002069_pt1 | contig 10384 bp, 10 predicted proteins | sample U1c1metaG_FD_143037 | JGI IMG/M metagenome (GOLD analysis project Ga0193728, IMG submission 143037) | Soil microbial communities from a riparian zone of the East river system, Colorado, United States - U1c1 | ecosystem: Environmental > Terrestrial > Soil > Riparian zone | place: USA: East River... | reverse complement strand
GCGAGCGCGTGGCACTAATCGTCGTCGACGTGCAGGAGGGCTTTCGCCCATATGACTCCTTCGCCGGCGTTGCGGCGTCCTGCGCGAAGCTGATCGCGGCCGCGCGCTTGCTCGGCGTGCCGGCGCTCGTCAGCGAGCAGTATCCGAAAGGCCTCGGTCACTCGGCGCCGGAGTTGGGCCTGCAGGACGAGCAGCGGATCGAGAAGAGCATCTTCTCGGCGGCGCGCGCCGAGGGCTTTGACCTCGCTGGGCGCGAGCAGGCGATCGTCTGCGGGATCGAGACGCACGTGTGCGTCTCACAGACTGCGCACGACCTGCTAGATAAAGGCGTCGAAGTCCACATCCCGGCCGACGCGGTCGGCTCGCGTCATCGGATCGACTACGAGCGCGGCCTCGAGCGCCTGGAGCGCGCGGGCGCCGTCGTCGGGACTGTCGAGGCGTCGCTGTTTGAGCTGCTCGAGCGCGCCGGCACCCCCGAGTTCAAGTCTGTCCAGAAGCTGATCCTCCGATGACGCGCCCAGACGGATATCTGCTGCTCGAGGACGGCACGCGCTTTGCGGGCGAGTGGTGCGGCGCGGAGGCGCACGCCCTCGGTGAGGTCGTCTTCACGACGGGCATGTCGGGCTATCAGGAGTCGATGACCGACCCGTCGTTTGCGGGGCAGCTGATCGCTTTCACGTACCCGCACATCGGCAACTACGGCACAAGCGCAGGTGCGATGGAGTCAGAGCGTCCGTGGGCGCGCGCGGCGATCATGCGCGAGGCGTGCAACCGCGAGGACGCGCCGAGCGCCGAGCGCGGCTGGCTCGACTGGCTAACCGACTGCGGCGTGAGCGCGATCTCGGGGATCGACACGCGCGGCCTCGTGCGCCACATCCGCGATGTCGGCGCGATGCGTGGCGGCGTCTTCCCGGCGAGCGTGAGCTACGCCGAAGCGCAGCAGCTGATCGAAGCTGAGCCGCCAATGGCAGGACAGGATCTCGCACGCGTCGTCACGCCGAGCGAAGTCACGCGCCACGGCGAGCAGGGCGAGGGGCCGCAGATCGCGGTGATCGACACGGGCATCAAGGCGTCGATGGTTCGCGAGCTCGTCCAGCGCGGCGCGCGCGTCTCGCTGCATCCGTGCACGTCGAGCTCGGAGGAGCTACTCGCGGATGATCCGGATGCGATCTTCCTCGCGAACGGTCCGGGCGACCCGGCGGCGCTCGGCTACGTCGTTGAGACGGTACGCGGGCTCGTCGGCAAGAAGCCGGTCTGGGGGATCTGCCTCGGCCACCAGCTGCTGTGCCGTGCGGTTGGCCTTGAGACGTTCAAGCTACCGTTCGGGCACCGCGGCGCGAACCACCCGGTCAAGGACCTGCAGACGGGCAAGGTCGAGATCACTTCGCAGAACCACGGCTTCGCGGCGGTCGGCCCGGGCGGCGCGCGCACGATCGACGCGGACGAGCCGGTGCGCTGGGAAACGGACTTCGGCGCGGCGGCGCTTTCGCACGTCAATCTCTATGACCGCACAGTCGAGGGCCTCGAGCTGCTAGACGTGCCGGGCGGCACGGTGCAGTACCACCCGGAGGCGGGCCCGGGCCCGCACGACTCGCTCTATCTGTTCGACCGCTTCCTAAGTCGCATCGCCGAGGCCGCCTGATGCCCAGACGCGATGACATCGAGAAGATCCTGATCCTCGGCTCGGGGCCGATCGTGATCGGCCAGGCCGCTGAGTTCGACTACTCGGGCGTGCAGGCGTGCAAGGTGCTGCGCGAGGAGGGCTATGAGGTCGTGCTCGTCAACTCGAACCCGGCGACGATCATGACCGACCCGGAGTTCGCCGAGGCGACGTACATCGAGCCGCTCTTGCCGGGCCCGGTCGCGCAGGTGATCGAGCGCGAGCGCCCGGACGCGCTGCTCGGCACGCTCGGCGGGCAGACGGCGCTGAACTTGGCCAAGGCGCTGCACGACGACGGCACGCTCGAGAAGTACGGCGTCGAGCTGATCGGCGCGAACTACGAGGCGATCGCGTGCGCGGAGGACCGCGACTTGTTCGGCCAGGCGATGGCCGAGGCGGGGCTGCGGATGCCGAAAAGCGCGATCGCGACGAGCCTCGAGCAGGCGCTCGAAGCGACGGGCGAGCTCGGCCTGCCGTGCGTCGTGCGCCCGGCCTTCACGCTCGGCGGGCGCGGCGGCGGGATCGCGCGCACGCCGGAGGAGTTCGAGCGGATCGTCGCAGCGGGCATCGAGGCTTCGCCGATCGGGCAGGTGCTGCTCGACGAGTCGGTGATCGGCTGGGGCGAGTTCGAGCTCGAGGTGATGCGCGACAAGGCCGACAACGTCGTGATCGTCTGCTCGATCGAGAACATCGACCCGATGGGCGTGCACACGGGCGACTCGGTCACGGTCGCGCCGCAGCAGACGCTGACGGACCACCTCTACCAGCAGCTGCGCGACCAGGCGCTGACGGTGATCCGCGCGGTCGGCGTCGAGACGGGCGGCTCGAACGTGCAGTTCGCGGTCAATGCGGAGACCGAAGAGATCCTCGTGATCGAGATGAACCCACGCGTCTCGCGCTCGTCGGCGCTCGCGTCGAAGGCGACGGGCTTTCCGATCGCAGCTATCTGCTGGAGGAGATCGACAACGACATCACGGGCGTCACGCCGGCTTGCTTTGAGCCGACGATCGACTACGTCGTGGTCAAGTGGCCGCGCTTTGCGTTTGAGAAGTTTCCGGGCTCGGACCCGACGCTGACGACGCACATGAAGTCGGTCGGCGAGACGATGGCGATCGGGCGCACGTTCGGGCAGGCGTTCGCGAAGGCGCTTGACTCGCGTGAGCTCGACAAGCCGCCGGCCGTCAGCGCGCTCGGCGACGGGCAGTTGCTCGCGCGCTTGGAGCGCCCGTGGCCGGATCGTTACGAGGTCGTGCTCGAGCTGCTGCGGCGCGGCACGAGCACGGAGACGATCCACGAGCTGACGCGGATCGACCGATGGTTCCTTGCCGAGCTCGAGGTGCTTGCGCGCGATCCGCAGGCGCCGTTCGCCGGCGAGCGCTCGTTCATGTCGGTCGACACGTGCGCGGCGGAGTTCCCGGCGCGCACGCCGTACTTCTATTCGGGCTGGGAGCGCACGGCGCGCAACGAGGTGCAGCGCAGCGGCGACGGCACGACCGCGGGCGAGCGCGCGTCGATCGTGATCCTCGGCTCCGGCCCGAACCGCATCGGGCAGGGAATCGAGTTCGACTACTGCTGCGTGCACGCGGCGATGACGGTGCGCGAGTCGGGCTGCGACGCGGTGATGGTCAACTGCAACCCGGAGACGGTCTCGACGGACTACGACACCTCGAATCGCCTCTATTTCGAGCCGCTCACGCTCGAGCACGTGCTCGCTGTAGTCGAGGTCGAGAAACCACGCGGGCTGATCTTGCAGTTCGGCGGACAGACGCCGCTGAAGCTTGCGGCGGGCTTGGAGGCTGCGGGCGTGCCGCTGCTCGGCACTGCGCCGGCGGCGATTGACCTCGCCGAGGACCGCGGGCGCTTCGGCGCGCTACTCGAGCGCTTGGGCTACAAAGCGCCGCCGTATGCGACGGCGCGCTCGGTAGGCGAGGCGCTCGACTGCGCCGAGGGGGTCGGCTTCCCACTGCTCGTCAGGCCGTCGTACGTGCTCGGCGGGCGCGCGATGGAGATCGTCTACTCGCGCGACGGACTCGCGGACTATCTCGCGCGCCAGGAGGTCGGCTCGAGCGAGCATGCGCAGAGCGAGCCGAGTGAGATCTTCCTCGACCGCTTTCTTGAGAATGCGACGGAGGTCGACGTCGACGCGCTGTGCGACGGGCGCGAGGTGTGGATCGGCGGGATCATGCAGCACGTCGAGGAGGCCGGGATTCACTCGGGCGACAGTGCGTGCGTGCTGCCGCCGCACTCGCTCGGGACGGCGATGCTCGAGCAGATCCGTGTGGCGACGCGCGAGCTGGCGCTCGCGATCGGCGTCGTTGGGCTGATCAACGTGCAGTACGCGGTGCACGCGGGTGAGCTCTATGTGATCGAGGCCAATCCGCGCGCTTCGCGCACGGTGCCGTTCGTCTCAAAGGCGGTCGGGTTGCCGCTGGCAAAGCTCGCCTGCCGGATCATGCTCGGCGAGTCGATCGCCGAGCTCGGGCTGCCGCGCGAGCGCGAAGGAATCGGCTTCGGCGAGCACGTCTCGGTCAAGGAGGCGGTGCTGCCGTTTGACCGCTTCGAGGGCTCTGACGCGCTGCTCGGCCCGGAGATGCGCTCAACGGGTGAGGTGATGGGGATCGCGCGCGACTTCCCGACGGCGTTCGCGAAGGCGCAAGCTGCCGCCGGGCTGCCGCTGCCGAGCGGCGGCACGGCGTTCATCACGGTCACGGACTCCGACAAGGCGCGCGTCGGCGGCGTCGCGCAACTACTGCACGACAATGGCTTTCGGATCGTCGCGACGAGCGGCACGGCGGAAGCGATCGAGCGGATGGGTGTGCCGGCGGAGCGCTTGAACAAGATCGGCGAGGGCTCACCGCACGTGCTCGACTGGATCGAGCGCGGCGACGTCGATCTCGTCGTCAACACGCCGACTGGCTTTGGCGCGCGCACTGACGGCTATGAGATCCGCCGTGCGGCGGTCAGGCACGGGATCCCGTGCCTGACGACGATCGCCGCGGGCGACTCGGCGGCGCGCGCGATCGCGCGCGCGCAGCGCGACGGTGAGCCGCCGGTGCTCTGCCTGCAAGAGCTGCACGGTGTGCGCGGCGCTCAGCAGGCCGATCGGCGCCAGCTCGATCGACGTAGCGGCGATCGGCTCGACGCCGACGGAGTGCCCGCGGCGTGAGCGAGTGGAGCGCGGCGCCGGCGCCGCTTGAGCGCAGGCTGCTGACGGTCGTTGGCGTTGAGCGGCTTGGCGCCTACCGCGTGCTGCGGGTCGCGGACGTCGAGACGCCGGAGCCGCGCCCGGGCCAGTTCGCGATGATCGCCGCAGCAGAGCGCTGGGGCGGGGGCGAGGATCAGCGTCCGTACCTCGCGCGCGCCTTCTCGATCGCACGCCGGCGCGTCGGTGAGTCGCAGTTCCTGCTCGAGGACGTCGGGCCGGGCACGCGCCGGTTGTGTGAGCTTGCGGAGGGTGATGGTCTGTGGGCGCTCGGCCCGCTCGGCAAGGGCTTTGAGCCGCCGACACAGCGCCGCCGCGCGATCCTCGTCGGCGGTGGCGTCGGCATCGCGCCGCTGGCGATCCTGCAAGATGCCCTGGAGGCGCAGGCCGAACGCGAGGTGAGCGTGCTGCTTGGCTTTCGCGACGCCGCACGCGCCGAGGGCGCGGCGCTCTTGCGCGGAGCGCAAGTCGCGACGGACGACGGCTCGGTCGGCCACCATGGCCTGCTCACGGAGCTGCTCTCAAAGGAGCTCTACCGCGACTCGCGCGCGCAGGTCTACGCGTGCGGACCGGCGCCGATGCTCGAGGCGGTGCGTGCGATGTGCGCGACGCGCGACGTGCCGGCGCAGCTCGCGCTCGAGGCAGGGATGGCGTGCGGCTTTGGCGCCTGTTACGGCTGCGCGGTGCCGAAGCGCGGCGGCGGCTACCTGCGCGTCTGTGTCGACGGCCCGGTGATCGACGCGGCCGAGCTCGAGCACGTCGCCGAGCACGCCGGGGCGCCGTCTTGATCGAGTTCTGCGGACTGCGCTTGGCGCACCGCGTGATCAATGGCTCGGGCACGTTCGACGCGATCGCCGCGCGACACGCATTCGGGCCGGCGCTCGCGCGCGACTTCCCATTCGCGGCGTACGTTTCGAAGACGATCACGCTGCAGTCGCAGGCCGGCAATCCGTCGCCGCGCCTGTGGGAGGCGCCGAGCGGGCTGATCAACTCGATCGGGCTCCCGAACAAGGGCGTCGATGCGTACATCGAGGAGGATTTGCCGCGGCTGGCCGAGCTACTTGCTGACGCCGGCGAGGGGGGCGACGCGGGGTCGGACTCGACGCCGGTGCCGCTGATCACGAACGTGATGGGCTCGAGCGCGGAGGAGTTTGCGGCGCTCGTCGAGCGCTGCGAGCGGCACGCGGAGATCGCGGCGATCGAGCTGAATGTGTCGTGCCCGAACGTCAAGACGGGGCTCGACATCGGCGCCGACGCGGCGCAGCTCGAGCAGGTCGTACGCGCGTGCCGCCCGCGCACGCGCAAGCCGTTGATCGTCAAGCTGACACCGAATACAGCGGACGTGCCGGCATGTGCGCAGGGTGCAGAGGCGGGCGGCGCGGACGCGGTTTCGCTGATCAACACGCTACGCGCGATGGCGCTCGCGCCGCAGCCACGAGGCAGCGACAGCGGCGCGCGGGCCGCGCGATCACCGTGGCTCGGCGGCGCCACGGGAGGCGATCCGCGCCGTCGCTCTCGCGCAGGTCTATGCAGTGGCGGCACGCGTGAGCGTGCCGGTGATCGGCATGGGTGGAGTTCAGCGGGCGTTGCACGCGCGCGATCTGCTGGACGCAGGCGCGACGCTCGTCGCGGTCGGCACCGAGAGCTTCCGCGATCCGACGATCGCGAGCGCGATCGCCGAGAGTCTGTCGCCGTGACGATGCACAGGCGCTCGCTTCGATCGACTAATCATCTTCTCGACGGCTATTCATCCGCAACGAGCGAGCGTTTTCCCGCGCTCTGGCGGTACAGCAAAAGCGCTGGCAAGGACGCCTCGTACCATTCACAAGGCTCGATGCGCCTGGACCTCAAGCTGAGCTTCAGGTGAATTCTCAGACTTTGTCTTGATCGCCGTCTTTGTGTGTGTAGACTCGCCGCCCATGGCGACGGCGACCAGCACGACGTCCACGAACACATCAATGGCCCCAGAGCGATCGCTAAACCAGAGAATGGATGCGCTCGCAAGGGCCAACCAGATCCGGATCAAGCGTGCTCAGCTCAAGCGCGATCTCAAGTCTGGTCGCCTCTCGATCCACCAGTTGCTGCTGAGCCCGCCGGAGTACGTCGAGACGGCGAAGGTCTTCGACATGCTGCTCGCTGTGCCGAAGTACGGGCGCGTGAAGGTCAACAAGATTCTCGCCCACTGCCGCATCGCGCCGAGCAAGACGATCGGTGGCCTCTCCGAACGCCAGCGTTCAGAGCTCATCTCCCTGCTGCACCGTTAGACGACCACTGGCCGCACGCTGCGGCGTCCCCGGTCGCTCGCGTACCGAAGCCGGGAGACACTCGCTCCGCTCGAATCGCCGTTTCGGCCAGCACGCCACGCTCCCTGCGTCCGTGCATCGTTTGACCGTCGGCCGTCCTGTTGGCCAACCATCCTTCCCCCGATTGCGGCACTAGGGTTGCGCGGCGTGGCACGCGTGTTCGTCATCACAGGGCCGTCGGGGGTCGGCAAGGGGACGCTGATCCGCGGGCTGATGGAGCGCCACCCGCAGCTCGAGCTGTCCGTCTCGGCGACGACGCGCGCGCCGCGCCCGGGCGAGGCTGACGGCGTCGACTACCACTTCCTCTCGCGCGAGGAGTTCGACAGGCGCGTCGCAGAGGAGTCGTTTGTCGAGCACGCCGACTACGCCGGGCGCAGCTACGGCACGTTGCGCTCAGAGCTCGAGGCGCGCGTGCAAGCGGGCACGCCGGTCGTGCTTGAGATCGAGGTGCAGGGCGCGCGGCAGGTGCGCGCGGCGATGCCGGAGGCCGTGCAGGTGTTCATCGCGCCGCCGTCACTCGAGGCGCTCCGCACGCGGCTGATCGGACGCGGCACGGACGACGCCGAGGAGGTCGAGCGGCGGCTGCGCGTCGCCGAGCAGGAGCTTGCGGCGCAGCCGGAGTTCGCGCACGTCGTCGTCAATGACCGCCTGGACGAGGCGCTCGAGCAGCTATCCGGCGTCGTCGCCGGCGAGCTCGACTGAGCTTTCTGAAGCGCAGATGCTCATAAATCGTCGCCGTGTGCGGCGCCACGTAGCCCAGGCGCACGCGAAGCGGCCACTACACTGAACGCAGGTCCCCCGACGAAAGGCTCACCGAACGTGATCTCTCCCCGCATCGACCGTCTGCTCGAGAACGTCGACTCCAACTACGCCAGCGTCGTCGTCTCAGCCAAGCGCGCACGCCAGATCAACAGCTATTACCACAACCTTGGCGAGGGAACTTTCGACGAGTTTCCGCCCCCGATGATCGAAACGGGCTCGAAAAATTACTTGACGATCGCCCTCGAGGAGGTCGCTCACGGAAAGATCAAGTACCACTACAGGTAGCCGTTTCGGGGCGCAACGCGCGCCCCAATGCTTGCTAGTCGTCGCTCGTAGCTCTACAACGTAGGCATGGCGCGGATACTGCTGGGGGTCAGCGGCGGGATCGCCGCGTACAAGGCGCTTGAGTTCGTGAGGCTGGCGACGGGCGCGGGACATGCGGTGCGCGTCGTGCAGACGCCGGCGAGCCGCAGATTCGTGGGGGAGACGTCGTTTGCGGCGTTGACGGGTGCGCCGGTGCTTGTCAGCGAGTTCGAGCGCGATCCTGCGCGCGGGGCGTTTCCAGGCGATCCACCACCGGCGCACGACCCGCTGAGCCATCTCGAGCTGGTCGCAAACGCCGACCTCTACCTGATTGCGCCGGCGTCGGCGAACACGATCGCGAAGCTCGCACACGGCTTTGCGGAGGACCTGCTGAGCAGTTGTGCGCTCGCGGCGACGTGCCCGGTGCTCGTTGCGCCGGCGATGAACAACCACATGTACGAGCACGCGGCGACGCGCGCGAACGTGCAGACGCTGCGTGAGCGTGGGGTCGGGATCGTCGAGCCTGGCGTCGGGAGGCTCGCGTCGAAGGGCGAGCACGGCGTCGGGCGGCTGGCCGAGCCTGCGCAGCTGCTCGCGGAGTGCGAGGCGACGCTCGCCGGCGCGGCCGCCGAGCCGGGCGAGGAGAGGGCGCGCGGCAATGACGCAGCGCACAGGCCAATCAGGAGCTGGAGCGGCTTGAAGATCCTCGTGACCGCTGGCGGGACGCGCGAGCCGGTCGACAGCGTGCGCTTTCTTGGCAACAGCTCCTCCGGGCGGATGGGCCTCGCGCTAGCCGAGGCCGCGGCGGCTCGCGGAGCCGACGTGACGCTGATTGCCGCGAACGTCGCGCTCGCGACAAAAGCGGCGATCGCTCGCCGCGACGTCGTCACCGCAGCCGAGTTGCAACACGCCAGCGAAGAGGAGTTTCCGACCAGTGACGTGCTGTTGATGGCGGCAGCCGTCGCTGACTTCCGCCCGGCCACGCCGCGCGAGGACAAGATCAAGAAGGCCGGGCAAGCAGGCCTGTCGCTGGAGCTCGAGGCGACAGCCGACGTGCTCGCGGCGCTCTCTGCACAGCGGCGTGCCGGACAGACGCTCGTCGGCTTTGCCGCCGAGCACGGGGAGCGTGCGGTCGAGCTAGGACGCGAGAAGCTGCTCGCCAAGGGGCTCGACGCGATTGTCGTCAACGACATCTCACGCGCGGACATAGGCTTCGACGTCGATGCCAATGAGGTGACGATCCTCACGGCGAACGCGAACGGCAGCGCCAACGGCGCGATCGAGGTCGGTCGCGCGGCGAAGTCGCAGGTCGCCGAGGCGATCCTCGACGCCGTCGCGGCGCTGCGCGCGTAAAGCCGCTTGCGCTTCTGCCCCGGAAGGTGGCTCGGTGCCGGTTAAAATGAAGCGCAATGGAGAGCGTGTACGACCTCTACCAGCGCGGCTGTGAGCTGCTCGAGCATGGCGACCACCAGGCGGCGATCGTGTCGCTGAGCAAAGCCCGTGACCTCGACCCGGAAAAGGACTCAATTCGCGAGGCGCTCGGTCGGGCGCTATTCCACGCCCAGCGCTATGAGGGTGCTGCGAGCGAGTTTGAGGCGGTCGCATCGAAGACGCCGACAAACGACTACGCACAGTTTTGCCTCGGGCGCTCGATGCAGTTGCTCGGTCGTCACCGCGAGGCGTGCCAGCCGCTCGCGCTCGCCTGCTCGCTGCGACCCGAGCGCGAGGACTACCGCAAGTACCGCGATCGCGCCAGGCGCGACGCCGATCGATCCTAAGCGTCGAGATCGTCTCCCTTGCCGGGAAAGCTGCTCCCCTCGGACGGCCCGATGCTATGCTCGATTGAGAACTTTCGAACCGACGTGCAGACGGCGGTTGCAGCACCGAAAGTGGGCGCAAGCCCGCTTTTTTTGCGTAAAGGAGCAGATTGATGACACCCATACAGACCGATATCGAACGCCGCCTCGCGATCAGCGAGCCCGATGTCGAGGTGCTGCTTGCTGAGGTTCTCGGCGGTCGCTCGCTGCGTGTGTTCATCGATCATCCGGACGGCGTCACGCTCGAGCTGTGCGAGCACGTGACGTTGCAGCTGAACGACCTGCGCGAGCGCTACTCGGTCGAGGTCTCCTCGCCCGGGAGTGAGCGACCGCTGAC
>Ga0193728_1002068_pt1 | contig 10384 bp, 13 predicted proteins | sample U1c1metaG_FD_143037 | JGI IMG/M metagenome (GOLD analysis project Ga0193728, IMG submission 143037) | Soil microbial communities from a riparian zone of the East river system, Colorado, United States - U1c1 | ecosystem: Environmental > Terrestrial > Soil > Riparian zone | place: USA: East River... | reverse complement strand
TACGCGCTCGCCTGCGCCTGACCACCTGTTGCGCCTGGACCAAATATGCCGCCGCAGACCCCCATCACCCTCGTCCTCGCCCGCTTCGACGATCTGCTGGCCAGAGGACTGCGCGAGTTGATCGAGAGCGATCCGAGCCTTGCGATCGTCGCCGCCGACGTGGAGCACAGGCGCATCCCTGTCGTCCTACGCGCCCACCGTCCAGACGTGGCGATCCTCGACGTCGGCGCCCTGGCCAAGATGGCCGAGGTACGGGAGCTCAGCGGACTGCATCCGGCCACTCGAATGGTCCTGCTCGCAGACGGCCCCTCGATGACCGAGTGTGCCCAGCTGCTCGCGTTCGGAGCGAGCGCCTGTCTCGGCAGGGACACTCAGTCGCGCGACGTGCTGCACGCGATCCACCTCGCCTCACGGGGGCTTCAGGTGACTCCGCGGGGAGCATCCGATCAGGGCGGCGGATCGATCGCGGGAGGGCAACTGCTGACCCGGCGTGAGGCTGAAGTGCTGCCTCTGCTCCAGCTGGGTCGCTCGAACGCTCAGATAGCCGTTGCCCTGCAGGTGGGCGTCGAGACGGTTCGCACCCACGCGCGCAACATCTACCGCAAGCTCGGCGTCTCATCCCGCCGCGAGCTCGCCGCGCTGCCTGCGCCCGATCCAAAGCAGGGGCCCGGCCGGGCCCGGTCGCCACGGCACCGGCCAGCATCGCTCCTGACGCGCCCGCGTCGGGGAGACGGCTCGCCACACAATTGACGGCGGTGCCCGTCAGCCCGAGTGTGATCGGCTCTTTATTCGATGAAGAGCCCATCGTCCGCAAACGGCCACCGGGAATCGAGTCGGCGGCTGCACGTCGGCCCAGCGAAGACTTCGATCAGGAATCCGGCCCTTCGTGCGTATAAGGCCACATGAGCACTCCACACAAAGAGGAACGCTTCGCGGATGGCCTCCAGGAGGTCGCCGACGTGCTTCGCGACCAGCGTCCAGGGCTCGACCCGCTTGCGCTCGATGCAGTCAAGCTGCGAGCGATGAGCAGGGCGCGCCGGTCCACGTCCTCACGACAGAAGGGATTCTTCATGCGTTCACGTCTGACGACTGTCCTCACAATCGCATTCCTCAGCCTCGGCACCGGCGGCGCGGTCGCCTGCGTTTCCTTGGTCGAGGGCGACGGCTTCGGCTTTGGCTTCGGGGGTCACGACGGAGGCAGCGCCAGCTTCAACCAGTACCGCGAATGCGACCACGGCCAGGGCCGCGGCAGGGATCACGAATGCCACGGCCACGAGGGCGAACACGGCCATGACGGTGGTGGCGGTGGCGGTGACCATGGCAATGGCGGAGACCACGGCAACGGTGGCGACCATGGTCACGGTGGCGATCACGGCGATGGCCACGGTCACGGTCATGGCCACGGCCACTAATTAGAGCAAGTTGTGAAGAATGAGAAAGGCCCGCGCAAGCGGGCCTTTCCTTTTGCGCCAGAGGCCGTCCGAGGACCGCGGCGATCGGCTCGACCGCGCCCAGCACCCGGTTGACGATCGCCTCCTGCGAAGGCGTCCGGACTCAGGCGAAGAGCTTGCTCATGGCAGGAATCGCCGGCGCCCGCCGGGCGTGCGGTAGGTGCAGTCGAGCACTGCCGGGCAGCGGGCCAGCCACCCGTACTCATGGTCGGGATGCACGGTGGCGAGAATCGCGAGGTCGTAGTCTTCGGGCCCGAACCCGCCAGCGTCACGGCGGGGATCGAGATCCACGCCATACAGCAGCTCCCCGCCGGCCTCGTCGAGCGATAGTTCTGGCACGAGTGGATCGTGATAGTCGACGTGCGCGCCCTCGGCTCGCAGCCGCGCGATGATCTCCACGGCCGGGGCTCCAGGGTCTTGACTTTTACTCCATGTCAGTCGGCTTGTTCCGACTCCCGGACGAGACCCAATCACGCGGCTTGGGACGGGGCGTAACCGCCTTGAACCTGAGAGGACGAGGACGATGTCTGTCCGCTCGCCGACCATGTCAGTAGCCTCCCCGGCATGTCTGGGTACTTCCACTTCTGGTGGTCCGGCCGAGCCCGATTCATAAGAACACAGATAGGACGCCGATGAGGACGGAGCACGCGAGGACGCGTGCGCGCCGCGCGAGCATCGTGGCCGTGGCAGTCGGGGCCCTATTCGTGCTGGCTCCCTCCGTCGCATTGGGCTCATCGAGCGATAACCGTGCGTCTACCAGAGCTTATATCGACGCCCGGTACACCTTTGCGCGTGCGGGCATCTCGAATATTTCGGCTGAGCTGTCCGCGATGCGTGCGTTCACCAGTCGAGTCGAAGGTGAATGTCCAGGGGTACTCGCGGGGGCGCGATCGCTGGCGTACCCGAAGCAGCGAGCAGCGATCGTCGAGGAGATGATGGCTGCGGTCGTCCTCGCCGAGCTTGGACCGGATCGAGGCGCTCTGCGTGCCACCGCCCGTACGATCAGAAACCTGCGTTGGACCGACCGTAGGCTCACACGGCTCGTCCACCGCGAAGAGCAAGCAGTCGACGCTCTCGCCGCCCTGCCCGATCCGCGACTGTGCACAGACTTCCGGTCGTGGGCGACCAGCTCATTTCGGGTGCTGCCGGCGCAAACCGAACGCTTCGACCGTGAGCTGACGATCGAAGTGGCCACAGAAGGTCAAGGTCGTGAAGAAGTCATCGCGCGGCTCCTGCGTCCCTACGAGCTACCGGCCGAGCGCCGCACCATTCAGCGCACGGCGATGATCGACGCTCGCCACGCCACGGCCACGGAATCGACGTTCTGGGCAACGCTCAAGGCGATCTCCGTCGCGACTGGGCTCCGAAACGCCTGAACCGCCATTGTCAGGCTGAGCCGAGAGCCGAGAATGACGTCCGCTTTCCGCTCTACGCCAATGGGCGAGACGTTCCGCCTGCTCGCTCCGTCGATTCGCGAGCGTCGAGAGCTTCATTCAGCAGCAGCCTTGGAATTAGTTCAGACGACGCGCGGCCGGTACGACCGATGACCGCGCTGCCGCTTTCGCGTGATACGAGCGCATCGTCGGACCCGCTCACGCTGCTGCTCGGAACGATCACCAATCGCCAGCAGCGGTGGCGGTCGCGCGCCTGCAACCGCCTACAGGAGCGAGCGTAGCCTGGCCTGCAATACCAACCGCTCCTCGTCGTCCGATGCGCAACTCTGGATCTCGCCGACTGACATGCCTGCTCCCGCCCAGAGGCAGAAGCTGGCCGACAGACGATGCGGCGGGTCCATCGTCGTGAAAGCGGAGCGTGGGCTGTGTCAGCCTATGCGCTCGCTTCGAGGCAGCAGTGGACTATCGTAACTGGATCCCCGGCTCACGAGGGCCGCCTGTCGAACGCGACGCGATTGGCCCTGTCCAGCGGCATTCGACTCGCCGCCATCGAGATGCCCACGGGAGCAACCGCCGACTTTATGTTCATTTTAGCAAGTGAAAGATATCTAGCATCGAATGCTCAGCCTCGCGGCGGGCAGCCTCGCCAGCGATGCCGCGAATCACCTCGCCCGTCTCACGGAGCAGCCATCCCGGCTGGGAACCGGCGCCCTCTCGCAGTGGGCGCCGAGTCGAAAACCTAGTACCCCGAACCGTCTCCTTCAATTGCTCGGCGATGCAGTTCAACTGTGGTTCGATCTCGGCAGACATCGACGCGGGGTATGCGGCAGTTAGTTGTACTTTCCCCTCTCGTGCGATGGGCTGACACACGATGAGGTGTGTCCCGTAGAAAGCCATCTCGGCGAGGGGCACGCCAGTGTCGGCGTAGAGCGATTCGACAAGGTTCTCGGGTATTGGCTGCCCATCACCGACTACGGACCGGCTGATAGTCAAGTTCGCGTCTAGCCGTTGAGTGACTAGCAGAGCGGTGGTCTCAAGTGGCGAGGCGGCAAGTCTGCTGCTCTGCAAGCGCGTCCGATTCAAAGAAGTCATAACGTGAGCGGAATCGAAGAGGAAGAAGGCATCCCTCTTCTCCAGTGCAAAGACGGTGACGTACTCTGAGTGCTCGTAAAGTCCGGCGCGGATTTGGCGGTAAAGTTCACTGATTATCAGGCGGTCCTTGGGCGAGTGGTTTTGGAGCGACGTAAGCCTGCCCTCCCCATGTGCGTCGAGCCATTTGTAGCCACTTGCATACAAGGCTTGGATAGCTTCCCCGAGCGGGTCACTCATTCTCGCAAGAGTTCCCGGTATGGAGAGCCTTGTCCGTGAATACTTGCCTCCATCCTTAAGTGCGAGATCGACCGTGACAAGTTTCTCGCCGCGCTCAAGCGGGAGGATCCACAGGCAAAGGGCTCGGTCGGGGCGATCTTCGCCGATCGTGAGCTCGTACCAAGTCTGCCCGATCTGGAAGTTGTCCTTGTCGACCAGCCGAAACTGTCGCTGAAGAGTTCGCGCGCACTCCGCAGCTATCTGCGCTACCAGCTGCGGTATTGAATCCAGGAGTTCGGCCTCTGTCAGTCGACAGAGAGTGACCACCGAGTCGGCGATGAGCAGCCGGTCGAGCTTGCGCTGGATCTCGGCGTCGGGTGCGCAGTCAGCACCACTTGGCTCATGGCCGCCGCCCATAGTAGACTTACATTATAGCTACCTATTCTAGCTGCTGGCCCACTGGCCTGACCCCCGAGGATCGGTCCGGCTGGTCCGAAAAGCGGGGGGCCCACCTTGCATCGCGATTACTGGATGAACCGCCTCGTCTTTCTTGGAGGCGATCTCTGCTTGAGGCTGGGTACCCGCAGCCAAGACGCGATCACTCCTGCTTTGCCAACTGAGCGAGCGCACTAGAACGGTCCGCGTGCGCTGCCCCTTCGGACGAAACTCCGGTCGTAAGCGTCGCCGAACCGCGGTGCTCGCTTTTGCCTGCAGGAGCGAGCGTGACCCGACCGAGTTCGGCAGTCGCTCCTCGTCGTCGAGGCAGGAGCGTGAGCGGTGTCTGCCGATGCACTCGCTTCCACGCTCAGCAGTCTGCGCATGACTTTGGCGCATCTGCTCACGCAAGGGCATGCCCACCTGTCCATCCACCAAGGATCATGGGCCTCCGAGGTTCTCGGGGGAGGGTTGGTTGGCGTGAGGCGACCGGATCGAGGCGACCTGATCGGCTAATCGACTATAGTCCGAGCGCCGGAATGGCTCAGCGTGATGGGAGATTATGAGTGTACAACTTGACGGGAAGGCCAGTGTCTATGCGCGCTTGTCGGCTTGTGCTGATCCCATTCGCCATCCTGGCTGGCGGCCTTGTGTTCTCGGCCGCGCCGGCCTCGGCGACTGAAGGCGGACGCCCCATGATCGAAAACGTAACGGCGACAAAAGTCTACGAACACGAAGGAACGCTAGAAGCGCAGATCAACCCGGAGGGCAGCGAAACTACATACGAAATCTGGTTGGAATGCCAGAGCGCTCACGAACCGTTTTGGCCGTGTGAACCGATAATGAACAGTCAACGGATAGAAGGGCATATCGCCGCTGGCTTTGAAGCCAAGACAGTCAGCCTTCATCTGGCAGGTCTGCAGCCGGGTTTTCATTACTGGTATGGGGTCGCTGCGGCCAACTCTGCTGGCCGAACTGAAAGCCGTGTCAACATCTTCATAGACAGTGTGATTCCGCCTGGCGCCTGCCCCAACGGATGCGGCAAGAACGAACAGTACGGTTCTGAAACACCACAATGGTACACCAAACTATCCAACGAAGAGTCAGCCCAAACACTCAAAGAATACGAAGCAAAACACGCTAAAGGAACTGGAAGAACAGCGAGCCAGGGAAGCAGCCAAAGCCGCTGAAGCGGCGGCGCTCAACCGCCATAAGGAAGAAGAAGCAGAATTGGCAACAGGAAGCGTGATGCTTGCTAGCGCCAACATCAGGGTGAAAAGTGGCCACGTCTCGCTCGTAAAGCTCGAGTGCTTCGGGTCTGCAACTTGCTCCGGGAGCCTCACGCTCGTAGGAAAAGTGACTACCACCTCCAAAGGCAGAAGAAGGCACACCCGAACGGCAACGATCGGCACAGCGGGCTTTTCAATCCGGGGCGATGCAACAACGGTCGTAAAGATCAACATAAACGCCGTTGGGCGTACGCTACTACACGCCGCTCGTGGACACCTCGGTGCAAGTCTGACAATCGATGAACTCTCGCCCCACGCAGATAGCACGCAGGCAAAGACGGTGCATCTCGTTCAGGAGAAGCCACAAGCAAAGAGCAAGATCAAGGAGTAAGTCGTCGCCTGAACTGCCCGCTACTGGCCCAAGGCCGGCGGCGTTTCTGCTCAGACCTCGCGTGTATCGATCCTCAGGCGGTGTGCTCGGAAATCGTCCGGTTCGGAAAGCTTGACCGGAAGTGGCGCGCACCTTTGCTGTGCCCGCGGGTGGGTCCGCAAGACTGCCAGTCCTTCGACTATCCGGCGTTGGTGAGGACGAGCCGCCCGTCTTCGGCGAGCGTGAAGCCGGGGAGCGAGAAGCGCGTGGCAAGCAGTTCCGGTATGGCCTCTCGCTCGAGTGGCGTCACGCTCGTGCCCGCTGGCGTTTGCTCGCTGAGGGATAGCTCGCTCCAGTCGCACAGCAACGTGCCCGTGCCGTCATCGCCACGAACGCCCACGATCAGACCGGTGACGAACAGCGAGCGCGGATGCGTGGAGGTCCACCAGTTGCTGGTCTCGACGTCAATGAGCGGAACCGGCTGCGGGAGAAAGCCGTAAACATCGGCCCATTCGTCCTCCGCCAGCTTCTGGAGCACGAGCTCGGAGCTGTCCTCGACGACGCGAAAGCTCCAGCCCGACTGCTCCTGCGTGGGGCCCCGCCCGAATGGGATCGGCTCAAGGATGCCGCGTGCGCCAAACCCCACGTCGGCGTGCCAGCTTGCGCCGTTCTCGCTGACGCGCAGGACAAGGTGACTGCGGGGCCGCACCACGCCCGGCTTTGCGCCCAAGCGCGTGCGCGCCAGGAACATGTCCACCTCTGCGCCGAGCGCTTCGAGGGCTGCCTTCAGCAGCAGGTTCTGCTCGAAGCAGTAGCCGCCGCGGCGTTCGGTCACGAGCTTGCGCTGGAGGTCCTCCACCTCCAGCGACACCGGCAGGCCCTGGTGCGGGTCGAGGTTCTCGAACGGGATCGAGGTCAGATGCGCCCTGTGCAGCTGCGCGATACTCGGGCGCCCGTTCAGGCCGATCCGCTCCAGGTAGGCGTCCAGGTCGAACACGCCCGCACTCTAGCCGCCGCTGTCGCATCGCGCGATGGGTGTCGTACCAAGGTCGCGGCGGCGCCATCGCTTCAGCCTTGGTGGGAGCGTGAGCGCTGGTCCGGCTCGTGCGCTCGGTGCTCGTCGTGGCTGTTGCACAAAGGGGTGCTGTCTGGTGGGTTTAAGACCATGCTCGTATGGCCCAGAACTTCATTACGTGTGATCGTGATCAGGAGCTGTTGCTGCCGCCGAATCTGAAGGAGTGGTTGCCGGAGGATCACCTCGCGTGGTTCGTGCTGGCGGTGACCGAGGAGATGGATCTGTCGGCGTTCTATTGCGCCTATCGCGGCGATGGCCACGGCCGTGCGGCGCACGAGCCGGGGATGATGCTCGCGCTGGTGCTCTACGCCTACTGCAAGGGACAGCGTTCCTCGCGGGTGATCGAGCGCGAGTGCGTGGAGAATGTCGCCTACCGCGTGATCGCGGCGAATCAGCGCCCGGATCACACGACGATCGCGCGCTTTCGCCAGCGCCATGAGACGGCGCTCGCTGATCTGTTCGGTCAAGTGTTGGAGCTGTGTGCAGAGGCTGGCCTCGTGAAGGTCGGCCTGATCGCGATCGATGGGACGAAGGTACACGCGAATGCTTCTCAGCACGCCGCGCGTGACTATGAGCAGCTCGCCAGGGAGATACTTGCCGAGGCTGACCAGGTGGATCGCATAGAGGACGAGCAATACGGCGAGGCTCGCGGCGATGAGCTACCGCCAGAGTTTCAGACTGAGCACGGTCGCAAGGGCTGGCTACGAGAGGCCAAGCAGCGCCTGGACGCAAAGCGCGCCGAGGAGGCCAAGCCGATTCCGCGCTCACGTCCCGAGCGGCTTTCAGAGTCCAAGCGGCGCCTCGAAGAGGAGCTCGCGACCGAGCAGCGCGCCAACGATGCCTATGAGGCTTATCGCGCACGTGGAGTGATGAAAGACGGTCGGCGATTCGGTGGCGGCTCGAAGACCTATCAGCCGCCCGAGACCCCGGAGGGGAAGGTCAACGTGACCGACCCTGACTCGCGCAACGTGAAGACCCCGCGCGGGTATATGCAGGGCTACAACGCGCAGGCCGCCACGAACGAGCAGCAGATCGTGATCGCGGCCGAGGTCACGATCGCCTCATCGGACTTCGGGCACTTGGAGCCGATGGTGAGCGCCACCCAAACCGAGCTCAAGGCGGCGGGCGTGACAGACGCGCTCGAGGTGGTCGTCGCGGACGCCGGCTACTGGCACCAGAAGCAAATGGAGGCAGTGATCAACGACGGCATCCAGGTCCTGATCCCGCCCGATGCCGGCAAGCGAAGAGGTACTCGCCCCGGTTGGGACGGCGGCCGCTACGCACACATGCGACGCGTGCTGGACACCGACCTCGGCGGCGGGCTATACCGAAAACGCAAAGCGATGATCGAGCCCGTGTTCGCGAACACGAAGTTCAACCGCCGAATCGACCGCTTCCAACGACGAGGCAGATCCGCCGCACGCTCCGAGTGGCGACTGATCACCGCCACCCACAACCTATTGAAGCTCCACAAACACCAAATAGCCGCCGCAGGGGCCTGAAAGGGCTCCTGCCGGCCAGCCAAAAGACCACGGCTCCATCCAGACAAGAACCACTCGACCCGCTGGCGCGCGAGATCACCAGCACAGAGACCCTCACAACGGCGGCCCGCACCCCTTTACGCAACAGCCACCGTCCAAAGCAGCAGCGGAGCCGACTCTGCCGCGCTGTGTCCTGCCCACCTAGAAAGGGGGCACGTCCGCTTCGTACGCGGGCCTTCGGTCAGCGACAGACGAGGGTCTAGAGCGGCGAGACCTCGCCGTGTAGCCCGCTTCGCGGCCGTGCTGTGTGTTAGACGCGGCGGGCATGGCTACTTCGCGTTCGTGCTGAGTCGAGTGAGTTGCGGCGACTCCTGCAGGCTGGCGCGTCCAAGCAGCATTCGACGCGGCCCTTGTGGCGGTGAGACACCGCGTGGCGCCGTCGCTAGCGGAACCTCATAACCGCCGACGCCCAGTCGTCGGGCGTAGGCGTTTAGCTACGCTTCGGCGCGTGGAGCTGCAGCGGCGCATTGCCGAGGGGACTGGTGAGTTCTTGCTCTTCGCGCTGACGCCACCGCGCCTGACGACCGAACCCGAGCAAGCCGGCCAGATCGCCGCGAAGACGCTTGAGCGACTGCGCCCCGTGGGCATCGACGGTCTCATCCTCTACGACATTGATGACGAGAGCGACCGCAATCCCGAGGAACGCCCCTTTCCGTTCCTACCCACGATGGACCCGGCCGACTACCTCGCTCGCGATCTCGTCGGCTTGGAAGTGCCCGCCATCGTGTACCGCGCTGTCAGCAAGTACCCTGAGCAACGTCTTCGCTCGTGGCTCAGTGAACAAGCGCCAACGCAAGCGCTGTCGGTGTTCGTCGGTGCGTCCTCTCGTGAGAAGGTGGGCGCAACCTCTCTGCTGCGGGCCTACGAACTCAGGAGCGAGGTGCGTCCGGATCTCCTCCTCGGAGGTGTCGCGATCCCAGAGCGGCACGCGCGCGGGCGCGGGGAGCACCTCCGTCTGCTGACAAAGCAGGCTGCAGGTTGCTCGTTCTTTGTCACCCAGATCGTCTATGACGTCAATGCCGCGAAGGACTTGGTCTCCGACTATCACTACGAGTGCGCCGCTCATGACCTCAAACCGGCACCGATCGTCTTCACGTTCTCGGTCTGCGGCTCGGTGAAGACACTGGAGTTCGTTCAGTGGCTCGGAGTCGATGTGCCGCGCTGGATCGAGAACGAGCTGCGCCATGCGGATGACACGCTCGACGCGTCCTACGATCAAGCCGTCGCTACGGCCCTCGAGCTGATCGCATTCTGCCGGCGCGTCGGTGTTCCATTCGGGCTCAGCGTCGAGAGCGTCTCGATCCGCCAAGTTGAGATCGATGCCTCCGTCCTCCTGGCAACCCGGCTACAAGCAGAGCTACGTCGCTAGTCCACACGACCTGCATCGCAGGCAGAGCAAGGCGCCTAACCCCTCCGTGCTGCTGTCGTGGCAAACAAGGCACGACGCAGTGCGCGGTCGCGTCTCAGAAGTGCTGTAAATAGCTCCGGGTGCTGTCGAGGTGACGGCGTAGGTTCCCTCATGTCCTGCAAAGACGAAGAAGGAGGCCTACGCCGTGAGACGTACCGTACCGCCGTCGGTGG
>Ga0193728_1002067_pt1 | contig 10386 bp, 10 predicted proteins | sample U1c1metaG_FD_143037 | JGI IMG/M metagenome (GOLD analysis project Ga0193728, IMG submission 143037) | Soil microbial communities from a riparian zone of the East river system, Colorado, United States - U1c1 | ecosystem: Environmental > Terrestrial > Soil > Riparian zone | place: USA: East River... | reverse complement strand
CTCTATGCCAGCTTTGCCTTTATCAGAACATAATCGATAAATCCCTTTTGAGATGCTTCTTTCATTTTTACTGCTGAGTTGAAGACAATTCTTTCGATTACATTGTATAGAATACTTTGGAGATATGATGATATTGATGATGTTCTCTCTTTCAAAATTATACTTTTTATTGTCTTTCTATTTTGTGCATAGTAGTCTGCTAAAGGCTCATATACATGCGATCCGATATGCTCGATATTAATAATATCAAACCCTGACCTACTAATGAGCGATTTGACAAATTCTAATTCGTAATGTTCTGATGCCCACGTTAAAGAAAGAATTCCAAGTTTCACGAACTCGTGTATTTTCGTTAAGAATGATGATGATTTTGCCATTGTCATCACAGGTATTGCAACAACAAGTAAGCCAACATCATGTCTTAAGATTCTTCTTGATTCCTCAATAAATCGTATTAATGGCTTGAAATGTTGCGCGGATTCTAAAGCAATCACTCTATCCATGCATTTGGCTGTAAAGGGTAAAATTTTAGCCGTACCGTTTAATAGCGATATATCCGTAACACTGTTATGATTAATAAATGACAGTGATTGACGTGTCTTTTTAGAATTTGTGATATTATTATCGTTACCCCTTTTAACTAGACCTATAGTATTTTTTAATTGTACGAAATTAAGATTGAGACACATAATATTCAAGGAGTTGTAAACTGATTTCCAAAACATTGCTGGCGCTGAGAATCCACTTCCAACGTCTAGGATATTTTTTGCAGAATGTAACTGAGCAAATTTTCCAACTAACATACACAGTTCAGTTTGTGCTTGTATAGGATTTGCGGTTTTTTCATTCCAGTAGCCAAAGTTTAGCATGGTTCCTCCAGTTGCTCGTAGGATATACGGTGTCATAAAATTATAACAATTGATTATATCCGATTCATTTCGCCTTAAAATCCACAAGGGAGTCTGAAGTGACTTTCTTATTTCTAGCAATCTTCATACTTTTAATTAGTTATAAATGATATAATGATTGCATAAATTTATAGCAATATTGAGATAAATTACCATAACATGTATCCTTTACATTATTCCATAAAGGTCTTCCTTTTAGTAGATATTCGGTATGTCCGATCGAAGCTTTTAGTCCGGTTTGACTTTATTACTTTGTCATCTCGGTTCATTGCAGACCAATCTAGATATAGGCTTTTTGTGATAAATTAGTTCTTTAAGATTCACAAGTATACGATGTAGTAGGAAATACGAATCGCTATACGTCCTTTTCTCTAAACTAAACCTAATCCTCGTTTTTAGGGCTGAGCAACTAAATGGTTTCACCCGCTTAAATTAAGGTAGAATTTTTATTTCGTAAACTGGATGTAGCTGGATGATCCGTCCCGGCACCGCATCTTATATCGTTTTTATAAAATGACTCTGACTAAGGATGCTCTGATCATCATTTGGCAGTTCTATTTTCAATCTTTGGATTTCCATAAATGAATTAGACTGCACCAAATATACGTATCAAATTGGTAGAAGCTAAGCCATGCCAACAAAATCGTTATCCATCAATAATAATCTATTGGTACGTATGGCGCACCATAAAACGCTTTTGCTTCCTCTTTATTCAGGGCTTAATCCTTTAACAATTTACTCTTCCCAACTATCAAAATGAGAGTCGTTTAAAGAAATGAAGCCTTTTCCTCCCTACTGTGCAATGTAGGAGCAACAGGAGTCAATTTTTGAACTCTATGATGTAAACGCAGGAAATTCATCCCCTTTTCTGTCGTCTTGAAAGTTCTTTCTCCATCCAGATATTCGATCAGGCCTTTTTCTATTAAAAGTACCAAATATTCCTTAGTTACTGTGTGCGAAAGGTATCCGTCATACATTATTTTCGTTAGTCGTACTCTGTTGCCGTTAGCACTTTCAAGAATCTGCGCAGTAATTTCATTTCTATCTCGGTACTTCATAACATTGTAACGCTAGACTACCCAATAAGAATGTCACTATCATAGTTAGGTACCATCGATTCTAATAGACGGTACGCATCCAATAATGACGGACGATAGTGTCGGTAATTTAGAACCCAATGAGAAACCAAAGATGATATATATTCAAATCCCTATCGTTTGTTCAAAATATCAAAGTGTACAGAGATAAAAAGAAAATATTATGAGAAGAATTAGACATTTTCTTTGACTTTATTGAGTATGATCTAGATTAGATTAGGCGCTGTGATGTCTGCAAATAAAGGAAGAATTGATATCAATTGCAAAGTAGCAATTGATGTGTGCGTTCAAAGCATGAGAATAGCGAGTAATAATGTCTAGATTTAAGGGTTCAATTTTAATTTTAACTTTAACTTTTAAAGGAAACGACTTTATAGCATTTTTACCTATCATTAAATGACCAAACAAATAAAATCTAGGAATATCGCAGGAAAGAAAATGAAAAATAATGAGAGTGGAGTATATCAATAGAAAGGAATCGCTCTCAATGTTAAAAACAACAATACCACTTGCATTTAAGATGGTATTTCCAAATCCTGTCTATATTGCCATAGCTGCTGCCGTATTCACCATTTTTTGGATTGCTTTTAATGTATTTGATCAACTGTTGTTCTTTTCACCAGTCGTAACTTTTTATCTTCCTGATGACGCAATAGCTGGATTCATCGTAACAAACATAACTTCAGTATTGATGGGGGTATTGGTTGCCATGAATGTATATGTAATTAGAAATTCGGAGTTAAAGCTAGACAAATCATTATTCTCAGGCTCAATTCTAGGTATTGCTTCTAGTACCTGTGCCAGCTGTTCTTCAATAGGTTTTCTTGTCATATCTACATTTGGAGGTTTTGGCATTATAGCAACAGATTTTCTTACAAATTATCAGATCCCGTTGAGGATAGTATCAATAAGTATACTTCTGTGGGCATTATATTCTGTACATAATAAGATTGCAAAGCTGTGCATTTTTGATTCATTCACAAATAGTAAGCAACAGAAACAACCGCCAACACCGTAGCAAATGTAACAAACAGGGATCATCTAATAATATCATGAAAAATCATAGGATATATGCGGTCGTGGTGACGGTAACTTTTGTCATATTTTTAGCAGCACTGGCAACCTCTCTATCTCTTCTCCTTTCATCTTTGCAGCCACACCATGAGCCCTTCTATGCTTATGCTGAATCAGAGAAAAATGTTACTCTATCATTATCTAATCTAATAAAACATGGTGCGCCCTACCAAGGAAGTACCTCAGCTCCCGTCACTTTAATTGATTTTAGTGACCTACAATGTCATTTATGCGATAGATTTGTAACAGCGACAGAGCCACAAATAAATTCAACTTATGTCCACCCAGGTAAAGTGGCCTTTATTTTTTTACACTTGCCTAATCGTGGTTTTGATTCTTTTCCTGCAGCTTCGGCAGCTCAATGCACTAATGATCAAGGAAAGTTTTGGCAGTATCATAACTTATTGTATAACAATCAAGGACCTATTGATTCTGGATGGGCAAATAGAGATAATTTGAAAAAATTTGCATCTCAAATACCTGGCCTGGATATGCAGGAGTTCAATTCATGTTTTGATAGCCAAAAGCATAAGCCCGTTGTAGAAACCAATGTTGCATTGGCTCATTCTCTTGGATTTACACAGACACCCTCATTTATAATAGTTAAAAATGATGGCTCAAATCCTCAGAAAATAGAGGGACCGCAGCCGTTTCCAGAATTTAAGGTTTTGATAGACAGAGAGCTTGGCGGGTCATAAGAAGGAATGAGATATGGTGAGACAAACATCGACCGCTCATCATAGGCTTCAGCCAAACCCAATTTTTGAAGAAATTCCCCGATATTTCTATAGGTGCCACGGTCCCATAAACATAGAACTAAGTGAAAGCTATGCTTTCTTTACCTTCATGTCCAATCTTTGATTGAATGTTTACAGGTAAATTTTAGCTGTTAAAAGTCAGGGTTATTCCGCTGAGGCGTACATTCTAAGGTGTATTGAAGACCAAGAACAAGAAATTCCAAAATGGGCGCATTTTATTCGTCCGTCTCACGGTATATCTTATGGGATTATTGCATTGATTAAGGCTATCAAAAAACGACGACAAAAAGAGGAACGCAGTAAGTATTGTCTTTGTGTATATAAGTTAAGCCATCTCCTGACTTTTAATGATTAAGTTCTTTGATAAGAATTCTTCTGATGCATCTATGCCAAGGAAATAAATTGTAGGGGTACCAGAAGCGGTAGGAAGACTGCAGCTATGTTTTGCGGGCACATTGAAGTAAAACAATAATACAATGATGATTCAGTAGAGTACATAGCAAGTCCAAATTAGACGGCCGCTTAGTTGTGTCCCCAGTCCCACGGAGATGGGCTAGTACCATACATACGGACTCATTCGTGCACCAAGAAACGTCTCACTTATATGGTCGACTCATTCTTATCATCTTATGAAAACTATAAACTGTCGTGAAGCAGGATTTGACTGCGACTACGTCGTCAAAGGCGAAACAGAAGAAGAAGTAATGAAAAATGGGGGAGAGCATGCGATGAAAGTACATGGTATGAAAGAGGAAGATTTGACTCCAGAAATGACACAGAAAATACGAGGACTTATTCGCAGTTCTTAACTTTTCTTTGAACCTAACGAAAAAATATGCAGGACCTTATATTACTTCAGATTATATTTGATTTGAAAAAATAGTATCCTCAATTTTGGCGTTTGAGCTGAATCACACTCATTGTAAGGCCTTCGAAGCAATAGGCAAGATTGATTATAGGAATTTCCCAAATTTGTTGTTATTGGTGACATTTGCAAATCCGCACAACTTTATATTCACGATATGAATGTATGACTTATGCTGTCTGGACTAGCATTCCTTCCTTCTCTTGCTGATGTCTCTAGTATAAGATTGATTGGGAAGATCATTATGGCTTTAGATGATCACAGCAGTAGAGGAGATCAATATTTTGACCCCCGGTTCAAGCGGGTCTTGTGGTATCTAATCGGTAGTACGAAAGGAGGGGCTAATAGGGCAAGAATTCTCGAATTAATTAATTCTTATCCCGCTAACCCTAACCAAATTTCATCTGAATTAAAATTGGCTTATAAAACTATTATTCATCATCTTTTCGTTTTGACAGAAAATGGATTGATTATCACTGACAATAAAGAATCTTATGGTGCAACGTACTATCTAACACCATTAATGGAAAAGAATTACAATTCGTTCATGGAGATACTGGCTAAAATTGGGAAAAAGTAAATTAAGCATCAACGACGGCGAAATCACATAGGCATGGTAGTATTGGATTTTATGCTAGCTGCTGCAGCAGCAGCTCTGCTCAATATAGGCTTGTTAGGTGGCGTTATTACCACATACATCCAGAATATGCGATTAATAAAGTCCTACTTTACCATAGGCCTTGTCCTGGTTGCTTTACTGTTTATAGTACAAAATATAGTCATCGTGATCTTCTGGTCTAAATTATACATCGCAGGACCTTCGATAAAGAATATAGTTGATGCTGCGGCACCATATCTGTTCTCCATTAATACTGCACAATCTGCAGGTCTTGCGGTGCTGCTTTGGATCACAAGAAGATAATATTCTAATTTATTAATTTAACATTCAAAAGTGAAGTAAACGACGATAACAAACATCACAAAGTCAAGCAATTATTAGATCCTAAATTGAAAGACACAAATCTCATGACAGATTTGGTCCGTTGTCTGCTTTCTTATGAGCCGACAGATTTCCTACCTTTCCTCTTCCTTACCGCTTACAGCCGTATGCGTTGATTTTGTGGTTGTTGGGGGTTCTGGACTATGATTCTTTTTCTTGAATGTAAACCATTCTTTCCTATCGCCGTAATCATCCTTTGCTAGACCTTCTCCTAAACCTGATAAAATTCCTGCGGGAAGAGGTTGTGATTTTTTGAAAAGATTGGATAAGCCTAGCAAAGATCCAATCTCACCATGGTGTACTCGCCTGTTAAAAATGTAGGCTTTACCTGGTTTTTGTTGCGAGTTCCAATAGGACGTCAGTAATTTTGCAATTGAAAGACCTGTTTGAAAAGCTTCATTATTCTTCCCAGTGGGATTATTGTCTTCTTTTACTGCTGTTTTCTTAGCCGAGTTTCTAATTTTAAACAACCTGGATCTTCAACAAATATCATAAGGCAAAATTAGATAATAAGTGTTTGTTAGCTTAACAAGCACAGTTAGGCTAAACCATGTATGCATCAATGAGGTGATGTTTCATTTGGGGTTTTTGCAGATCCGATATTTATTCGAGACGACGCATTCTCAAGATTCGAGTCCGCATGCATCGGATCATAGTTTATTTATGTGCAACAATTTGTTATTGTGTATTTAGAGATAAGACAGTTCTAATTAGTAAAGAATAGTGATAATATTGCACGAGCTGGACTTGATCTGACTCGTGAGGTGAAAATCAAGTGGAAAAAAGATTGACATCGTTATGACCCTTTGCTGTACACAAAGGCAAAACAGAATTCTGTGCACACTCTCCTTCACTGACACGACAAAAAATGAATGGACTAGTGATTGGTCTTTGATATAGTTATAAAGTCATCCGTGGTTGTCCAGATGCATATTTGACAGAAAAACGGCCGGCAGGTAAGGCTAAGACGTTGGTGGAGAAATAATATCCGTGAGAGTGGGTGGAGGTGCCAAATTTAATATAATATCCTATATGTACATGCTATAGTATGACAGAAGAAGCAAATGAAAGGCTGAGTCAATTCCTGAATGATGGACGGAATTGGGAAAGGAAGGCTACTAATATACCCGGTGCATTTCTGTTCAGACTCCCCACTTCGAAAGGAAGACCTGCATCTTTAGCGATCGAGATTAATCCAGTTGATACGTTCGGTTCTATCACTAAGAAGAGAGGAGTAGTGATAAGGTCTAGTTTGGAATTGGATGAAATTAGCCGTCTTTTGAGCCATCCGAAAGTAATTGAACTATCAAAAAAAATAGATGCAGTAAATCCTAAAAGAGAAGCTACTACTCTTACCGGAAAGGCTGGTCCTGATATTTTTGAAATATGAGTCCGAAAGTAATTTTTTGTCGCATATAGCAGGACAAATCGGAGAATAAATCTCTCCTAGTGTAAGGAAAAAGATAAGCAGCTGTCTGAACTACTAAGCGTGAGTCTGGGAAGCCGTGGTGAACAGGCACGGAGAAATGGGAAATTTGAGCTAGCAAGTGGGAAGAAAAGATATTAACAATATCAAATGGCGTAGAAACAATGTACTAGAATTGGTCAGCAAGGGGACATAATCAAAGCTACTCTTCGTGGAATTAACGACGAACGAGCCAACTTTCATGTTCAACCGTTATAGCATGATCCTGCCATATCCGAGCATCTTGGTTTGGCTTATCCTACTACCAACATCAGAAATTGTCGCATCAATAATGAAAGTTCAATATCTTTGACAGTCCACTATCAGCCATGACTGATTCACAAATGTTTGTCCCGCTAAATGGGGCCTGAATCTTTGCTGGCTCACGAAAACAGACTCTGGTTATCGGTAATGAATGCGTGTATCTCATACTTCAGTCCTATCTGAATGCAGAAGATGTGATTAGCACCCCTACTCAAACTCCTGGATGTGGGGAACCTAAGAACCTATCCGTACATTATTCCTTCCCTTACTGATTTTGGACTCTGTCCTTGTTCTTGTTGCCCTTGTTGTTGCTGCTCGACATACGATTGAATTATCTTTTCCATTCTCATTTTTAGACTTGCTCCTTGTTCTCTAAGTTCATGCGTATCTATTTTCAAGCTTTCGTTATCTGTGATTCTACTAAGGGATTCTATTAGAGTGGCTGCTCCGTCTGGATCCGGTATTCCTCTTGCTGCATATATGAGTATGGCCTTAGAAGCAATACCGTTTGATAGACAGGAGGATAAAATTCCGCCAGACGTTCCTCCTACAAAAGCCGTAGTTGGATATAAAGTGCTACTATTATCTGCCATCTTTCCTTCTTCTTTCTTTGTTACATCGATGCTGTTGTCATGAATAAGATTTGCTTCGTCTGCTTCTCCACCATCGCTTGACAAAATTATGGGCATTCTTTTTGAATCAGGTAATCCTTCTACGGCTATGCCATCCAACACTATAACTTCCTTGACCTTATTACGTAGAGCCCAATCCATAACTGTGTCTAAAACTGAATACATACCCTGAATCATTATGGGTGATTCACACACAAGCACACAAACGTCGCCTTTTTCATTTGAATACAGGCGAAATGGGTGCCTCAGCTTTCCTTCAGCATAAATGACACCAGGTACTATAAATTCAGATTCCACACAAGCTATTTGATTCATATGAAGTTTGTCGATAATGTAACTAGTGCTTATCGATCCAACCAATCCTGCCCCTGGAAATCCTGCAATGAGGATGGGAGAATGTAGTTTTTTCTTTCCTTGCACAACTCTGGCCAAGTGTTTAATCCTAGTTTTGCCTCCTGTAGTACCATTATCTATGTCAGTATGAGCAGCAATTGCCTTTTCTCTTTTTTTAATCGTTCGTGAAGAACCAGATTTATTTCGCTTTGGCAATATGGAAAACTACTGTCGTAAACCAGATAAAGTTTGTCCTGATCACTTGAACAAGCAACTCCTGCAGATACCAGAATTTCGAGTGTAGCGCTTGTATTTCATCCAATATTTCATATTTGAATATGCCTTTGATATCGCAAAAAAGGATCCCGTAGGAGGTAACTGTCACATAACGAGTTACTAAATTCTAAGCATGTTGAGAATAATTAATTAGTAGGTCATTTGCTTCCTATGCCAAAGATAGATCTGCCTAGTGCAAAAAAGAAGCAGTTCCGCGTTGAAGGACGCCGAGTACGGAGACATTGCAGAACAGTTGAACAGCATGCTTCGCAGAACTGGCCCACGCTCTGGAGGTGGCTAGACAGATCGACTATCTGGGTGGGGACCCGACCGTGATATCGCTACTTTTTAGGATTTAATAGAATAAAAAAGGTGAAAAATAGTAGTTGGAAATAGTAGAACGAGGATCCAATCCTTACTCAACGGGCAACTGTATTCGTCCCTAACCAATCAGCCCAATCACCCAACCTTTATTCTTGTATGTTCTTCCGGGAGTCGATGGAATATGATCTGGCCTATTGCCTGACCTACGATATTGGTCCCATTCGGCCACGCTCTTTAATCCAAGTGAATGAACAAATTCTCTTGCATCTTCAAGTCTTCCGGTCTAATATCAAATCTAGAACCATGCCAAGGACATTGAACTATATGATCTTCACTATAATGCAATTACCTTGATTTTTCAAAGATGCAATCCTGGCTAGCAATGATTAATAGACCGATGTGATTGAGTTCATGAAAAGTGTGACGGCATGAGATGCGAGAACGCTGTTATTAATCAGATCCTCGATGCTTACAAACCAATGTGGTCGCTAAATCATGCCATTTCTCTAATGGGTTGGGACTTTGAGACTTATATGCCTAGGAAAGGCACGGAAGAAAGAGGAGTGGCCAATTCTCAACTTCACATGCTGCATAAGGATCTTCTGCTAAACAAAGATTTTGTTGGTCTTGTTGAATCAGCGAAGAAACTGGGGAGCCTTAGCGATTTAGAGAGGGGCATTGTACGAGTACTCAACAGGGAAATCACCAAGCAGATCAAGATACCCAAAGAGTTGACTGAAGCAGAGTCTCTGGAAAGAATAAGGGGTAACATGGCATGGAGGCAGGCGAGAGAAAAATCTCTTTTCATGTTGTATGCACCCCACTTGAAGAAAATGATAGAAATAAAGAAGCAAATCGCTGAGAAGATAGGTTATGAAAAGCATCCATATGATGCGCTTTTGGATACGTTCGAGGAAGAGCTTACAGTAGATGATTTGGATAAAGTATTCGATGCATTGATTCCGCGGATTCAGAAGATTCTGAAAAAGCTCGTAGATTCAGGCAGCCCATATTCCAAAGAGAGCAAACTTGGAAAATCAAAGTATGATATCCAAAAAGTTGATGAGCTCAATCATGCTATTTTGACTCTCCTGCAATACAACATGGAACGTTTCAGAATGGATGTATCTACTCATCCTTTCACTGAGGCTATGGGCCTCAACGACGTCAGAATAACTACCCGGTATGAAGGGACTGATTTCAAAAAGTCGATATCTAGTACTATTCATGAAGCTGGTCATGCCTTGTATAATCTGCAATGCGATCAATCATTGTCTGTAACTCCGCTTGAAGGCGGATCTTCGCTTGCGCTCCATGAATCTCAGTCAAGGTTTTGGGAGAATATTGTGGGCAGAAGCCTGCCTTTTGTTCAATTGATAGCTCCCTTGAT
>Ga0193728_1002066_pt1 | contig 10390 bp, 1 predicted proteins | sample U1c1metaG_FD_143037 | JGI IMG/M metagenome (GOLD analysis project Ga0193728, IMG submission 143037) | Soil microbial communities from a riparian zone of the East river system, Colorado, United States - U1c1 | ecosystem: Environmental > Terrestrial > Soil > Riparian zone | place: USA: East River... | reverse complement strand
CTATGGTTGTAAAACCTTACCTACTAGACCTATAAGACTTAGTTGAACTATAAGAGTCTGTTAAATTAGCTAAACTAGTACCTCTACTAGCTAAACCTTAATCGTTACCTAAAGCTAAACCGTAGCTACCGCTAAAGCGAGGCAGAGGTCGCCCCTGTAAATACCTATTGCTTACGGCCGTTGTAGATACGGCTGTTACGGACGCTATAATAGACATAGATGCTCTTATAGGTGATATTATAGATATAGCTGATATCGCTATCTACTTGCAGGATAATAATACTGTAGATATAGCTAATACCACTATTTACTTATAGAACGATAGTAATACCTAGTTTAGCGCTTTATAGTAAAAGGAGGTTATAGGCCTACTTAAGAAAGGCGTCTTTAAGATTATTAAGCTATATAATATACTAAAGGGGGTTAGACTCTTTAATTTACGGTTTATTAATAAGATTAAGAATAAGGGAACTAATAAAGCCTTTAAGAAATTACAACTTATTATATAGGCCTATAACAATTTAGAGAAAGAGCTAGTCCTTACTTAGTTACTAATAATTTAATAAGTTAGCCAGCGGCTAATTCTCTGTATCGCTGCTATACTACTATAGATACGACTCTACCTCTAAGACATCTTACAAGCCTACGTCTAGTCTACCATAAACCTAAACCGCGAGTTCTATGTACGACTACTATATAAGCTAAACAAACAATTGGGAATTAATAAGGACTCCATTCTAAAGGTTGTAAAACTACTTTATAGAGTGCCTAAAGCTAGAAACCACTAGTTTAAGACCTACTATTTATACTACGTTAATTAGCTATAAATAGACCAGTCTACATACGACCCTTGCTTGCTTTATAGTAATAAACCTTTTAGAATTATCGGCTTACAGACTAATAATACGCTATTCCTTATAGATAATACCTTTATAGAGGCTAAATAAAGCGAACTATATAAGGCTAAATTTATAGCTAAGGAGTAAGAGCAACTAACTGCTAATATACTAGTTAAGTTTAATAGAGGACTTATTTAATTGGTATAAGATGGGAGTATTACGCTAACGCAAAAGCGCTAATGTAAGAACCTTAGTGTAGTTAACACTACGCTAGTAGATAGCACTAGCTCTAGAGGAGTTACGCGCGGCCTGCTTACGCTAAAGGACTAGTATATCGCCTAATGCGCCAGAGGAGCCTATATCGCCTTAGTCTATTAGCTAAAGGCTTTATTTAACTTATCCTTTACTACCTAGGCAATTAATCCTAAAGAGGTAGATATGAGGAAGTTAAATAAGCGCCTAAGTTAGCAGATTTAGAACTTATATAGAGGTCTTAAGTTTATTAAATTAGAGGCTAAGACCCTATAGCTCTTAGTCTTTATAGACGCTTCCTTTACTAATAATAAGGACCTCTCTTCGCAAATTGGCTATATTATTATACTAGCTAATGCAACTAAGAAGGCCAATATCGTCTATTAGAGCTTAATTAAATGTAAAAGAGTTACTAGAAGTGTTCTAGCTTCTAAACTCTACGGAATAGCTTATAGCTTTAATATCGCCGTTGCTATTAAGTCTATAGTAGACAAAGTCCTATAGATTAACCTCCCGCTTATGCTCTATACCAATTCTAAGTCACTATATGACTGTCTTATACGACTTAGAACTATATAAGAGAAGCAATTAATAATTGATATAATGTGCCTATAATAAGCCTATAAACGTTGGCAGATTATAGAGGTTAAATGGATTAATAGTAAAGCTAACCCTGTAAATACAATAACTAAGGGGAAGCCTTGCGTCGCCCTATAGCGACTTATTAATATAAACTAAGTTAATATATAGGCTATAGGTTGGGTGGAGCGTAAGGAGCAATAGAAGGTAGTTTACGGGTCGTAATAGTGCTAGGGTACGCCACCCACTATATTTTATGGACCCTAAATTCAACTAGCTAATTAGGATTTTCTATCCCGGGATAGAAAATTGCTATTAGCTCGCTTACCACTAGCGCCTTGGCGGCCCTCGTGATATATTAACCCCTAACAATTCTTCTTCTCCTTAGCTTAGTGTCTTTATAATATAGCATTCTACAAGCTTTAGTTTAGAGGCATTTATATAAGCCGTAATATAGGTTATATAATTACGGACCTATAAAAGGAGCGTGGAAGCTATTACGTATTAATTGGATCTCTAACTATTGCGTATACGCTACGAATAGTCTAGAAGTAGACTTAACTTTAGAGTGTAGATTAGCCTTCTTTTTAGAGTTACTCTAGTATTAGAACGTTAGTTATATAACGTGGTCACGAGACCACGAAGCGAGACTAGCTAATCTAACCTTAGAGCAACCCCTTACTTCTAGACAAAAATCAACTACTAACTTCAACACAGCATACGTACCACTATAAGTGATATTTGTGCACGTTGATAAAGCGAGTATACCGACAGTAACTATAGCTACTAGTAAAGCCCTATTCTACAGCTATTAACTTAAAGAACTTTTTAGCTGCAGACCTTAAGTTTAGATAATATAGTTTATAGTTTTTAAGGCGAGTAAGGTACTCTACGACAATGTTAAAGCTTGTTTTAGCATATTCTATTAGTGGGATAACTAATACTATAGTAAGAAAGACGTAATTGTTTACATCCTAAATATCTATATATATGTAATAGGGTCGGGCCTTCCGCTATTTTATTATATTTTAGCTACTAGGCTTTTTAATAGGCTTACCCTAAATAAAGTTAAGACGGGAGTTTTTTAAGAGTGCTTAATCGCCACGTATTATACCATTTATTTTTAATTGCTTAACTTTCTTATTAATCTTAATAAGGAATCTATTAATTTCCGTATTAGAACTTAGTAGGGTCAACCGACCCGCCTTAGAAGTTATGTATTAGTCTATAGTTAGGAGCGGATCTAGAATATTATAGCTAGTGACCCTCTTTATATAATAGAGTAAAATTTAATAAAGTAAAATGTAATATTAAATAAAGTAAGATAGGTATAGGTAAAGTGAAGTTTTATATAGATCTAGTTCTAATTTTAGCGCCTATATATTATAATATATTATATAGGGATTGGTTTAGCTAATAGGTATATAAGGAAGATCTTAACTATTAGGGCGTAGCTATATATTAGCTAGTGGAACGTCTAGGGACTGTATTGTCTTACTATAGCCCATATTTTATTTTACTCCACTTTATCTTATTTTAGCTAAGTTTTAGACTTTAATATACCTTTAAGCTTTATTGGTTCTAATATATATATACTCTCTTTACCCTAATCTAAAATATCCTACTTAGATCCTATATATTAATTAGAGCTATTATATCTACCTTTTTTTATATTATATAAGAGAAAATAGGATAGTAATAAAGTAAGATAAAATGGGGTAAGATAGAATAGAGTAAGATATAAAATTGGAATAAAGTAGAATAAAGTATAGTGGAATAGAGTGGAATGGCATAAGCTAAAGCGAGGCGAGTACTAATTGGTATCTATTCTTCCTCCGCCTCTAGTACTTCTTTATATCCTCTAAAACTATCTACTTAGCTTCTACGTATTAATTAGAACAGTTATATTATTTTTAACTATACCCTTAGCAATTAGAACTTATAACGCCTTACCTAACTTACTAGTATATATTTACTTTAGTTAAAAGAGTAATTAGCTTATTTAGTATTAATCTTCTTTTATAATATTATAGAATCTAAGCCGCGATCTATAGTATAAGCCACCCATTAAAGTCCTTCTATATACTACCCTTTATTAATCTAAGACATATAGCTAGCCCCTACGCATTAACTAAGACTAGGACTAAGATTCTAGCATACAGTCCTATACCTTAAGCCTATTACTTAGCTTATAGTATCTATATTAGTAGGATACTAGTATAATCTAGCGCTCTAATACTTGCAATTATAATTGCGTATCTAAACCGCTAAATAATATCTTAATAAGTAAGCCCCTCCCTATAGCTTTACTAAGTGGAGCTTTTTACTATTAAAACAATACTACTATATATTTAGCCTCTGCTAGGATAGATAAGGGAAAGGCCGCATGGCTAGAGAGGGATGTAGTGGATATTTGTAGTATAGCGGTAATAAACCGAAAGGTATAATATTGGGTGGATTTCCCTTTATAGACTAGTACCATTAACCTCCTCTAGCTACTTCTCTAATCTTATACTTTAAATTAGCTTTACCCTTTAGGCAATATATAGACTATATTAAAGACCCTAAACACTCCTCTAGGCAGCCCTACTCTATTACTAGCTTAGTAGCCCCTTATTATTTAGCATACTCTATAATTCCTAGAGCTGCTAAAGGTAGCTATAGTAATAGATACTCCTAAGGCTACTAAGCCTTAAGCTATAGATAGTTCCTAACCTTAAGAACTAAGAGCCTAAGCTTTAAAGGTAGAGTATAAAACAGTTAATAAAATGTATATCCCTGCCAAACTAAAAGTATAACCCTAGCTAATTTGCCGTATATAGCTAGGATAATATAACCTTAAAGTACAAGATAGTTAAATCCTCTACAGTACCTTCTAAGGTGGACGCATATAACGAATATATATTTATTATTTATATATATATTAATAAGCACGAAATAGCTACCGGATTTATGTTACTAATGGCAAAACAATAGATAAGAAGACTAAACGCATAATATACCTTATTAACGTCAAGTTTAAAGGCCTATAGGACATACTTAGGTCCGTTCTATAAGGTATAGATAGAACTTTCCTTACGGAAGACAAACCTATAGTATAAAACCCTATTTATTAGGCCCTAGATTAGCTACTAACTTAAGACTAGATAGAGCGGAATATATTATACTACTTCCTTCCTAAGCTAGAAGCTTATAAGGGAGCCCCAGAGAACAGCACCCACTTTAACCTCTTAGTAAACTATATTAGGGATATATATACCTTAATAAAACAGCGCCTTGTATCGCTAGAAGATAGTAAAAAAATTACATTTAATCTGCTCTAGACTCTATTTAAGTTAAATAAATTAGCATATAGGAAATGCTATAGCACTAAAAAGCACAGATATATAAGATTTAACTTAGGTAAGATAAAAGAGGACGATAAAGGAGATAAATATTTCCGTATTTAAGGTTAGTATCTGGATTTTAATAGCAAAATTTTTAGTAAGGCTGTAACCGTAGCTACTATTTGGAAATTCTAGGCTTTAAAGCCGATATATAGCCTCGCATATTTTCCCCTTAAATACCACCCTAACGTAGAGGAAAAGAAGTAAGAACTTGCTAATAGCGGTTATAAATTTATTTTATTAATAGGGACGCACTACTAATAGTATAAAGGTAAAGCCTTTTATATAGAGAAAGGAAAGCCCTCTAGATTATCCATTAATAGTTAGATTATAGTTAACCTGGTACTTTTCTAAGAGAATAATCTAAACTATACCAAACCTAGTATTAATAAGCAGTGAAAATACCAAACCAATATCATTTAGACAATTTGTTTTAGTAAACTGGCTAAGAAAAAACTTAATAAAGTTAAGAGTAATAGTAAGGAGCCTACTGAGTTGAAATATAAGGACTTAGTTATTTACAGCCTAACTATATTAGGGTTTAGTTTTAATAATAAGCTCTAGTATAAGTTCCTAGATTTGCGAGCTAAGAAGACTATAAAGCTAATTTAATATCCCGTAGTAGAGTTTGCTATTAATAATATTAGTAATATTAAGTGGAATACTCTCTCCTTTTGGAACCTTGCCATCCTAGAGGACTAGAAGAAGCTTATTTAGGCTTTTGTAGCTTCTTATATAAATAGGGCTTAGTTTAATAATTTTGTACTAGATAAAGGATATAGTTTAATTATACTACTACAGTATAAGCTCCGTTTTACTTTATATTTAGAGAAAACTAATATAGAGTATTAGTGGTCCTTCTAGAGTTAGAAAGACCTTAACTATAGAAGGACTTTTAGAAGAGCTACAAAAGCCGCTTTACACGGTATACCCTACTTATTTAAACTGCTACTATTTGCCTAACTCTTTTAGTTATCTAGTAGGGACCTAGCCACTAACGTAAAGGAGGTTAAAATATAGCTTTCTTACACTTTCTAGCTGGCCAGCTATTAGAATACTATACTTTTATTAGACAAAGCTGATATATTTATAAAGTAACAATTATTAGATTATATGGGCAACAACCTAACTTTAATTTTTCTGCGGAAACTTAAATACTATAAAGGAATTATAATCCTTACTACTAATTATATAAAAGACTTTAATAACACAATATAAAGTAGAATACATATAGCTATAAAATACCCTCCCTTAGGCGCTAATATAAGATGTGGCCTTTAGGCTAGTTTTTTAGTAAAGGCAGTTACTAATAGGGTAAGATTTAGTTATAAAAAGCTTAAGGAATTGGTATAATAGGAGCTTAATAGCTAATAGGTAGGAATACTAAAGTCCTAGCGGAGAATTTTTATACTAAATTATTTATATTTTATAGATTAAAAATACTATAGAAGTAGCCCTTACCTTAGCGTATAAGGGAAAAAAATCATTGTCCTATTAGTATCTAGAAATAGTTTAGCAATTAGGTAATAAGTTTAACTATAACTACAAGGGTCTAGGCCAAGTTGGCAATTTAAACGCTTACTACTAAGTGTTTCCCACTTTTTAAGACTTCTAGGCGGCTATAATTTTGGATATAGATATAGTTGGGTAGTTATATATTAAATCCCTAGTTATGGGCCTAGGTTCTAATAAATATAACTAAATAACTTAAAGTACCTACTACCCTCTTAAAACCTTAATTATAGGTAGCTAGTATATAAATAGCTCCTATTCCTATACAGGATATAAGCCTATATACTTCCTTACTCCTATAACAATAAGGCCTATATAGTAGGCTATAATATAGGCAAATTTAGGAATGGGAGAATGGGAGCTGTAGGGTATTAGTTCCCGTAGAGGAGTGGAAAATATAGGTATTGGTTCCTGTAAGGAACTAAAAGCTATAAAGAGATAGAGGATGCTAGTATTAATTCCCTTAGAGAACTAAAAGCTGTAAGAGATTAGTTTCTATAAGGGAGTGGAAGTTATTACTATTAATTCCTATAGAGGAGTAAAAGCCGTATAGAAATAGAAGCTATAGGGTATGGTTTTTATAGGGTAGTAGAAGATATAGTTACTATATATAGGAACGGAATTTATAGGGGATTTGTTTCCGTATAGGAGTAGAAGAGGTAGCTAAAAGTTTTTATAAGGGAGTAAAAATTATATAGGAATGTAAGCTATAGGGGATTAGTTCCTATAGGGTAGTAGAATATATAGGCGTTGGCGCCTAGAGGGGATTTGTTAGAGTAAGGGATTTATTAGGGTAGGGGATTTATTAGAGTAGGGGATTTATTAGTGTAGGGGATTTATTAGTATAGGGGATTTATTAGAGTAGGGGACTAGTTCCTATAGGGCGGTAAAATATATAAGCATTGGCTTCTATAGGGGATTTATTTAAGTAGGGGACTTATTTAAGTAGGGGATTAGTTAAAGGAAGGAATTAATTCTCCTATAGCCTCTATTTAGGCGGTAAAAGGTAGCTTCTAATAGGCTAGGGAGTAGATTATATGTTTTATAGAAATATAAAGCCTATATAGGATAGTAGGGTATAAGGACCTAATAATTAGGCGGAAGATTAGGTTATCTACTTTCCTGGGTTTATTTAGCCTACCCTATACTATTTTATATACGTTTTAACCAAGGCTACTACCTAGCCTTAGCCGCCTAAATCTTTATAAATCTTTAACTTATATAGTAGAAGAGCATAGGGTAATAAAATATAATTCTATTTACTCTACTAGTACTTTTAAATCCTTCTATACTTGCTAGATAATCTCTTTTATCTAGGAATAAAGCCCCTATTTTCCTTCTCCTATCTCCTATCTATTAGGAAAACTACCTTTTATAACTTATTAACCTATAGGACTAATAGCTGTCTATAGAGCTAATATTAGGTTAAGTAAAATATTTTTTAAATCTATAGGCGTTAGATGGAGCTTATATTAGGTAAATTAACAATTACCTTTATTACTTATCTAATATAACACGTCTAATAAGTTAGAGATACCTAAATCCTTATAAGTCAAGTTAAATAAATCACGAAAACCGTTTAGTCCCTCTTTAATAGGTTTTGTTTTAATTATCTTTAATCTAGAAAGATTTACTATTAGGGGTAAATGCGCTAAGAGCTATATTAGGAGAGCTAAGTAGGTAAGTAAGGAGGGGATATTAAAGAGGCTAGGATATAATAGATGGTATAGTAGTAGAGAAGTAAATAAGTGCAGAAGGTTAAATATATATTAGGCGTGTCTTATAATAAGGAAATAACTAGGGAGAAAAGTATAAGGAAGGAAGTAAGGTATAAGCAAATGTAGGGAGGATTAAAGGTTGGGCGTAGAAAAGTTAAACCAATCTAATATGGCTAAGACTAAGGCTTTATAGGGCTTAGTTAAATGCTAAGCTATAATAACCCAAAATGCGACGTTTTCCGGTCTATATCTAATTATACTTATCTATTTTAGTTTATTCTATAACGCGTAAGGCTCTAATATAGTAGGGCTCTTATATAGTAAGGCTAAAGAGTACTAGGTAAGGCGCAGGTAGAGAGAGTAGGTTAATTATAAGGTTAATCCTATAAGCGCCCATAAATAATTTATATAGCTAGTTCTAAAAACAAGCTAAAGCTTTCCTACATACAAATTAGACGTTTAAGCCTTATTATTTAGGTAGTTTATATATATACTTTTAATATAACAATGCCTAATATCTTTAAGGCCACAAGCATACCACAGCTAAGAATCCAAAGTTTCTTCCTTTGTACCTTTACCTAGGTCTACTAGTTAACCAGTTACATTTCCTATTAGCTGTATTGCCGCGTATATATAGCTCTAAGCCGTTATAGGTTACATAACCTCTCTAACTCCTTTAATAGTGGCAGGTTCTTACTTTTAGAAAGACGGAAGTATGCGGAATTATTACCAGTATTAGTGGCGTTAAAATTGCAGTAGAGTCCAGCTAGTGTAAGATCCAGCTATTAGAGCCTCTAGAGATATCTTATAGCCTTCCCAACAGCATTAAAAAGCTTTTAGTAGGCCCTAACATAAAGAACGTATAAGCGCCGCAAATATTAAGAAATTTAGAGAAAGACTATCTTAAGAAATGTTAAGTATAGTATATATATACGGATAATAAGATTAGGTTAAGAATAGAACGGTAGTTAATATAGTACTAAAAAAAATTGGTATTAACAGTGCTAGTATTCCACCCTAGGCAAATAGCCCCTATAGCTATATTAAGAAAATATATACTAGTAGTAGCTACTAATAGATAGCCTAGACTAGTTTAATAAATAACTATATATTAACCTATAGTGCAATAGAAAATTAATTTACCAAGCTACTATTTTATTTTACTTAACTAATAAACCTTACTTTCTAGTTCCTTAAGGATAGTAGACTAAGTATCTTTAATAAGCTCTTTATATTTTTTAAGGCATTCTTTAGTAAATATAATATTGCCTATAGACCTATACTAGCGTTAGCTCTAGTCTATATAAGTACGCCTTTAATATACAACATAATATCTATTATCTTTATTACGATAATAGATGTATATATTTTTAAAGTATATATAAGCTAATGATATCCTGGCCTATATACTTAAATACAGCCTAGTTATAAGCACCTAATTAAGCCGCCTAACTAATCTGTTTATTAAACTCTTTATAATACTTGCCATAACTTTATAGAGGGAGCTCTAGTGCTATAAATTTGGCATTTATTATGGTTAATATCTGGGTAAGCTTTTCCAATACTATATTAAAGGCTTTAAGCAGTTCTATAAGTTTAGGTATAGGGCTTTAGCTTAGAAGGCCTCTGGCTATAAGGTGCAGCAATTAACTTAACTAAAGAGTAGATGTTACTAGGTCTGCTAGATTAAAAGTATTTTTTATTAAACCTATTATTTTACTGTAGTTTACAAAAGTATTACGAAAATCAAAATTAAGCGAGCCGTCCACATATATGCGCTCGCTTTGCAAAAACACTTCTATAACTACTAAAAATAAGTCCTATTTTATAAAACTAGTAGATAGAACTATAAAATAGATACTGCTTTATAATTTTAAATACGTATCAGCTTAGTAAATAGCGTGGTTGTAGAATTTTAGGCAGTAGAGTGTTGGGCTAAGTAGAACGTTTAAGTCGCGTTTTCGTTACCAAGACTGCCAAGATATAACGCTTTTTGAGTTTCTCTAGCCTCTAAATACTAACTACCCCTAAAAGCTTTACTACTACATTATTTACTAAGCTATTATATATCTAAAATTATAAAGCAGTATCTATTTTATAGTTC
>Ga0193728_1002065_pt1 | contig 10395 bp, 9 predicted proteins | sample U1c1metaG_FD_143037 | JGI IMG/M metagenome (GOLD analysis project Ga0193728, IMG submission 143037) | Soil microbial communities from a riparian zone of the East river system, Colorado, United States - U1c1 | ecosystem: Environmental > Terrestrial > Soil > Riparian zone | place: USA: East River... | reverse complement strand
GATGTCCAAGGACTTCCTCGCGGAATACGCCAAACTGGAGAAAAGTGTCCAGAATGCCGTGGAATCTACCCTCGGCAAGTTCGGCGAGCACACCCATGCCGGCCTGCACCTGGAGAAGCTGCACAACAGCCGGGACAGCCGCATCCGGACGATCCGGGTGGATAGCTTCTGGCGCGGCGTCGTCCTCGCTCCCGACCACGGCGACGCCTACTACCTGCTCAAGGTCCTGCCCCACGACAAGGCCATCGCCTACGCCACCAGCCACAGGTTCACCGTCAACCAGGCGATCGGTGTTCTGGAGGTCCGCGATGAGGAAGCCATCCAGCAGCTTCAGCCCGCGCTGCAGGCAGTCGCCCGCCCCGGCGAGAAAGGGCTGTTCGCTGATGTCAGCGACAGCGACCTGACCCAGCTCGGCGTGGATGCCCAGATCCTGCCGCTGGTCCGGCTGCTGACCAGCGACGCCCACCTCGAGGCCCTGCAGACGATGCTGCCGGAGGCGCAGTACGCGGCGCTCTACTCGCTGGCCTGCGGGATGAACGCGGAACAGGCATGGGCTGAGGTCGCGCAGCTCCTTCCCGGCGACACCCGGCCCGAGGCGGTCGACCCCGGCGACCTGGTCTCGGCCATGGAACGCTCCCCCGGCCAGGTCGCCTTCGTGTCCGGGCCGGCCGACCTGCAGCGCATCCTGGCGCACCCGTTCGCGGCCTGGCGGACATTCCTGCACCCGAGCCAGCGCCGGATCGCGTACAAGGCCAGCTACGCCGGCCCGGCCCGGGTGACGGGCGGCGCGGGGACCGGCAAGACCGTGACGGCCCTGCACCGGGCCGCGTTCCTGGCCGAGCGCGCGAGCGAGCCGCAACGGCCCGGGCTGGCGTCCCGGCCGGACCGGCCCGGGGCATCCATCCTGCTGACGACGTTCACCGCAACCTCGCCGAGGCGCTCGACGCCCAGCTTGCCCTCCTGATCGAGAACGCCTCCGTCCGGTGCCGCATCGAGACCCTCAACGTCGACCGGCTGGCCTACAGCATCGTCAGGCAGGCCCGCGGCACGCCGGCCATCGCGGACGACCGCGTCCTGCGGGAATGGTGGGCGTCCGCGGCCGCCGACGGCGGGGTATCGGGCTCGATCACGGTTCCGTCCGGGGCAAGACGGCCCACGATGTAGCGTTCAGTGGGCCGCTCATTCCCGAACTCCTCGGTCTCTCCGCCGAGTGGGTTTCTGGTCAACGCGCAGCCCCGGCCCGCGACGTCGCCGGATGAGGGTTGGCTGTTCCAGGCGCGGCTGACGGTGGCCGGGCCCGACCGGCAGGCCGTGTTCCTGCCCCGGCCGGAGTCCATCAGCGGCGGGGATCAGGCGGACAAGGCCGAGCGTATACCAGCCCGTCGATCTTGGTCGGCTCCAGTATCCGGTCACCAGTGGCGCGCCGCCCGCCCTGATCGCCTTCACCGCGCTCCTCGCCCGCCGCCTGAACAGGACTGGCATCACGGCCGTCTGGGTCATCAGCCATTACTGGGCTGCCCGGCGGACGCACCTGGCGCTCTTATCGTCAGGGCGACTGGATTCGGCTCGATGCGCGGGCCGCTAGGGTGGTCGCCGTCGGCAGCGGCAAGTCGGAACGAGATGCGGTCGTCGAGGAGGTTGCCGCCTACGGGTGGACAGTCGCGCGGGAGACGAAGCGCGGCTACCTGATCATGCGGTGCTCCTGCGGTCAGCACCAGGAGACCTTGCACAAGACTCCCAGTAGCCCTAACCATTTCCGCAGCAAGGCGGCCCGCATGGTCAGCGAGTGCTCCCGGCCGGTACTGTAAGGAACATGTACACGGTGGAGGCTTCAGCGGTGCTCAGCCCTGGCCGCTATCTCACCGATGACGAGATCACCGATCTCATCGAGGCCACCATCGATGACCTGGACACCACGACCGCTGACCCCTCGGTAGGTACCGTCCGCGACGGTGATGACGTGCGCTTGACGGTCTCGGTAACGGTGGATGGCAGCGACCCGTTCGCCGCCCTGGCTAGGGCCTCCGAGGCGATGCTGGCGGCGCTCCAGGCGGCTGGCGTGGCTGTGGCGGGCACGATCTTTGCTGACGATCTCCGCTCCGAGGTACGGCTGCTGCAGTCGGCATAGGCTGACATGCCTGCGCCGGCCCGCTGGCTCTAGCTTGGTAGAGATTCAGGTCAGAGTAGCCGTCAGCAAGGTTGCGCAAAGTCTGGGCAGGCCGATCCTGGGCTGCCGACCAGAACCTCAGCGCGCGTGCTCATGGCGAAATGCCCGGTTCATCTGGTCAAGCCGGTGCGCGGAGTCTCGTCGGGTAGGTCATAGAGCCCGGCGTCCTCGGAGTCGGCCACCATCTGGTCCAGCAGGACCGCGCGCCCGCTGGTGGCGCGCTGCTGGTAGGCCAGCAGGTCGGCGAGCCGGACGCGGCGGTGGCTGCCGGGCTGGCTGAACGGGATCTCCCGGGCCTCCAGGAGCCGGACCAGGGTGGGCCGCGATACGCCGAGCAGGCCTGCGGCCTCGCTGGTGGACAGCACCGTCCGGTGCGGCGCCACAGTGATCGCCAAGCCCTGGGCCAGCGCGGCCACCACGTCACGTAGCACATCGAAGATCTCGCCGGGCAGGTTCAGCCTGGTGCCGTCGGGGCCGGTCAGCGTCACATGGCCGCCCGGCCGAGGCCCCAGCAGCGCCAGCACGCCGGTCAACCCTTCGGGGTGCTCGGGAGGCAGCACAGTCCGGTCCGCCAGCGCTGTCATGCGGCCAAGCTATCCTGTAAACGAACAAAACGAAAGCTAGTGAAGGCCCGACTGCGGCGTGTTCTCGCCCTGACCCGCGTCAGGGTACTGAGACTACTTTCCTGACGGTCGAGCCCGATGGAGCAGGCGGCCCGGCCGCTGGCTCGCCGTGACCCGGCTGGCGAGGATCCTTATTGCTCGCCTGCGCGGCTTCGGCCATCCGGTGGCGTGCCCAGCGGCGCGAGGTCTTGCCGAACTTCGCCGCGAGCTTCCGCTCCGACAGCGGTCTGCCTATGTCCACGCTGGCCTGGTAGGCCGCCACGGCGGCGGCCTCGATGCTGGCCTCGTCTGCGCCTTCCAGCCCGGTCGGCACGGGCCAGACCGGGCCGTGGACCGCGGGCTGTCCGGCGTCCTGGTCGCCCTGGTCCGCGATCTCAGCGATACCTATAACGGCAACCTGAAGGCCTCGAAGTTCGACCGGAACGACGAGCTCGCCGACCACATCGTCCGCTACCTCAAGCGCCGGGCCGGGAACGTGTCGGGGGACAACGCGGTGGGCACCGGCGTGGAGCGCCAGCTCGACGCGCGGCTGGACCAGTGGAATACGGAACGGAAGGTGCCCGGCCGGCGCCTGGCTTATGACCGGCCGGGCGGCGCGTCCGACGACATTGCCGGCTTGCTGCGGCGGCCGGAGGAAGGATCGTGGCGCCGGATGACGTGCCAGACGTCGCTGCGCAATGTCGACCAGGGTATCCGGCTGCTGCTGGACCGGGAGGACGGCAGTCTCGCGTCCGTCGGCGATCCGCCGTTCGGGCCGGTGACCGCCGAGGTCGGCCAGGCCGTGGATGGTGCTGATGACTAGCCAGGCGCTGCGGGTCGGGGAGCTGCGGCCGAATCAGCTCCTGCACACCTTCGGCGTGGGCGCGGTCGCTGACCTGCCGAACCTGTCCGTGGTGATCGGCGGGCTGGATGACTGGGACCTGGCTGACTCGCTCGTCGTGCCCGAGAGCCGCCTGCTCGGGGCGGTCCGGGCGCAGCTCGGCCCGCAGGTGGAGACGCTGCGCACGCCGCCGTACAAGCCGGAGACCTCTGACCCGTTCGGGGACTGGGCCCGGGTCGGCGTGCCGGTCCGGCTATTCCCGCGCTGGCTGCGCTGCTCGGACACCCGGTGCAACCGGCTGGCCCCGGTGGAAAGCGGGCTGTTCACGCTGCTGCCCGACCCATGGCGGCCGGAGCGGGTCCGCTACGTGCACGGGTGCCGGGGGCACGGCTATAACCGGCCGACGGCGGTGCCGGCCCGGTTCGTGCTGGCCTGCGCGAACGGTCACCTGGACGACTTCCCGTGGGAGTACTACGTGCACGGCGGCGTGGTGCCCGCGGACGGGGAGCACACCTACCGGCTGGCCGAGCGCGGTACCACCGGCGAGGCCGCGAACCTGTTCGTGGAGTGCTCGTGCCCGGCGAAGGCGAGGTCGCTCGCGCCGGCGTTCGGGCAGGAGGCCGGGAAGAACCTGCCTGGCTGCCGGGGCCGTCACCCTCACCTGGGCAGTTTCGAGGAGTGCGGGATCGAGACGCGGACGCTGGGCCTGGGCGCCACGAACAGCTGGTTCGCGATGCAGGTCCGCGCGTTCAGCCTGCCGCTGGCCGAGGAGGAAGTAGATCAGCGGGTGGCCGAGAACTGGCCGCAGCTCAGCATGCTGGTCCCGCTGTCGGCGGGCCAGGCCAAGGCGATCCTGCCCAGCCTGGCCTGCTGGCCGGACATCGAGCCCTACGGGGCCGATGCCGTGTGGCAGGCCATCCGGCGCCGGGCCGACGAGGACTCGGACGAGGACGACGGAGAGTCCGATCTCGATCTGAAGGGACCGGAGTGGAAGGCGTTCACCCGGCCCGGACCGATCGACCTGCCCGATTTCACCACGCGGAAGGAAGCGCCGCCGGCTCGCGCGCGGTCGTGGCTGCCGGAGGTCGTCCTCGTACCGCGGCTGCGCGAGGTGTCCGCGCTCTACGGATTCACCCGGATCGACTCCCCGGAATGGGACATCCTGTCGACCGACCGGGACCGGATCGTCCCGATTGCCCGGGAGGCGCCGTCGTGGGTGCCCTGCGCGCAGACCCGCGGTGAGGGGATCTTCCTGCGGTTCAGCGAGGAAAGGCTGGCGGCCTGGGAGAAGCAGGCCGACATCGTGGCCCGCGGCCGGATGCTGACGGGCGGTCATGACAAGTGGCGGGCCGCACGCCGCCTCACGCCCGGCGAGTGGCCCGGGGTGCGGTACGTGCTGCTGCACACGTTCGCCCACGCGCTGATCCGCGAGTTCGCCCTGGAATGCGGGTACAGCGCGTCGGGCATCGCCGAGCGGATCTACGCCAGCTCCGGGGACGCGCCGATGGCCGGGATCATGCTGTACACGGCTGCTCCGGACAGCGAGGGAACGCTGGGCGGCCTCGTCGCGCTGGGCAAGCGGGACCGCCTCGGCAGCCTTATCGAGCAGGCGCTGGACGCGGCCCGGCTGTGCACGTCCGACCCGCTGTGCGCCGACCACGACCCGCGGGACCGCGGCGACCTGTTCGGGGCCGCCTGCCACGCCTGCCTGTTCGCATCCGAGACGTCGTGCGAGCGGGGCAACCACTATCTGGACCGGGCGCTCCTGGTGGACACCGTGGCCGGGGACCGCATCGGCTTCCTCAGCCGGTGACCGGGGCGCCCGGCGATCTCGCCTCGGTCGTCGCGGACATCGCCGGGCGACTGCCGCCCGGCCACGTGACGGCCTGGGCGCGGGTGCTGCGCCCGGTTCCGAGTGGGCGGGCGGTGAGCACCCCGGCGCTGGAGGCCCGGCTGCTCGAGGCCAGGCCGGGCTTCGCGATGGCCGGACCGGCGGCGCGGCTGATCGCGGCGTGGCAGGCGGCTGACCCGCAGATTTCCGGTGCGGCGGTGGCCCTGGCGCTGGAATCGGCGGCATCCGTGGCGGCCAGGGCTGAGGCCAGGCGGGGCGAGGTCGTCATCAGCGGCCCGGCTAGCAACTCGGCCGCGGTCCGGCTCACCAGCTCGGCGATCGGTGAGCTGATCCACGACTGCCGCGAGTCACTCCTGGTCGTCGCCGCCGACGAGCGCGTCGCGCTGATCGGCAGCGCGAACCCCACGGACAAGGCGCTGGCCGTCAACCTGGAGCTCGGGGTGATCATCCGCGACCCGGACGTCGTCGGTGGCATGGTCCGGCACTTCCGGGTCCTGATGGATTCCAGCTCGGGGACGCTGGAACCGTTCCCGGCGTAGATGGCTAGGTCGTGCGAGTGCCAGGGCCTCTGGCCTCGGTCGGCATGAGCGTTACTGCTGGGCAGCCTGGAACCACGAAGGGCCGAGTTCGATGCTCACGCCGTACCGGCCCGTGCAGTACCCGGGTGACTGCGCCGCAAAGTCGTCGTCAGCCAAGGTCACGGCGCCCGCTAAGCCTGGCTGCGTGATGTCGCCGGTGATGGCTTCAACCAGTCCCGCGGCTGCTTCCCGCAACTGGCCTGCGGGCTGAGCACGGAGTACGGCCTGGTTCCGCTGTGGGGGATGGCCCGGCTGCTTGCAGATCGCCCCGGTGAACCGGGAGATGATCCTCAACTACGTGGCCCAGCACTCGCTGCGCCTGCCCCGCTCCCACTGACGGGTCCGCGGGCTCCGCCCATCCCGGTCCCCAGCGTCACGGCGCGGCGGTCAACTGCCGCCCGGGTTCGCCACCGGAGTTGGCGAGCCTGCCGTCGAGCGAGCCGGGAGCACTCGCGCCGAGTTGCTCCATTATCGCGGATGCGACAACGCCAGGGGCTTCCACCATCGGAAAATGACCGGCGTCCTCTACCTGCCAGACAGCGCTGATACCGCCGAGCCCGGCCATTACGGAATTGTCGGCATCGGTCAGCAGCGGGTCACTGGTGCCGAAGACAAACGACGTTGGGATCTCCGAGGCCCTCGCGGTCGCCAGCAAGTCGATATGGCGCGCCTGCGCGACCATCCGCAGGCCTCCGGTGCCGCCATTTCCGCTGAAGCACTCCCCAACGCCCGAGCTAGAGTCCAAAAAAGCCGGGCTAAGCAGCGGCCACGTCACGATGCGCCGCACTCCCGCCGACCTGTCCACCAAGGCACGCAGGAATCGCGGGGGTTTCAGCAGCGACATCATAAGCGCGTACCCGAGCGCCAGGCGGAGCCGCGCGACGCCCCGGCAGAAAGGATTACTAATGAGCTCGCTCACCGAGAACAGATGAGCCGACACCAGCACCAGCCCGCGCACGGTGAAGCGCCGCTGAGTCCCAAGCCGCCATCCAAAGTAGCCCGCGATCGAATGAGCGACCACTACGGCCGGCCCCGGCCAGACCTCCGAGACGGACCGGGCAATGGCCTCCATCAGGTCTTCAGGCCCAGACTTCCCGCTATAATTTCTGCTCGTTCCGCACCACGGTAAATCCACAATAACCAGCGGTACGTCGGCGGGCAGCAAGGGAACGACACGCCTCCAGTTGCTGGCCGAGCCAGACATGCCATGAAGGAATATCACAGCAGTATCCTCGGCGCCGACCCTATAGTAATAGCCTAGCCCGTCGGAGCTGAACCGGTGGATGAGAGAAGTCTCGCCACATTGTCCTCCCGGGCTACGGATACGCATCAACGGTCCCACCCTTCGGGCCGGGCTCTCCGGTCCCCTGCAGTCGTCACGTGCTCAGCTTAGGCGCAGTCTCCAGCGCAATCCATAGATCAGGAGTAACATGCAGGCATTAGGTCGGCCATTCTGGAATTCGGGCTCAGATATGAATTCGAAATTCGCGCTCCAGGTCTCACGACCTGCTCACCGCCGTCCGCAGTCGCGCCTTCATCTACGGTACCTTCAGCTTCATGAGCCTCGGGAGCCACATGAGTCTCCCGACGCCGAGTCCGCCGCCGCCATCATCGACATGTGTCGGAAACGGGCGACTCCGGCACCTCCGGCCAAGTACGACGCGCTGGAGGCGCGCCTGCGCCAGTTCCGGGCGCGCGAACTGGTCGGTCGCCACACGCCGGGCCGCCGTGCCATTCTCGCCGATTTGATCGCGCGCATGCTCCCTATGGCGCTCGGTTACTCAGGATCCGCTATAGTCCGTTTTCCGCACAATATTCCGGCCGTGCTGCTTTTCGCTCTTGCCACTGTCTCCATGCTAGGCTCATGGTTTCACGATGCCGTGCACAAGAGTATCCCCGCCCCGAGGACCGCGACACGGCTGCTTGCGCGAATTGGATCAGCCCCCGTTGGCTTCAGCCCGAAGTGGTGGTCGTACAAGCACGTTCGCCTTCATCACAAATATGTCGGCAACCCCGAATTCGACCCCGATATCCAGTTCGGTTATCTCGGCCGCGTGTCCGCCGCCCAGCAGTGGCACCCACTGCACTCGACCCAGTACATACATATGTGGTTGCTGCTGCCATTCGCCACCCTCAACATGCTGAAGCCCAGCGAATTATGGACCGTGCGCCGGTTCCGAAGATACAGCGGCATCGGGCACCCTCCGGCTGGATGGGTATTCCTCACGGACAAGTACCTGCCGCTAGCCCTCGTGTGGCTCCCGGTTCTCCTGCTGCAGGGACCCCGGAACTTCCTGCTCACATTCGTGACATTCCAGCTCGCAGCCGGAACCCTAACCTCGCTGGTGACCCAGGTCCAGCACAATACGATCTTGGCCGACAGCAGCACCGACTACTCCATGCGCTGGCCGTTGTGTGATCAACTGGCTAGGACTACCGACGTCGGAACTGGCCGCAGTGCCTGGTGGTGGGTGTGCGGAGGTACAAATATGCACATAGTCCACCATATCATTCCAGCTCTGTCTTTCCTGGAACTACCTGCCGTTACCGCCAGGCTTCGCACGGAGTTGGCAGAACTCGGTGTACCATACCCCTCACACAAGACTCTACGAGCTGCACTATGGTCACATGCCCTGCTGATCAGGGCACTTGCACGCCGACCGGGGTGACGGGGCCTGCCAATGCTGCTCACGCAACCGCTCAGATGTGGGGACATCCTTGACTCAACCCGATGCGCAACGTCTTAGCGCACACAAGGTGGCCGCGGTACCTGACTTAAAGCCATTTGCCATTGAGCCTCTCATCCTGGCGAGGCTAAACAAAGTAAACCTTCCTCCACCGGTGGCGGGCATAGTTGCGGGAGTAACCACTCTCATAACGGTCACCTGGACGGCGCTGATTTCGAACCTGTTCTACGATCCAGTCAAGTCTGGGTCATGGCTGCATAACCTCTGGCTATTTATCTCCCATGACTCCGCGACGGCACACGGTAAGTCGGTGCCCTATCTCCAGGACTACCCGTCCATGCTCCTGACCGTCAGCATTGCATCGTCGGTGTACCTGGTATATGCCATTTATCGCCACGCGGCGGTACTGCACTCGGATATGGAAAAGGCAGATTGCATCCGGATGACCCGGGAAGGTCACGCAGCCCTCGCCAAGACAATTGATGAGATTAATGCGAAATTTGCACAATGGGGCAAGTTCGCGCCGATCGCGGCGATCCTTTCGCTGGCAGCCTCGACGGTCCTGGATTTTCGACTTGACGGGCGGCTCTTTAATTTTCTAGGCGCGGGGGATCTGTATACCCACTGGTGGGCCAGCCTTCATCCCTTCAGGGCGGGCGGCCTGATCTGGATCCTGTTCGGCGCACTGGGAATCTATATGGTTTACGCCGAGTCAGTGCTCGGGCTGATGTACGTCAGGTTCCTGAAGAACTGCCGGAATGACTACCAGTTCAGGGCGAATATGCTGAACCCCGATGGACTGTTCGGATGGAGCCGAATCCGGTTGATCGTGTCCAACCTCGAAGCCGGAGTGTTCTGCACGCTTCTCACGTCGTGGGCGCTTTCATTCTACTTGCAGCCGGCTCTCGGCGGCGTGCTATCGGTAGCCGTCCTGGGGCTGTTTAACGGCATAGTCCTGTACGTCTTCCTAAGCGTAACGTGGAATTTTCGACGGCAAGTACGAGCGAACAAGGATGTACAGCGCGCCGAGATCGGCCGTCAGATTACCGAGAACGTCGGCGGTTCAGATATGATTTCCCTGATGCGAACGCTAGTGGCTTACAAGCAGCTCGAACTAGTTTCGAGCATACCGTCGGTCCCCATCAGGCCCAGGTGGCTCCTGGTGGGAGCCGTGACCGTCTTGATACCGCTTACCGCACTCATTATTCAGATGCTCAGTTACTTTTCCGGAAATTGAACCAAGGGGAACAAGGAGGCCGTGATGGTATCGGTAGTCATCCAGGGCGGAGCGATGCGATCCATTTACTGCCTGGGCGCCATTCGCGCGCTAACCGAGGGCCCTCACGTGAGCCACATTGAGTCCATCCACGTAGCCAGCGCTGGCTGCATATCCGGCATGGTCCTGGCCAGCAGGCTCACCGCCGCCAACACGGCTACGGTCTCTGAGATGGGCGAGAGCTTAGTAGCCAGGCTTGCTGGCCCGCGTTTCATCGACCAGCGACGAGTCAGAAAGGTCGTAGACGTAGATTACCTGGTGGCGGTGACGAGAGAGGTGACCTCAGTCACGGTCGAGCATCTCAAGAGCAGATCCCTGAGCTTTGAGGTTGCCCTGACCAATGCCGAGAACGGATCTGCGGCGTACCGGGATGTTTCTAAGGCCCCGTCCGA
>Ga0193728_1002064_pt1 | contig 10395 bp, 1 predicted proteins | sample U1c1metaG_FD_143037 | JGI IMG/M metagenome (GOLD analysis project Ga0193728, IMG submission 143037) | Soil microbial communities from a riparian zone of the East river system, Colorado, United States - U1c1 | ecosystem: Environmental > Terrestrial > Soil > Riparian zone | place: USA: East River... | reverse complement strand
AAACTGCTTACTTAGGAACCAACTAGGCGTAAATATTCTCCATAAAATATATAAAATCCACTTGTACTCTAACCCAGACTTAACTTCGTATATCCCTTTTAGGGAATTTATTTACCCTATTAAAGGAGATAAGCTATATAGAGTTATATAGAAAGATTAATAGCTTCCTAATATATTCCTTGCTACTAAAGGATAGTTACTTTATAAGTATTAGAGTTACCAATTTTTAAATAATAATCGGTACGTTCTTTAAAGTGAGTTAAATAGTTTAGGTATATTAATAGATCTTTAGTATTATAGTTAATAAAGAAGGGCAGATTAGAAGGATGGGATAGAGAGCAAATTAGCTAATAAATTTAGTATATTAGATATTAAATAAAGCCTTATAGCGCCCCGATTTAACTTTCTATAGTTGCCGTTAGCGATATACTAAAAGATAGAAGACAACTCTTATAGAGCGGAAAAGAGATAAAGGAGCGGACTATAAACCTAAGACATTATGCCTATCCTGCGACTGTACCCCTACACATTTTAATAAAAACTGCTGCACATCCCTATTGTAGAAGGGCTTCGCATCACTCTAGCCTTTTATCTACCTTATATAGAGCAGCAAGAGTTACTACTAATACTGCGCCCTATAAAAAGCCAATAACACCATCTACGGGACCGCCTGCCTTAAGGTACTCTAGTATATTAATTAGTGTACTTCCCAGTTCTCTATATAGGCTTTAATAATCTATACCTCGCTACTAAGCTTAAATTTCTTATATAGTAGATTCTTCAATAGATATTCCTATAACTCCTATAATATCTAGGCGAAGAGGACTAGGGGTATAGAGTAACTCAAGGTCCCTAGAATACTAATAAAAAAGTAAGCTATTCTAAATATTTCGGATAAGACGACAGGTCTTATTTTAAACTAGTCTAGCAACTACACATAATCTACTAAGTGTTTATTTAGCTTTTATTATTTAGAATATAGAATTGGAAAATACTATATAATATAAGAATTCTTAGCTTTGGTAGAGGGGAGTTCACAAAATCTAACTTTCTTATATTGTGGTGTGTTAAAGTATAGAGTTTACGGCTATAAATTAATTTGCCCTATATAGTATTAATTCTAGGAGCGTTTTTATAGAGTGCCTCTACGCTAGGTAATTTTGGCCTATAATACTTATAATAAAATATAATATTTCCGTAACTTTTTATAATATAAGTATCTAGATATATCTAACTAATATAGATCTATAGCATAGTAAAAGCAGGGTATTAGGGGTACGAAATCCTAATCGTTTATAAAATGTCTTATATAAAGTTCGACCTTAGTATGCGGGCCCGCATCCGATTAAAAGCGCGTGTTAATTACGCTAATTAAAATGCGTAGATTTTTACCTAAAAAAAGGTAAAAATATATTAAATAGCTGTGCGTATTACTTTAAAAGGTATAAATAATCACTAAGATTAACGCGCGCTTTTAACCAAATGCGCTAGGATAGTGTAGTATATGGTGTCTAATTTCTAGCACAGCGCTAGTAGGCTAGTTAACTAGTACGGCGCCCTTAGGGTCAGGTCCCTAGTATTTAGTTTAAGGTGTCTAGTTTATAGTGTCTAGTTTATAGTATCTAGTTTATAATATAACGCTAGTAAGGCCGTTTAACTAATAGGGTAGTACGGGTCGTATTCCGCGTTAGCTTACTTATAAGCGCCAGGGCTTAGGTTTGTCAATTATTATATAAGAGTTTAATTAATAGATCTAGGCGAGTAATGGTCTCCCTATATAAGCACTTTAAGGTATTAAGCTCTTATAATACTCTCTAGGCTATAAGATTCTATTTATAAGCGGTAAGCATCTAGCGCGTAATATAGTTAAGCTTTTATTTATAGGGCGAGATATAAAATAAAGTCCCCAGCTCTAGGCCTATAGAGTTAATAATATACTAGTAGGAAAAACTAAAAACTAATAAATTTGCGGATTAGCAATCTAGCCACCCTCTATAACAGTGCTAAATTTATAGCTAGTAAGAGACTATTTAGACCGGCCTATAAGGTTATTATATACCAAAGCCAATCTATGCTAGAGCCTTATACAATTGCGCTCTATTAGTTAAATACGTTAGTAAAAACCATTAGGTACACTTATTAATTCTCGCCTATGCCATATACGCGTATTAAAATTAGAAATTTTACTTTTTTCTAGTAGAATCTATAACTAAGAAATCTCGAATTCCTATTACGGCCGCAATGCAACTAGAATGCAAGGGTGCCTAACTAGCCCTCTTATTCTCTATAAGCATATTATTCTTATATAAAAGCTAAGGAGTAAAGTAATAAAGAGCACTTAATAACCCTTATAAAGATAATAGAGCCCATTTCTAAGACTCTAGGTACTAGAAAATCATAACCAAGATATCTTTTAACTATACTACTTAACAAATCCCTTAGCTCAATGCCATCCAACCTTTAACTAGTCGTGGATGGAGATTTTATACCGCCTTTAGCTGTCTCTTCCTTGTCAACCTTATATATACTCTTGCTGTTACCTCTTTAGCAGTAGCTTTACTAGTAAGTTTTTTTTTACTACTAAATATAGTCTAATTATAACTCGTATTAGATTATAGCTAAAAATCTTTATACCTCTAGTATTAAAGCTTTCTAGGCTAGGACATTATTCCTACTTACTTCTACTATTTTTTAACCTACCTTTACCTCTTTATCTAATATATTTGGTTATAAACTAGTACTTCTACTAGCTTTAACCCTTTTTACTATTAGGGCTATTATTACTGCTATTCCTAGCAACTTTACGCTGATACTTATTAGCCGCTCAATTCAAGGTATTAATAGAGGAGGTATCTCCGCCCTAACCTATATTATTATTACTAATATAGTAAGGCTAAAAGAGAGAGGAAAATAGCTCGGGCTAATTACTATAATACGGGCATTTAGCAATATAATAGGCCCTATACTTAGAGGTTTACTAGCGGAGAAGGTTTCTTAGGTAAGGCTATACACTATCTAATAACGTCTACTAAATTCTAATAAAATTATAGAGATGGATATTTTAGCTTAACGTCCTATTTTATCTACTCTCTTTCTTAATAATACTATTCTTTCTAAAACTTAAACCTAAAGAAGGTAAAATTAGTAATAAAATTAGGCAAACAGATTGGGTGGGATTATTTATCTTTATTACTTCTATAACGGCCCTCCTTATTTCTATTACTTAGGTAAGTATAAATACTTTAATATTAATAGCTATACCTAAATACTAACTCTCTTAGGGTAGTGTAATGTACCCATAGTATTATTAGAGAACGGTAGTTCCTCTTATACTAAGCGTATTCGGCTTCCTTAGCTTTACTCTTTAGTCAAAATATATATCGCGTAAACTAATACTCTACGGCAGCATATTTAGAGATTCTACATCCCTTATAACTTACTTTACTACAATTATCCACGGCATATTTCTATTGTCAGTTCTCTACTATATAGTAAGCTTTCCCTCTATACCTATAGTGGCCCGGGACCTAATATACTACTAGCCACTATATTTTAAGGTAGCTAAAGGTTTCTTACCAATTTCTGCAGGGATTGCATTATTCCCCTAGACTTTTACTATTAGCCCTACTGCCGCCATTATTAGGATCTTTATCACTTATAGTGGCTATTACCGCTAGGCGATATAGGTTAGATGGCTCCTTACTGCTATTAGTAGTGGCTTACTTACCTTACTTAAAGCGGATACTATAACTATTGCATAGGTAAGTATCTCCCTAGTTAGTGGCCTAGGACTTAGGATATTATACCTAGCTATAAGTTTTACTATCTAAGCTGCCGCAAGTAGTTAAGATCTACCTTTTGTTGCAGCACTCTACTTATTCTTCCGCAGTTTTGGCCAAATATTAGGGGTAGGTATTATAGGCGTTATCTTCCAAAATAAAGTTAAAAAGCATCTATTAATATACCCTAATTTCGCTAAAAAAGTAGCGGAATTAAGTAGGGATGTAAGTGTATTAGTAGAGGTAATTAGGCGGATATTAATAGAGGAGGATAGTATGAAAAGGGAGCTAGTTATAGCTTATATGGATAGTTTAAGAGTGCTTTAGGTAATAATATATATACTATTAGGCATTACATTTATAGCCGGCCTTTTTATAAAGGAAAGATTACTAAAGAGAGGCGTGGACATAGATTAGGAATTTATATTTAACATTAGACCGAGGGGTAGCACTACTAGGGTTGAGGTAATATAAGGTAGAAGTTAAAGTCTCCTTTATACTAGTGTAATTATAACCTAGCTACTTAAATGACGGTCCTTAGTATAAAAATGGATTTAGTATTAATTCCTCCTAGAGATAGTTAATTACTTAGTAGAGCTTTTTAATATCTTAGGATGTTTAAACACCTATAGAGTATAGCTTAGCCGAGCTGCTTAAACTGGGCGAACCTTAGTTTGCATCTTTTTTTATAAATATTATTTATCTAATAAGCTTGCTTCTTTCCTTTAACTACTCTATAGAGGTAAGTGCAGTAAAGGCTAAGATATTTACTATTAGAGGGCTTGAAAATTAGATTCGGCGTATAGTTAAAGATAATTAAATAGTTCTACCTAATACAAAAATGCTAGACTAGCGAAAAATTAAAGCGAATTAAATAATAATAGAGTAAGTTAAGAAAATCAGGCTATATTAACGATGCTTAAATAAGAGCGCATTTAACTCTTTGTTTAGATATTATAGTACTATAAGTTAGGCTCTTATTTGTCCTAGGAAGGACTCTATTGCTTTATAATATAAGGAGAGACTATCTAGGTCCGGGCCAACTTATAAGACTCCTAACTCGCCTTTTCCAGTTCCTTAATCTTCTTTTAGGCAGTAAGAATTCGGTTAGTTACATCATTTAATACCCTCTAGTGTTCTTGCTATATATTAATCTTCTCTTTCTTAAGCTAAGCGATCTTAGCTTCAAGCTTTTCTTTTAGAGGCCCTTGTTCTACTTAAGTCTAACATATCTTATTAAGATTAGGATTGTTGCTTAAATAACATTTATAATCTTTAACCTTTGCCTATTATGCCTTTAAGGCCTTATTAACCTTTCCAAGTTCTACTTATAAGGTAATAACTTTATTAGCCATACTATAGACGTTAGAAAGCGCCTTATTATATTAACGAAGGAGAGATTTATAGGCGTTAGAGGATTCTAAAAGCTTTTATTACTTATCTCTAAGCATTTAATTATAAGTGGCGTACCTATTGTTTAAGAAAGTATAGGAACCTTAGTACTAATACAGTTCCCTATAGGATGCCTCGATGGTGCCGCATACATTATATAGTCTTTCGTCAATAGCCGAAAATTTTAAATCGGGAGGAAGATGCGAAGGATAAGTTTTGTTTATCTCCCCTATTGCGATAGTATTACGCACCTAGTAAAGTTAAACAGGAACAACCTAAAAGGGATTGTTCTATGCTTACACTAACGTGCTAAGGAGCCAAGTTTTAAGGATCTATAAGTATCGATTAGTGGGATTAGTGTTTATACTAAGCAACTATTACTACTTATATAGAAAATACGAGAAGACAGTGTATTTAAAAACGCTCCTATTTATAGCTCTTAGGTTATTAATAGATTAGGAAACTAAGGGGCTTGGTATACTTTAGAGTTAGAAGCTATTTTAGTATTTAGAATTGCGTAATTTAAATATATTTAGTAGGGAATAAACGGATAATATTAGCCACCCTAAAAGCTTACTTCTAAGCTATATACTATTAACTAACCTTAGGAATGCAGATCTTACTAAAATGGCTCCCTAGTAATAAGTTTTATAGTAACTTAAGCCATTTAGTATCTATAAGTAGAGAAATCCTTAAGGTAGCGTCGGTATCCTATAATATCTCTAGCCGCTTAATAAGATACACGGAATTTAATCTACGGAACTACGATATAGATAGTAATCTATTTAGACCAGCGCCTATTTAGAGCGGCCGGCTAGCGCCTCTATGCATTAGCTGTAGATCTACTAATTTTATTAATGGCGCGGCGTAGATTTAAGGCTCTAGAGCGCTTAAAGCGCCAGTCCTAAACCTAAAACAGTAGTAACTAGGCCTAAAATAGTAGTATAGGCATATGCTTTATTACTAGAGGTAAGTTCGCCCGATATAAGCAAGAGGTAAAGGTATAATTACTTAGTAGAAGTATTACGTGGTTACCACGTAAAGATAAGATAAGAAATTTTTCTTAAAAATAAACACTTACTTTTACTATTTAACTACGCCAAGACCTACTATAAATAGTATATATCTAAACGAGTTCGAATAGGAATTTATAGACGTAATTACGTAAGCTAAGCGAGCTTAGGAAACCCCTTAAATTCTACCTATTTATATATAATTAGAAAAGAAGTTACCACTATCTAAAAGAGCATATAATACTATACGTATTTCGTGCCCCTAGATATAACTTACTTATATTATTAAATTAATACAAATAGTATATATTTACAATAGAGCGCCGCGGCGAGCCTAGCGGCAAATTAAAAATTTAATAAGTGGAGTAGATCTAACCTTAAATCTATACCGCGCCGGTCTAAATAGATTACTAGATATAGAGTATTTAGTAACTAAGGCGAATCCAATTTCACTAACAACTATAAGTGTCTATCGCAATCCTATATACCACTAAGTAGAAAGGAATAATCTAGGGTTGCTATAGAAATATATAAAAGAAAATCTTAATTCTAGTAGGCAATTTATACTAACGCTTTACACTCTCAATAGCCCTAAGGAGCATTAGTAGGATTGCTAAGTATTTTTGTTCTCCTTAACTACCTCTAGAATATCTAGACCTCCTCTCCTAACCGCATTATTAGGCTTTATATAGGTTATAACAATATACCTCTAAAATTTCCTCCCCCTATAGCTTTCTACGCCTAAAATAGTATTAATAAACTACTTCTTAAGGCTAAAAAGCTAAATAAGTAGAAAGGGAAGGTAGGTAATAGTAAAGAATAAATATAGCATCGGCTCGATATTGTGTGATAGGTCTTCCACTTCAACATTTTTAAAGCCTATATCTTCTAATATTCGCGGCAGAACTCTTTACTCAAATTCCTTATTTGCTAGTATAGATATAAAGGTGTTAATCTTATCCTAGGTGTTTATAAGGTATTTAGATGGTTATATACAAGAATTAGCTTCAATGCTTCCGTTATTAGTGCCTTAACTACTATCCGCTATTTCGTCTATAGTTGTAGATTCCTTACTACTGAATTTAATATAGTTATATTCATGCAACACAACAGACCCCCCTAGTTTAAGTACTTAGTAAAACTATTATAAGGCTTACTTAGGATCAATTGCGTGTATAAGAGTCTCTATAGTATAAACTACATTAATTAAATTATCCTAGAGCCCGTCTAGATAGTAATAGTCTATCTTTTAGGCAGACACTTACTATTTAAGGCTTTCTGCCTTAATATTTCTGTTCGCCTTAGCGAGGTAATAATTGACAACATTAATCCTAAAAACATGTAATCCTTTCTTTGCCATATATATTACAACGTGTCCTACTCTATATCCTATATCTAGCACTATAGCCCTAGCGCTAAGATTTAGAGAGTTGAATAGATAATCTTCTATAGCCCTAAGGGCCCTAGTAATTAGAAACAGCTATTTGGTTTCTGCTAGATAATAGCTATAGTAACATATTCCGCCGAGTATAAGTCTATAGCCTATTTAAGATTTAAGAGAATTGAAATAGCCTTATAGAGAGGGGTTATCTTTAATAAGAGGTATAATGTTATTAATGTCCGCTATAATAATAGAATTAAGGTAGAAAGACGGCTTTCTAATATATAAGCTAGTGATCCTTTTTTTTATTAGCCCTTAAAGACTTAATTAGGGGTTAGGAGTAGCTAAAGAGGACCCCTCTACTAATTTTAGAAGACCCGTTTATAGGTATCTCTAGGGAAGGTAGAGTTCTAGAAACCGCGTAATTAATAAGTAATTTTAGTTACTTAAAAGATATCTAGGTAAGACACTACTAATAACAAATATCTTAAACCTAAGCCTTATCTATAAGGTTAATAACAAATAAAAGCATTTATCTTAGATAAAGTAAGGCTATATTAGAACTTCTAGAACAAGTTAAGCTATAGGATAGGCGCAGCTCTCTATAGAGGAAGCGTTGCTTATATAGGGTTGCGGCGGAAGTTTTTAAAGGGTTACCTAATTTAAGTCATAAATAGTAGCAAAAGGTATAAATAAATAGGCGGTAAGCTTAACAGGGGCTGGCATAGTAGTTAGCGGAGACGCTTACGGCATAGAAAGATCTATTTCTTGCGGAATTATTATATAGACTCCTCTAAAGTTACTAACCCTAAATACTATATATAATAAGAACCCCCTCTATACCCTATTAGTTGTATAGACTAGTATATAGCGAGGGAAGAGAAGTAAGTGGGCTAGCTAATTTAGAGTGTAGATAGGAAAACATTTCTAGCTAAATATAACTTCTATAGATACGTTTTTCTCTATAGAGAAGAAACAACACTATTACTCCGGTTTGTTAAGCATCTTAAAAGCTACTTCTCCCCCCATACTATCTATAACCTTTTACTTAACTATTGAGTGCAAAGCATCTAATACTAATTTGGGATCCTTATAAGAGCTAGAATTGACTTATATTTTAGAGTCTCCACTAGTATATTTAACTAGCGTCGCGCTATAGAGAAAACCTCCAGGTTAAGGGTCTTTTTTAATTCGCTATATTATAATATCTATTATATATTAACTATAGACGAATTTAGTGTTTGCTATAACCCCGCGAAATTTAGTAAGTGGCTTAGTTATTAATGGGATTGATTTTACCTAGAATATTATAAATAAGAGGATTATCTTATATCTTTTCAACTTCTACTAATAGATAGATTTCTCTCCATATAACCTTCTTATAGCGACTTAGTACCATATTATTAAAAGTATAATTCTAAAATAATTAGATTGATAATCTACCTAATATAACTATTAGGGCATAGGATAATTACTAGGCAAATAATTGCTAAAGAGTAATTCACAAAGCTTGTTTAGCACTAGGCAAGCGATTAAGCTTCTTAGCTATTATAACAGAAAAAGTAGAGTATTTAAGTATTGGTATATAATTACTAGGTAGGAGTTTCCAAGCTGCTTACCTAAGTGAGATTTTAGCAGCAAATTTTGGGGTGACTTACTTAGGTAGCTAACTTATCTAGGTAGCTGTTACGTTATTTTATAGATCACACCTATACAGCGTGCCTTAGCTTACAGGTATAAAAGAATATAGTATTAATTAGCCAGCCGTTAGATCTCGTCAATTAGTCGGTTTAGCTATACTTAGCTTAAATACACTTTAGTATCCCTAAACCTTTTACAGCGGCTATAAACATCTAAAAGTCCCAATTTTCCATATTATAGGTTTAGTATATATACAAGCACACTTTAATAATAGAGAAAAAAAAATTATAAAAGCGCTTAGAGTAGAAAAGCGTGTATAGACCTAGGAAGAATTCCGTAACCTCTATAATACAGATCTGTATATTATAAAGAATAAAAGGTATAGAACGTAGGATAGCTTATATATTAAGTTTATAAAGATTAAAAAGGGGGAGTTAAAGGAGAAGAATAAGTTAAGTATAGTAAGAAGTACCGCTACCTAAAGCAGCATAGAATTAGAAAGGGCTCCTTTAACATTTAGTTAGAGAGATTATATAAGCTTTCCTCTAACCTAACCGTCTAAGTCACATCTAATTGCTAGTAGTACTCTAGTAGCATTAATCTAAGCTTCTTACTATTTCTAGACTTCCTTTATACCTAAGAATGTCCTTCCATTAATAACGTCTAGGGGGATTTTCTAAGCCCTAACCTTTAATCTCTAGGTATATCTTACTCGCTCGATATAGGGGGCTATATAGGTTTAGCCTAACATTAATGCTTACTTTATTACTAATAGATAGGAGAACTCTACTATTAGTTAGGATGGGGTTATTAGCCCCAGATATAGCGGCTATAATGAAAACCTATATAGTATTACGGACTAGTAAAGTGCCTTACATAAGTGCTCCTACTATATTTCAGTCTATACAGGCTTAACAGCTTACTTATTAGCAAGTCTGCTTATAGATATAAGACTAAGAACTTGTAGAGCAATTTATACAGACATCTACTATATATTCGCGACGAAGCTAATAGGAATTAGTAAAGCCGAGGTAAAATTATAACTATGCTTTTTATTCCCTATAGCGGAAGCAGGAGTTTTTATTAAGTAAATTTTAGCCTATAAATATTTTCCCAATATAGAGCTTAATCGCTTAAGAAGATATCTATAAGTCGATCCGTATATATACGCCGAGCTAAAGACTACCCC
>Ga0193728_1002062_pt1 | contig 10401 bp, 1 predicted proteins | sample U1c1metaG_FD_143037 | JGI IMG/M metagenome (GOLD analysis project Ga0193728, IMG submission 143037) | Soil microbial communities from a riparian zone of the East river system, Colorado, United States - U1c1 | ecosystem: Environmental > Terrestrial > Soil > Riparian zone | place: USA: East River... | reverse complement strand
ATCTGATCGGGGTAAACCCATCGAGCCTGCCTCGCTGGGAGGCGTATGACATGGGCAAGTACTGGAAGGAAGGGGACGCTATGCGGCGGGACGCGGACAAAACGGTGCTTAACTTCGTGTCCGGCCAGGAATTGACCAAAACCCTGGCCGCAACCGACGCGCAATGGGACAAGTGGACGAGCGAAGGGGTGACGCACGTGCTGGTCCTGGCCGATTTGCCCGGCGCGCAGACTTCCCGACCCGGAAACCAGGATGCGCGGCGGCAGATTCTTCCATTGGATAAATGCACCTGGGCGGCGAAAACCACGAGCCTCAAGGTGGTGGTGAAACGCAGCGGCATGGTAGTGCTCACGCCGGTGCGGGCGCTCAAGTGAACTTGCCCCGGGCCGGTGGCGGCCGAGGATCCCGGCCGACCGATGAGGAGGGACTTGGGGCCGCAGGCAGCGGAACCCTCTAACATTTCTCTGATGCCATCTTTTGGCTCCTTCGAAACCGAGCGCGAGGTTTACTCCGACCCCATCTACACGGTTTACTTCGCCCGGAAGACCGGAGATCCAAAATCGGAATACGCGGTCAAGGTTTTCTCGATTCAGCGCGCCAGTTATGACCCCGAAACGATTACCGAGCTCGGACCGCTGCTGGGTGACATCGAGCGCAAGCGTGTTGAAAGCATATCGCTCCAGGCGAAAGGGGCCGCCGCTTCGGCATTCATTGCCCCGGTTCTGGAAACCGGCCTCGACGAGCGGGGCGTTTGGTATGTAACGCGGTTCTATCCCCGCTCGATCAACCGGATTATTAGCGGCAAAGTCGCGTTAAGCCGCGAGGCTTTGCAGCACCTGCTCCTCTCGATCGCGCAAGGCGCGCTTGATCTGAAGCGGACTTGCGGACGTTCGCATGGAGACATTCGGCCTTCCAGCGTCCAGATTAGCAAAAGCGAGAAACTAAGTGCAGCCGAAGTAGTGCTCTCTGACGTGTTGCCGGGCGGAACAGATGAGTTAGCGCGTTACGAAATCAGCGACCTCCGCTCCATCGGCCGGATCCTGCTGCAACTGGTCCGCCAACGGGAGATCGGCAACGAAGAGGATTTTCTGATCCTGCCGATACTTGAGTCGGCGGAATGGACTCGGCTCTTCGGAAAGGAAACCAACCGGTGGCTTTTGTTGTGCAACCGGCTGCTGGACCCGGGTCTTTCGCTCGAGCAGTTGAGCCTTGAGCAGCTAGTTGCGGAATTGGGGCAATTGCAACCCAAGTCGAAGGTTTCACCCCGGCTAATCATTAGCGCCGCCGCAGCGCTGGCGATTCTGGCCGTGGTAGCGTTTGTGATCTCGCGGCTGACCGGCTACCAGAAACTGGAAATCACCAGCGAGCCGCCAGGAGCCACGATCCTCGTCGATCAAAAGGAACAGGAGGGAAAGACACCACTGAAGTTGAGGTTAAAGCGGGGGAACCATGTCATCGAGGTGCGGCACGAGACGCTGCGGTTATTGGAACAAACAACCAATTGGGTGGCGCAGAGCGGGGCGCCGCCGAGGCTGGATTTTCGATTTCCCTACGGGAGTGTTGCCATCAAGAGCGAGCCGCCGGGCGCGACGATCAGCCGCGATGGCGTCGAGATTGGGAAAACGGCCGCGGACGGAAGTCCGTTTGTGGTTCCCATCGTCGCGGCGGGCCTCGAGGTCAAGTATGAGCTCACACTCAGCGATCATCTTGCCAAATCGGTTCGCGGCGTTGTTACTAACGGTCAAAGACTTGTGTTGAGCGAAACGTTGCCCCTGGTCACGGATGCCGGAACCGTGGATTTGGACAGCACGCCGCCCGGCGCTAAAGTCTTTTTGAAGGACAAGCTTCTGACTTCAGCGACTCCTGAGAAGGTTCAATTGGAGCAGGGAACCTACACGCTGACGGCGGCCTATAACGACTGGCCGACGCAGCTATTGTCAGTCGTGGTCAGGAAAAAGGAGGAGGTCCCGGCGACTTTTGTTTTCCCTTTTGGAACCGTGTCTCTCAACAGCGATCCTTCTGACGCCGTCGTCTGGGTCGGCACCAACCGAATCGGAAACACGCCAAAAATGACGCGGCGACCGGCGGGCAGCACGACGTTCCGATTCGAGCACGCTGGTTTCGAAACAACCAACTTGATGGTAAACGTCGTGGACAAGGGCATGGTGACCGTCAAGCCGTCACTCGTCACGTCGAACGGTATCTTCGAGTTGAGCGCGGAGCCTGGCGATGCTTTGATTCTCGATTCCACCGGGAAGGAAATCGGGCGCACGACCACTGGAACTCCGTTCACCACTAACTTTCCGCCCGGGACTTATACGTTTACGGCGCGGATGGAGGGTTTGAACGACGTGGTGGCGACGCTGCCGGTGGGCAAGCGAGAGGTAAAGAAGTACACCTTTATTTTCGATTATGGCACCGTACGGCTGGAAAGTTTGCCACCAGGAGCCAGCATCACCGCGAACGGGAAGATACTCGGCACGACGCCGGCAAGGCTGGTTCAGAAACCGGGCCTCAAGACGGTCTATCGAATCAGCGTTCCGGACTATCTCCCCGAAACCAATGAAGTTACCGTGACGAACCATGACTTCAACCAGGTCCGCCTGGTAAAACTGGTGCCCGAGCCTGTGGCCGTGGCTCTGACCAGTGAACCCCCAGGAGCGCAATTTTATTTGGAAGGAGCGGTCTTGCCGGTGGCTGGTTCTGTTTATTCGATGCCGTGGGGCACGAACCTGGTGATGGCCAAACGCCCGCCTCTTCTGGAAGTGACCAAATCCATTGTGGTGAAAAAGGGCGCCCAAAACAGCGCGCTGTTTCAATTCGATTACGGCACGTTGATCCTGACCAATCTTCCCGATTGGGTGGCGGTGAAGGAAGGCAACGAGCAATTGGTGGTGGCGGCCGGCACGGAACGGCTGGCGTACGTAAGGCCGGGGATTCACAATTACGATTTGTATGACGGCACCGAAAAAATCGAGAGTCTCACCACAAATGTCGATTCCGGGGCGAGCACAATTCTGAGGGCCAAGGCCATCGGAGAAGTCAGGAACAGCATCGGGATGCGCCTGATCCGCGCGCGCAATCTGCTCGGCACAGGCAAAGATTGCTGGGTGGGCAAATTCGAGGTGACGGAAGCGGAATACGAAAAGGTCATGGGGGCGGACGCCAATCAGAGTGCATTCAAAGGCCCGGATCTTCCCGTGGAAAATGTGACGTGGCTCCAGGCGCAAGCCTTTTGCGACAAGCTGACCCAAGTGGACAGCAAACCGCCGCCGGGATATGCAGGGCATTATGGGTTGCCGACCGTGGAACAGTGGTTGCAACTTGAGAAGGGGACGGACCTGAAAACGGCCGTGATTGAGGCCAGCCAGCCGGCGGCGGTCGGCAGCAAAGGCGCCGCGAATTCGACCGGGGTAAGCGACATCCTCGGTAATGTTCGGGAGTGGCTGGCGAGCGACGATCCGAAAAACAGGCAGCATGTCGGCGGAAGTTTCAAGAGCCGGGCGGGTTTCCGAGGTATGGCCGCCTTTCTGAATCCTGAGCAGTACGACGGGGCGTCTCCGGAAGTAGGTTTCCGGGTAATTTGGCTGCCGGCACAACAGTAATAGTTGAAATCACTTGACGAAGAAAGAGGACTTGCATAAAAAGTGGTGTAATCACGGTTGGCAACCAGAATAACGGAACCTGTTGGAGCATGTAAGACATCGATCACGCACGCATATGAGAACAACCCTCGCACCATTCTGGATCGCCGCGTCCATCCTTGCCGCCGGCAATTACAGAGCTTTCGCCCCGGTCGGCGGGACCGTGGTCGGCGGTCCGGCCAACGCCACGATTAGCGGCAGCGGAACACCGCTCACGATTATCAAACAGAATGCCAGTCATGCGATCATCAACTGGCAAGACTTCTCAATTGGCGTGGGCGAAATCACGAGGTTCATCCAGCCTTCAGCCACGGCAACCGTCTTGAACCGGGTTATTGCCGGCAACCCATCGCTCATTTATGGCTCGTTACAGGCCAATGGAAGGGTGTTTGTTGTTAATCCGAACGGAATTCTAGTAGGCGCCTCGGGACAGATTGACACGAAGGGCTTCGTGGCTTCGACTCTCGACATCCCGAATGGGGCGTTTGCGTCCAAGTCGATTTTGACTCTCTCAGGAAATTCAACCGCGGGCGTCCGCAACGAAGGATCGATCCAGGCGCTGGGAGGAAATGTGTTCCTGATTGGAAACACGGTTGAGAATGCTGGAACGATCCGCGCTCCGCAGGGAACAGTTGGGATGGCCGCGGGCTCGGAGGTTCGGCTGGTGCAGTCCGGCAGCGAGCACCTGTCGGTGCTCGCCGGAAACAAGAGCGGGCTGAGCGCCGCCAATGGCGTGAACAATGCCGGCACAGTTGAAGCCGCTTCAGCGGAACTGAAAGCGGCCGGAGGCAACATCTACGCGCTGGCGATTAACAACGGCGGCGTGGTGCGCGCCACGTCAGTTGTGAACGAAGGTGGGAAGATTTACTTGCGCGCCAATGGCGGGAATATCCAGAACTCCGGTACGCTGGCCGCAAACAAGGCCGACGGCTCGGGTGGGACAATCGTGGTTGATGGTGGACACAATGCCGCCGCACCGAGCACGGTGGTTAACTCTGGGACAATCGCGGCGCGGGGCGAAGGGACAAGCGCCAAAGGCGGAACCGTAGAGTTGCTCGGCGATCAGGTTGCTCTTCATGGCTCTGCGGTAGTGGATGCGAGCGGTGATGCCGGGGGTGGCACCGCCCTTATCGGTGGCGATCAACGAGGTAAAAACGCAACCATTCAAAATGCGCAAACGACAATCGTTGATGCGGACGTGAACATTAGGGCTGATGCCATTCATAGCGGGGACGCGGGCAAAATTGTGGTGTGGGCTGACGGAGTTACTCTCTTCAATGGCACGATCTATGCCCGCGCGCTTGGCAGTGCGGGCAGAGGAGGGTCGGCGGAAATTTCCGGCAAGCAGCACTTGCTGGTCACCGGCCATGCATACGTTGGAGGAGCCAATGGCCAGAAGGGTCAGATCCTGATCGATCCCGGATCGGTGGACATCAACCATGAGCCGGGCGGAAATACGCCGCCTTCGGCCAATCTGGATGTATTCTTTGATGACTGGATCGTGGGCCAGTTAAACGGCGGCGGCGGCGACCTCACGATCTCGACGGCAAATTCGCTCAACGCCGGCACTGAAGACCTCACTGTGCATAATCTGGCAAACATCTCCTGGAACAGCGCGAACAGCCTTTTCCTAATCGGCAACCATTCACTGGTCACATTGGTCGGTTCGACTATAGCCAACCTCGGGTCGGGTGGTCTTTCGCTTCAATCCGGGTCGGGGTTGATCAAGCTAGGCGGGACGGTTTCGATGGCGGGCAATGTCAATGTGACGGCCAGTGGCGCTGTCACTTTCAACAACAATGTGACAGCGGCTTCGCTGACCTCGCGTTCCGGCACGAGCGGCACCGGCGATACTGGGTTCGGGGCAGGCGTGACGATACAAGCCGATACGCAGAACTATCGTGCGGGAGATGGTCCCGGCGGAATAACGACAGCGGTCGTGGATCTAAAGAATAATACCCCCACTTTCGAGGGCACTGCCGGCGGGGCGACAACGCCAGCCACGTTCACTTATCGCCAGGACGCGGCAATTGCTGACTCCGTCATCCCGAACGCAGCTCAGTTCGGAGGAGTGGCGCCACCGGCATCTTATACTATTCAATCTGATGATGGTGACCTGTCTCTGGGCACCGTGAGCAAGGTGGCCGGCTCGGCTTTGACGCTCTCGGCCAATGGCAATGTGACGATTAACGTTTCCGGCCCGTCGCTTTCCCTCGCCTCCTTGAGTGTCACCGCAAGCGGCAACATCTCGCTCAACGATAATATGACCGCGAATTCAATGACGTTTCACTCGGGCACGGATGGAAGCGGCAATATTACTTTTGACACGGCCGGAAAAACCGTGCAGGCGGACAGCCAATCGTACCAGGCTGGAGATGGTTTTGGGGGTTTGGGCACGGCCACGGTGAATCTGCTGAACAACAATCCGACGTTCAGGAACACCGCAAACTCTGCCGCGCCGGCCACTTTCACTTATCGGCAGGACGCCGCTATCTCCAGCGCAAACCTGCCTGCGGCATCGCGGTTCGGCGGCGCGCTTCCGGCAAATTATACGATCGAATCGGATGACGCCGGCGTGCAGTTGGGCGCGATGACGCTGCCCGGCACCCTGACAGTTATCGCGCACGGCAACATCACCGAGGCTGGAGTCTTGAGTGTGCTGGCCGGGCCCAGTACGTTTACGATCGAAGGGGTAACTGCTGACGCCCTCCTGGGCAGTCAGGGGAATCATTTTGGCGCGAACCTGGTAACTATCAACAGTCTGCTTGGCGGCACCGTGCGGGATGCCAGCCTTCGAAATGTGGACGCCATCAACCTGCCGGGCTTGACCCTGAGCGGGAATCTGACCGTGACCGCTGGCGGTCCGATCACCCAAAGTGGCACGCTCCTGGTCAACGGGGGCGGAGCCATAGCAAGCTTCACGGCCGGGTCTGCCAACGACATCACTTTGACGACTGCCGGCAACGATTTCAGCACGGTGGCAATTGGCTCGGGGAACAATGTAACGCTCGTTGACGCGAATGGCATCGATCTGGGCGCTTCCACCATAAATGGCAATTTCAGCGTCACCGCCAATGGGCCAATAACGCAGAGCGGCGTGATTATAGCTAATGGACTGGCCACGACCGCGACGTTCACGGCGGGCGCTGGCAACAATATTACGTTGGCTAATCCGCTCAATGATTTTACGACCGTGCTGATTGGCTCGGGCAACGACGTGGCGCTTGGGGACGCAAACGGGATTGATCTTGGCGCTTCGACCGTCAACGGCAATTTAAGCGTCGTCGCCAACGGGCCAATCACCCAAAGCGGCGCGATTGTAGCCAATGGCGCGGGTAAAACGGCGGGCTTTACGGCGGGTGCCGCCAACAATATCACGTTGGGAAATCCGCTGAATGATTTTTCAAAAGTAACCATCGGTTCCGGCAAGGACGTAACCCTGGCCGATGCCAATGCAATTGACCTGGGCGCCTCGACCATTAGCGGCAATTTCAGCGTGACGGCCAATGGGCCGATTACTCAGAGCGGCGTAATCCTGGCCAATGGGGTGGGCAAGACCGCAACCTTCGCCGCCGGTGTTGGCAATAATATTATTCTTGGAAATCCGCTGAATGATTTTACGACGGTGCTGATTAGCTTGGGCAACGACGTGACGGTGGCGGATGCGAACGGGATTGACTTGGGCGCTTCGACGGTGGGCGGCAACCTGAACATCACTGCCAACGGGCCGATCACCCAAAGCGGGGCCGTGGTGGCCAATGGCCTGGGCAAAACAGCCACCTTTGCGGCTGGCTCCGCCAACAATATCACGTTGGGAAATCCGCTGAATGATTTCACGACCGTCTCGATTAGTTCCGGCAACAACGTGACTTTGGAAGACGCCAATAATCTGGATCTCGGGCCTTCAACGGTCAGCGGCAATTTGATTGTGACTGCTAATGGGCCGATCACGCAAAGCGGGGCGATTCTGGCTAATGGCGCAGGCAAGACGGCGACATTTACGGCTGGGGGGAACAACATTTTACTGGGCAATCCTCTCAATGATTTCACCACCGTATCGGTTGTTTCGGGCAATGATGTGGTGCTGGCCGATGCGAACGGGATCACCCTGGGCGCCATGACCTTGAGCGGCAATCTGTTCGTAACAGCCAATGGCCTGATCTCCCAGAGCGGGGCGATTGTCGCCAACGGACCAGGAAAAATCTCAACTTTCGCCGCGGGAGCCGCTAACAACATTCTGCTCGGCAATCCTCTCAATGATTTCACCACCGTCGCCATCGGTTCCGGCAACAACGTGACAATTCAGGACCTCAATGCGCTTGATTTAGGGGCATCCACGGTGAGCGGCAATCTGAACGTAACCGCCAATGGGCCCATTACTCAAAGCGGAGCAATTGTGGCGAATGGCGCCGGCAAGACCGCAACCTTCGCCTCCGGCGCTGCGAATGATATTCTGCTCGTCAATCCAGGCAACGACTTCACGACCTTCGCCGTCACGAGCGGCAAAAATGTGGCGGTCGCGGATCAGAATGGGATCGACCTGGGTGCCTCGGTAGTGTCCGGAACCCTCAATGTAACTGCTCGCGGGAATATTACCGAAAGCGGAGCAATCAATGCCTTGTTGGGGGCCAGCGCGTTCACAGTGGACACGGCTTCGGGCGCGAATGTGTTGTTGGGAAGCCAGGCCAATCATTTTGGGGCGCAAGCGGTAACCATCAATGCAATCAATGGCGGCAGTGTTCAGGACGTAAGTTTGCGCAACGTGGACGCCTTGGCTGTCTTTCCGGGTTTGCCTCCGGGATTGCGCAATTTGACACTGCAATTCGACACCGCGCCGATCAACTTCCCCGCTCTGACACTGAGCGGCAACCTGAACGCGATCGCGGGTGGCCCGATCACGCAAGGCGGGGCCATTCTAGTAAATGGTTCGGGCAGCGTGGCAACCTTTGCCGCAGGTGCCCTCAATGACATAACCTTGAACAACGGGGCTAACGATTTCACGACGGTGGCAGTCACCTCCGGCAACAACGTGACACTGGCGGATGCGAACGGAATAAACTTGGGCGCTTCGACCATTAGCGGGAATCTGAGTGTGACTACGGGCGGGACAATTACCGAGAGCGGCGCATTGTTGGTCAACGGAATTGCCAAAACCGCGAGTTTCACGGTCACAGCCGCCGGTTCCGATGTGCTGCTGGATACGCAACCAAACAATTTCACGGCCGTGGCGGTCTCCGGACCCGTGCGCAACCTCGGCATTCGCAACATTAACGCCACCCCGGCGGTTCCCGCCTTGCCGGCCAATTTGAATGACTTAACCCTTCTTTTCGACAACGCTCCAATCACCCTGCCGGCGCTCGCGTTAAGCGGGAACCTGAACGTGGCTGCTGGCGGACAAATCGGCCAGAGCGGCTCGATCCTCGTCGCGGGTGGCACTACGCTGGCAGCCGGCTCCACCCATGACATCCTTTTGAACAATCCCGGCAACGATTTCACGACGGTTGCTCTCACGTCCGGCAAGGACGTGACCCTCAACGACATCAACGCGCTAACCGTGGGCGGGACCGTCAGCGGCAACCTGGTGACGACGGCGGGCGGGATCACTGCATTCAATACTTTAACCGTCGGCGGCAATTTGAACGCGAGCGCCAATGGATTAATCAGCGACAATGGAAATGTGGCGGTGGTTGGAGCGACGACCTTGGCGGCCGGACCCGGCAACGACATAACGCTGGACAATGCGGATGATTTTGGAGGGGCCGTGACCATTGTCAGCGGCCAGAACGTGACCCTGAATGATATCAATGCACTGACCGTGGGCGGAACAGTCAGCGGCAACTTGCTGACCACAGCGGGAGGAGCAACCGCGTTCAATACCCTGGCCGTGGCCGGGAACCTCAATGCGACCGCGAATGGATTAATCAGCGACAATGGAAATGTGGCGGTGGTTGGGACGACGACCTTGGCGGCCGGTGGGGGCAACGATATCACCCTCGACAACGCAGATGATTTTGGCGGAGCAGTGAACATCGTCAATGGCCAGAACGTAACCCTGAATGACATCAACGCGTTGACCGTGGGCGGCACCGTCAGCGGCAACCTGCTGACAACGGCGGGAGGAGTGATCGCGTTCAATGCCCTGACCATTGCAGGGAACCTAAACGCCAGCGCCAATGGTTTAATCAGCGACAATGGCAATGTGACTGTGGTTGGGACGACGACCTTAGCGGCCGGCGCGGGCAACGATATCACCCTCGACAACGCAGATGATTTTGGCGGAGCAGTGAACATCGTCAGTGGCCAGAACGTGACCCTGAATGATATCAATTCGCTGACCGTGGGCGGAACAGTCAGCGGCAACTTGCTGACCACAGCGGGAGGAGCAACCGCGTTCAATACCCTGGCCGTGGCCGGGAACCTCAATGCGACCGCGAATGGATTAATCAGCGACAATGGAAATGTGGCGGTGGTTGGAGCGACGACCTTGGCGGCCGGACCCGGCAACGACATAACGCTGGACAATGCGGATGATTTTGGGGGATCGGTGAACATCGTCAGTGGCCAGAACGTGACTCTAAATGATATCAACGCGCTAACCGTGGGCGGGACCGTCAGCGGCAACCTGGTGACGGCGGCGGGCGGGATCACTGCATTCAATACTTTAACCGTCGGCGGCAATTTGAACGCGAGCGCCAATGGATTAATCAGCGACAATGGAAATGTGGCGGTGGTTGGAGCGACGACCTTGGCGGCCGGA
>Ga0193728_1002061_pt1 | contig 10403 bp, 9 predicted proteins | sample U1c1metaG_FD_143037 | JGI IMG/M metagenome (GOLD analysis project Ga0193728, IMG submission 143037) | Soil microbial communities from a riparian zone of the East river system, Colorado, United States - U1c1 | ecosystem: Environmental > Terrestrial > Soil > Riparian zone | place: USA: East River... | reverse complement strand
TTGCCGGGCAGGTGATCGAACTGGCGGAGCTCGGAGTTGTGGACGAGCGCGATCGGATCGCCAGCTGCCGGGATCAGGTAGAACCACGGCCGTTGCGGGTGACCGCTCGGCGCGACGAGGCGCACCGCGATCGGGTTCGAGCCGTCGCGATCGTAGAGCAACCACGCGTCGAGGCGCTGGACCGCGAGCAGGCCCTGCACCGCCGTCAGATCGGAGAGGCCGACCCGCGACGGGATCGGGTTGTCGTTCGACGGCGTGTACGGATCGACCGGCTTCGCCGGGAGTTTTGGCAGATCTTTCGGCGCCGCATCTTTCGGCGGGGCGTCCTTCGGCGGCACTGCGCCCTTCGCGGGCGTCGCCTTGGGATCGGGCTTCGGATCCGCGTACGGATCGATCGGCGCGTCCGCGGGTGCTGGCGCTTTCTTCGGCGCGGGAGCCTTCGCGGCCGGGACCTTCGCCGCGGGCGGTTTCGGCGCAGGAGCCGGCGCGGGCGGGCCCGCCGGTTGGGCCTGCACGACCGTCCCGACGAGGACAAGCACGAGCGCGATCTTGTGGATCATGAGCGGCTCCTGAGTAGCTCCGCGATCAGCTCCCCATGAATAGCACCATTCGTCGCGGCAACTTCGCCCTCGTGCGGGTCGAACGGACCGCCCGTCGCGTTCGTCACGGTGCCGCCGGCCTCGGCGACGATCAGCCCGCCGGCCGCGATATCCCACGCCTGCAGGCGGCGCTCCCAGTAGCCGTCCATCCAGCCGCGCGCGACCAGGCAAAGATCGATCGACGCACAGCCGAGCCGGCGCACGGCGCCCGCGGTGCGCTGGAAGTGTTCCCACTGCGCGAAGTTGTTGTCGGGGTTCGTCGCGCGATCGTACGGAAAACCGGTCGTGAGCAGCGCTTGCTCGAGCGTCGCGGGCGCACTCACCACGAGCCTCTTGCCGTCGCCGTCGCGCGCTCCGCCGCCGAGCGATGCTTCGAACCACCAGCCGAGCGCGGGCGCCACGACGACGCCGACGAGCGGCGCGCCGCGTTCGTCCTCGAGCGCGATCGAGATCGACCAGATCGGAAACCCGTGCGCGAAGTTGACGGTGCCGTCGATCGGATCGACGAGCCAGCGCATCGTGCGAGCTCCGACCACGCTGCCCGATTGCCCGCCCTCCTCGCCGAGGATCGGCACGCCCGGCGCGCGCTCCGCGAGCGTCGTCCGGATGATCTCCTCGGAGCGCAGGTCCCACTCGGTCACGAGGTCGCGCGGGTTGCCCTTCGCGCGGATGTCGGCGACGCGTGCACCGACGAGCAACGTCGAGGCAGCGCGAGCCGCGACGCGCGCGGTCTCCAGCAACTCGCCGATGTCGCCCGATGGCATTACAGATCCAGGCGCATCGCGACGCGGTTCGAGCCGATATGCGCGCCGAACGTCTCGGAGCCCGCGATCTGCTTCGACAGCGTCGAGCGATCGACGACGCGGAAGCCGAACTTCGCGGCGAAGAAGTCACTCGCGCTCTCGGTCAAGAGGTAGATCCGGCGCACACCGCGCCAGCGCGCCTGGCCGACCGCCATGTCGGCGAGCATCCAGCCGTAGCCCGCGCCGCGGAACTCGGGGTCGACGGCGAGCGCGCGCAGCACGGCGTCGTCGCCGTAGACCTCGAGCGACACGCAGCCGACGATGCCCTTCTCGTTGCGCAGCACGAAGAACGAGCCGAACTGATCGTCGCGCGCTTGCTCGTCGGCGAGCTTGACCATCTCGAGCACGTCGCGCACGCCCGGCATGTCTTCGCGTTGCGCCGGGCGGATCGCATCACCGATCGCGTCGAGCAGCTTGTCGTGGAGCCCGTCGAAGCTGCCCGACGACAGCACGGCGACGACATCGCCCGGCGCGGCGCTCGCAGCGAGCTGCTTCACGATCGTGTCGACGTCGGGGACGTACGCGGCCTTGGTGCCGCTGCGGTGCAGATCGAGCGCGAGCTTCTCGGGATCGAAGCGCTCGTCGCTCGGGATCTTCGACGGATCGTAGAGCTTGCCGACGATCACTTCGTCGGCGTGCGCGAACGCGTCCGCGAACTCGACCTGAAACGTCTTGCGCCGGCTCGTCGCCGACCGCGGATCGTAGACCGCGATCAGCCGGCGCTTCGGGAACCGCCTGCGCAGCGCCTTGAGCGTCTCGCGGACGGCCGTCGGGTGGTGCGCGTAGTCGTCGAGCACGGTGACGCCGCCTGCGATGCCGCGGAGCTCCTGGCGGCGACGTACGCCGGCGAAGCTCGACACGCCGAGCTTGATGTCCTTGACCGGGATGCCCTGCGCATGCGCGACCGCGATCGCCGCGAGGCAGTTGCCGACGTTGTGGCGGCCGACGAGCAGCGTCTCGAACCGTTCGAGGCGCTCGCCGTAGTGATAGACGTCGAACGCGACGCGCCCCGACTTGCCGACCTCGAGGTTACGCGCCCACCACGCGATGTCGGAGGCGAGTCCTCCATCGCTGTCCTCGCCGTCGGGGCCGATCTCGCCGCCGACGACGGTGTAGAGCTCGACCTTGCAGTGCGCGGACTTCGCGACCGCGCGGACGTCGGCGGAATCGGCCCACGCGACCAGCAGGCCGCCCTCGGCCGCCGGCGGGATCAACGCGACGAACTTCTTGAACGCGTCGCGCACCGCATCGAACGACGCGAAGATGTCGACGTGATCGAGCTCGATGCTCGTCAGGATCGCGACGTTCGGCCGGTAGTGCAGGAACTTCGATCCCTTGTCGAAGTACGCGGTGTCGTATTCGTCGCCCTCGATCACGAACGGGCCCTGGCCGAGCCGCCAGCCCTGGCCGAGGCTGACCGGCACGCCGCCGACGAACAGCGACGGATCGCGACCCGCCTCCATGAAGATGTGGCCGAGCAGCGAGGTCGTCGTGGTCTTGCCGTGCGTGCCGGTGACGACGATCGACGTCTTGCCGCGCAGCAGCTGATCGCCGATCACGGCCGGGAACGACGTCAGCGTGAGGCCTCGCTCCTGTGCGGCCTTGACCTCGATGTGGTCCTTGCCGTGGACGTTCCCCACCACGACCACATCCGGCCCCCAATCGAGGTTCGAGGGCGCGTACGGCATCATCACGGGCACGTCGAGCATCGCGAGCTGTTCGCTCATCGGGGGATAGACCGCGGCATCGGACCCGCGGACGTCATGACCGGCAGCCTTGAGCAAGCCCGCCACGGCGCCCATGCCTGTCCCTCCGATGCCGATCAAGTGCACCTTCACGATCGAGGCGGACCCTACCGAGGTCCCCTCGTCGGGTAAAGCCCTGATGCGACGGAAGATCAGCTATGATTTTGTTGCGGAAATGGACGGTCGGCGGCACGAACGGAGGCAGCATTTTCGGGCGCGCGGCCGAGCCCTTCCCGGTCGCGTGATGACGGTTCGCTTTCGCAGCTCCGGCGCGCGCGACTGGGTGACCACCGCGACGCGCAATGTCGGCGTCGGCGGCGCGTTCCTCGAGACGCCCGTGGCAGGTGCGCTGCCGCCGGTCGGCACGACGGTGTCGATCGAGCTCCAACTCCCGACCACGGATCAGACGTTCACGCTGCCCGCGGTCGTCCGCTGGGCCTCGAGCGAAGGCGGCGCGGGGATCCAGTTTGTCGACGTCGATGTCGACGTCATCCTCGAGCTGAATGACTACTTCTCGAGCCTCACGCCTTAGTTGCGACGTCCGTCGACTCGAAGATCTTGTCGGCGGACGCGGGGACGAAGCCCTGGAACAGCTCGCCCGACGGCAACGGGTAGCGCTTCGCGAACTCGTAGTAGCAAGACGGCAGCTGCACGACCTCGCCGGCGAGGTCGACCGCGATCGTGTCGGCGCGGGTCGAGCTCTGCTCGAGGCGATCCGCGGGCGTGCCCTTGATCGCGCCGCCCGCGCTGTTGAGCACGAAGCCCTCCGCGACGAGGAACGCGTTCAGCTCGGCGAGGTTCGCGAACGTGGTCAGCGCGTTGACCGAGACCGTGAAGTGATTGACGCGGAACCCGAACGCCGCCATCCATGCCGCGTACTCGCTCTCGGCGAGCAGCGCTTCGTAGTCCGCCGCGGTGCACTGCCACGGCCGACCCGCCCACGGCAGATCCGCGCGCGCGCCGAAGCCCGGCGGCAGCTGAGCGACGAGCGACGCGATCCGCTCCTGCGTTGCCGGCGTCATCTCCCCGACGCAGAGCTCGCTGATGAAGATCTTCGGCAGCGCGGTATCGGGGTGCTGCCAGTAACGCGCGTTCAGCTTCTTGTCGGCGAAGCGATAGGTATCGCGCGGCTGGTAGCCGACGGCCTCGAACGGCTTCGCGAGCGCGGTGATGTCGATGCCGGGCACGCCGTACGTGCGCAGCGCGACGTGATCGTTCTGGACCTTGTCGCCGCGTGCGCCGAGCAAGCGATGGATGCGCTCGGCCTGGGGCGTCATCCGTAGGTAGTCGGCCCACAGCGCATCGAAGAGCTCGGCGACGGTCATGGTCACGGCTGTAGTGTGATCGGAAACAGCACGGTGGTCTTGGCCTTCTTCGAGTGCGGGAACCTCGCCTTCGCGATCGCCTTGTCGATGCACGCGCCGGTCGGCGTGTCGGCGAAGTCGCCCTGCTGCTCGTATTTCAGGACGCCCCCGTCCGCGGTGACCGTGATCTTCAGCTTCGCCTTGCCGGTCACGGCGAACTGCTCGTAACACTTCCACGCCGCGTCGACGACGGGCTTCATCGCCTCGTCGATCAGTGGCGCCGTGAGCTGCTCGACGCGCGGACCGGCCTCGGCCTCGGCGACGCTCGGCTCGCCCTGCGCCGGGCACGCCTTCTTGTCGGCCTCGACCGGCGACGACGGCGGCGACGACGCGATGATCGTGCCGTCGCACGGCGTGTAGACGCGATACGCCAGCACGTCGAGCGCGATGCCGTTCTTGCCGCTCTCGCTCCACCGCGGCTTCGCGGCGAGCTTGACGACGAGCTCGACGCGCACCTTCGCCACCGCGTGCGTCCACATGTCAGCGACGGCGGCATCGGCGAACGTGCGGCCGTTGTCGAGCAACGCTCCCGGCCGCAAGCGGCCGCCCTCGAAGTGCGGGCCCGGACCCGGCGCGACGCCGGTGACGAACCAGGTCTTGCCGTCGAGCTCGACGCCGGCGCAGCGCACGCACGCGTCGAGCGTGATCGCGACCGACTTCTTCTGCGCGTTCCACGGTCCGACGTCGAAGCTGTCGGCGTCGGCGTCGACGATCCACGTCCCGGTCCCGAGCTCCTTCGCGCGCGCGTCGCGGACGCGGCGGCACTGGCGCTGCTGGACGTCGTCGCCGGCCTCGCACGTCGCGGTCAGCGCCCACACGAGGCTCTCGACGCGATGCAAGCGCTGCGCGGTCTGCGCCTTCGCCTCGTACGTCGTGTCGGCGGACGCCGCGTGCGACGCGAGCAGCGCCGCGACCAGCACCAGCCTCATTTCAGCTTCTGCGTCAGGTACGACTTCAGACGCAGCTCCGCATCGGCCGGGTCCTTGATGACGATCGGCACGGTCTTCTCGAGCTCGTGATCGAGCTCGACGTAGAGCGTCTTGCGCAGGCCGGCATCTTCGATCAGCTGCGCCGGCGTGCGGCCGCGCACCGCTTGCTCGCCGAGCTTCGCGGTGTACGCCTTCAGCTTGTCGTAGATCGGCGCGCCGAGGAACGCGGTGATCTTGTCGGCCTCGTTCGCGAGCCGCTCGAAGCTGACCTCCGCGCTCGCCGGCAGATCGCCGCGGCCGAGATCGTGTGCGAGCTGCGCCGCGACCCGAAGGATCATGACGTCGTCGATCACGCCGATGCCTTCGTTCCAGTCCGGAATCAGATCCATCTTGCTGACGAGGTATTGCAACGCGCCGCCCGCGAGCCGGCGCGATTTGTCGTCGGCGTTCGCCGATTCGAGTAGCGCCTTGAATGCCTCGATATCCTGGCGGATCGTATCGGCCCAGCTCTTGAAGACGTCGATGTGTGCCACGCAGCCTCCTCGGCTCGACCGTATCATGTGTACGATATCGAAATGCGGAGCGCGGCCCTCCTCGTCATCGCGATCGCGGCGTGTAGTGGCGACGAGCCGCCGCCCGCGCAGAGCAACTGCACCGGCGCGGTCTACGACAAGTGCAACGACGAGCATGACTGCACGGCGATGAACTGCCGTCCGTTCGGAACGATCCAGGTCTGCACGCAGGTGTGCAGCGCGATGCTGCCGTGCCCGAACGACGAGGCCGGCAACGCGGTGCCGTGCAACAGCGGCTTGTGCCAGCCCGCAGCCGCGAACGACTGCAAGCTCGCGACGTCGCCGTAGTCGACTCAGCCGCCGATCAAGTCTTTGACGAGCTTCGTCGACTGATCCGCGTTGATCTGCACCATCAACGTCTTGTTGATGTTCGCGCCGCTGTTGACGAGCGTGATCTTGTGCGCGCCGGCGGACAGCGGAATCGCCCGCTGCGGCGTCGTGAGGCCCGACGACTTGCCGTCGATCAGGATCTCGCACGGTGGTTTAGTCGAGATCATCAGCGTGCCGTTGCCGGCGCCGGCGGCGGGCTTCTCCGGCTTGTCGGCGCGTTCCGCGGGCGCCTCGGCCGGTGCAGGCGCCGAATCGAAGCCGGGGTCGGCGAGCTGCTCGGACTTCGGCGCGGAGTGATGCTTCGCCGCGGTCGTCGCCTTGGGCGGCGCGGCCTTCGCGATCGCGGGTTGTGCGGGCGCGGCCTTGGCGATCGCGGCCTTGGCGATCGCGGGTTGCGCGGGCGCGGACTTCGACGTCTTGCCGAGCGCGATCTGGAGGTGCGGCGTGTGCGCGGGGTCGAGCTTCGCGGTCTGCTCGGGGCGACCCTGCAGCGCGAGCACGACCTCGTAGGTGCGCGAGGCGTCGAGCGACGTCGCGATCGGCGTCGTGCCGAGGAACGACTTCTTTTCGCCGGTCGCCGTCTTCTCGACGAGCGTGACCGTCGCGCCGGCCGGCAGCGAATCGATGCGGACGTCGGCGAGCCTGACGACGCCGCGCGTGGTCTGCACGTCATGCGTCTCCGCCGTCTCGGCGGGAACCGCCGCGGCAACTTGCTCCGCGTTTGGCGATTCGGTGCTCGGCGTCAGCACGCCCGTGTTCGCGCCGTGCGCGACCTGCGCGGCGAGCGCGGCGTTCTGCGCGGAGGGCAGGTTCGCGGGCGTGACGTGCGCGATCGGCGCCTTCGCGACCACCTTCTTCTTACCGCTGCTGTTGAGCGCGATGAACCCGCCGATCAAGGCGCCGACGATGATGAAGCCGATGCCGGGCAGGATCAGCTTCTTGATCAGCGTGCTCTCGGCGCGGCGATCGTGGAGCACGTGCGGCGACGTGCCGACGTACGTCTCGTCCTCGAACTTCTCGACCGCGCGGCTCGCTTCGAACCAGTCCTCGCCGCGCACCATGTCGCCCGTCATGTCGATGCGCGCCTGGTGCTGCATCGGATACGACAGCGGCGCGACGGCCGCGAGACTCGCCGGACCGGTCTGCGACTTCGCGTACAGCGCGGCCGGCGACGGCGAGCTCGCGCGCTTCGGCGTGCCGTTGGACGGCGACGGCGTCGCGCGCTTCGCGGCCGGTGCGGGCGACGGAGTGCTGCGGGTCGGCGGCGGCAGCGCGGGCGACGAGGTCGCGCGCACCGGAGGCGGCAACGCGGGCGACGAGGTCGCGCGCACGGGCGGCGGCAATGCGGGCGCCGACGGACGCGGCGTGGCGGGGCGCGCTTGGATCGCGGGCGGAGGCGTGCCTTCGGGCAGCACCGACGGGAGCCGCGGTGCCGGTCCCGCGTTGCGCTGCGGGATCGGTGGGATCGTGGTACCGCGCGACGGCGGCGCGGTCGTCGAACGCACCGATGGCCGATGCTCCGGCAGCGTGAGCTGCGCCGTGCCTCCCCGCGCGCGACCGGGGCAGCGGCGCGACCGCGGCTCCGCTCAGCGACGGGATCGAGCTCCGCGGAGCGACCGGGGATGCTTTCGCGGGGGTGGCCTTCTTCGGCGCGCCGAACAGGTCGTCGGTCGGATCAATGACCGGCTGGGCCTGGTTCGACTGGACAAGCTCGATCAGGCTGTTCACCGCGGTGGACTCCGTCTTCGCCATCGCTGGGAAGACTACAAAGGACCACCTCGGCGCAACGCAAATATGGTCCGGCAAGTGATCGCCCCGCCTGCGGAATCGGGTTCGCACACGTCGTACACCGTTCAGTTTCGGGCGCTAAGCCCGCGGAAATTCATTGACGATGGCGTGACCATACATCTAGTGTATGGCCACAGATGGGATCGGATCTTCGGTTCGTCGACCTACGCCGCCTGGCGGATTGGTTTGCGACCCAGCCGACCCGCCCGTCCTTGCACGTCGAAAAGATCGTCGAGCGACTCGGTGCCGTGTGTGTACCGCTGCTCGGGCGCGAGCTGTGCGCGCCGCAACAAGCACGCCGCGACGCCGCGCGCACCGCACTGGCGCAGCTCGCGAACACCAACCGCAGCGTGCGACCGCGCGTGATCGAAGCGTTGCGCGAGATCACCGACGGTGCCGCGCCCGATCACGGCAAGGTCTGCGCGCTCGGCCTGCTCGGCGAGCTCGGCGAGCGCGGCGCCGCGAAGTTTCACGACCCCGGCAAGATCCAGCGCACGAGCGCGATCAACCTGGCCGCGCAGCTCGAGACCGCCGCCGACGTCGCGTCCGCGGCCGATCTCATGGTCGGCAAGCTCGCGCCCGACGACATGGTCGCGCTGCTCGGGATCATGGCCGACGCCGCACCGGCGCGCGCGCACGGTCTTGCGCACGAGCTGTGCGCGCGGCTCGATCTGACCGCCGAGTTGCGCGAGCGGATCGCCGACGTCGCCCTGCTCCACCCGCTCGCGACGCTTGGCGATGCGCGCGAGCCGCGCCGGATCGTGCGACCGACCCAGGTCACCGTCCTCGTCGATGGCGCCGCGCGGGTCGTCGTCGTCGCGACCCGCAAGATCAGCGGCGAACGCCGGTGGCGGCGTTGGGCCGTGTTGATCTCCGGCGATGGCCGCATCGAGGATTGCCTGCACGAGGAGCATGCCGGCGACGATCGCGATGCCGCGCTGTTGATCGCGAACCTGTGCGCCGATGGTTATCGCGTCGCCTCGAGCGAGGTCGATCGCGCGAAGGAGCTCGTCGCCGCGGCGGCACGGGTCACCGGCGCACTCGCCGCACGTAGCGCCGATCACGCCGCGCAGCGCCTGCCGTCCGCGTACTACCTCGGGCGCGACCTGCTCGATCTCGGCGAAGCGCACCTCGCCCGCGCGCGCGCGCATCCGACCTCCGCGACCGTCGGCCGCGCGGTCGAGCTGATCGCCGACGGCGATGTCCCCCGCGCGCGCCTGTTGCTCGCGCGTTGCGAGCCGAGTGCCGATGTCGAAGCCGCGACCGCGGCCTGTCACCTCGCGCAAGATCGCAGCGCCGACGCCGCCGCGTGCCTGGTGCACGCGATCGAGCTCGAGCCGGCGTGGCCGCTGCACCACTGGAACCTCGCCGCGGCGCTGCATCGCATGAACGATCGCGCGGGCAGCTATCAGGCGCTCAAGCGGTTCGTCGCGACGAGCGCCGAACCGACCGCGCTCGCCGGCGATCCGGATCAGGCGGAGCGGCTCGCGCTCGCCCACAAGCTGCTCGTGGAGCTCGAGCGCACGGCTCGCCTCGCCGGCGTCTCGTTGAAGAAGCGCAAGCGCAAGGTCGAGTCGTAAGCGCTACTTCTTCGCGGGCGGGCTCGCCGGCGTCGCCGCGCTCAGCGTGTAGCCGAGCTTGATCCGCGTCGTGCTCGGTGCACCGGTGCCGTTCGCGCGCTTCGGCAGTGTCCACTTCTTCGCGCGCTCCGCCGTGCATCCCGCGACCATCGCCATGTCTTGCAGACCGGCCTTCGGATCCGACGACACGCCTTTGATCGCGCCCGTCTGATCCGCCTCGATCGTCACGCTCAGCGCGCCCGCCAGCTTCGGGTTCGCCGACAGCGCCTGCTCGTAGCACGCCTGGACTTCCTGGTTGTGGCGCTTCAACAGCGCGCCGAGCGCCGCCGCATCGTGCGTGCCCGCGCCGGCCTTCATCACCTTGAACGTGCCCTCGAGGTTCGCCTGATCCTTCGTCGCTTCGGTGCGCACCGAGTCGTTCATCGTGATCAGCGGGATCGACGCGTTGTACAGATCGTGCGCGGGCTCGTAGTAGCGATCGTCGTGCGCGGTCGCGTACAGGATGTGGAACAGCCGGCCCATCGCGTACACGCTCTCGACGACGTTCTCCTTGTCCTTGTCACTGCACTTGGTACCGCACGCCGGCAGCGCATCGAGCGCTTGCTTCGCGAGCTTCGCCGCCGTCGCCGGATCGTCGAGCCGCACGGTGTAGTCGGCCTGGGTGTAACGCAGCACCGGCTTGTCGTTCACCGG
>Ga0193728_1002060_pt1 | contig 10403 bp, 6 predicted proteins | sample U1c1metaG_FD_143037 | JGI IMG/M metagenome (GOLD analysis project Ga0193728, IMG submission 143037) | Soil microbial communities from a riparian zone of the East river system, Colorado, United States - U1c1 | ecosystem: Environmental > Terrestrial > Soil > Riparian zone | place: USA: East River... | reverse complement strand
CAGGGTGACTCACTGCGAGGCCGAGACGGCTGGTCGGCATGTCGTCGTCATCGGCGGCGGGCTGGCGGGCATCACGGCGGCGATCCGGCTGCGCGAGTCCGGCGTCGCCGTCACTGTGCTGGAGGCCCGCCCCTGGCTCGGCGGGGCGACCTGCTCCTTCAGCCGGGGCGAGAAGGTCATCGACAACGGCCAGCACGTGTTCCTGCGCTGCTGCACGGAGTACCAGGCGCTGCTGGCCCGGCTGGGCATGACCGGCTCGGTGTCGATGCAGGAGCGCTTCGACGTCACGGTGCTCACGCCCGGCGGGCAGGCCCGGCTGCGCCGCAACTCGCTGCCGGCGCCGCTGCACCTGAGCGGGGCGCTGGCCCGCTATGGGCTGCTGACCCCGGGCGAGCGGCTCAAGGTGGGCCGGGCGGCGCTCGGGATGCGGTTCGCGAACCCGGCCAGCCCGCGCCTGGACGAGCAGCGGCTCGGTGACTGGCTGGGCGCCCGCTGGCAGGACGAGCGGGCCCGCCGCCGGCTCTGGGACCTGTTCATCATCTCGGCCCTGAACATTGCCGGCGACGACGCCAGCGCGGCCCTGGCGGCCACGGTGATCAAGACCGCGCTGCTGGGCCGCAAGGACGCGGCGGACATCGGCATGTCCGCCATCCCGCTCGGCGACCTGCACGGCAAGGCGGCCCTGCAGCTGCTCACCCGGCTGGGCGTGAACGTCCGGCTCGGCTCCAAGGCCACGGCTATCGAGCCGGCCGGGTCCGGGTCAGCCGGGTCCGGGTCGGCCGGGTCCGGGTCGGCCGGGTCCGGGTCAGGTGACGGGCCGGGAGCGGGGCGGTTCCGGGTGCCGGTCGTGTCGGGCGGCGGCGCGGACGGCGCGCTGAGCGCCGACGCCGTAGTGCTGGCCGTGCCGGCCGCCGCGGCCGTCCGGCTGGCGCCACCCCGGCTGGCCGCGAGCGCGGCGCCGTGGGGCGAGCTGAGCGTCTCGCCGATCGTCAACGTGCACGTGCACTACGACAGCCGGGTCACCCGGCTGCCGTTCGCGGCGGCCCTGGAATCGCCCGTGCAGTGGGTCTTCGACAAGACCCGCGCCGCCGGCGTGACCTCGGGCCAGTACCTGGCCGTGTCGCAGTCGGCGGCCGACGACTACGTGGACGTCCCGGCCGCGCGCATCCGCGAGGAGTTCCTGCCCGCGCTGGAGCAGCTCTTCCCGGCCGCCGCGGACGCTCGCGTCCTTGATTTCTTTGTCACCAGAGAGCGTCGGGCGACATTCCGCCAGGGGCCAGGAACAGGTCGGCTGCGGCCGGGGGCGGGCACGGTCGTGCCGGGCCTCGCGCTGGCAGGCGCATGGACGGAAACGGGGTGGCCAGACACCATGGAGGGCGCCGTGCGCAGCGGACAGAACGCCGCAGAGCACATCATGTCGGGGCTGGCCGCGCTAGGCCCGGCCCAACGCAGGCCGGACCCGCGGGCTCAGTCCGGGGCGATCACGGCAGGGGCGTCGTCATGACGACCACCATGCCAGCGGGCGTTGCCGCCGCCCGCGACCTCGTGAGCCCGGCCATCGCCGGATGGCTGGAGCGGCTGAGCCCGGAAGTCCGCGTCGTCGCGGCCTATCACCTGGGCTTCGTTGATGCCGACGGAGCACCCACGGGCGACCGGCCGGGCGGCAAGGCCCTGCGGCCGGCGCTCGCGCTGTTGTCGGCGCGGGCCGCCGGAGCACCGCCCGAGCGCGGTGTGGCCGCGGCCGCCGCCGTCGAGTTCGTGCACAACTTCTCGCTGCTGCACGACGACATCATGGACGGCGACACCGAGCGCCGGCACCGGCCGACCGCGTGGACGGTGTTCGGCGTCGGCGCGGCCATCCTGGCCGGGGACGCGCTGCTGTGCCTGGCCCAGGACATCCTGCTGGCCGACCAGGCCCCGCAGGGCGTCTGGGCCGCCCGCTGCCTGTCGGCGGCGGTGCACCGGCTGATCGCGGGCCAGGGCGCCGACCTGGCCTTCGAGCGGCGCGACAACGTGACCCTCGATGAGTGCCTGCAGATGGCGGGCGACAAGACCGCCGCGCTCATGGCCTGCGCGTGCAGCATCGGCGCCATCGGCGTCGGGGCGCCCGCCGAGCTGGCCATGGGCCTGGCCGGGTTCGGCGCGCACGCCGGCCTCGCGTTCCAGCTCACCGACGACCTGCTCGGCATCTGGGGCGCGCCCGAGGTCACCGGCAAGCCGGTGCGGGCCGACCTGCGGGCGCGGAAGAAGTCGCTGCCCGTGGTCGCCGCGCTGACCGGGGGCACCCCGGCCGGGCAGGAGCTGGCCGAGATCCTGGCCCGCCCCGACGCCCTCAGCGAGGAGGACCTGCGGCACGCCGCGGAGCTCGTCGAGGAGGCCGGCGGCCGGGCCTGGGCCGAGAGCGAGGCGGACTCGCAGCTGGCCGCCGCGACGACGTGCCTGAACGAGACGCAGATGCCCGACGACGTGCGCGGCGAGTTCGCCGCTATCGCCGGTTTCATCACCGTCCGGCAGAGCTGACTGCTCGGCCAGGACATTCAATACAGACCAGCCAGAAGAGGATGACGCGATGACGACAACGCAGGCCACCGGGGCCGGCGGGACCAGCGCCGACCGCGCCGGTGCCGCCGCCCCGGCCGCCGCGCGGTCGGCGCTGGGCCGGGCCGCGCGTCACCTGATGGAGCTGCAGGACGATCAGGGCTGGTGGCAGGGCGAGCTGGAGACCAACGTCTCGATCGATGCCGAGGACCTGCTGCTGCGCGAGTTCCTCGGCATCAGGACGGCCCAGCAGACCGACGAGACCGCCCGCTGGATCCGGTCCCGGCAGCGCGCGGACGGCACCTGGTCGAACTCCCACGAGGGCAAGCCTGACCCGTCCACCACCGTCGAGGCCTACGTCGCGCTGCGGCTGGCCGGCGACTCGCCGGACGCCTACCACATGGCCCAGGCGGCCGGCTGGATCCGCGCCGCGGGCGGGATCCCGGCGACCCGGGTCTTCACCCGGATCTGGCTGGCCCTGTTCGGCGCGTGGTCGTGGGACGACCTGCCGGTGATGCCGCCGGAGCTCATCTACCTGCCGGCCTGGTTCCCGCTGAACGTCTACGACTGGGGGTGCTGGGCCCGCCAGACGATCGTCGCGCTGACCATCGTCGGGTCGCTGCGCCCGGCCCGGCCGCTGCCGTTCGGCCTGGCCGAGCTGCAGTCCGCGGCGGCCGCGCCGCCCGCCCGCCGGGCCGACCCCTGGGCGCGGGCCTTCGGCGAGCTGGATCGCGCCCTGCACGTCTACGACCGGCACGGCCTGAAGGCGCGGCCGCTGCGCGCGGTCCGGGCGGCCGCCATCCGCCGGTGCACCGACTGGATCCTGGCCCGCCAGGAGAAGGACGGCTGCTGGGGCGGCATCCAGCCGCCCTGGGTCTACTCGATCCTCGCCCTGCACTTGCAGGGCTATGAGCTGGACCACCCGGTCATGGAGCGCGCGCTGGCCGGGCTGGAGGGCTTCACGGTCCGGGAGCAGACGCCGGACGGCCCGGTCCGCCGGATCGAGGCCTGCCAGTCCCCGGTCTGGGACACCGTGCTGGCCATGATCGCGCTGGCCGACGCGGGCCTGCCCGCCGATCATGAGGCGCTGGTGCGGGCCGGGAAATGGGTGCTCGCCGAGGAGATCCGCGGCCCCGGTGACTGGCAGGTCCGGCGCCCGGGCCTGGAGCCGAGCGGCTGGGCCTTCGAGTTCCACAACGACATCTACCCCGATATCGACGACACCGCCGAGGTGCTGCTGGCCCTGGGGCGGACCGCGCTGCCCGAGCAGGCCGGCGCCATGGCGGCCACCGGGCGGGCCATCCGCTGGCTGACCGGCATGCAGTCGCGCGACGGCGGCTGGGGGGCGTTCGACGCCGACAACACCCGCAAGCTCTGCATGAAGCTGCCGTTCTGCGACTTCGGCGCGGTCATCGACCCGCCGTCGGCCGACGTCACCGCGCACGCCATCGAGGCCCTGTCCAAGGAGGGCCTGGCCGGCAGCCGGGCGGTCCGCCGGGGCGTGGCGTGGCTGCTGCGGGCGCAGGAGGAAGACGGGTCCTGGTTCGGCCGGTGGGGCTCTAACTACGTCTACGGGACCGGCGCGGTCGTGCCCGCCCTGATCGCGGCGGGCGTACTGCCGGGCAAGCCGTCCATCCGGCGGCCGTCAGCTGGCTAGTCGGGCACCAGAACGCGGACGGCGGCTGGGGCGAGGACCTGCGCTCCTACGAGGACGGCGAGCTGGGCCGCGAGTGGGCGGGCCGGGGCGACTCCACCGCGTCGCAGACGGCCTGGGCGCTGCTCGCGCTGCTCGCCGCCGGCGGCCCGGCCGACGCCATCGAGCGCGGCGTCGCCTGGCTGGCCCAGACCCAGCGGCCCGACGGCAACTGGGACGAGCCGCAGTTCACCGGCACTGGCTTCCCGCGCGACTTCTACATCAACTACCACCTGTACCGGCTGGTGTTCCCGGTGAACGCGCTGGGCCGGTACCTCGACGGCCATCCAGCCGACCCGCCGGCCGACACCGGCGCCGGCCTCGCCGGAGGCGGTGCGGCATGAGCGGCCCGGATGACCCGAATGACATGGCGGGCCTGAGCGGCCCCGGCGGCCTGGCCGTCTGCGCCCCGCTCCGCCTCGAGGCGCGGGCCGTCCGCCGCGGCCTGACCGACGCGGCCGGCGGCACTGGCGGCGCGGCCGGCGGCACTGGCGGCGCGGCCGGCGGCACTGGCGGCGGGGCCGGCTTCGAGGTGCTGGCGACCGGCATGGGCGCCCGGCGGTCGCGGGCGGCGGCCGAGCGGCTGCGGGCCAGCGCGGCCGGCGCGGTGGCCATCGCCGGGACCTGCGGCGGCCTGGCCCCCGGCTTGGAGCCGGGCGACCTGGTCGTCGCCACCGTCGTCATCGGGCCCGACGGCCGCCGGGTGAGCTGCCCGGCCGCCCCGCTGCTGGCCGGCCAGCTGCGCCGGGCCGGGCTGCGCGTGCACGAGGGTCCGGTCGCCACCGTCCGCGGCCTGCACGACGCGGCCGGGCGATCACGCGCGCTGGACCGCGGCGCCATCGCCGTCGACATGGAGTCGTCGTACCTGATCGACGGCGCCGCCGGGCGGCCCGCCGTGGTGCTGCGGGCGGTGTCCGACACCCCGCGGCGGCCGCTGCTGCGGCCGGGCGGGATGGCCGGCGGGGTCGCGGCGCTGCGCTCCCTGCGGCTGGCCGGCCCCGCGCTGGCGGCCTGGGCGGCGGCCACCTCCCCGCGCCAGGTTCTCCTGGCCGGGCCGCGTTCCTTCTGTGCAGGGGTGGAACGAGCCATCGAGATCGTGGAGCGGGCGCTGGACGGCGCCGCCGCCCCGGTGTACGTGCGTAAGCAGATCGTGCATAACACGCACGTCGTGGCCGGCCTCGAGCAGCGCGGCGCGGTCTTCGTGGACGAGTTGCACGAGGTGCCGCAGGGCGCCACGGTGGTGTTCTCCGCGCACGGGGTAGCCCCGGCCGTCCGGTCCGAGGCCGGGCGGCGCGGGCTGGACACCATCGACGCCACCTGCCCGCTGGTGGCCAAGGTGCACGCCGAGGCCCGCCGGTTCGTGTCCGATGGCTACCTGGTCGCGCTGATCGGCCACGCCGGCCACGAGGAGGTCGAGGGGACCCTCGGGGAGGCGCCGGGGGCCATGCGGCTGCTGCAGACCCCGGCCGACGTGACCGCGCTGGAGCCCGCCGACCCGGACAAGGTCGCCTACCTGATGCAGACCACGCTGTCGGCCGAGGAGGCCGGTGAGATCGTCGATGCCCTGCTGGAGCGGTTCCCCAGCGCGCGCGGCCCCGGCAGCGACGACATCTGCTACGCGACGACCAACCGGCAGCGGTCCGTCCGGGCCATCGCCGCCGAGTCGGATGTCGTGCTGGTGGCGGGCTCGGCCAATTCGTCCAACTCCAAGCGTTTGGTGGAGACGGCCGAGCGGGCAGGGGTACGGGCGTACTTGATTGACGACACGGGGGATATCGAGCTCGGCTGGCTGACGGGGGCATCAACAGTCGGCATTACCGCGGGGGCCTCGGCGCCGCCCGCTGTGGTTAGCCAGATCGTGGCCGCTCTGTCTGGTCTTGGTTCTGTTCAGGTCGGCGAGCGCGTGGCCGCCACCGAGTCCATCCGGTTCGGCCTTCCCAAGGAGGTAAGGCAGTCATGAGTATGCCGTTGCGTCAGACCCTGCGCATCGGAAGCTACCTAATGCGCCAGAAGCTGGCGCGGCGGGACAAGTTTCCGCTGATCGTCGAGCTCGAGCCGCTCTTCGCCTGCAACCTCAAGTGCGCGGGCTGCGGGAAGATCCAGCAGCCCGCGAGCCTGCTGAAGCAGCGGATGCCGGTCGAGCAGGCCATCGGCGCGGTCGAGGAGTCGGGGGCCCCGATGGTGTCCATCGCGGGCGGCGAGCCGCTGATGCACCCGCAGATCGAGGTGATCGTCGGTGAGCTGATCAAGCGCAAGAAGTTCGTCTTCCTGTGCACGAACGCGCTGCTCCTGCCGAAGAAGCTCGACAAGTTCAAGCCGTCGCCCTACTTCGCCTTCACCGTGCACATCGACGGGCTGAAGGAGCGGCACGACGAGTCGGTCTGCAAGGACGGCGTGTTCGACGACGCCGTCGCGGCGATCAAGATGGCCCAGGAGCGCGGGTTCCGCGTGACCACCAACACCACCATCTTCAACACCGACACGCCGCAGACCATCATCGACGTGATGAACTACCTCAACGATGACCTCAAGGTGAACGAGATGATGATCTCGCCCGCCTACGCCTACGAGAAGGCACCCGACCAGGAGCACTTCCTCGGCGTGACCGAGACGCGGGAGCTGTTCAAGAAGGCCTTCGACGGCGGGAACCGCAAGCGCTGGCGGCTCAACCACTCCCCGCTGTTCCTGGACTTCCTCGAGGGCAAGAAGGACTTCGCCTGCACCGCCTGGGGAATCCCGTCGTACTCGCTGCTGGGCTGGCAGAAGCCGTGTTACCTGATGTCCGACGGGTATGTGCAGACCTACAAGGAACTGATCGAGGAGACCGACTGGGATGCTTACGGTCGGGGCAAGGACCCGAGGTGCGCCAACTGCATGGCGCACTGCGGGTACGAGCCGTCCGCGGTGCTGGCCACGATGGGCTCGTTGCGCGAGTCCATCCGCGCCGCCCGCGGAATCTGAATAAGCTCGGTTCCCGGGGAACGGGAATCGCTGCGTAGCATCAGGGAGCCGGCCTAAGGGCCGGCTTCCTGCTTGCCGACGCGGCGGCCCGTGACGTCGCGGCTATCGTGGAGGATCCGGCGATGAGCTCACCCAGTGGCCTGGCGCTGCTGCGCCGCGCAACCGGGACCAGCACCGCCGGTGCCACCAGGCCCGCCAAGAAGGCCGTTGGTGACCTGCAGGAATACCAGCCCGGGCCCTGGTGGATGCGGCTGGCGCCGCCGGTCGTGACCTTCGCGGTGATGCTGATCGGCATCACCGTGCCGTCCTACTGGCGCGACGAGGCGGCCACGCTCGCGGCCGTCAAGCGGCCCTTCGGCGACATGATCGCGATGCTCGGCAACGTCGATGCCGTGCACGGCGCTTACTACTCGCTGGCCTGGGTCATCACCCGGATCTTCGGCTACGGCGAGCTCGCCCTGCGGCTGCCGTCGGCCATCGCCATGGCCGTGGCGGCCCTGTTCGTGGCCGCCCTGGGCCGGCGGCTGGTCTCGCCGCAGGCCGGGCTGGCGGCCGGGCTGCTGTTCGCGGTGATCCCCGACGTCAGCCTGTACGGGCAGGACGCGCGGTCCTACGCCATGGTGGTCGCCGTGGCCACCATCGCCAGCTACCTGCTGGTCCGCGCGCTCGGCGCCGGGCACGCCCACCAGCGCCGGTGGTGGATCGGGTACGCCGCCAGCGCTGCCCTGCTCGGGATCCTGAACATCTTCGGCCTGCTGCTGCTGGCCGCCCACGCGGTGACGATCGCGCTGCGCATGCTCCGCCCCACCGGCGGCCAGTCCCGCCGCGCCCTGGCCCGGCGCTGGGTCGCCGCCGCCGCCGCGGCGGTGCTGGTGTCCAGCCCGCTGATCGTCTTCGGCTGGCTGCAGCGCGGCCAGATCAGCTGGCTCATCGTGCACGGCACCGACGGCGTGTCCAGCGCCACCCGGCTGATCGGCCCGCCGGTCATGACCTGGGCTGTGGCGGCCGCGGTCGTCATCGCGACCGGGGTCGCCATCGTGGCCGCCCGGCGTCGCCCGCCCGGCGAGCGCATCCCGGCCTGGCTGTCCCGCCTGCTGGCCGTGTGCGGCCCCTGGCTGGTGCTGCCGCCCGCCCTGCTGTTCATCGGCTCGAACTTCACGCCCGTCTACAACTTCCGCTACATCCTGTTCTGCGCCCCGGCCGCCGCGCTGCTGGCCGGCGCCGCCCTGGCCGCGCTCGGCCGGATCGCCGGCCCCGCGGCCCTCATCGTGATCGCCGTCCTCGGCCTCAACTCCCAGGTCGCCTTCCGGACGCCCAGCGGGCACGGTGACAACATCCGCCAGGCCGACGCCATCCTCCGCGCGACCAGCCGGCCCGGCGACGTGATCCTCTACACCAACCCCAACGCCGAGAGCTTCGGGGCGGCCTACCCCTACGGCCTCGGCCAGCACCGGAACATCCAGCTGGCGAGAGGGCCGATCGCGTCGCAGACGCTGGGCGGCACCAACGTGTCGCTGGCCCAGCTGCGCGCCCGGCTGTCGCACGTGAGCCGGCTCTGGATCGTGGAGATCAACAGCTCGGCCCCGGCCGGAGACCTCGTGCAGGGTCTGCACTTCCACCTGATCACGGTCTGGCAGAGCTCCGACGTCTGGCTCCGCCTGTACCAGCGGGTGCCGCCGCCGCAGTAAGTAAGGCTCCGGGCTGCCAGGTAATGACTTCGCAAAGTAACCCGGCGCAGCTCAGGCCCGGTCGGCAGACCCGGCAATTTAGCAGTCTGCGTTCAGTATCCCTTCAGGCCGCGCCGCCACGATCTGTACCGGCGCAGGCGGCTGCGCCCGGTGCCCGAGGCTGGCGCCGCGGCGGGCCTGCGGCCGGCGAAGGGGTTTGTCCATGTTTCTCACGTACCTGCGGCGCGAGCTGCGACGGGGATGCGGCAGGCCAGCCTGATCGCGGTGGGCCTGGCGCTCGGCATCGGCCTGGTGATCACCGTGACCGCCCTGTCGGCGGGCGTGAAGAATGCCCAGGGCGAGGTCCTGCACTCGCTCTACGGCGTGGGCACGGACATCACGGTGACCAAGGCCCCGGCGGCTAACTCGGGCGGCCCCGCGTCATTCGGGTTCCGCGGGCAGACCGGGACCCGCACCCGCCCGGCGGCCGGTACCAGCATCGACATCGACAACCTGGCCAGCCGTGGCACCGCCACCATCGCCGCCTCCTCGGTCGCCGCGGTGGCGCACCTGCGCAACGTCGCGGCCGCGGCGGGCGACCTGGTCCTCGTGGACACCAAGATCACGGGCAAGATCCCGGCCATCAACTCCGGCGGCGGCTTCGGCGGAGGCGGCGGCGGAGGCGGCGGTGGCGGCTTCGGCGGGTCCTTCACGCCGAGCTCGTTCACCGTCAGCGGGATCGACCTGGGCCAGGGCGCGCTCGGGCCGCTCAGCTCGAGCAAGCTGACCGCCGGCCGGACCTTCACCGGCGCCGACGCCACCGCCAATGTTGCGGTTGTCGACTCGAACTACGCCACCCAGAGCAAGCTGAAGGTCGGCTCGACCGTCACCGTGGCCAAGACGGCCTTCAAGGTGGTCGGGATCGTCAGCACGCCGGCCGGGTCCGACTCCTCCAGCGTCTACATCCCGCTGGCCCGCGCTCAGGCCCTGGCCAGCATGAAGAACGACGTGAACACCATCTACGTGGCGGCCAGCAGCGCCAGCGACATCACCACCGTGTCGAAGGAGATCTCCCGAGCCGTCCCGTCGGCGACAGTGACCAACTCCAGTGACCTGGCCAGCCAGCTCACCGGTTCGATATCCAGCACCTCCAGCCTGGCCAACAACCTCGGCCGGTGGCTGGCCATCGCCGTCCTGATCGCGGCGTTCCTGCTGGCCAGCCTGCTGACCATGGCCGCGGTGTCCCTTGGGTGCGGGAGTTCGGCACGCTCAAGGCGCTGGGCTGGCGGTCCCGCCGGGTCATCGGCCAGGTCATCGGCGAGGCCATGGTCATCGGCATCGCCGGCGGCATCGCGGGCGTCGGGCTGGGCTTCCTCGGCGCGGCCCTGGTCGGCCACTTCTCCCCGACGCTGACCGCGTCGATCGGCCAGACCACCGGAACCGCCACCCCCGGCGGCGCCCGGACCTTCGGCGGCGGCTTCGGCGGCGGTGGCGGGGGCTTCGGCGGTGGCGGTGGCGGTGGCGGTGGCGGTGGCGGCTTCGGC
>Ga0193728_1002059_pt1 | contig 10405 bp, 10 predicted proteins | sample U1c1metaG_FD_143037 | JGI IMG/M metagenome (GOLD analysis project Ga0193728, IMG submission 143037) | Soil microbial communities from a riparian zone of the East river system, Colorado, United States - U1c1 | ecosystem: Environmental > Terrestrial > Soil > Riparian zone | place: USA: East River... | reverse complement strand
AGCTTCCGTCAGGTCAACGCGATGAACCGGGGCGAGATCGGTGATCGTGAGCCAACTCAGGTCGCACCCGGCGAGTCGATTCGACGCAGAGTACGACGGGCGCGGCCGGCGAAGCTCATGCGAGTCGGCGCACCCGGAGCGGAGCGGTCGGCCATCTTGCGAGAGGACGGCGTGCCTCTGGACTTACCCGGCGTCGTTGCCGAACTTGGCATGATGCCTAGGAGCCGTCCCTCGACATCACGCACGGGATTTTCGAGGTGCCGGACCGGCTGCCCTGCGCGGCCGGCGGTGGCCAGGATAGCTACGGTCAGCAGGACCCCGAGGGCGGCGGTGGCCACATCAGGGATCACGTACGGGCTATCGAAGCCGGACGCGGATGCTTGCGGCGCTGACGCGACGCCGATCAGCAGAGCTGCCCAGGCCGCCCAGCGCTGGCCGGCCCGGTACCCCCGCGCAGCAGTCACGCTCACTACGGCCGCGCCGATCCCGGCCGCGACCAGCCCGACGGCGGGGGCGACATGCCGGAGTGTCATCACCACCAGGCAGCAGCGGGTGACATCCAGGGTGGCGGCGGCGATCAGCATCGCGGCGATCAGCCGCAGACCTGGCGAGCGGCCCGCGGCCGGACACGCCGTTCCAGGCGCCGCAGCAGCAGCCGGGACGCCTGTGCGCGCACGGCTGCGCATCAGCACGCGATCGCGTCCTTCTCGCGCAGCTGCTGGCGCAGTGCCTGCAGCGCGTAGTGCATGCGTGATCTGGCCGTGCCGTGCGGGATGCCGAGTTTCCTGGCGACCGCCACCAGGCTGCCGCCGTTGTAGAAGGCCTCGATCAGCACTGCCCGGTGCGCTGGCGACAGGTGCTGTAGCGCGGCGGACATCAGCTCCCGGTCCAGCACCTGGTCCAGGGCGGAGTCGGTCCCGGCATCCTCGTCCGGCAGCGCCCGGACGACGACCGGACATGCCCGTGCGGCCCGGTCAGCGTCGATGAGCAAGTTGCGCGCGACCCGGAACAGCCATGGCCGGATCGGCCGGTCGTCGGCGCTCAGCTTGGGCAGGTGACGCCAGGCCCGGATGAAGGTTTCCTGCACGACGTCGTCCGCGCTCGTGCGGTCGGTGCAGAACCGCTCGACGTAGACGTGCAGGGCCTCCGCGTGGCGGATATACAGCTGTCGGACCGCGGCATCAGCGTCGGCTGGGAGCTGGCCGCCAGGATCAGGCGTGTTAGCAGACATGTCTACTAACACGGATAGTAGACATTCGCCGTTCAGCCCACTGCGCGGGAGAATCCGGCCTGCCGTTTGAACCGCACGCTTACCCTATGCGTGATAGTAGACAGGGGCGGTGCGCCGCTGGCTGGCCATGTCCGGGAGGGCGGGATGCGACGATTCGGTGAGCTGGAAGCAGCGATCATGGAGCGATTGTGGCAACGGGGCCGTCCGGCGCTGGTCCGCGAGATCCTCGATGACCTGCGCGGGGACCGGGACCTCGCTTACACCACCGTGATGACGGTGATGGAGAACCTGCACCGTAAGGGATGGCTGCGGCGGGAACGGGACGGCCGTGCGTGGCGCTACGAGCCGACGGGCTCGCGGTCGGGATACACGGCGGCGCTGATGAAGGAGGCGCTCGAAACCAGCACGGATCGCCGGCGGGCTCTCGCGCATTTCGCCCTCCAGATGAGCCCGCACGACGCTGCGGTCCTTCGCGACGCGCTCGACGTGACGCTGGGCGGCCCTGAGGCCGGCGAGGCTCGGTGACCGTCGCGGCGGTCCTGATCGGGTATGCGGCCTGCGTCGGCACGCTTGGCTGCAGGCTGCTTGGCCGGGCCCGGTGGACAGCCCGGGCGCCACTTCTGGCGATTGTCACCTACCTGGCCGCCGGATGGTCTGTCGTCGCCGCGCTCGGGCTGGCAGGCTTGACGCTCGCGGTCCATGCGACTGCCCTCGGCGGCGGCCTCAGCCACCTGATCGGCGCCTGCGTGCTGCGGCTGCGCGAGACCTACGGCACGCCTGGGGGCGCCACAGTCGCCGGGCTCGGCCTTACCCTGGCAGGCGCTGTCGCCGCCCGCACTGCGCTTACCGCCATGACCCACCTGCGCGCCGCCGGGCAGCAGGCGCTACGGCACGCGGAGACGGCGCGGCTCGTCGGCCGCCCCGAGCCTTCCCTGGGCGCCGTGCTCGTGGAGCACTCCGAGCCGGTTGCCTACTGCGTTGCCGGTCGGCATCCTACGGTGATCCTCAGCACCGGCGCGCTACAGGCGCTCGAACCCGCCCAGCTGGCGGCGGTACTGACGCATGAGCGAGCTCACCTCACCGGCCGCCATCACTGGCTACTTGCGCTAGCACGAATCGGCCGCCTGGTGCTTCCATTCGTGCCCTTGATGCGCGATGCAGATGCGCAGGTAGCGCGGCTGATCGAGATGCACGCCGACGACGCGGCAGCACGGTCCGGCGATCCGCGCTCGCTCGCCACGGCCCTGGTGGTTCTCGCCACGGGAACCAGTCCCACTCCGGGTCTCGCAGCTTCTGCCACCGACTCGGTGCAGCGAATCCACCGGCTGCTCCGGCCCACCGAGCCACTTGGCCAGGCGCGGCGCCAGCTGCTGCGGGCGACGGCAGCCTCGCTCGCGCTGACTCCGGTCCTGCTGGCCCTCGCCCCGGCGCTGCTGGCCGTCGCGCTCGGACGGGTCGCCTAGCGCCGGTACCGCCATGCCAGGCTCGTCCTGCCAGGTATACGCGGTGGGGCTCTGGACAGCTTCGGCTCTGGCTCTGAACTGCGGCTGACTCCTATGCGTGTTAGTAGACAGGGCGACGCTTGCGCGTCACCGTCTACTTCGAGGAGATGGCTGGGTTGGCCCGTCCGACACTCGCTCATCGGCTGTGGCTGCAGTGCCACCGAGCCCTTGCGGCATTCCGGCTGCTCGCTCGCGGCGGCCTCCGATATGCGACTAACGCGCCGCGGCTCTACGCGGCTGCTGGCGAGCGGCGTCAGGTGCTGCGGGCGGACCTGGCTCTGCAGACCGCCGAGGACGTGGCCAGCACCCTCGGGGCGATGAAAGGCGTCATGATGAAGATCGGCCAGATGGCCAGTTACGTCGATGACGGGCTCTCGCCTGCTGTCCGACGCACCCTCGCCCGCCTGCAGGACAGCGTCCCGCCGATGGGGCCGGACCTGGCCGCGGCCGTCGTGGCAGAAGAACTCGGCACGCCGCCAGAACGGGCTTTCGCCCGCTGGGATCCGCAGCCGATAGCCGCTGCTTCGATCGGGCAGGTCCACCGTGCGGTCACGCTCGACGGCCAGGCAGTCGCCGTCAAGGTGCAGTACCCGGGCATTGCCGAGATGATGGCGGCGGACCTGCGCAACGCCGCGCTGCTGCGCCGGATCCTGCGCATCACCGCCCCGGCCCAGGACGTCGACGCGCTGCTGACCGAGCTGCGCGACCGGGTGCTGGAGGAACTCGATTACCGCCGCGAAGCCGCCAACCAGCAGCGTTTCGCGGCCTACTACCGCGACCATCCGACCATCCGCGTTCCCCCGATCATCAGCGAGCTGTCCACCCGGCGGGTACTGACCACCCGGCTGTCGGACGGGGCGCGCTTCGCCGAGCTGGCCAGCTGGCCACAGCGAGAGCGCGACCTGGCCGCCGAGACGATCTACCGGTTCGTCTTCCGCAGCCTGTACGAGATCGGCGCGTTCAACGGCGATCCGCACCCCGGCAACTACCTGTTCCACGGGGGCGGCCGGGTCACCTTCCTCGACTTCGGGCTCGTCAAGCACTTCACGGCGGCCGAACTGGAGCCACTGCTGCAGATGAACCGCAACATCTGCATCGAGCACGACCCCGAGGCGTTCCGCCGCACGCTGGAGGGCGCCGGATTCCTGCGTCCGGACGCGCCGGTCAGTACCGAGGCGATCCTCGAGCATCTCGCTGTCTTCTACGACACCATCCGCGAGCCAGGCCCGCTGACTATCACCGGCGACTACGCCTCGTCAGTCGCGCGCCGCTTCTTCGACGTGCGCAGCCCGCTGGCTGAGTACATCGCCATCCCTCAGGCCTATGTGATCCTGCAGCGCATCAACCTGGGCTTGTTCGCCATTCTCGGCGAGCTGTCTGCCACCGCTAACTGGCGTGCCATCTCCGAGGAGATCTGGCCGTCGGTTCGGGCGCCAGCGTCGACTCCCATAGGCCAGGCCGAGGCCGCGTGGCGGGCCCGCCGCCGGCCCGTCGCGGCGTGACGATCTCGTGAACGGGCCGGAACTACTAGTCGTGTTAGTAGGCAACCAATCGCTTTGGCGAAGGAGATGCCGTGACTACCACGCCCGACATTCAGCTCAGGCCCGGCGAGCAGCCGCTTCCGGCCACCGGCAGCTGGCGGGTCGGTCCCGCAGATTCGCACGCGTCGTTTGCAGCGCGACTGGCCGGCCGACGCGTCCGAGGACGGCTGCCCCTGGCCGGCCGGGTGCATATTTCCGAGCCGATCGAGGAGTCAACAGCACGGCTGACCGCCAGCACGAGCGCGGTCAGCACCGGGTCACCGGTCCTGGACCGGCTGCTGGCCGGACCCGGCTTCCTGGACGCCCGCGCCTACCCGGAGATCAGCTTCCAGTCTGACCTGCTGGTCCGGGTGCCGGCCGGGTGGCGGGCGGTCGGCCGCCTGCCAGCTCGGCGTGCAACTCGGCGACAGCCGGCCTGGCCGCGCGCCTCGCCTCGTCATCGCCTGCACCTGGGTCATTGACTCGGCCTGGGTGACCAGCCAGCGGATCCCGGCACTTGGCCGCCGCATCGCGATGACGTGCTCATTTCACCTTGACCCGGACATCTGAGCGGCAAGGCATCGCAACGTGTGACGCACGTCGCACGCTGCGGGCTCCGCCTTCCTGAACAGTGCCGCATCTCCTATACGTGTTAGTAGTTGAGAGTGGCACTACCGTTGCCCGGCGCGGCGCCAGGCCCGCCGGGACGGTCACGACAGGAGGACACGACATGTTTGCTCGTCTTGGCCCGGCCCAGCCAGCGCAGGGCGCGGATCTGATCGCGCGGGCGGTGGGCGCGCTGGCGCTGGCCGCGCTGGCGGTCATTCACGTGGTCGACCTGCCGGGCACGCTAGGCCCGACCCCGCTGGTTGGCGCCGGTTACCTGGCGATCATCGCTGCCGCGGTCGTGACCTGCGGCGTGCTGATCACCCGGTCGCACTGGCTGGCGTGGGCGGCGGCCGGCGGCGTAGCCGCTTCGGCAATGGGCGGCTACCTGCTGACTCGCGCCGTCCCTGGCGGCTTCCTCGGTGATCACGCCGACGTCGGCAACTGGCGCTGCCCGCTGGGAATTGCCGCGCTCAGCGTGGAGGCGATCCTCATCCTGCTCGTCGTACTCGCCGCCTGGCAGGCGCGAGTGCAGGTCCGGCGCGTGGCGCCGCTGGCCCTGGCTGAGCCGGCCCGGCCGCGGACGCCCGAATTTAGCCAGCGGCACCCCGGCTGAGCAGCCCGGCCGGGCCGGGCAGAGCCGCCTGGCCCGGCCGGACGGCCCACCAGACCCAGACGTGCACGGGATGTCCCGGCCACCAGAAGGAGCACAGTTATGCGCATGTCCCAGCCTGGCCCGCACGGCCAGGCCAGCGTGGCCCCGTGGCGGCGGTGGCTGTTCCCGGTTGCCCTCATGGCCAGCCTCGTGACGCTGCTGGCCGTCGAGGGCGGCGCCCCTCGTGGCGTACCGCTGACCTACACGCAGTTCGTCGCCGATGTCGGCGCCGGAATGGTCCGCGCTGTCACCATCGGACCGGCAGGCCAGGTCAGCGGCAGCCTCGCCGGCGGGCATCAGTTCACCACCACCATCCCGGTCGCTCTCGGCGGCAACACCCTCGCCGCAGATCTCGCGGCACACCAAGTCCAGGTCAGCGCTACCACCGCCATGTCCTCCCCGCTGCTGTCGGTGCTGCTCGGCCTGCTGCCCCTGCTGCTGATCGGCGGCCTGCTGTTCATGTTCTTCCGCACCACCCGCCGGCACGCCGGCGGCCCCGGCGGGCTGGGCGGGGCAGCCGGGCTGGCGAAGGCCAAGGCACGAGTCATCGCCGACGAGCGCCCGGCCACCCGGTTCGCGGACGTGGCCGGCTACCCGTCGGTCAAGACCGAGGTCACCGAGGTCGTCGAGTACCTGCGCGACCCGGCCCGGTACCACCGGGCCGGGGCCCGCGGGCCGCGTGGCGTGCTGATGGCCGGGCCGCCCGGCACGGGCAAGACCCTGCTCGCCCGCGCAGTGGCGGGCGAGGCCCGCGTCCCCTTCCTGTCCGTCGTTGGGTCGAGCTTCGTGGAGATGTTCGTCGGCGTCGGCGCGGCCCGGGTCCGGGACCTGTTCGAGCGGGCCCGCACCCTCTCCCCGGCCATCATCTTCATTGACGAGATCGACGCCCTCGGCGGTCGCCGCGACCACAGCGGCCTGGCCGGCCACGACGAGCGGGAGCAGACCCTCAACCAGCTGCTCGCGGAGATGGACGGATTCGAGGAGTCCGGCGGGGTCGTGGTGCTTGCTGCCACCAACCGGCCGGACGTCCTGGACCCGGCCCTGCGCCGGCCCGGCCGGTTTGACCGGGAAGTGCTCGTCCCGCTGCCCGACCGGGCCGAGCGTCGTGCCATCCTGGCTGCCCACGCCCGCGGCAAGGACCTCGACCCCGACGCTGACCTGGATCAGGTCGCCGCCGCGACGCCAGGATTCTCCGGTGCCGACCTGGCCAACCTGCTGAACGAGGCCGCCGTCAGCGCGGTCCGGGGCGGCCGCATCAGCCTGACGGCAGCCGACTTTGCCAGCGCGCGCGATCGCGTGCTGCTCGGCACCCGGCACACCAGCCCGCTCGCCCCCGGCGAACTCGTCACCGTGGCTGTCCATGAGGCCGGTCACGCCCTGGTCGCCGTGCTGTCCCCGCACGCCGATCCGGTCAGCCGGGTCACCGTCCTCGGCGCCGGGCAGGCTCTCGGACTCACCGAGATGCTGCCCGTCGATGACCGGCGGCTCTACGGCGAGAGCTACCTCGCCGACACCCTCGCCGTGCGGCTGGGCGGCCGGGCCGCCGAGCGACTGGTCTGCGGCGAGGCATCCACGGGCGCCGCCGACGACCTCGCCTCTGCCACCGCCCTGGCTACCCAGATGGTGTGCGAGTTCGGCCTGAGCGACAAGGTCGGGCCAGTCAGCTACAGCGTCCCCCCGGCTGGCCACCCGGCCGGTGCCGCAGCACGCGGCTTCTCCGAGCACACCCAGTGGCTAGTCGACCAGGAAGTCGCCGCGCTCCTGGCCAGGGCCGAGGCCCGGGCTCGGGACCTGCTCACTCGCCACCGCGAGGCTCTCACTCAGCTCACGGCCGCCTTGCTGGCGCAGGAAACCATCACCGGAGACGAGGTCCGCGCGCTCGCGTCGGCGGCCGGGCGGGCTCCCCTGCCGACGCGCCACCCGGCGGGCACCCGACAGCCGATTGAACCCGGACAGTTCTACTAACCAAATTAGTAGTTGGTAGTTCACATCAACAAGGAGGAACCAATGAAGCGCCCACGGATCATCATCGCCGGCGTCGGCCTGGCCGCTCTGGCGACTGCCGGCGGCATCACGGCCGCCTCGGCAAGTGGCTCGACCCCGACGACCGCGACCGCCGGAGCCCAGACGAACACCGCGTCTGCCGCCGTCCGCGCCGCCTCGGTGACCGTCGCTGGCAAGACAGAGACCATCCTGGTCAACAGCCAGGGCCTGCCGCTGTACATCTACCGGCCCGACACCGCGACGAGGTCGTTTGTCACCGGCGGGCTGGCCCAGTTGTGGCCGCCGCTGACCTCGCCCGCCGTAACGGGCACCGGAGTGACCGGCAAGCTCGCCGTGCTCAAGGACGTCAACGGCCAGCAAGTCACCTATAACGGCCACCCGCTGTACACGTTCGCTGAGGACCATGCCGACCGGGTGACGGGCCAGGGCGTCCAGAACTTCTTCGTGGCTACGCCCGGCATCGCCTCGAACAGCACGTCGGTGGGGTCGACAGCACCCAGTGCCGCGGCCGTCCCGTCCGGCGGATACGGCTACTGAGCAGGCCGCGTGCCTGACGGCGAACATGACACTCACCAGAAGCGCATCTGCTGACGCGGGCCGCCGACGCGCCGCCAGGGCCACTGCTGCCACAATCGCAGTGGCGGCCCTGGGCGCTGCGGCGGTTCTCGGGCGAGCCTCAATATCCGCGTCGTTCGCGGTACTGGGTCACCCGCACTGGCGCTGGATACCCGCAGCTATCGTGCTGGAGGCGGCGTCCATGGCCGCATTCGCCTTCATGCTGCGCAGACTGCTCGCGACCGGTGGCGCCAGAGTGGGCGTGCGGCCCATGCTGGCCACATCTCTTGCCGCCAACGCGCTGTCAGTCTCGATTCCCCTGGCCGGGCCGGAGCTCGCGACGGCCTTCACCTTCCGCCGCTTCACGCGCCAGGGAGCCGACGCTCCACTCGCCGGATGGTCGCTGCTGGCCGGCGGGGTGGTCTCCTCGGCCGCCGGCGCGGTTGTCGTAGCTGGCGGCGGCCTGGCGTCCGGTAACGGACTGGTAACCGGATTCGCCGTGCCCGGCGGCGTGCTCGCCGTCATCGCACTGCTCGTGCTGGGAGCGGCCGCGCGCAAACCGCAACTGGGCGATGGGATCCAGCGGCCAGCGACCTGGGCGCTGCGGCACATGGCCAGGCTGCTCCGCCGACCCGTCCAGGATCCCGCCGCGATCATCACTGCCTGGGCAGAACGGCTGGGCTCGCTCCAGCTCGCGCCATCCGGCTGGATGGCGGTGACCGGCCTGGGCGCGGTCAACTGGCTCGCTGACGCGGCCGTCCTCGTCGTGAGCATCCGTGCCGCTGGCGGCCCCGTTCCCTGGAGTGATCTCTTGCTTGTTTACGGCTCGGGAGTCGCCGCGCAGAGCCTCAAGATCACGCCTGGTGGCCTTGGGGTGGCGGAGGGAACTCTCAGCCTCGCCCTCGTCGCGACCGGTTTGCGCGCGAGCCAGGCGCTGGCTGCGGTGCTTATCTACCGCCTGGCCAGCTTCTGGCTGGTCGCACTCGCCGGCTGGCTGGTCCTCTGGTTCCTCCGGCGTGGCCGGGAAGCGACCGCACTGCGTAGCAAGCCAGCCGAGCGGACACTCCGAAGGGACACCGTGCTCGCATCTCACGCAGACGTTAATGACACATCGGCCGGCCTCGGAATTCATGAACTGGTGCTGCTGCATGGTCAGCCAGGCTCACCTGCCGACTGGCATCAGGTTGTCGAACGGCTGCCTGCACGGCTGCACGCAGTCGGGACAGACCGGCCGGGATACGGTTCCAGTCAGCTTCCGGTCGGCGGATTCGCGGCCAACGCCCGCGCTGTCATCGACGACCTGGACGCGCGCGGCATCGGCCGCGCCGTGCTGGTCGGTCATTCGTTCGGAGGGGGAGTCGCCGTGACGGCGGCGAGCCTGGCCCCGCAGCGGGTGGAGGCGGTGGTCCTGCTCGCGAGCGTCGGACCCGGATGCGCGAACGCATGGGACAGGCTGCTGGCCGCACCCGCTGCCGGGCCGCTGTGCGCCCTGGTCGCGTGGAAGCTGACACCGTGGCTCGCACGTGCCCGGCTCGCCGCGGCGCGGCGATTGGCCGGCCGCAGCCTGCGCTTGGACGAGCACGTGAACTGGCAGGTCTGGGGCCGCAAAGACGCCGCGCACGGCGCGCTCTGGCGCACGTTCCTCGCCGAGCAGCGCGCCCTGCTGCGGGAGCTCGACGAGCTGGAATGTGCCCTCCCGACGGTCGAGGTGCCGGTCCTCGTCCTAGCCGACCCGCAGGACACGGTGGTCCCCGTCGAGACCGCTTGCCGCCTGGCGTGGCTGCTGCCGGACGCCCGCCTCCAGCTGATCAACGGCGCGGGCCATCACCTGCCCCGGCGCGCTTCCGTCGCCGTCGCCGACGCAATAGGCGCCTTCCTCACAGCGATGGACGCCGGACGGCCCGACAGCCCTCGCTCCGCTGCTCACGGCCCGATGGTTCCGGCGCGAGACTAGCGCCGTGAATATCTCAGCCGTCTTTCCGCGATAGTTGACAGGCGCGGCCATCTCGCCGGGACGCCGGTGCATGCGAGCCGGCAAGGAGAATCAAGTGCCCGGTACCCATCGGGCCGGACAGGAAGCAAGCGCTCTCCGACAGCAAGACGGGTACCTCGATATCGAGCCGCAGCCTTAACTGATGCCGGTGGGGGTGAGGAGTCACCTCCGCGAGCCTGCCGCAGTCGGCACCCCGTGGGGGTCCGCGGCCAGGAGGCCTGCACAGCGCGAAAGTACAGCAACTGGTCGGGACGCGAGCAAGCCAGCAGGCACAGCCCAGGACGGTGACCTGCGGCGGCACTCTCCGGTGGACGTCCTGCCTGCTGATGGCATGCAAGA
>Ga0193728_1002058_pt1 | contig 10407 bp, 9 predicted proteins | sample U1c1metaG_FD_143037 | JGI IMG/M metagenome (GOLD analysis project Ga0193728, IMG submission 143037) | Soil microbial communities from a riparian zone of the East river system, Colorado, United States - U1c1 | ecosystem: Environmental > Terrestrial > Soil > Riparian zone | place: USA: East River... | reverse complement strand
ACAGCAGGGCCGAACGCAAGATCTCCCGCCAATCCTCAGGTAGTGCCCCACGCCCTCTCATCAGTTCAATCAGCGGCTTGAGTAGCAGTTGCTGCTTGGTCTCCAGCATGGCTTGACGGATAGGTGGGAGATTATAGTTATGCTCTATATAGATAGTCTTGCCTCGCAGCTCTACTGATATCTGCTCGCGTGCTACATCTGGTCCAAAATACATCCACATCGCGAAAACATTATGGAAGAATGGCTTGACGATATCTAGTAGAGGCGAATGACGACCTGCAAAGGCAGGATCAAAGTACAGGTAGCGCTTGCCTTCTTCCAGAAAGACGTTGCCGAAATGAGCATCGCCATGCCCAACCACGGTCCACAAGTCACGTTCTGGATTGAGCGTCATCTTGCCCTGCTCGATCAGCATTTCCAACGTTGACTGCTCACCGTCGACACTGATCGGTTTGCCATTGACTACCCAGTGATAAGATAGCAATTCTGCGAAGGGCATACTCCCTCTCTCCTGACTAGGAACCGGCACCAGCTCGCCCATATAAAAGTTTTGCAGACGCTCACCCGCCAGACGATGCCAGAAGAGCTGGTAGATCTTGGCCTGGGCATTCTCCTGCGCCGAACTAAGCTTCAACGTAGTATCGTATATCTCTAACAAACGTCGACACTCGTACCGCTCAGCCGCTACAAGCTGCTCCTCTGTTACGCTATTGGTATCGCTGCCCGTCTCGTGGGCTCGCATCAGGTTGAACATCTCTGGCCAGCGAATTACCGGGTAAACCACCATTTGCTGCCCATACTTCTGAATGGTGCGCAGGGGTAGCACAATATTATAACCCGCTTGATGCATTACCTGAGCATCGTAATACTCTTGGCCAATACCCATCTCCTCTACATGCGTCTTGAAGAAATACTCTTCCCCATTAACCGTATAAAAACCATTGAAGGAGTTGAGTGAGACAGCCTTAGGTACTAGCCGCACACTATCCACTTGCAGCTTCAAGTAGCGCTCAAACCAATCGCGCACTGTACACTCAGCTAATTCTTTATCACTAAATTGCAACTTTTGAATTTTTATCAATTCTTCGTTCGCATTACTCATAAGCTGTATTATACCACCTACCCGAGATCTTTGTCGCCAGTAGCGTCCTACTGGGGCACCAGGGAACTACAAGGTTTTTGAAAGATGGAAACTGTCCCTCTATCCCCCTTGGATTGAATACTATATACAAACTATTATTTGTATATACACCCTATCTTTACACTTTTCCACCAGTGACCATTGTAGCAGTTTGCAGAAGTTTTGACTTGTAAGAGAAACCGGAGAACCGCAGCATGCTAGACACGCTGCGATCTAGCGGATGAGGATAGGGGGTCAATCTTATTGTCAAGGAGGTTCTTTCATGAACAGCATGGAGCGTTGGAGATCAAAAAAAAGCATCGGAGTCGTACTCATTCTAGCCGCGATGCTTATCGTAGCTGTTTGTGGTTTTACCAGCAATCTACTGTCTGCCAAAGCCACTTCGCTCGATCAGACACGGGCGTTTACAGTCTTAAATCATGCCCCGATGGGAACAGCCGGTTTGCTATGGAGTCAGACAGATCACACATTGATCGTGACAATGATCCTAACTGGCTTGGCACCGGGCAGTACCCATCCAGACGCTATTCACAACGGTACCAATGGTGGCTGCAGTACCCCTACCCATGGAGATGTCGTCTATGGTTTAAACCCCGTGACAGCTGACAGCACTGGAAAGGGAACCTCCGTTACGACAGTCCAAAATGTACCAATGGGTATCCCAGCTCAGGGCTGGTACATTGATGTTCATAACGGCCCACAACTCGCAGATGACCGCCAGCAGGAAAGAATTGCCTGTGCAGATATCATCAATGCTAACGCATTGATCAGTGCTCCACCACCCACTACCCCAACTAGTTCCACGACCACTAACCAGACAAAGATTAGTAAGATTCCAAGCATAACTCATGGAGTAATCTCTACTGAGAATCCTCAAGCATCACCAGTACCACCCCCTGATACAGGTATTCCTTCATCGATCACTAGTAGCAATCAGGTGGTAAATGTCTCTTTGGGGACCTCGGCAGATAATGATCAGTCAGCAACGGTAGGAGGCGTCGAACTCTCTATTCATAACCGTCGTGGCAATCCTAGTCTTGTAGTAAAAATCTTTTTGTTCCGTCTAGCACCAAACAGCAGGCATGTGGCCCATATTCACAGCGGGAGTTGTGAAGATCAGGGACCCGTCGTCCATACACTTAACCCTGTTCGCGCCGATGCAGTAGGCTTTGGAACCTCTACAACTACTCTGTCCAATATCTCTTCAATACCCGATACAGGCTGGTATGTAAATGTCCACCGAGCTGCGACAATGGACGCATTGAGTGATCAAACGGGCTTTGATCCCATTGCTTGCGGGAACATTTCCACATCAAACAGTACGCCAAGCAGTCCATTAACAGCTCCTATCGCTGTCACCCCCACCCCGTTCATCGAGTGAGGGTCTCGATCCCATTGCTTGCATGAATGCAAGTATAGACTAACTGGAAGAAACTAGCCTTTTGCTGATAATAAGGCAGTCAATACGCACGATAGCAAGATTTCTTCTTCTATCGTGCGTGAATCAAAACACTCTACACCTTTCTTGCTAGTTATATATGGGTGTGCGGAGGATTGTTGCAAACGGACGCGCTGAAGCGGGTCCCTACAGGACTATACGGCCCGCTGAAGCGGGCGCAGGACGCTATCGCTGTCCTGCTTGCGACACTATCCAAATCCGCAGGGCTTTAGCCCGAGTCAGCGTAGGGACCCGCTTCAGCGCGTCCGTGGAGCGGGGGCCATCTTCGTTTGCAAAACGCTCCGCACACCCGTTATATATTGATATATTGACAGGCATGCTATACTATATCTTATAGCACATTGAAAACCTAAGCGTGTTTCAGAGGTTCCAGGCTAAGTCGCTCGCCTGGGTAAAAGCACGAGCGTGTTATCAAGTGCGACCGCACACGAGACGTAAAACTCGTGGGAGGCTTTTGTCTCCCAACAAACATCAAAAGTGTCCAGTCGTAGGACTGGCCCTGCAGGTAACAGGCAGGGTGCCATGGGAGCCTGAGCTGCTCGACCCATGGAAGGCGGCCTGGGACCGCCTAATCTGGAAAGCGTTGATCTCGAAGGCGAAAGCAACTGAGAGGGAACTGAACCGGAACCTCCTGGATTTATTCAGGGAGATCTCAGATGCTATAGTTGGGTAGGTGTGACCTCATCGCACGCTATTCTGCTCATGAAAAGCGCAAGAAGGAGTCTTCGCAATGAAAGAGCTATCAGGATCTTCTTCATCAAAAGAAGAGCTATTAGAAGATAAGTCAACCAAAGAGGTCTTATCTCAAGAAACGCTACCCAAAGAAGTCTTATCTCAAGAGACACTACCCGAAGATTTCTCATTTGAATATGGCTCAGTTGAAGAGACGCTACCCGAAGATCTCTCATTTGAATATGGCTCAGTCGAGGAAACCCTACCTCAAGATCTCTCACCTGCAGATAACGCTGTTGGAGAGAGACTATCCGAAGACTTGTCATCTAAAGATGACTCTGCTAAAGAGAGGCTATCTGAAGACTTGTCATCGGAAGACGACGACGACTATGAGACTCCACATATCGGACGCGATATTGCAAAATCTCTTCGGGCAGCGATGCAATGGTGTGATGAAGTTGCAAATACACCAAATGATATCTTCACTAACTTTAAGTCACAGCTACCTTTTCTTATAGTGTTAGGCGGAATAATCATTTTATTATGGATATTAAGGATCATTTATGGCTAGCTACTCCTGAACTGTCCCTCGATCCCCCCAATCTAGAGAGATTTCTATGGTAAAGTTAGTATACAGATGTCGTTTAGAGTATCTCAGATTCCTTAATTCGCGAGGTGATTTCATGAACAAATGCCCTTGTAGTGGATTACTATTTCCGCTAATTGCTGCAGCAATCGCTCCTGTAGTCTATTATATATTTACTATATATATTGCTACTGAGCAACACATAGCATGCAGTATAAGCCAAGCAGTAAACATCCCCTACGGATCTGTGAGCAACATAAGTGTGCTCTTATTCTTTATAGGAGCCCTTGTTATTGCCATTACAAGAATGTTTTGTGCCACAGCTTTTTGTGTACGTACAACGTATGCAGTCTGGCAGGAGCGCAATTCCAGCGAGACGAACGATTCGATAGAATAAGCGAGAGTGCAACATTCTCAAAAATCTCTTGACGAGCTGATACCCTTTCTGCTATACTAACATCGTAGCAAAACGGGGTGTAGCGCAGTCCGGTAGCGCACTACAATGGGGTTGTAGTGGTCGGAGGTTCAAATCCTCTCACCCCGACCGAACCAGAAGCCAAGAAGTACGGTTGTGAAAGTATTTCCTGGCTTTCTTCATGCCACCCATCGATTACGAACTTGGGTGGCTTTAATCTCTACATGGCTAGCATGGCGAAACTCCCATCTCTTTCCAAAAGTAGGTAGCCAGTTCTGGATATTTTACAGCTCATCCAGAAGGCGGGAACGAATATCACAATCCTGAGTGCTTTAAAGAGCAATTTGCAGTAACGCCTTCTCTGCCAGTACGCTTCTCTATGCAGACAGTTTATCCTCAACGCTGAAGTTGTTCCCTTTGTTCCCAAAGTTGTTCCCAAGATGTCCTGGAAAAAACCTGTTGTATTGGGTATGTTTAGCAGAAGAGAGTATCCTTGCATCAAGAGCTTCAAAACAGGAATACCCTCAAGCATGTAAATTTGCCTGATGCTTCCTTCTATGCGAGACCAATCTTGTTGAATATTGCTATCTAATGTATTGGGAAAACCTCCTTGTACTTGCTCATTTCAAGGCAGAAGAGCATCAGAAAAGATACTTTTCAGTTTGGAAATAGTCATAGGATGAGGCTTATACCGGTACTAAAACTACTCTAATTGTAAAAGACCACATTATTAATTAAGGAGAAATACCAATGCCACAACGTTTTGATAACCCGGGCGGGGACAGGGAACCTCGCGAAGCCACCAAGACAACAAAGCCTGAAAAACCTGAGGTTGATGATGCGACGAAGCTCAAACGCATAAGGAGTCTCAATGGCATGCGTAGTCCGGAAGAGAGTTCGGGAGACAACCCTTCCCAACCACCTCAATCTCCGAGTGCGAAGAGATTGCATGATCACGACAGATTCCTTCATCGACGGGGCCTGGATCCTCTTGTTGATCAATTTCTTGAGGCGTCATCTTTCAAATCCAGAAGACACATATCTCTCTAGGACTTCAACTAGTAGATGAAGATAATATGATGGAAAGAAATATAGAAAATAAAGAAAATGGACAAGAAGCCACTATTCAACAAAAAATAAAAAGATTTACTAAGAGTCTTATATTTGGTGAAACTCTTAAGGAAGGTAATAGTCATGAGCGATTTTTGATTTCATCTGATGATTATAAAAAGATTCAAGCAGAAACTGATAAAATCAAAGAATTCTTAACTTGTGTCAAAAAAACGGTAGGGAAAGTTGAAGAAATGCAACAACATGAAAAAGCAATGCAGGATCAAGCTATAAATCCGACAGAATTTAAGGAGCTATATCAAAGAATTATAGACAACTATATAACTGCTGGTCATTACATGGGAAAGACTGTAACTAGCCAATCTCCAGAGGAATACCTTTCTCAGTGGCAGAGCGATCGTGAAGTGTTAGCTGGATTAATAACACAATTCAAAAAAAAGCCAGAGCAGGTTCAACAACAAGTTGAGAAAGAAATACATCAATTAGCACAGAAGGCACAAAAAACTCTTGAAAAGCTACATAGCATTGAGGATTGGAAAGCTAAAAGAGCAAAATTGGATACACAGACAAAAGCCTGTTTTACTGTAACAAAACAATACATTGAATTTTATATTGTAATGTCTCATGGTTATATTGATTCACCTACACGATCTCATCAAGATTTATCCAATACTTATGCAAATTTAAGCTATGGAATAAGAATTTTATCTGGATTCATTGACAGATTTGATAAAAGGAGTAATGTTAGCAATTTACAATCTTTGGATGAGTCACATGATGATGGAACAACAGAAACTAGCTTCTCACATGCCAACTCTGATTTAGGTTTGAAGAGCCCGACCCATAGATCGTTCGAGCGTCTCATCCAAAAAGTCTCTGAATTAGATATAGGAGATTCAAATAAGTATCCAAATGAGAAGAAATTAGCAGATGCTATATACAAATTATCTACAATAGACGATCAGCAGCTAGGCTTCAGCCATCAGATTGATGCAGCTGAGTATAAGCAATCCTTGCTTAGAATCTCTCCTCCTAAAGGTGTAACAGTAAAACAGGAAAGAGGTTTCATCTATTTTAGCAATGATAAGGCAATAGAAAGAGATATTAGCTATCAAAGGCGCATAATAATCAATTGCCATCCAGATTACATTTTGAAGGTCGCCAAGATGCTTGCTCAAAAGATGCCGAACTTCCTTTGTATCTCAGACTTCAAGGTTCCAGATGATCCAACCGAAGTATGTGAGAGATTGGACAACATTGTTATCTACTACTATGATCCACCTGAAAGAGACAATACAAGTGTCTTGGGAAAATGTATCGTTGATATATGTGGTCGTGGTCAATATACTAGACCAGATCATCCATACATGATGGCACTAATAGACAGCAAGATCTCAGGTATTAGATTTAGCGATGATAATGGTGAGAGTTTTGTATATTCCCATGCGAAGCCTATCGCGGCAGTTGCATGGGGACTAAAAGAGCGAGGTCAACAGATTACTTCCCAGACGCTTTTGTCAGAGACAGAAATAGCATATAGAAAGGGCGGTATTGACGAAGATGATCCACAATGGTATACGAAGTAAAAAGTGGCATCAAGTGCCACCGCTTTTTTATTTGCCTTTCGTTGATAATACCAGCCATAATCTTTACCATCGCAACCTTAGCCACAACAGTACACATTCAACCAACCATCATACCCCATTCCTAAAAACTAGGAAGATGTTCCCTTTTTTCTTCAAGATGTCCCTTTTGTCCCTAGACGAGAAGCTCATCCATCAAATATCCTTAAGACAGGGGCCGGAAACTGCAAAGAGAGAGGACAGCAATTACTTGGACTTGATATGAAAATCTTGTCCAAGACGAGCCAATCACCAAAGGAGAGAAATATGAAAAGGACAACCATACTCGTTAACCGAACAGCCCGACTTCCGATCTTACTGACTATCGGACTCATTCTCCTGGTAGCAGTGACTATCTACACATCAGGAAGCCTAGTTGCCAGTGCAAAGGGCTCAATTACAAAGGGTCCTTCGGACCCTTACTCTGCCAACGGGAAACTGATACTCACTAATGCATTGCGTAACACCACCTCCGGATGGCAACTAGATCCTCCTCCGCACGGTTGTCAATTTATAAAGGGTGGATATCAGATGACAGCACCGGATGATGGAGGATTGACCTCCTGCCATTATTCATCTCTTCAGACAAGCAATCTCACCATGGAGGTCCAAATGCGGATTACCAAGGGAGAGCAGACAAGTTGCGCTGGGATCGTATTACGTGATGAGATAAGCGCAGGACATGCTTATGCCTTTTTAGGTTGTCTGTCTGGGTCTTACCAATTCATACGCGTGGATAACTTTGGATGCAACCTCTTGCAATCAGGCTCTGCCCCAACAATGCGCACCACATTAAATCAGCCTAACCTGATGGTCGCTGAAGCAAACGGGAGTACGCTCAACTTCTATATCAATCATCAGAAGGTTATGAGCATAGATGACAGCAAATATACTCAGGGACAATTCGGCGTTGTTGGCTACTACGAGACGGCAGCGACGTTTACAAATGCCAAGGTGTGGCAGTTGTAACTTCTCGAAGAGTTCAAGGAATTGTATAGGAAAAGGGGCAATCGTCATGATTACCCCAACCAACGATCATACCTACTCCAGCACCAGCGGTCTCACCTCGTATTGCTTACGATGTTCCTCACACAACCAAAAAATATTACCATCGGGCGTCAGGGTCTTGCGCAAGCCACCCCAATCCTGCTTAGTCAAATTCTTTGGTCAGTGGGCGGTTAAAGATTTTCCTTAGCCTCACCATACAGGCAAGCGATCCAGCACCGCACGGAACCAAGCGTTACGCATGTCAGCACCCACAAGTGTTAGGGTAATCCATACACCCAGTAAAGTACCAACCACCCAGAAGGCCAGCATCAATGTTCCACTATTGATACTGGTAATCTCATCCCAGAGATGGATACAGAAAAGTGAGAAGCGGTCATACCCGTTGGCAATTGGCAATGCGGCACGCAATGATGGCTGTCCCAGAGTTATACCCAACATGGCAACGGTAGCCAGTAGCACAACCGTCGCTAATTCCTGCAACGAGAGCCGCAATGGCGCCACACGCACATGATGCTCCTGACGCATTCTATCCGCTTGCTGTTTACTCAGCGCCACACGCCTCATCACATTCGCCGTCAGATCAGCTGGCTCGGCGATTAGTTCCATCCCTCCCAGGACACCCACAACCTCTTCAAATAAGCATAGCTCCGCCCGGCATGCCGGACAGACAGAAAGATGGGCTTCGAGAGCATGTATCTGATTGAGCTTTAGTTGCTTGTCGACATACAGTTGGATCAGGCAAGTTGCTTTAGCACAATGCATGATTATCCTCTCGCTTTCCACTCGTGCTCTAAGGCTTCCAAGCGCTCTTTGAGTAAATTTCGTGCGCGAAATAGATGCGTCTTGATAGTACCAATGGGCATAGTCAGGATTTCGGCCATCTCCTCATAGGTCATTTCCTGCAAGTGACGTAGAACCAATACTATACGATACTTCGCTGGCAAATTTGAGAGATGTTCGTATACGATTGTCTGGCGCTCATGCGCCTCAATTTCAGCTCCAATACGTTCATCGTTATCTATACACTGATCAGCCTGTTTGACCTGAATGGCTACTTGCAAAGCTTGATCACGCTTGCGTTGCTCCAATTGTTTGAGCGCACAGTTATAGGCAATCCGATACAGCCAAGTCGAGAAGCGTGCATCTCTACGAAAGCCTGATAGACCTTGCCAAGCGGCTAAAAAGGTCTCTTGCGTTACCTCATTAGCCTCTTCATATTGCTCCAGCATACGAAAGACAAGGTTGAAAACAAAACGCTGATGACGTTGAACTAATAGAGCAAAAGCATCCTGATCTCCGACTTGAGATGCAGAGACCAGCGCGACATCGTCTTGCTCAGCGTAAGATGAAACACTATTGGGAATAGACATTCCAATGCTTTGTGGTGAGGACAATAGATACTCACTTACCATCATAAATTAGTTAGAGAACTTATCGTCAGAAAAAGTTTCACTACTCAGGAGGACTGACGGGCTATGAATTGCAGCCCCTACCCTTGGCGATACATCGCGTCATGATCCAACCGGCAATTTATTGCCTGTATTGTAGGGACCCGATTTATCGCGTCCGCCTGCCCCCCGCCACCTAACGAAACATTTTCTTGCTTTTAGGTATCTTAACATATAGGTACCACACAGACAACGTCTGAAGTCCACTGATGGACGGACGAGCTAAAGCCTCGACCACCGTGGCCCGATTTATCGGGAGAAAACGTACGGACCCGATTTATCGCGTCCGTCATGAGGGATATCTCAATGGCTTACAACATCATAATCCTATTGCTAGGATGGGTACTGATCATCGCGATCTTCCTGGGCTTCATCGTGTTGCTGCGCTATCTTAAGCACCGCGAACGTATGGCCTTGATCACCCATGGCATCAATCCTGATAGTTTAAACAGGCAGCGCCGCAACCAGGGTTTACTGCGTGCTGGACTGATCACAATGATGGTTGGGCTCTCTCTCACAGTCGGCCTATACCCCATCAGCTTCCTCCTGCCACCAACGTTTCCTACAGCTCCTTTTCACCTTGGACCCTGGCTTCTACCAGGCTTGATCCCCTTAGGTGTAGGCCTTGCACTCACTGTAAGCTATTACCTGGAGCAGAGTCCACAGCCTCCCACAGAAGAGCATGAAGGCAAGGTAATTCCCATCGAAGAACACCGAGAGCGGGAACGTCGAGATCGTTAAGGACATTAGACACGTGCATTATCCTTCAATTTGAGGATCAAGCTGGCAACGCAGATGAGCAGAATAACCATCATCGCTAAGGCTCTCCACATGAAGAGGAGATGCTGTAGAGCTTCTGCGTGTGTATAGGTCGAGAAGAGTGTCCCGCTATATATCTCCTGCTGGCCTAATAGCTTATCTTGACCTAGCTTATCACTATGCAGACCAATTGTTGATCCCAGTGCCCCCATAGACCAGCGGGAAG
>Ga0193728_1002057_pt1 | contig 10412 bp, 14 predicted proteins | sample U1c1metaG_FD_143037 | JGI IMG/M metagenome (GOLD analysis project Ga0193728, IMG submission 143037) | Soil microbial communities from a riparian zone of the East river system, Colorado, United States - U1c1 | ecosystem: Environmental > Terrestrial > Soil > Riparian zone | place: USA: East River... | reverse complement strand
GCCGGGGTTCTACCACCGAGCGCCACCCGCAATGCCGAATAGATCGTCACGCCAAGAGGAGCCGCGAGACCGCCTCCGGTCGCAGCCGAAAATACGTGCGCCCGAGGCTATTGCCCTACGTGGGGCCGGGCAGGCGGGCAGCCCGTGCCGCCCGTCATGAAATCCGCGCTGGTCCGCGGGAGCACGAGGTAATCGATGAAGTAGTCGACGACACCCGTGAGGTGCGCGAAGCACGTCCCCTGGGCGATGTTCGACATCGTGATGTCGGTCAGCGTGCTCTCCATGTCGGCGAAGCCGGTCACGCCGAGCTTGTACGCATCCACCGCGTAAGGAAACGTTCCGAAGCCCTGGGGCGCGCTCTTCGCCGACACGTTGTCGAGCTCGATCAACACGCCCTCCCAGTCCTCCCACGCGTTCGAGAACGCGGCGCCGCCGCCAGGCGCCGTCGAGTCGTACAGCGCCGCGATCGCGGCCGCATCGACATGGTCCGGTGTGATCGTCGTCGACGTGCCGAGCCGCGTGATCGTGATCTGGCCGCCGCTCTCCGGCTCGAGCTCGGTGACCGTGCGGCCCGTGGTGTCACTCGTCAGCGCGAACTCCGTCTTGACCGCGCCTTGCAGATCGATCTCGTCACCGACGGTCAGCGCCGCGACCTGGTCGAGAGGCGCCGCATAGACATGCACCCCCGAGCGCTTGCCGCCCAGTTTCTCCTCGATCCAGATATCGCCGACCTTCGCGCCGAAGCTATCGACCGCGGTGACGACGACGTCATGCAATGCGACGTGCGTCCCCGGCGGCATCGCGTCGTTCTGTACGTCCTGAATCGTCATGCCGCTGCCGCTGCCACTCCCCGAACCCGAGCCGGAGCCCGAGCCTGATCCCGATCCCGATCCCGATCCCGATCCCGATCCCGAGCCTGATCCCGATCCCGATCCCGATCCCGACCCGCTACCGGACCCGCTGCCGCTCCCACTCGCGTCAATGCTGCTTCCAGACGACGCTCCATCAGTCGTGGCGTGCGAAGGCTGACCGCACGCAATCGCGAGCGCCAGGCTCGACCCACACGCGACCGTCGACATCAAGACCCGTGCAGCTCGCATGGCCGGGGTTCTATCACCGAGTTGCGCCGACGACGCCGAAAAGGCTCTCATGCCCACTCAACGCGTTCCGCCAGGCCAAGTCGCAAACAAAACGTACGCAGCCGCTCTAGGCCGTAACAGAAAGGCCTGCCGATGCATTCGCATGGGCATGCCTCCTAGCCGAAACGTCGAGAGACGCCTGTTGTCTACTGGCAGGTCGCGCTCGTGACGGCCGTCGGCAGAATCTCGTACGAGCCGGCGCCGAACGTGTCGTAGGTCCAGACGCCGGTGATCGACGTGTAGCAGCTCGTCGTCGTAGCCGCGTCGAGCGCCGAATCGAGAGCCGTACCGAACGAGAACACAGTGCCGTTCTGGGTGAGCTTGCCGAAATGGCTGACGGGCGCGGTCGTCACCTTGAACTGACCCGTCTGGCCAGCTCCGGTGGGTCACGAGCGAACCGATCCATTTGTGACCGGTCGCGTCCGCTGTCATCTGTGCGGCGGTCAAGCCGGTCACGCCAGCGAGCGGCGCGCAGGCGGCCGCGTCTTTGGTGATCTGGAGCTGGCTGAGCTCGACCAGACCCTCCGGAGCCGTCGAGCTCTTGGCCTTGAAGGGAGCCACCGTTCCAATGATGTCTACGGTCGTATTGGCAGCAACACCGGTGGGAAGCGTCGCGCCGCCACCGAACACGTAGAGGCCACCGTCGGCTGCGCCCGGACCGCTATTGGCCGCAACATAGATGTCGGTGCCGTTCACAGCGGTCACGCATGCATTCGTGAGCGAGATACCCCCGGTTGGAAGCGTGGGCGAGGCGGGGTTGGCGTCCGCAGCGGCATCGATCGCGGCGATTGTCGTCGCCATCCGACAAGAAGCCGTGTTGATGATGCAGCCGTTATCGGCACAATCGGTGAAGCCATTGCCGTCGTTGTCGATCGAATCGCCGCAGACGCTTTCGGCTGCCGGGCAGCCGCTGCCGCCGGTCGCGAAGTCCGACGACGAACGCGGAAGCACCAGGTAGTCGTAGAAATAGTCGACGACACCGGTGACCTGCGCGAAGCACGTCGTGCGCGAGATGTTCGACATCGTGATGTCGGTCATCGTGCCTTCCATCTTGGCGACGCCGGTGATGCCGAGCGAGTAGCTATCGGCCGGCGTCGGCGTCGTCGAGCCGAAGGCCTTCGCCGCGCCCTGCGCGGACACGTTGTCGAGCTCGATGAGCACGCCCTCCCAGTCCTCCCACGCGTTCGAGAACGCGGTGCCGCCACCGGTGGCCGACATCGTCGAGTCGTACATCTGGCCGATCGCGAGCGCGTCGACCTTGTCCGGCGTGATCGTCGTCGACGAGCCGATGTTCGTGATGGTGATCATGCCGCCGCTCGCCGGCTCGAGCTCGGTCACGGTGCGGCCGGTCGGATCGGCGTTCGAACCGGTCAACGCGAACTCGCTCTTGATCGCGCCTTTGAGATCGATCTCGTCGCCGACGTTGAGCATCGCTACGTCGCTGAGCGCCGCTTTGAACACGTGGACGCCCGAGCGCTTGCCGCCTTCTTTTTCCTCGACCCAGATGTCGCCGACCTTCGCGCCGAAGTTATCGATCGCGGTGACGACGACGTCGTGCAACGCGACGGCGGTGCCGGGCGCCATCGTGTCGTCCTGGACCTGCTGGATCTTGACGAAGTTGCCGCTGCCCATGTTGCTGCCTTGGCCGTCGACAGTTGTGTTGTTGTCGCTTCGGCAAGCGACGAACAGCGAGGCAGAAACCGACAGACAAGCGAGCAACGTAGGCAAGCGCATGAACATCTCCGGGGTGGTAAACGCGAGAGTGATAGACCTTGAAGCGCAGCCTGTATACCGAAAAGCGAAAGCCCGCCGTGCGGCGGGCATCACACTAAACGGTGAATTCTTCGACTCTAATCTAACGCGCGATCACGCCACCTGAGGCGCGAGGCCTACAAGCTCGACGAACGCCATCGGAGCCGCGTCGCCTTTGCGCACGCGCGTCTTGAGGATGCGCGTGTAGCCGCCCTTGCGGGTCGCGAAGTGCGGACCGATCTCCGAGAACAACCGATCGAGCGCGTCGCGCGTCTTCACGGTCTGGCGCGCCATACGCTTCGCGTGGACGACCTGGGCGCGCTCGGCCGGGGTGGCCTTCTCGCCCTTGGTGACGAGCGCGTGGACCGAGATGGCCCGCGTGATCGTCGAGTCCGCGTAGCCGCGCAGCTCCTTGGCCTTGGCCTCGGTCGTCTCGATCCGACCGTAGGTCAGGAGCGAGGTGACGAGGTTGTTGAACAGAGCGTTGCGGTGCGACGAGTTGCGACCGAGCTTACGACCAGATTTGCGGTGGCGCATGACGTGACTCTCTTCTCAGGGCTTCTTGAGCGGGTTCGGACCCGGCCAGTTGTCGAGCTTCATACCGAGCTGCAGGCCCATCTCGGCGAGGAGCTCCTTGATCTCTTTGAGCGACTTGCGGCCGAAGTTCTTGGTCTTCAGCATCTCGGACTCGGTCTTCTGCACGAGCTCGCCGATGTACTTGATGTTGGCGTTCTGCAGGCAGTTCGCCGAGCGGACCGAGAGCTCGAGCTCGTCGACCGTGCGCCACAGGTTCTCGTTGAGCTTCTCGGCGGCTTCGTCGCGCGGGGCCTCGACGGGCTCGGCCATCTCTTCGAAGTTGATGAAGAGGTTGAGCTGCTCCTTGAGGATCTTCGCGGCGTACGCGACGGCGTCGTCCGGGCGGACCGAGCCGTTGGTCCACGCCTCGAGCGTGAGCTTGTCGTAGTCGGTCTGCTGGCCGACGCGGGCGTTGGTCACGATGAAGTTGACCTTGCGGATCGGCGAGAACAGCGCGTCGATCGCGATCGTGCCGACGGGGAGCTCGGCCGAGTGGCGCTCGGCGGGCTGGTAGCCGCGGCCGGTCGCGATCGTGATCTCCATCGCGAGCTTGCCGTCCTTCGACAGCGTGCAGATCTTGTGATCGGGGTTGAGGCAGGTGACGCCGTCGACGAGCGTGATGTCGCCGGCGGTGACGAGGCCTTCACCGTGCTTGTCGATGCGGACCGTGTAGGTCTTGTCGTGCTCGACTTTGAACAGCGTCTCCTTGAGGTTGAGGATGATGTCGGTGACATCCTCGACAACGCCGGGGAGCGCGGTGAACTCGTGGAGTGCGCCTTCGATCGCGATGTGCGTGATCGCGGCGCCCTGCAGCGACGACAGGAGGATGCGGCGCAGCGCGACGCCGAGCGTCGTGCCGAAGCCACGCTCGAGCGGTTCGCACGAGAACTTGCCGTAGGTCTCGCTCCGCTCTTCGATCTCCAACGTGCGCGGACGGATGAGGTCGCGCCAGTTCTTCGCCATGAAGGCGGTCTGCTCGGGGGTCGGTTCCATGTCAGTTGCTCCTTGGATCGGCTGCTTTCATCACAGCCAAGTGGGTGGCCGGGGTTTCGAGGCCCGGTCCGAGGTCACTAAAAGCTACTTCGAGTAGAGCTCGATGATGAGCTGCTCGCGAATCGGCAGCGTCACGTCTTCGCGCGACGGCAGCTGGTTGATGGCGCCGCGGAAGTTCTCCTTGTCCATCGTGATCCACTGCGGAATGCCGCGGCGATCGACAGCGGCGAGCGCCTCGTTGATGCGCGCCATCTTCTGCGACGGCTCCTTCACCTGCACGACATCGCGCGGGCGAACTAGGTACGACGGGATGTTGACCTTCTTGCCGTTGATCAAGAAGTGGCCGTGGCGGACGAGCTGGCGCGCTTCGGAGTGATCCGACGCGAAGCCCATGCGGTAGACCACGTTGTCGAGCCGGCGCTCGAGGAGCTGGATCAGCGTGTTACCCGTGACGCCCGGCATGCGGAGCGCCTTGTGGTAGTAGCCGCGGAACTGCTTCTCGGCGAGGCCGTAGATGCGCTTGACCTTCTGCTTCTCGCGCAGCTGCTCGCCGTAATCCGACCGCTTGCGGCGGCGGTTCTGGCCGTGCTGACCCGGCGGATACGCGCGGCGTTCGTAGCCGCACTTATCGGTGTAGCAGCGCTCTCCCTTGAGGAAGAGCTTCATATCTTCACGCCGGCAAAGGCGACAAACGGGACCGAGATAACGAGCCATGACTTGCTTACCCTTTGGCCTTAGACCCGGCGGCGCTTGCGCGGACGGCAACCGTTGTGCGGAACGGGCGTGACATCGCGAATGAGGTTGATCTTGAAACCAGCGGCGTTCAGCGCGCGGAGCGCCGACTCGCGTCCGGATCCCGGACCGTTGACGTAGACGGTGACGTTGCGGACGCCGTGCTCCATCGCCTTCTTGGCGGCGTCTTCGGCGGCGAGCTGCGCCGCGAACGGCGTCGACTTGCGCGAGCCCTTGAAGCCGCACGTGCCGGAGCTCGACCACGCGACGACGTTGCCGCTCACGTCGGTGATCGAAACGATCGTGTTGTTGAACGTCGCCGAGATGTGCGCGACGCCGGTCTGGATGTTCTTCCGGACCTTCTTCTTCGCTTTGACCTTGGTAGTGCTCATCGATTTTTATTCCGGCGCTATTTCTTGGTGACCGCGCCGAGCTTCTTCACTGCCATGCGGCGTGGGCCCTTGCGAGTACGAGCGTTGGTGTGCGTGCGCTGGCCACGCGCCGGCAGGTTGCGGCGATGCCGCGTGCCGCGATACGTGCCGAGATCGACGAGGCGCTTGATCGAGAGCTGGATGTCGCGGCGAAGATCACCTTCGACGCGCAGATCGTTCTGCTCGATCGCATCGCGGATCTTGCGAACGTCGGCCTCGTCGAGGTCGTCGCTCTTCTTGTCGGGCGAGACGCCGGCGCTCTTCAGCACCCTGTTCGCCGCGTGACGGCCGAGACCGTAGATATAGGTGAGTGCGATCTCGATCCGCTTGTTGCGCGGGAGGTCGACGCCAGCAATACGAGCCATGACTTATCCCTGCCTCTGCTTGTGCTTGGGCTTGCTGCAGATCACGCGAACGACGCCCTTACGCTTGATCATCTTGCATTGGGGGCAGATCGGTTTGACGGATGCTCTTACCTTCATAACGTTCTCTCTACAGTCTCGTTAGTACCCAAGGACCCTGGTCCGTGATCGCGATGGTGTGTTCGAAGTGAGCGGACATGCTGCGATCTTTGGTCACGGCGGTCCAATCGTCTTCGAGTACCTCTACGTCAGGGGCCCCGGCGTTTACCATGGGTTCAACCGCGATGACAAGGCCGGTTTTCAGGCGTTTCCCACTACCCGCGTCGCCGTAATTCGGAACCTGCGGGTCTTCGTGCATCTGGCGGCCGGTGCCGTGACCGACGAACTGGCGGACGACCGAATAGCCGCGTGATTCCGCGTAGCTCTGGACCGCGTGGCCGAGGTCGCCCAACCGGTTGCCGACCCGGCACAGCTCGATGGCCGCTTCGAGCGACTCCCGGGCCGTGTCGACCAGCTTCTGCTTCTCGGGAGAAACCGTGCCCACGCAGACGGTCCGCGCCGTATCGGCACACAACCCCTGCCGGAAGATCCCGAAGTCGATCCCGATGATGTCGCCGTCCTTCAGGACCTCGTCCTTGCGCGGGATGCCGTGGACGATGACCTCGTTGATCGAAGTGCACAGCACCGCGGGGTACGGCGGCTGCGCGTATCCCAGGAACGCGCTCTTCACCTTGTGCTTCTGGATCCCCGCGCGCGCGATGAGCTCGAGGTCCCAGGTCGAGGCGCCGGGCTTGGCGCCTTCGCAGATGTCGTTCAGGATCGAGGCGGCGATCACGCCCGCCTCTCGCATGAGCTTGATCTCGTCCGGCGACTTGTAAACGATCCGCACGGCGGTCGATCTACCCTCGGCGCTCAACGAGGACGAGCTGCGACGCGGCCGCGGATGCGCGGGCCCTTGGTGCCGCCGCCGCTGCCACCAGCGCTGAAGCCTTCGTAGTTGCGCGTGATCAGGTGCGACTCGATCTGATTCACCGTGTCGAGCGCGACACCGACGACGATCAAGAGGCCGGTGCCGCCGAACTGGAACGGCACCTGGAAGTACTTCTGGAGCAGCGCCGGGATCATGCAGACCACCGACAGATACAACGCCCCCGCGAACGTGATCCGCGACAGCACGCGCTCGATGTACTGCGCGGTGTTCTTGCCGGGTCGAATTCCCGGGATGAAGCCGCCCGACTTCTTCAAGTTGTCGGCGACGTCGACGGGGTTGAACACGACCGACGTGTAGAAGAACGCGAAGAACACGTTCAACACCGTGAAGATGAAGTTGTAGCGCCAGTCGGCGGGATGGAGGATGCCCGCGAACTCTTGCATCCAGCGCGAGCCCGACATGTTCGCGATCTGGTTCGGGAACATCAGGATCGACGACGCGAAGATCGGCGGGATGACGCCGGAGACGTTGATCTTGAGCGGCAGATAGCTCTGCGCGCCCGAGTACATCTTTCGCCCGACCTGTCGCTTCGTGTACTGGACCGGGATTCGCCGGTGCGCGTTCTCGAAGTAGCAAATCGCGGCGATCGTGGAGACCACGAGGATCACCATGAACAGGATCGTGAGTCCGCCGACCGACGAGCCGGTGCCGCCCGCGAGGAACCGCGTGATGCCGTCCGGCATCGCGGCGACGATGCCCGCGAAGATGATCAGCGACGAGCCGTTACCGACGCCCGACTCGGTGATGAGCTCGCCGAGCCACATGATGACGACCGTGCCGGTCGTGAGCGTGAGGACGGTGAGGAGGCGGAAGCCGAGACCGGGGTGCGCGACGACTTCGGCGCCGCCCTTCGACAGGCCCTCGACGTACGTCGCGATGAACCAGGCCTGCACCGACGCCACGACGATCGTGCCGTAGCGGGTGAGCTGGTTGATACGCTGCCTGCCCTGCTCGCCCTCTTTGTTGAGCTGGTCGAGCTTGGGCACGACGACGGTCAACAGCTGCATCACGATCGACGACGTCACGTACGGCATGATGCCGAGCGCGAAGATCGACATCTGCTGCAGCGCGCCGCCCGAGAACATGTTGAACATGCCCAAGAACGAGCCGGAGCCGCCCTTGGTCACGACGTGGTTCATCTCGATCCGGTTGACGCCCGGGATCGTGATGAAGACGCCGACGCGATAGACCGCCAGCATCGCCAGCGTGAAGATGATCCTCCGGCGGAGCTCGGGGACCTTCGTGATATTTGCGAACGGGTTCGCCAAAGGGGTTCTCAGGCCGCGGGCGGAGCGGTGGTCTCGATGAGCTCGACGCTGCCACCGGCCTTCTCGATCTTCTCCTTCGCGGAGGCCGAGACGCCGTGGACCTTGATCGTCAGCTTCTTCGTGATGTTGCCCTCGGCGAGGATCTTCACGCGCTCGACGAGCTTCGGGATGATGCCCTTGGCGCGCAGCGTTGCGAGGTCGACCATCGCGCCCGCATCGAACTCCTTCTCGAGGAGCTCGACGTTGATCGGGAACGTCTCGACGCGGTTCATGTTCTTGAAGCCACGCTTCGGGATCCGGCGCGGCATCGGGACCTGACCACCCTCGAACGCGAAGCGCGCGCCGTGGTGACCCGGGCGAGCCTTCTGGCCCTTGACGCCCTTACCGGACGTCTTGCCGGTGCCCGAGCCGCGACCGCGGCCGAGCCGCTTCTTCGCCTTGGTGGCGCCCTTGTTCGGGTGGAGGTTATGCAGCGTGATCGCCATGGGAGCTTCTACCGTCTGCGCCGTGCAATCTGGCGCCGAAATTACGTAAATGCAAATGAGTAGATCGGAACCTGCCCGACCTACCGGGGGTTAGTCAGCCGATTCGACGTGGACCAGGTGCGAGACCTTGCGGACCATGCCGCGGACCGCGTCGGTGTCCTGGAGGATCACCGACTTGTGCGGGCCGCGCAGGCCGAGGCCCAACAGCGTGAGGTTCTGGGTCTTCGAGCGGCCGACGCCGCTCTTGACTTGCGTGATCTTGAGCTTGATCGCCATAGCGGTTCAGCCTCCGGCCGGAGGCGCCTTGCGCGCGCTGTAGAAGTCCGACACGTTCTTGCCACGGGTCTTCGCGACCTGCTCGATCGAGCGCAACGCCTTGAGCGCGACGACGGTCGCGTGGATGACGTTGTGCTTGTTCGAGGTGCCGATCGACTTCGTGAGGATGTCGGTGATGCCCGCGACCTCGAGCACCGGGCGGACGCCGCCGCCGGCGATCACGCCGGTACCCGGGCTCGCCGGGCGGAGCAGGACCTGCGCCGCGCCGAAGAAGCCCTCGATCTCGTGCGGGATCGTGCCCTTGATCAGCGGGATCTTGAAGAGGTTGCGCTTCGCGCGGTCGGTGCCCTTGCGGATTGCCTCGGGCACTTCGTTCGCCTTGCCGAGGCCGGCGCCGACGTGACCGTGCTGGTCACCGACGACGACGAGCGCCGAGAACGAGAACCGCCGGCCGCCTTTGACGACCTTCGCGACGCGGTTGATATGAACGACGCGGTCGACGAGCTCGCCGACTTCTTCAGGATTGATCAGCATTAGAACTCCAGACCTGCTTCGCGAGCGCCGTCCGCGATCTCTTTGACGCGGCCGTGATAGATGAATCCGTTGCGGTCGAACACGACCGAGGTGATGCCAGCCGCGACGAGCTTGCCGCCGATCGCCTTACCGATCATGCGAGCGCGCTCCTTCTTCGGCTTGCCGGCGACGGCCTGCTCGAGCTTCTCCTCGGTATCCGAGGCCGCCGCGAGCACGCGTCCGGTGGTGTCGTCGATCGCCTGCGCGTAGACGTAGCGCGCCGAGCGGAACACCGACAGACGCGGACGCTCCGCCGTGCCGTTGATCCGCTTGCGGATCGTGCCCTTGCGCTTGGCCCGCTTGCGGGTCTTGTCGTTGCCGAATTTCAGATGTCCAGACATGGCGTACTCACTTACCTGCCGTCTTGCCGGCCTTGCGGACGATCGTCTCGGTCACGTACTTGATGCCCTTGCCCTTGTACGGCTCGGGCGGACGGTAGCTGCGGATCTTCGCCGCGGCGCCACCGAGCTTTTCGCGATCGATGCTCGACAGGATCAGGAGGTTCTTGTCGGTCTTCGCCGACACGCCCTCGGGCAGCACGTACTCGATGGGGTGCGAGTACCCGAGCGACAGCGTGATCTTCTGGCCCTTGATCTCGGCCTTGTAACCGACGCCGTTGATCTCGAGCTGCTTCTCGAAGCCCTTGGTCACGCCTTGGAGCATGTTGTTGACGAGCGCGCGCATGAGGCCGTGCGCGGCGCGCTCCGGGCCGAGATTGCCCGAGCGCTCGAACACGATCACATCCTTGCCTTCGTCCTTGGCCTGCTTGATCTCGACGGCCTTGTGGCGCGCGAGGTTCAAGCTGCCCTTGGGACCCTTGACCGAAACCGTGTC
>Ga0193728_1002056_pt1 | contig 10417 bp, 9 predicted proteins | sample U1c1metaG_FD_143037 | JGI IMG/M metagenome (GOLD analysis project Ga0193728, IMG submission 143037) | Soil microbial communities from a riparian zone of the East river system, Colorado, United States - U1c1 | ecosystem: Environmental > Terrestrial > Soil > Riparian zone | place: USA: East River... | reverse complement strand
ACGAGGATTCGCGCCACGCACCACGATGGAGTGATCGCGAATTTTATCGTAATCAAAAGTGTGCAGCGGGCAGCCAAGCTCCAGCATCACGTAATTCGAAATGTCCACGACGTTGTTGATGCTCGCGACGCCGCAAACTTCCAACCGGTTTTTGAGCCACGCTGGAGAAGGCTGAATTTTTACGCCTCGAATTACCCGCGCGGTAAAGCGTCCGCATAATTCCGTCGCGCGGATCTCCACTTTGACCGCTTCGCTGGCTAGCGCAGCGGACTGAGTGGGCTTGGGCGAAACTTGTTTCAGCGGCAGTTTATAAATTGCTCCAACCTCGCGCGCGATACCGTAATGGCTCAAGCAATCCGGCCGATTGGAAGTAACCTCGGCATCAATCACCGCGCCCTGCGCGCCATTTTCGATTCCGCCGATGTTCGTTCCGGAAAGTGCGAGGAGCGAGGCTAATTCCTCTGGCGTCGCACTGACCGCCACGAAATCCTGCAGCCAGCTATAAAGCACCTTCATGACGCGCCGCTGCCTGAAGTCAATTGGCCCAGATGTACCCAAGTCGAAAATTCCATCACAACTCGGCCATCCTGCTGGTGAGCAGCAAAAAGCGCATCGAGCGCGGCCATCATTTCCGCGAATTTCGGCTCGCCCTCCGCCGGTACGTAGGAACTGCTGCGCAAACGCCCGCGCAACGATTCCAGATCAAAATCCTGAGAATTGGGAAGCTCGTGCGTCAAGAAATTTTCATGGCCGAAAAAAGCGCGCATGTCCTTTGGTTGCGGATAAGAATCTCTGACACGAGAATAATCCGTACCAAAGCGCACCTGCAGATCTTCATAACTCACTGCAAACCCGGTCGTAGACGGCGTGCGATCGTTCCACACGATAGCCACCCAGCCATCAGGTCGCAGAATGCGCGCAAATTCACGACGCGTAGGTGCAGGCTTGAACCAATGAAACGCTTGTCCCACGGTAACGAAGTCAGCGGCGGAATCAGCAAGCGTGGTAGCCTCCGCTGACCCGTTAATACTGGTGAAGCGCGCATACGCAGCAAGATGTTCTTCGCCGACTTCGCGCATTTCCTGATTGGGCTCCACGCCAAAAACCGGGTTGCCGTTTTTCAAAAACAGCTCGGACAGGAATCCTGTGCCGGAGCCGATGTCCGCGATGGTGTGCGCGGACGACAGGCCGCTGTGCGTGCGCAGGAAATCGAGCACACCCTCCGGATAGTGCGGACGATAACGCAAGTAATCCGCAACGCGATTCGAAAAACGATTTTTAGCGTTAGCAAACGTCACAGCGCGAGAAGCCTCACTCACGGAAATTGCCGCAAGAAGCGAACGTCGTTCTGAAAAAACACCTGAATGTCATCGATCCCGTACTTCAACATCGCCAGCCGGTCGATGCCGATGCCGAACGCAAAGCCGCTCACTTTTTTAGGATCGTAATTCACGAAGCCATAGACGGCGGGGTCGACCATGCCCGCGCCAAAAAGTTCGATCCAGCCTGAGCCTTTGCACTTCGAACATGTCGCGCCGGAAGAATTCGAACCGCTGCCATTGCAGAAGATGCACGACGCGTCGAATTCCACCGAGGGTTCGGTAAAGGGAAAATAACTGGGGCGGAAACGCGTTTTTACGCCGGAACCGAAAAACTCCTTGACGAAATATTCGATGGTGCCGGTGAAATCGCAAAAAGTAATGTCGGAATCAACGGCCAGCCCTTCTATCTGATGAAACATAAAGGAGTGAGTCGCGTCGGGGTTGTCGCGGCGATACACCTTGCCAGGCACGATGACCCGCACAGGAGGTTTGGTTTTTTCCATCGTGCGGATTTGCACTGGAGAAGTGTGCGTGCGCAACAAAAGACTCGCCACGGATGGTTTGCCCATGGACGACGGCGCGTCGATATAAAACGTGTCCATGTCATCCCGCACCGGATGGAACTCCGGAATGTTAAGCGCTTCGAAATTGTAGTAAGGCGATTCAATTTCCGGCCCTTCAGCCACCGAAAATCCGATCGAAAAGAAAATATCTTCAATTTCCTGGAACACCTGGCGAATTAAATGCCGCGACCCAACAGGGCGAATCACACCGGGAAGCGAAAGATCCGCATGACCTCGCGAGCTGGCCGCCGCGTCACCACCAGAATCAATGGAAACGTGTAACGCTTCAATTTTGAGCTCGACGTGCCCGCGCAGTTGATTTAATGCCGCGCCTACCGCCGGTTTAAGAGCAGGACCAGCCGGCTTCAGCCAGTTGTCGGTGATTTGCGTGAGGACGCCGGACTTGCGTCCTAGCCACGCATCCCGGAAAACCTTCCACGATTCTTCGTCGTGAACGCGGCTGGCTTCGTCGTCAAATCGCGAACGCACTTGCGCGAAGAGCGGCGCGAGCTGATCCGGTTCCGTAACGCCGAGATCAGCGAGCTTTTTCGCGGTGATGCTTTCGGCAGCATTCATGAATTGATCGCGGTGACGGGACTAACGTTATCACCGTCCGTGAATTTCCAAGCCTCATGAATATGAGGCGCCAGCTCGCTCAAACAGATCGGAAACCAAGACCCAGGTTCAAACATCGTCGGCGAACCCGGGTCAGCCTCCGACTAGTCGAGCCAGACGAAAACCGCTAAGCGGTTTTCTTTTTCTTCTGCGGCGGCGCGGCTGCTCTGGCTTGCTCCGCCAGCAACTTGAACGCACCGGCATCTTTTACCGCGATGTCGGCCAGGATTTTGCGGTCCAAATCCACTCCGGCCGCTTTCAGCCCATGGATCAGCTGCCCGTAGGTAATGCCGTTCAATCGCGCAGCGGCTCCGATACGTTGGATCCACAGCCGGCGATACTGCCGCTTTTTTACGCGGCGATCGCGGAACGCATACCGGTCGGCGCGATTAGCGGCTTCCTGCGCGGATTGGTACAACTTGCTCTTGGTGAGAAAAAAACCTTTTGTGCGCTTGAGATACTTCTTTCGCCGCGCACGGCGTTTAGTGCCACGTTTTACGCGTGCCATCTGGGTTTCTCCTTAATAAAGTGGGAGACAACAGGTTGCGCAAACGCGCAAGAACACGCGTACGGCAACGGGTTTGTCTCCGGTAGAACTACTGAGCCGCGCGTGCTCGCTGTGAGGCGAACAATTTATGCGGCTCGTTATCGGCCGGCAGGCACCCGTGAAGCTCTGCCTGGCGCGATGCCATTTCGCTTTAGTAGCGAAACGGCGCGGGCTTGCGCCCGACTTTTTGTTGCTACTGCATCAGCTTCGATGATTTGACGCTGAAAGTCTTTTGCCCGTAACTCAAGGCAAGTAACTCAGTCTAAGCGTATGGAAGCAACAGCTTCACGTTGGCCTTGTCGGCGGCGTTCACCAGCGTGAGCTTCTTCAACTTGCGCATTCGGCCGGGTTTCTTCGTGCCCAGCAAATGGCGCTTCCCCGAATGCATGCGAAGAATTTTGCCCGTAGCGGTAACCTTGAAGCGCTTCTTAGCGCCCCGGTGAGTCTTCAGCTTCATTTTGGGCTTGGAACGATTCCTTGGCATCTCTAAAATCCTCTCGCGATCCCTTCGTTTATTATTTGCGCCGTTGTGAGGTGCGCGCTACTGCGACTGCTGCGCGTTAGCCGGCTGTCCCGCTGGCTTGCTCGCCGGAACGCCTTTTTTCGGCGCCAACAACGCCACCAAAACATTTCCTTCCATGCGCGGCATGGTTTCCACTTGGCCGTTATCGCCAATTTCGCCCAGCAAGCGCGTCATCTTTGCTCGACCAACTTCCTGGTGCGCCATTTCGCGCCCGCGATGAAAAATCATGGCGCGAACTTTGTGGCCTTCTCCCAAAAAGCGAATGATCTGATTCTTGCGAACCTGATAATCGTGTTCCGCGGTAGCGGGCCGAAACTTTACTTCTTTAAGTTGCGAGCCGCGACTGCTCTTGCGCTGTTCGTGCGCTTTCTTGTTGGCCTGGTACAGATACTTGCCGTAATCGGTGATCTTGCAAACCGGCGGGTCCGCGGTGGGAGAAATTTCCACCAGGTCCAAGCCCTTTTCCTTGGCCATCTTTATGGCTTCGAAAGGCTGCATGACGCCGAGCTGGCCGCCTTCTTCATCTATAACCCGGATTTCGCGCGCCCGAATACGTTCGTTAACGCGAATGCGGTCGCTCTGCCGGAAAGTACGTTCTGCGATATTTCCCCCTAATACCCCAAGGCGCTTGCGGTGTGTACATCAAGACCGCAAGGGCGAAAATTAAACCCGCTACCCACAGCACAAACACGCTATAGGACGGGTTTCAAAGTATAGCATGCAGGCGCGGTACTGCGACAAGCGCGTCCATCCGGATAGTCAGTTTATTTGGGCTGCCGCAAAACCAACGTAATTAAGTCATTAATTCGAGTTGGCCATGCAGGTGTATAATCCCGGCCAACTTGATTTTGCAGGTGAACCTTGGTAACTACGCAAACTTCAAATCTTTGGGTTCCAGTATGTTGCGACCGCGTGATGCGCTACAACATATTCGCACCGCAAGGCGGCAACGCCTACGGCGCCTTAGTCTGTCCCGTGTGCAATAAGAATGTGATGTTTGAGTTGGAACCTCACGCCGACTTGCGTATGTATGGCGAAGGCTCACGAGTGCTGAACATGTTGGCATCTTCAAAGCCTCCGAATGTGGACCGGAAAAAACCCGATGGAGATCCAGCGCTGAACGACAACACCTTGTGACATAAACGGGCGCTTTCTGGACAGCCGGCTCAGCCATGATCGACGAGATCATCTCCCACTTTCGCGTCATCGAAAAATTAGGTGCTGGGGGAATGGGCGTGGTCTACAAGGCCGTCGACCTCCGTTTGGACCGCCCGGTTGCACTGAAATTCCTGCCAGACAACATGCTGCAAGACTCGGAAGCGCTGGAGCGCTTCCGCCGTGAGGCCCGCGCCACATCCGCTCTAAATCATCCTGGCATTTGTACTATCTATGACATCGGCGAACAGGGCGGCCGAAGCTTCATCGCCATGGAGTTCATCGACGGCGAAACGCTGCGCAGTCACATCCATGGAAAAGCGCTTCCTCTCGACGAAGTCCTGAGACTTGGGATTCAGATAGCGGAAGCTTTGGATGCCGCCCACACCGAAGGAATAATCCATCGCGACATCAAACCCGCGAATATTTTCGTAACTAAGCGCGGACAGGCGAAGGTGCTCGATTTTGGCCTCGCAAAACTTGTTCCTAAAGGGATTGCGAGCGCGAGCGCAGATGTCGGGGGAGAACCGGCGGATTCTCCTTCAATCGTGGGAATCATAAGCGGTACTCCTTCCTACATGTCACCCGAGCAGGTCCGCGGAGATAATCTGGACCAACGCACCGATATCTTCTCGCTCGGTCTGGTTCTGTATGAAATGGCCACGGGGAGTCAGGCGTTTAGCGGCGCCACGGGCGGCAAGATTATTGAGGCGGTTCTGACGCGGTCGCCTGTTCCCGCACGAAATATCAATCCCGATATCCCGCCAAGGCTCGAAGAAATCATTAACAAGGCATTCCACAAGGATCGAGAGCAACGCTATCAGCACGCAGCTGACCTACGCGCTGATCTACAACAACTGCAGCGAGACACTGATTCCGGCACCGTTTCCGGCTGGAGAACTGCGGAACGAGACGCAGAATCCGCCCTGATATCGACCACCAATAATCAGCACACGACCGGAAAACAGAGAATACGGAATTCGACGTCGCAAACCGCCCCCCTCCGTCCGCGGAGGGTCTCGAAGATCATTGACTCGCTTGCAGTTTTGCCTTTCGAAAATGCAAGTCGCGACCCGGAGCACGAATATCTCAGTGACGGAATCGCGGGCAGTCTTATCAACATTCTCGCGAATGTTCCCAAACTGCGAGTGATAGCCCAGAGCACGGTATTTCGTTATAAGGGCCGGCGAATCGATCCTCAAGCAGTTGGTCGCGAACTTAATGTGCGCGCCGTTCTCACCGGAAGAATAATGCAGAGCGGTGGATCTTTGCGCATCGCGATCGAGTTAGTCGATGTGGCCTCGGGGTCTCAATTATGGAGCGCACAATACGATCGCAAGCCGGGCGATATCTTTGCGATTCAAGACGAAATTTCCAACGAAATGTCGGAAAAATTGCGGTTAAAGCTCACCCGGACAGAAAAAAAACAGCTAACCAAACATCAAACGGACGATGCCGAGGCTTATCGGCTTTATCTGAAAGGTCGTCATCATTGGAACAGGTGGACTGAAGACGGGTTCTACAAAGCGATCGAATACTTTCAGCAAGCTGTCGACAAGGATCCCGGCTACGCTCTCGCATACACTGGTTTGGCCGATTCCTTTGTGCTTCTGGGGTGGAATAGTTATCTGCCGCCGAAGGACGCGTTTCCTAAAGGCAAGATGGCCGCGACGCGCGCGCTGCAGCTCGACCCGGATCTCGGCGAGGCTCACACGCCACTGGCGGCCGTGCTATGGCTTCACGATTGGCAGTGGCAAGAGGCTGACCGGAAATTCGAACGCAGTCTCGCACTAAATCCTGCCCATCCGACTGCCAGTCATTGGTACGCCGAGTATTTGATGACTATGGGCCGCCACGACGCAGCTATCGCGAGGATTAAAAACAGCCAAGAGCTCGATCCGTTGTCCCTTATTATCAGCGTCGCTATCGGACGGGACTTCTACATGGCCCGCCGATACGACGACGCCCTCGAGCAGCTCCGGCGAACTGTCGAATTGGACCCAAATTATCCTGTTACCTACTGGGTTCTGAACCTGTTACTCCGGCAAATGGGTCGCTATGAACTGGCCATCGCTGAGGGTGAGAAAGGAGTGAAGCTGTCTGACGGCAGTCCTCTGTTGAACGCGGCGTTGGCGCAAACCTTCGCCACTGCGGGTAGGAAAGAGAAAGCGATCCAGATCCTCGATGATCTGACAAACCTATCAAAGCAGAAATATATTGCGCCTTACTTCTTCGCGGGAATCCACGTCGGCTTGGGAGAAGACGACCGCGCCATCGAATACTTGGAGAAATCCTACGAGGAACATTCCCACTGGCTTATCTATCTTCACCTGGATCCGAGCATGGACAGCTTACGGTCCAACCCGCGTTTTCAGGACTTATCGCGGCGCATCGGCCTTCCCTTACGGCACGCGATCTCTACATGAAAGAGACCATAAACCGCGATCCACCCAATGGATGTGGCCACCCTTCTCACCAATCACCAAATCGGTAACGATGCCGCCGAACCCATACAGCACGCCTCGAACAAAAGATGCATGAGAGTCGACGGGAATTTGGCGCCGGAAAATCTCTGCGCAAGTTTCGCCGGACAACCCGCCATGCGGTTTCATCAGGAGTTCAGCCGCATGACGCGGCCGTCGGGGCCCGTGATGCGAGCGTGGAGTTCAGGCTTTTCGGCATGTCCGACGCGGACATCGAGGTTAAGCAAACTGCTGAGGCGGTGGAGCTCGGTGTCGTCTGGAGTGGAAATCGCGAAGCCATCGAGCTTGCAGCCGGCGGGTGCGTCGACGGACGGGTGTATTGTACCCGCGCTCCATTCGATGAAAAATGGCAGGAGACCGGAGTGGTTGTCTTTGAGATTCAGGGTTTGCCATTGCAGCAGCCGACCGTCGGGTCGTTTGCGCGAGCCCGGGGACGGGCCATCGAACGGGATGTTTGCGGAGCGCAGACGCGCGGCCAATTGGGAGACGTCGCCTGGGTGGGCGGCCCAGCCCACTAGGCCAGGCCCTGTTAGTTCTTTCAGGCCGTAATTGTCCGGAGCCTGGGATTGTTGGGGATCAGGCGCGATGATTTCGAGATAATGCCTTTCACCAAGAGAGAGAAGCGCATTACGGGTCCCGCGGCCTGGATGAACGCCGCCGAAGGCCGCGCGAACTCCAAGTTGTTCTTCAACGAAAGCGATACCGCGGTCGAGATCGCTGCAGCCGAGGAGAATATGGTCGAGCACTTTCGGCGGATCATCCTCTCCCAAAGCGAGTGTTGGAGAAACGAAAGCGACGCCAGTTAGCGCGAGAAAAGTGCGGCGTGGAATTTTTTGCATCATGCCAACTCCAAGCGCAAGTCTTGGCCAATGTCAGGCCGCTACTGAGATTTGGATTCGACTTCCCTGGTTAGCGACTCGATCACTTCGGGAAGCGGTTTCGGACCAAGGTCACCTTTGGTGCGATGGCGAACAGAAACGGTGCCGGCATCGGACTCTTTGGGTCCGAGTACCAGCATGTAGGGAATTTTTTGCATCTGCGCATCGCGAATCTTCGCAGGCAATTTTTCGTTGCGATCATCGAGATGCACCCGGAATCCGTGCCGCTTCAGCGTGTCGGTAACATGCCGCGCGTAGTCGGCAACTTTTTCGCTGACCGGGCACACCTCAACTTGCACTGGAGCGAGCCACAGTGGGAAAGCGCCCGCATAATGCTCGATCAAAATGCCGAAGAAGCGCTCCACGGAACCCAGCAAAGCGCGGTGAACCATCAGCGGCTCGTGCTTGCCGCCATCTTCGCCGATGTATTGCAGCCCGAACCGTGCGGGCAAATTGAAATCGAATTGTACGGTGGTAAGTTGCCACGGCCGGCCGATAGCATCGATCAATTTGACGTCGATTTTGGGGCCGTAAAACGCCGCTTCGCCCTCGATTTTCTTAAAAGGGATATTCATGCGCGTCATGGTGTCCGCAAGTGCAGCTGTGGCGCGCTGCCAATCTGCGGGTTTGCCGGTGTAATTTTCCGGATGCGCCGCGTCCCAATCACTCAGTTCGACCTCAAATTTGTCAAAGCCGAAAGTCTTCATGACCGCGAACGCAAAGTCCATGCAGGCTTCCACTTCACTCTCAATTTGCGAAGGCATGCAGAAAATGTGCGCATCATCCTGTGTAAAGCCGCGAACGCGTAGCAATCCATGCAGCACGCCGCTCCGCTCGTAGCGGTACACGGTGCCAAGCTCCGCGAGCCGCACAGGCAGATCGCGATAACTTTTCATCCTGGCTTTATAAATAAGAATGTGCCCCGGGCAATTCATGGGCTTCAATTGATAATCGGTTTTTTCGACTTCCACCGGGCCAAACATGTTGTCGCGGTAATAGCCGGTGTGGCCGCTGGTCTTCCACAAATCGAGCTTCATGATATGTGGCGTGACCACCAGATCGTACCCGCGGCGCAACAGTTCATCCCGCAGCCAATCTTCCATAATTTTGCGAATCAGCCCGCCCTTGGGGTGCCAAAAGATAAGTCCGGGGCCGGCTTCCTGCTGAATGCTGAAAAGATCCAGCTCGACCCCGAGCTTGCGGTGATCGCGGCGCTTGGCTTCTTCAAGGCGATGTAAATATTCGTCGAGCTCTTTTTGAGTATAAAAAGCCGCCGCATAAATGCGTTGCAACTGCGGATTTGCTTCCTGGCCCTTCCAATAGGCGCCGGCAACGCTCATCAATTTGAACGCCGTGATGCGCTTGGTGGAAGGGATGTGTGGACCGCGGCAAAAATCGATAAATTTTCCAGTAGTGTAAAAAGAAACCATCGGCTCGGTGGCTTTTTCTTCCACGAGCTCGCACTTAAACGTCTGGTTGGTCTTTTTGTACAGCTCCAACGCTTCCGGTTTGGAAAGAAGTTTGCGTTCGTTCGGCAAGTCTTGCGCGGCAAGTTGGCGCATCTTGGCTTCAATCTTGACCAGGTCTTCCGGGGTGAACGGTTCCTCTCGCAGAAATTCATAAAAAAAGCCTGTGTCGATAGGCGGGCCGATGCCGAGCTTTACATTCGGGAAAAGCTCGGTGACCGCGGCGGCGAGCAGATGAGCTGCGGAATGACGAAAAACGTAGAGCGCGTCAGCGTCTTTTTCCGTGAGGATTTGCAACTTCACGTCGTAGTCGAGCGGACGTCGCAGATCGATCAATTCGCTGTTGTCTGCCGCGGAATCGGGGACGCCATTACCGGCGGAAATTCGCGCCACCAGCGCGGCATCCGCAAGCCGCGGAGATATTTTGCGCGCAATTTCTAGCGGAGTAGTGCCTTTCGGCACTTCCTGAACTTTGCCATCGGGTAATGTAACGTGAATCTGGTCCATTGAACCTTTCACCGGGAAGGAGAAACACAAGCTTATCGGCGGCTCGCACCGCGGTCAAGGAAAGGCGCGACGAAATTGAGTGCGTCGCGTACATCGGTAAAATTTCTAGGATTACTTTGCGGCGGCGATTTCTTCGACGATGGTTTGTATCGCTGCGCGAGGATCACGCGCCGCAAGTATGGGACGCCCCACCACGATAAAGTCCGCGCCGGCGCGGATCGCTTCCGCGGGCGTCGCGGTGCGAGACTGATCATCAGGCTGCGCTGAAGAGGATTCGTCTTTCGGGCGCACGCCGGGAGTCACAATCAGAAAATCACGCCCGCACGCCTCGCGGATCGCCATAGCCTCTTGAACAGAG
>Ga0193728_1002055_pt1 | contig 10420 bp, 5 predicted proteins | sample U1c1metaG_FD_143037 | JGI IMG/M metagenome (GOLD analysis project Ga0193728, IMG submission 143037) | Soil microbial communities from a riparian zone of the East river system, Colorado, United States - U1c1 | ecosystem: Environmental > Terrestrial > Soil > Riparian zone | place: USA: East River... | reverse complement strand
CGCCGATCGTAGTGGGTATCAAACAAACAAAAAGTGAAATGAAGGCTGCGATATTGATGGGCGTACTGGCATAGTCCCCAAAAGGTTTCAGCGTAACGCATACAATTACGAATATGATCGTGAATCCGGCCAGCAAGATGGTCAGTGCGATCTCATTGGGTGTTTTCTGACGGGAAGCGCCTTCCACCAAAGCGATCATCTTATCGAGAAAACTTTCGCCGGGTTCTGTGGTCACACGCACTTTTATCTTATCGCTCAGCACTTTGGTTCCACCGGTTACCGAAGACTTATCGCCACCGGATTCCCTGATCACTGGTGCGCTTTCGCCCGTAATCGCGCTTTCATCAATAGTGGCAATGCCCTCGATGATCTCCCCATCCATCGGAATGGTGTCACCTGTTTCGCAAATGAATACGTCTCCTTTCCGCAACTGAGAAGATGGAACCAGCTTTATTTCGTCGACGTAAATTTCTCCAACAGGGAATACTTTTTTTGCCGGAGTGTCTTCTCTTGTTTTGCGCAGGCTGTTGGCCTGTGCCTTGCCCCTTGCCTCCGCAATAGCTTCTGCAAAATTCGCAAAGAGTAGGGTGAGCAGGAGGATGGCAAAAATCAAAATATTATATACAAGACTACCCTGTGATTTTTCTCCGTTCAGGATCCAAATACAGACGGCCAGCATAATTCCCGTTCCCACTTCCACGGTAAACATGACGGGGTTGCGGAACATGATGCGCGGGTTCAGTTTGACAAAAGATTGTTTTAAAGCTTCTTTTACCAATGCCGGTTCAAATAATCTGTTTGTTCTTCTATGTACTGACATGCGAATAGTGTTTTATTTTAATCCAAAAAATTCTGATATGGGCCCCAGTGCAAGCGCCGGGAAGAAAGAAAGGGCGGCAACGATAAAGATGGTCGCCAATACCATAATGCCAAATGTGCTTGTATCTGTCTTTAGTGTACCTGCACTCTCAGGAACATATTTCTTTTTTGCAAGTATGCCGGCAATCGCTATCGGTCCGATGATGGGCAGGAAACGCGCCAGGATCATGACCAGTCCGCAGGTGATGTTCCAGAACGGAACTCCATCACCCAATCCTTCAAAGCCGCTGCCATTGTTTGCAGATGAAGACGTGTATTCATACAGCATTTCTGAGAATCCATGATTACCTGGATTATTCAGCCATCCGGCATAGGTCTTCGGATCATGCGCAAACAAATGAGATGACAATGCTGTAAAAGCTAAGATCAGGAAAGTGTGCAACAAGGCGATGATGGTAGCAATCTTCATTTCTTTTGCTTCGATCTTCTTGCCCAGGAACTCGGGCGTTCTGCCAACCATCAGTCCGCTGATGAATACTGCAATGATCATGAAAATATAGAAGTTCAGAAAACCGACGCCGACGCCGCCATAGAATGAATTGATCATCATACCCATCATCGCAAACATGCCGGTTAGCGGAGTAAAACTATCGTGCATGGCGTTTACGGATCCATTGGACGTCACCGTAGTGGTTATTCCCCAATAGGCGGATGCCGCAGGCCCAAAACGCACTTCTTTTCCCTCCATGCTCCCCAGGTTCTGTGTGATGCCCATGTGGGCGATCGCCGGATTGCCTTTCATCTCAAAATAAATGGAGGGTATCACAAATAATAAAAACCCGATGGTCATCACGGCAAAAATGATCCATGATAATTTTCTCCTTTTCAACATATGGCCTAATGCAAAAACCATCGCGATAGGGATCAATATGATGCAGATATTTTCTATCATATTGGTGAAGTAATTGGGATTTTCAAACGGTACCGCGGAATTCGCTCCAAAAAATCCGCCTCCATTAGTCTCCAATTGTTTGATGGCCACCATGGCTGCGGCCGGGCCGCGACTCACATGCACCGTATCCCCCTGGAGAGATATAAACTGATCCTTTCCCTTGAAGGTCATTGGGGTGCCATTAAAGGCGAGAATGATAGCCACAACTATGGAAAGGGGTAATAATATTCTTGTGCACGACTTTACGAAATAATTGTAAAAATTACCCAGCTTCTCAGTAGTTCTTTCCTTCATGGCATTGAAGACGATGGCACAGGCGGCCATTCCTGCGCCGGCACTGATAAACTGAAATAACATCAGCACCAACTGGCCAAGGTAGGATACGCCCGATTCACCTGAATAATGCTGCAGGTTCGTATTGGATATAAAACTTATTCCGGTATTGAATGCCAAATCGGCCGACATGGAAGGATTACCATCCGGGTTAAGCGGCAGCCAGCTCATGTTCATTAAAACGAACATGGAAAACAAAAACCACACGAGGTTAACGGTAAGCAGTGCAATTAAATGCTGTTTCCAGTTCATTTCTTTTTCCGGCCTGATGCCGCCGATTTTGAAGAATAATTTATCGAGCGGGTTAAAAACGGAGTCCAGCCAGGAGCGGTCCCCGTTGTACACCTTAGCCATGTATTTCCCTAAAGGAATGGCCAGTAAAACCATGATGGCATACATGGCTACTACACCTAAAATTTCTGTATTCATTGTAATGTTTGTTTTTGCCCAAGCACAACGCCAGGCGTTGAATGGATCTTAGAATTTTTCGGGTTTTACCAGTACATAGCACAGGTAAATAAAAACCAAAATGGAAATAATGAATAGTAGTGTCATGTTCTAAATTTTATCAAAGAAATCAATTGATCTGAAGAATATCCAGAAGCAAATGAGCCCGGCGATGAATAAGATGATGGTGAGCATTTTTTTATCCTGAACCCAGCCAACGGCATGCCATGGGCGGTGCGTGCCCGGGTAGTTCCATTTAAACCTTTATCTGTAAAGCATTTCTGGAGGATTGAGAAAAGAAATGAAGGAAGAAGATGGAGATGCTGACCTTTCCATTATGAAAATTCCCTTTTCAAATTGGCATGATGCACTTGTTGAGTCGGGAGTCTTGTCATTCCGAGCGGAGCGAGGAATCAGTCATACGACGGCTCACCGCAGTTGCTGATTCCTCGCTCCGCTCGGAATGACAACCCTTTGGACTCCTGACTCCCGACTCACATAATGTTAAGCCTGATTCCAAACGATCCCATATTCCTCCATTTTCCTATACAGGGTGGTAAGGCCGATATTCAGCAATTTTGCAGTTTCTGTCTTGTTGCCTCTGGCGTGGTTGAGCACACGCTGGATATGTAATTTTTCCATACTGGCCAGGTCGAAGGCAGACATGGTGCCTTTTATTTTGTGATTGGCAACCTGTAAATCCAGGGGCAGCTGATCGATGGTTAATGTGGGGCCATTGGCCAGGATGACGGCCCTTTCCATAATGTTTTTAAGTTCCCTGATATTCCCTTTCCAGTCATGCTGAAGCAGGTGATCCATAAATTCTTTGTTCATATCCGTCACCCGTTGGTTGGCCTTTTGCGTAAAACGCTCCATAAAAAATTTCGCCAATAAGGGGATGTCTTTTTTCCGGTCTCTTAGTGCCGGCAGACGGATCGTAAAAACGTTCAGGCGATAAAAAAGGTCCTGCCGGAATTTCCCATTTGCAGTGTCTTCGTCCAGGTCGCGATTGGTTGCGGTGATGATCCGCACATTTACCTTTGTCGGCCTGGTATCTCCGACCCTAATGAATTCCTGGGTTTCGAGTACCCGTAACAGTTTGGCCTGAAGATCAACATGCATCTCGCCGATTTCGTCAAGAAAGAGCGTGCCCTCATTGGCTTCTTCGATCAGGCCTCTCTTATCTTTTATGGCGTTGGTAAAAGCTCCGGCTACATGGCCGAAGAGTTCACTTTCGAGCAATTCCCTATTGAAAGCGCTGCAGTTGAGCGCTACGAATGCATTCATGGCCCGTTTGCTGGCCTGGTGGATCGCCTGTGCAAATACCTCCTTGCCTGTGCCGGTCTCACCTAAGAGCATGACCGTTGTATCCGTGGGGGCGACTTTTTTGGCCAGCCCGATGGCGTCCTGGATCAATGGAGCATTTCCCAAAATATTTTCGAATCCCAATTGCAGGCCAACCTGTTTTTGCAAACGGTCAATCCTGTTATGCAGATCGATCTTTTCCACCGCCCGGTTCAGTAAGGGTATGATTTTGTCATTGTCATCTCCTTTTATGATATAGTCTAATGCTCCTTTTTTCATGGCTTGCACTCCATCGGCAATATTTCCGTATGCGGTGAGCAAAATGATCTCGACCGAAGGATATTTTTCTTTTACGGTTGCAGTAAAATCAACGCCATTCCCGTCGGGAAGTTTTACATCGCAGAGAAGAATATCTATGGTCTCTTTTTCGAGTAACCTGCTGGCCGTTTTCACATTACCTGCTTCAAAAACAGTAAAGCCTTCCAGGCTGATGATCCTTTTTAAAAGCTGGCGTAATTTTTCTTCATCATCTACCAGGAGTACTGAAGCCATGCGGTGATTTTGTGGCAAAGCTATTGAAGAATGAGAAATAAGAAAGTGTTCGTTAGCCGGGTAATAAAAATCCGAGGGTGAAACTGGATTTGACACCGGAAAGCAGCGCATGCAGCATGTAGTGAGAAAAAAAACGATTGGGGTCCCGCTGGTAATCGACTTTGCCGGTTCGCTTTTCGACGGGCATGGATTTGTCCTTATTTTTTCGAATAATAAGATGCTGAAGCACGAAGGATTTGAACCAATCCGCTTTATCCCCCTTTTTTTGATCTTTTTTTAATTTATCAATGACCAGGTCATGATATTCTCCAATGATCTGACCGGTGGCCTTCGTCGAATCCATGGAAAACTGAAAGGATAACAGGTTCAGCAGTCCCGATCTGATGTGAAATCTGCCCAGGTTTTCCGCGGAAGGGTTCAGACTGACCAGGTTTAAATTATGGAAGGCGCCTTTTACCTCGTAAGGGTCTCCCGTTTTGAATGGAAGGTGAATGGATGCATCGACATCACCGGCACCCATGATCGAACCCGAAACGAGCATGTTGATATGATCTTCTTTGGATCTGGGATGACTGGCAAAGGGAGTGAGCAGCATCTTCAGTTTTTCGATCTTCAGTGTGCCGCTCTCTATGCCATCTTTTGGAAATTCTTCATAAACCACCAGCACAGGACCGATACTCAATTGACCCACCCGCACGTCGATGGGTATTTTGCTGAGGTATTCTGATGGCAAGGGTTTTCTTTCCGGTTTCATGGGAATCCGGCGATCCCGGAAAACAAAGGCCCTGCCGTCTTTCACCGTGATCTTTTCTGCAACCAGTTTCTTGTCGAACAACTGCATAATATCCGGATGAATACATTCGATTGAGCGGATACTCATGTCAATGCGGTCGGCCTGGTAGCCAACCTTGGGGCCAAATTCCAATTTGCCAAAATGCGGAACGATTTGCAGTGAGTCCAGGCGCAACAGTTCATCCTGGCTATTCAGCGAAAAACTTTTTATCAATAAGGTATGATAGGATTTGGCCAATACATACCGCAGGTTTTTTGCATGGCATTCAATGCCCGCAACATGCATCTGATCTTTCTCGTTCCCGGCGGAATCATTCATGACGATATCGTGCAGGGTCAGATCGCCGGTCAGCAATGGACTGCCCGATCCTTTTGCGTTGAGCCAGACGGTGGCTTCCTTAATTTCAAATTGTTGAATGATCATTTCTTTAAAAGGTAGTTGGATCTTTTGATGTTTATTTTTTGCATCGTCTTCCTGGTCCAGCAAAAATTTATCCAGTCTGACCTGGCCCTTGTCAAGCAATATTTTTCTGATCCGCAATTTCTTGTTGATGATAAATTGAAAGAGCTCAACTCCATCTACAGACAGTTCGTCGAATTGCATTGAATGTGTATTGGTGGTATGGCTGCTGTCGGGTTGAATGATGATACTAACCTGATGGAATGTAAAGGAGGAAGCAAGAATATGTGTTTGAATGGATGAAAAATCAACCTGCACCATGGGAGCCAATTCCTTCAGTTTCTCCCTGATCTTTTTTGGCAGGATGGAATTGATCCAGATCGCAGCAGCAACAATGCCTGCGATGAAGATTGAACAAATAATGACAAACCATTTAAGCCAGCGCCTTTTTTTCCACATCAGCGTGTATTAATATTGGTGAGACGGTAAATGCAGGGTATGGGTTGCCTTATTTCTGATAATCCATCTTCCCCCTAACCACCTCCGCCGCCTCTGCACCCGCCCATTTTCTACAGAGAAAAAGTCCCAGGTCAATGGATGCCGTAACGGCGCCGGCCGTGATGGTATTACCGTCTTCCACGATCCGCTCTTTGATGACGGTCTTGCAATAGGGTTTCAGCGCCTCGTATTCGGCGAAATTCGTAGTCGCCCGCTTATCTTTCAAAAAGCCGGCCGCGCCCAGTATAAGACTGCCCGTGCAAATAGAGATCTTGTAGGCCTGGTTTCCGGCTGTCCGGATCCATTCAATGAATTCGGGGTTAAATTGCAATTGCCGCGTTCCATGACCACCGGGCACAATGATGGCATCATAGCCTGACAACGGTCGCTGAACTTTCGTTGGGATCATGCCGAGCCCGGAAGGATCATGGCATGTCGCGGTCAGGGAGCAAAAATCCCATTCCAGGTCCGGAAGATAATTCAGTGATCTGAGTCTCCCAAGTGGATCATAGATGCCGATCAGGTCGAGCCAGGTAATGCCATCAAAAATGATGTAAGCGAGTTTCATATACTGACCATTGAGAAAAACCTCCGGCGAATATACTCCATCGGTTATGATTCTCCTTATCCGCAGATATCCTTAATGGAAAGAATGTAATTTTGCCCCCACAGCATCGAAAAAGCTTCAGCATGAATGAACCGCTTCAGCAATTGGCCCGGGAATTGGAAGGAGAATACTATGACGACGAAACGACGAGGATTTTATACGCAACCGATGCCTCTGCTTACCGTGAAAAACCACTCGCGGTAACGGTACCCAAATCGGTCGGGGACCTGAAAAAACTGATCCGGTTTGCGCGGGAACAAAAGACTTCGCTTATCCCCCGCGCGGCCGGAACGTCTCTTGCAGGACAGGTGGTTGGTCAGGGGATCATTGTGGATGTATCGAAATATTTCACGCAGATCCTCGAGTTGAATGTAGCCGGGAAATGGGTTCGGGTACAGCCCGGCGTTATAAGAGACGATTTAAACGTTTTCCTCAAACCATACGGATTGTTCTTCGGACCGGAAACCTCCACAGCTAACCGGGCGATGATCGGTGGCATGGTCGGTAATAACTCCTGCGGTTCCAATTCTGTTGTTTATCGCAGCACACGGGAACACCTGCTTGAAATAAAAGCTTTGCTCAGCGATGGCTCGGAAGCCGTTTTTCAATCATTGGGTATTGACGATTTTCATGCGAAGTGTGAAGGGGATGGGTTGGAGGCACAAATCTATAAAGAGCTTCGCAGCCTGTTAAGCGACAACCGCAACCAGGAAGAAATCAGGAAGGAGTTCCCTAAGAAAAGCATTGAAAGACGGAATACCGGTTACGCGTTGGATATGCTCGTTGAAATGGCTCCATTCACAGCGGGGGGACCGGATTTCAATTTCTGTAAACTGCTTGCGGGATCGGAAGGCACGCTGGCGCTGATCACGGAAATCAAACTCAACCTGGTAGACCTGCCGCCAAAAGAGACCGGGCTGCTGTGTGTGCACTTTAATACCATCGATGAATCGCTGCGGGCCAACCTGATCGCCTTGTCTTTTCATCCGAGCGCCAGTGAACTGATCGATCATTATATCCTGGAATGCACCAAGGGCAATATCGAACAAAGTAAAAACCGTTTTTTTGTACAGGGAGATCCTGGTGCGATCCTCGTTATTGAATTTAAACGCAAAAGCAGGGAAGAAATTCTCGTCATAACACAACAGGTGGAATCGACCATGCGCGAAGCCGGTTTGGGTTACCATTTTCCCGTCCTGTTCGGCGAGGACAGCAAAAAGATCTGGGCCTTACGCAAGGCGGGGTTGGGTCTTCTCGGGAATCTGCCGGGCAATGATAAGGCCGTGCCGGTGATAGAAGATACCGCTGTCGATGTTCATGATCTTCCGGCTTATATCCGCGACTTTAACGAGATACTAAAAAAACATCAGTTGTATGCTGTGCATTATGCTCATGCGGGCAGCGGCGAAATCCATTTGCGACCCATCCTCAACCTGAAGACGAAAGAAGGCAACCAGTTGTTCCGGACCATCGCAGAAGAGATCGCCACGCTCGTAAAAAAATACCAGGGTTCACTGAGCGGCGAGCATGGCGATGGCAGGTTGAGAGGCGAGTTCATCCGGCAAATGATCGGGGAACGAAACTACCGGTTGTTGAAGGACATCAAGCGGTCCTGGGATCCAAACAATATTTTCAATCCCAATAAGATCGTGGATACGCCGCCGATGAACAGTATGCTGCGCTACGAACCCGGGCAGCAAACGCCGCCCGTCAGCACCATCTTCCGATTTTATAACCAGGATATTTTGCAACACGCAGAGCAATGCAACGGGTCGGGCGACTGCCGTAAAACGGAGATCTCGGGCGGCACGATGTGTCCATCGTATATGGCTACCCGAAACGAAAAGGATACCACCCGGGCAAGGGCCAATATCCTGCGCGAATTGCTAACGCATTCGAACAAGCTCAACCGTTTCGATCACCAGGAGATCTATGATGTGATGGACCTTTGCCTGAGCTGCAAGGGATGCAAATCGGAATGTCCTTCCAATGTGGATATGGCCAAACTCAAGGCAGAATTCCTGCAGCATTATTATGATGCCAACGGGGTGCCGATGCGGACAAAACTGATTGCGAGGTTTAGCGCTTCTTCCAGGATGGGTTCTGTCGTTCCAGGCCTGTACAATCATCTGGTGGGCGGTAAATTCGTCGGCAGTTGGATCAAGCGTTTCGCCGGATTTGCAGAGCAACGCTCGATGCCTAAATTGCATAAGACGACCTTGATCGATTGGTATCACAAGCATAAAAAACAATCCGTTTCTTCCAAAAAGGTCTATTTGTTTTGCGATGAGTTTACCAATTATAACGATACGGAAACCGGCATCAAAGCTATCCTGCTGCTCGAGCGTTTAGGCTATGACGTGATGATCCCGAAACACATCGAAAGCGGCAGAACCTGGCTTTCCAAGGGATTGGTCAGACAGGCCAAAAAGATCGCCAATGAAAACATCCGACTGCTCAGGACGCTGATTACAGAAGAGACGCCCCTGGTGGGCATCGAACCTTCCGCCATTCTTACGTTCAGGGATGAATATATTGACCTTGCAGATGATGATCAATTTGACATGGCGAAGGCCCTATCTAAAAACGTTTACCTGCTGGATGAATTCATCGCCAAAGAAATTGACCGCGGACATATCCGGAATGATCAGTTCACGACCGAAAAAAAGTTCATCCAGTTGCATGGCCATTGTCAGCAGAAAGCGCTTTCTTCGGTTTCTTTGTCTGCCAAAATATTATCCTTGCCCGTGAATTACCGGGTGGAGACCATTCCTTCGGGATGTTGTGGTATGGCGGGTTCTTTCGGCTATGAAAAAGAACATTATGAACTGTCCATGAAGATCGCGGAGTTGGTTCTTTTACCCGCTTTGCGCAACCAGCCCGCCGAAACCATTGTTGCTGCACCTGGCACGAGTTGCCGCCACCAGATCAAAGACGCCCTTGGGCGCAAGGCCCTGCATCCGGCGGAAATTCTTTTTGATGCGCTGTTGTGAAATTGTATTTTAGGCGAGTGGAAAGTTGATAGGTTGATAGGTTGATAAGTTGATTGGTTGATTGGTTGATTGGTTGATTAGGAGAAATATAACAAACAAAGGTAAATTTATTATGGCTGAACAAACGCTCAGGAGCAGGAACTGGTTTGGGAAAAAAGGCAAGGATGGATTCATCTATCGTGCCTGGATGAAGAACCAGGGCATTCCGTCCTATGAGTTTGAGGGAAAACCGGTGATTGGCATTTGTAACACCTGGTCAGAGCTCACCCCCTGTAATGCTCATTTCAGAGAGCTGGCTGAATCGGTGAAACGAGGGATCTCAGAAGCCGGTGGTTTTCCGGTAGAGTTCCCCGTTATGTCACTCGGCGAAACGCTGATCAAGCCCACGGCGATGCTGTACCGCAACCTGGTCAGCATGGATGTGGAAGAATCCATCCGGGCCAACCCGATCGACGGCGTGGTTTTGCTTTGCGGATGCGATAAAACGACCCCATCCCTGGTGATGGGAGCGTGCAGCGTGAATATCCCGACCATCGTGGTCTCGGGAGGCTCCATGCTCACGGGTAAGTATAAGGGAAAAAACATCGGGACCTCCGATGTCTGGCGATTTACGCAGGACAATAGAATGGGGCTCATGTCTGACGAAGAATTCAGCGTTGCCGAAGCCTGTATGGGCAGGAGCAGGGGACATTGTGCTGTGATGGGCACCGCTTCTTCCATGG
>Ga0193728_1002054_pt1 | contig 10421 bp, 8 predicted proteins | sample U1c1metaG_FD_143037 | JGI IMG/M metagenome (GOLD analysis project Ga0193728, IMG submission 143037) | Soil microbial communities from a riparian zone of the East river system, Colorado, United States - U1c1 | ecosystem: Environmental > Terrestrial > Soil > Riparian zone | place: USA: East River... | reverse complement strand
GTCGTACAGCGCGTGCACCCCGTAGCTCGACACCTCGTCGAACTCGATCGCAGGGTCGAGCGTGCGGATCTGATCCTTGGTCGCGTAGCGCAACCTGCCGCCGTCGACCGGCGTCGCGTGACCGGCGGGATGCGAGTGCGGCCCGCGATCCATCGCATTGCACGCGACCAGCACGAGCACGAGCGCTCTCATGCGTGGTCCTTCGGATCGAGCGCGTCGCGCAAGCCTTCGCCGACCAGGTTGAACGCGACCACCGCGACGAGGATCGCGATGCCCGGCGCGATCACGAGCCACGGCGCCGTGCGGTAGTACGGGCGACCTTCGAACAGCATGCGGCCCCACGTCGTCGTCGCGGGACCGAGCCCGAGGTAGCTCAGCACCGACTCCGCGAGGAGATTTTGTGCGAACCCGAGCGCGGTCACGACGATCACGACGCCCGCGATGTTCGGCAGCACGTGGCGCGTGACGATCCGCGCCGGCGACGCGCCGAGTGCACGCGCGGCGAGCGTCATCTCCGAGCGCGACACCGACATCGCCTTACCGCGGATCACGCGCGCGATCGTCGTCCAGCCGACGCAGCCGAGCGTGAGCACGACCGGCGCGATCGACGACGCCAGGTTCGTTTCGCGCAGTAACGCCGCCAACAAGATCGCGAGCAAGAGAAACGGAAATGAGAGGACGAGGTCGACGAGCCGCATGAGCGCGTTATCGACCCAGCCACCCGCGTAGCCGGCGACGAGGCCGACGACGAGGCCGATCAACAGCGCGATCAGCGTCGCGAGCGTCGCGATCTCGAGCGAGCTGCCGGCGCCGGCCGCGATCCGTGACCACACGTCACGGCCGAGGTGATCCGTCCCGAGCGGCGCATCCGCCGACGGTGGCAGCGGTGCCCCGCGCAGCGTCAGCCCGTAGTCGATGTTCACCGCGCTGGGGTCCTTCGACGCGAGCCACGGCCGCAGCCCGACGGTGGCGAGCAGGATGCATATCAGCAAGGTACCGAGCACCGAGCCGCGGTTTGCGAAAAAGCGTTGCGCCTCCCGCGACATGAACCGCGCGAGTATATGCGAGGCACTCACGCACGTCGCACAACCGCACCGAGCGGTCACGCTCGCGAATCGCCGAAGATTGCCCTATCGCAGCGCTGGTTTTTGTAGGCTGCGTCTCATCGCACCTCTCGACGTGCCGGTCGGTACCTTCGGTGCACGAGGCATCGTCACTGCAGGTCGACAAGCGTCATGGGGACCGACATCCTGTCGCTGCTGCGCCGCGATCATGAGGACCTCGACAAGGGGCTCGCCATGTTGCTCGATCGCACCGGATCGCTCGGGCAAATTCGCACTGCCCTCGACGGCGTGAGGCTCGGTCTCACAGCGCACGCCGAGGCCGAGGACATCGTGTTCACGATCGCGTTACAACGCACCCCGCGCCTGCGGAGCGTCGTGACCGAGGCCGCCGACGCGCACCGCCGGCAGGAGCTCGCGCTCGCCTCGCTGGTCGTGACACCGGTCGGGACGCGCGAGTGGTACCAGCGCAGCGCCGGCCTTCGCGGCCTCGTCAAGGAGCACGCGCGCTACGAGGAGGCTTCGGTGCTGCCCGCGATCAAAGATCTCGTTCCCGATATCTACCCCGGCCTCGCGGGTAAGTTCGCGACCGAGCGCCTGCGCCAGCTGTCGATGCTGGTGCCGTCGGCGCCGGTCTACATCGCGGACCTCGCGCGCGCGATCTAGAGCTCGATCTGAAGGCCGAGCTCGACGACGCGGTTCGGCGGCAGGTTGAAGAACGCGGTCGGCGGCCGCGAGTTGCGTGCAAGGAACGAGAACAGAATCTTGCGCCAGCGCGCCATCTTCGAGCGCCCCGACGTGAGCAGCGTCTGGCGGCCGAGGTAGTACGTGGTGTCGGCCATGTTCACGCTCAGGCCCTTCTTCTCGCAGCGCGCGAGGATCTTGGGCACGTTCGGCTGCTGCATGAAGCCGACGTTCGCGACGACGCGATAGAAGCCGTGGCCGAGCTCCTTCACCGTGAGCGAGTGGTTGCCGATCGCGAACGGGAAGTTCTGCGTCGAGATCGAGAGCAGCACGACCTGCTTGTGGAGCACCTTGTTGTGCTTGACGTGGTGGATGAGGACGTTCGGCATGCCATCGGTGCCCGACGACATGAACACCGCAGTGCCCTGGACGCGCGGCAGCGGATCTTGTTCGAGGCTCATCATGAACGCATCGTCGGGCAGCGTGCCCATCTCCATCGACTTCGACAGCTCGCGGCGGCCGCGCCACCACGTCGTCATCACGACGAACACCGCGGCGCCGACCGCGAGCGGGAACCAACCGCCCGCTGCGATCTTGACGACGTTCGCCGAGAAGAACGACAGGTCGATCGCGACGAACGGGATGAACAGCAAGAGCGCGGCGGGCCACGAGTAGTGCCAGTTGCGCCGGCACACCAGGAAGTACAGGAACGACGTGATCCCCATCGTGCCCGTGACCGCGATGCCGTACGCGGCCGCGAGGCTCGAGCTCGACTTGAACGCGACGACGAGCGCGACGCACGCGACCATCAGCGCGTAGTTGACCTCGGGGATGTAGATCTGGCCTTCCGCCTTCGATGACGTGTGGACGACGGTGACGCGCGGCGCGTAGCCGAGCTGCACGGCCTGGTTGGTCAGCGAGAACGCACCGGAGATCAGCGCCTGACTCGCGATGATCGCGGCGAGCGTCGCGAGGATCACCATCGGGATGAGGAACGGCGTGCCCGACACGAGGTCGTAGAACGGGTTGTTGATCTCGGCGCCGCGGTTCAAGTACAGCGCGCCCTGGCCGAAGTAATTGAGCAACAGGCCCGGGAACACGACCGCGGTCCACGCGAACCGGATCGGCTTACGGCCGAAGTGACCCATGTCGGCGTACAGCGCCTCGCCGCCGGTGATGCACAGCACGACCGAGCCGAGCAAGAGGAACGCCTTCATGTGCCCGTTCAAGAGGAACGCGATCGCGTAGTGCGGGCTGATCGCGAGCAGGATGCGCGGGTTCGACAGGATCTGCGGCAGCCCCGCGACGCCGATCGTCACGAACCACAGCAGCATCACCCAGCCGAACACGTTGCCGATCCGATGCGTGCCGAGCCGCTGGACCATGAACAAGCCGATCAGGATCGTCACCGAGATCGGGACGATCAGATCGGTGAGCGTGGTGTTGACCTCGGCGAGACCTTCGACCGCGCCGAGCACCGAGACCGCGGGGGTGATCACACCGTCGCCGTAGAGCAGGCCGGCTCCGAACAGCGCGAGCAGGATCGGGATCGCGAGCCGCGTGCGGTTCTGCTTGTTCTTGTCGTCGACGAGCGCGGCGAGCGCGAGGATGCCGCCTTCGCCCTTGTTGTCCGCGCGCAACACGAACACCAGGTACTTGACGACGATCACCAGCACGAGCGCCCAGAAGAACAGCGACACGATGCCGAACACGTTGTCGGGGTTGGTCGCCGAGACCGCGTGCTTCTTGGTCTCCGACAAGCACTCGCCCATCGCGTACAGCGGCGACGTACCGATGTCGCCATAGACCACGCCGAGCGCGCCGAGCGAGAGCCACATCAGCTCCTTGCGGTTCGCCGGGCCGTGGCCGATGTGCGCGTGCGTGGCCGTGTTGCGCAACCGGCTGTGCCCGGTGGCATCGGCACGATGGGACCCGGAATGTCCTGCGCTGGCGGGTTCGGTCACGAGAGCGGATCCGTGCGTATCACGGCGGGATCTCGGGATCTATGGCTCGCTGGTGGTAGTGTCGCCGCGCCATGAGTGCCGGAACGCATACAGCGGGTCGCCTGCGCCGATCGGTCGGGTTCTACGGGCTGATGTTCGTGTCGCTTGGATCGATCATCGGATCCGGGTGGTTACTCGGCGCGCTCAAGGCGGCCCAGGTAGCGGGCCCCGCATCGATCCTGTCGTGGATCTTGGCGGCGGCGTTGCTGTCGATGCTCGCGCTGGTGTTTGCCGAGATCGGGGCTGCGTATCCCGTCGCGGGCGGTGCCGCGCGCGTCCCGTATTACAGCCACGGTGCGATCACCGGTTTCACGGCGGGGTGGGCGTCTTGGTTGCAAGCCGTGTTCATCCCCCCGATCGAGATCCTCGCCGCGATCAACTACATCAACAGCGTCGATGTGGTGCACCGCAACTTCAACATGCTCGACAACGGGCTGCTCAACAGCCACGGGCTCGTCGTCGCGATCGCGCTGATGGGCGTGTTCACGGCGATCAACCTCGCGGGCGCGAAGTTCCTGTCGGAGAGCAACACGATCGTCGTGATCTGGAAGGCGCTCGTGCCATTCCTCGCGATCGCGGTCGTCGGCGCCGTGCAGTTCAGGCCGTCCAACTTTCACGCCGGCGGCGGCTTCATGCCGTACGGCTTCCACGGCGTGTTCGCGGCGCTGACCGGCGGCGTCGTGTTCGGCTTGCAGGGCTTCGAGCAAGCGGTCCAGCTCGCCGGCGAGGCGAAGGATCCGAAACGCGATCTGGCGCGCGCCGTGCTCACCGCGATGGTGATCGGCGCGGTGTTGTACACGCTGCTCCAGGTCGTGCTGATCGGCGCGCTCGATCCGGCGAACATCGCCGATAACTGGGCCAAGCCGCTCGGCACCGCGCCATCCGCCTACGGCGCTTGGTACACGCTCGCGCTCGCGCTCGGCCTCGGCTGGCTCGCGAACGTGCTGCTCGTCGATGCGATCATCTCGCCCGCGGGCACCGGCGTGATCTACGTCGGCACGTCGGCGCGGTTGTCGTACGCGCTCGGCGAGGAGCGCGAGCTGCCGACCGTGCTGTCGAAGACCAACACCAAGGGCGTGCCGGTAGTGTCGATCCTCGTCGCCGCAGTGGTCGGGTGCGTCGCGTTCGGGCCGTTCAAGAGCTGGAAGGATCTCGTCGAGGTCGTCACCAGCACGACCGCGATCATGTACGGGTTCGCGCCGGTGTCGTTGGCGGCGCTCCACAAGCTCGACCCTGCTCGCGAGCGCGCGTACCGCGTGCCGATGCCGAAGGTCATGTTGCCCGCGGCGTTCTGCGCCGCGAATCTGATCATCTACTTCGCCGGCTTCGACACGACCTGGAAGCTGATGATCGCGATGGTCGTCGGCTTCTTGTTGTTCGCGTTCGGGGCGTGGCGCAAGCAGACCGGTGCCGTGCGCAACTCCTGGCGCACCAGCCTCTGGATCGCGCCCTGGTTCGCGGGGCACCTCGTGATCGGTGCGCTCGGCCGCTACGGCGGTGGCAACGAGATGCTGCCGAACTGGGTCGATCTCGGGGTGTTGATCGCGTTCGCGCTCGCGATCTACTACTTCGCGCTCAGCCAGACGCTGTCGCAAGCCGCGTCGGAGGCCGCCGTCGCCAAGGACGCGCACCAGCTCGATTTCGAAGCTGCGAAGCCTTAACGCCCGCGGCCTGCGAGGCCGGCGACTCCTTGCTAAGCTGCGCGCGTGACGACGCACGACCTCGCCGCTCACGTCCACCACGAGGACGAAGAGCACAACCGCTCGGGCGAACGCCGCACGCGGTGGGTCGTGTTGCTCACCGCCGTGATGATGGTGACCGAGCTCGTGATCGCGCACTACACGCGATCGGTCGCGCTCCAGGCCGATGGCTGGCACATGGGCACGCACGTGCTCGCGCTCGGCCTCACGCTGGTCGCGTACTGGTACGCGCGCACGCGAGCGAACACCGACACGTTCAGCTTCGGCACCGGCAAGATCTACGCGCTCGCCGGCTACACGAGCGGCGTGTTCCTCGCCGGCGTTGCTTGCTACATGGCGTACGAAGGCGGCTACCAGCTCATCCATCACGACAAGGTCGAGTACGGCGAGTCGTTGATCGTCGCGTGTGTGGGGTTGGTGGTGAACCTCGCGAGCGTCGCGTTGCTCGGCCATCAACATCACTACGGACACGATCACGGTCATGAGCATGGTCACGACCATGACCACGAGCACGAGCATGGTCATGACCATGACCACGAGCACGAGCACGAGCACCAAGAGCAGAAGACGCCGGAGGCCGGCACGCTCGATTTCAATCTGCGCGCCGCGTACATCCACATTCTCGCGGACGCGATGACGAGCGTGCTCGCGATCGCTGCGTTGTCGGCGGGAAAGTTCGCGGGGATCTGGTACTTCGATCCGCTGATGGGCTTCATCGGCGGCGGCGTGATCGTGTGGTGGGCGGTGAGCCTGTGCAAACAGGCCGCGCGCCAGCTGCTCGACGTCGTGTCGTCGCCGACGTGTGAAGGTGTCGTGCGCAAGCAACTCGAGGCGATCGATGATGTGCGGGTGGCGGACCTACATGTCTGGGATCTGGGGCCCGGCCGGCGCAGTTGCATCGTCTCGCTCGTGACCTCGACGCCGCGCGAGGTCGATCTCTATCGCGCGGCGGTGCTGCGTGCGCTGCCGGTCGCGCACCTGACGATCGAAGTTCATCAGTGCGCGCTGCCCCACGCGGAGCCCGCAGTGGGGACTCATGCTGCTCACCACCACGAGCACTGAGCACGATCGGTTGCACGTCCAAGCGATCTGCTGATCCTGATTTCACGTGGTTGTCGCGCCGGCACGTTGGTGCGCGGCTTGCGATGACACGCGCGCGATGAGGCTCGCCATCGTTTATGCGTTGGCAGTATTCGGCTGCGCCGAAACTGCGTCACCAACTCCCCAACTCTCCGACGTCGACCAGAGCGTGACGGCCTGCGGCACCGGTCCGACCGTCAAAGGCATGGACGTGTCCTACTACCAGGGCACGATCGACTGGGCGAAGGTCAAAGCGGATGGCGTTCAGTACGCGATCATTCGCGTCTCCGACGGCCTCAACACACCCGACACCAAGTTCGACTCGTACTGGGCCGGCTCGCGGGCGGCGGGCGTGCTGCACGGCGCGTATCAGTTCTTCGAGCCGAGCCAAGATCCGATCGCGCAGGCCGACATGCTGCTCGCGAAGATCGGGACGCTACAGCCCGATGATCTGCCGCCGACGATCGACGTCGAGGTCACCGATGGCCTGACCGCGACGCAGGTCGCCGCGAAGGTCAAGCAGTGGATCGCGCACGTCAAGGCCGCGGTCGGGCGCGATCCGATCGTCTATACGGGCATGTATTTCTGGCGCGACAGCGTCGGTGGCGCGAACGTGTTGCCGTCAGCGCTGTTCCACGCGCAGTACACGACCGCCGCGTGCCCCGATATCGCCGCGCCGTGGACGACGTGGGCGTTTTGGCAATACACGTCGACCGGCACGGTCAACGGGATCAGCGGCGGCGTCGATGTCGATCGCTGGAACGGCACGATGGCGGAGCTGCAAGGCTTCCTCGGCAACGGCAACGCGGCCCCGTGCGGCACGATCGATGCGACCGGCGGCGTGATCGACGATGGCGACGCGTGCTTCGAAGAGGGCGGGCCGCTCGATTACATGCGCCAGGTCTCGACCGCCGGCGACGAAGGCGATCTGATCTGGACCCACACGACGGACAGTGCGACCGAAGCGAACTACGGCCAGTGGAACCTCAACTTCGCGGCCGCGGGCAAGTACAAGGTCGGGGTCTACACTGCCGCGGCATTCGCGCAGTCGAAGCAGGCGAAGTACGTCGTCCACGGCGTGGCCGAGACCACCGCGATGATCGATCAGACCGCGGCCGACGGATGGCAGACGCTCGGCGATTACGACTTCGCCGCGGGCGACCAGCAGTGGATCCACCTCTCCGACAACACCGGCGAGCCGGGTACCGGTAACACGCAGCTCGTGTTCGATGCAGTGCGGCTGACCCCGAGCGACATGTCGGGCGATGGCTCGGGCTCGGGCTCGGGCTCCGACGGCACCGGTGGTGACGGCGGTGGTGACGATGGCTCGACGATGGGCAGCGCTCACTCGGGCTGCAACGCTGGTGGCGCGAGCGGCGGGCTCGGCATCGCGCTCGCACTGCTCGGCCTCGTGCGCCGTCGGAGGGGTTAATCGTTGTTCGAGCTCTGGCGCGTGTTACCGCGCTTGCGCACTTGCTTGCCGACCGCCGTCGGCGTGACCGCCGCGTTCAGCGTCGGCGCGCCGATCATCAAGTGACCGGCGTCGTTGTCGAGATCCTCGCCGCGGATGTTGTTCTTGCCCTGCGACGCGACCGTGTGCGCGCAGCGGCTGACCTCGGCGACGAGCTCGCGCGAGTTGCCGGGCCACGGCCGTAACAGGCACGCCTCGATCAGCGTGGAGTGGATCTGGAGGCCCGGCTCCGCGCCGCGCACCGCATCGTTGACGAGGAACGCCATCTCGTCGGGGCGGTCGCGCAACGGCGGCATCGCGATCAGCTGGCCGGTCAGCCGCTGCGCGAGTGGCCCGGGGATGCCGAGGTTCTCGAGGCCCATCACGGCCGTCGTGACGAACCGCAAATTCGGGCGGGTGTCGATCAGCTTGCCGAGCGTGGTGAGGTTCGCGTTGCCGAGCTTGCCGACCTGCTCGAGGATCAGCGTCTCGACCTGCGGCCCGACGATGCGCTCGAGCGGCACGGCTTGGATCGTCGGATTGAACACGGCCTCGGGCCGGTTGCGCACGCGCGAATAGCCTCGCGCCATCCGGCCCTTGCCGCAGCCGGGCTCGCCGAGGATCACGAGGTTCGTACCGGCCTGCGCGGCGGTCTCCATCTGCAGCCACAGCGCGCGCGTGCTCGCACCGATGATCGCGTCGTGGCGATTCTCGATCGCGGCACCTTCGAACTTGCGGACGTCGTCGAGCAACACGGCGACGGTCCGGCCCGTGCGCACCACCGACGGCGGCGTGACCGTGACCTCGCGATCGATCAGCGCGTGGCCGCCGGCGTAGGTGCCGTTGCGGCTCCCGAGATCGGTGACGATGTAGCGGCGATCCTTCCAGACGACGCGCGCGTGCTGGCGGCTGATCCGATCGTCGGAGGTCGCCTGCAGCAGCTCGCGGCCGATGATCAGGCCGGCCGGTGGGACGCGGTAGACCTGGACGGTCGGCTGCGCTCCGCTCCACACGATGACGACGCCCGGCACCGGCGCCCCACCAGGCGGTTGTGGGGCTGAGGGCCCATCCGGCATCACCGCCGAGTATACCCGCCCGGCGCCTGGCGGGGGCCCGCACTGGAATCGAGGTACAACCGCTGGAATGGCGTCAGTCGTGACGTTCGACGCGGGCATGACCCTGGTCGATCTGGACCTTGACTTCCTGGCTCGCCGGCTCGCAGAGCGAGGCATCGCGGTCGCGGCGGCGGCGTTACGCGTCGCGGCGCCCGCCGCGTGGCGTCACTATGACGCGCGCGTGGACGCGGGCGGAGTACATGGTCGCCTGTGGCACGAATTGATCGGCGAGATCATCGCAGGCGCGGGAGCGCCACGAGATGCGATCGGCCCCGCCGTGGAGTGGTTGTGGGAGCAGCAGCCGGCGCACAACCTGTTTCGAGCGCCGATCACGGACATGGTCGCGCTCGCGCGCGAGCTGCGCGGCCGCGGCGTGCGCACCGCCGTCGTCTCGAACTCGGAGGGCGGGCTCGCGGAGCTTCTCGCGCAGATCGGGATCGCGGACGCGTTCGAGCACGTGCTCGATTCGGGTCGGCTCGGGATCGAGAAGCCGGATCCGCGGATCTTCGCGCACGCGCTCGCGCTGCTCGGGGCCGCGCCCGACACGCCGGCGGTGCACGTCGGCGATTCGTGGTCGGCCGACATCGCCGGCGCGCTCGCGGCGGGCTGGCGCGCGATCTGGTACGGGCGGCGGGCCACGCCGGTGGACGATCCGCGCGTCGCTCACGCACGAGATGCAGCCGAGGCCGCCGCGGTGCTCGCGCGCTGGTAGATCGCGGCGAGCACGCAGGCCGGCACCGCCGAGCCGGCGATCAGCGCGAGCGCGACGATCCGGACGAACGTGCGTGCCGGTGCGAGCACCGCGAGTGGCGGCTTGGGCTTCGGTAGCGCGGGCAGGATCGCGAGGTGCGCGACGAGCGCGATCGCGAGATCCGCGGCGATGATGACCGCGAGCGCGAGCGCGACGGTGCGCGCGTGTGCGCGCACGACCGCGATACTGTCTGCGAGCGCCGCGGGCAGTGGATCGCCGAGCCGGTCGCTCGCGCCGGTCAGCGCGAAGAGGCCGAGCAGCAGCACGCCGGGTACCACGAGCGCGACGCCGCCGAGCACGATCGCGGCGATCGCGACGCCGCACGGTACGAGCCCGCGCCCGAGGCCGCGTGCGCCGGCGACGAGCGCCTGGAGCTGGGACAGCGGCGCATCGCGCGCGACGCTCGCGACCAGCGGGGCCGCCGCGGCGACGAGCACGAGCTGGAACACCCAGGCGGTCCCCGCGAGGATCCAGCCGAGGTGGATCGCGACGCGCGCCTGCGGCAGATCTGGCGGTGGCGTCACGGCGTGCGCGACATACGCGACGAGGCACAGCGCGACCGCCGAGAGCAGCGTCA
>Ga0193728_1002052_pt1 | contig 10428 bp, 9 predicted proteins | sample U1c1metaG_FD_143037 | JGI IMG/M metagenome (GOLD analysis project Ga0193728, IMG submission 143037) | Soil microbial communities from a riparian zone of the East river system, Colorado, United States - U1c1 | ecosystem: Environmental > Terrestrial > Soil > Riparian zone | place: USA: East River... | reverse complement strand
GGCTGCATGTATCCACAATCATGCGTTGATCGTGTTCGAGCAGATCGAGCTTGTTTTCCTTTACCACCTGGCGAAGGGTGCGGAGGCACCACTCCCGCGCTTTGACATCTCCCAGGCAGACATCTGCGCCCGTGAATTCCTGGGTTCGCCAGTCAGGCTGGTAGTCACGCGTGAACCAATCCTTCATGGTGGGAGCGAAGACGCTCAAGATTGTTTCCTGGCTGTCATCAGTGCGCAGGTGTCCGCCCTGCGTCCACCCAACCCACAGGCCGAACTTCAAGCCCTTTGCGTGCGCGGAATCGGCCACAGCCGCCAGGCCGCGCGGAAACTTCTTTTCGTCAGGGTGCCAATCGCCGACTCCTCGAAACCATCCGGCATCTATGTGATAGATCTCCAGACCGAGCTTGGCCGAATCCGCTATCATCCTGGTCGCCAGTTGCTCATCCACCGCCATGCCGCTACCCCATGAGTTGTTCACCAAAAAGGGATACCGCTCGTCATTGATGGGCGGGCGAAGGTGTGACTCGGTCCAGCGGTGAAGCCGGTTCGCACCGTCGTCCACATCGCCTTGATAACAGCCAACAAAAACAGTTGGAGTCTCAAACATCTCCCCTGGCAGGAGTCGTGTGCGAAAGGGCTCGCGCGCATCCAACCCAAGTTCCGCATGCACCCCGATTGCGCTGGCTCCGTCTGTGACCGCCCGCAGCGCTATCTGGACTCGCCCTGAAAATTCAATGCCTGCATACCAACCTTGTTGGCCGGTCGCATCCTGAACCGCGGTCCAGGGAATGGCGTCGCGCGGCTCTTCGCAATACGGCAGCGAAATCAGCGATGCGGAGAAATCTTTTCCAACGTGGGTGCGGTGTGTGCCTGTTGCGCTGGGCGTCCCCGAACCTTTTTCAACCCAGAAGTTCTCCAGCACGTGCCCGCGAGCGGCACGGGCGTCGAACACCAGCGAAGATTGCAGCGGCAATGTTAGCGGGATGTGGCTTTTGTTTTTGATGCTGATCTGGTGCTCGATCGGTCCAGGGCCAGAATAGGCCGTCCAAATGGATTTCAACTCAAGGGCAGGATTCTCATTCTCGAAAATGAAAATTTCCCGGGCAGGCTGCCCCGCTGAGCCACTGCGCGTTTTGAATTTCCAGGTGATGGGGGTGGTTTGGCCATTCACCTCCAGAGTGCTGATCAACGGCAGTTCACTGGAGTTGGTCCAGTTCCAGCCCGTCGGTATGAATTCGAAAGCCACCACCCTGAGTTGATTTTCCAGCGCTTCAACCTGAACTCTGGTATCGTCGGTGGCCAGCATCGCCCGGGAGGCATCAGCCGCAACCGCGCAGCGGCAGAAACCCACCCATAGAAGGAAAGCCAAATGCCATGTTAGGTGCGTTTTCATGGGCAAATTCAAGTCTTTCAACTATCCATAAATGCTGTCAATCACTTGTTTCCTTTCCGGGAATCACGGTGAATCACGGTATGCAATCGCAGTAGGTCCGCCATTCGCTTGAGAAAAAAGCTCCGATGGTTGCCGGCAAGAAAGTCGGGAAGACTGTTGTTCCGGGCGCGTCCATCGGTGAGTTCAACTCTGGCATTGGCTTGCGGCTGGTACAAAATCGCGACAGCGACGGTGACATTGGCGCAGATGAAGCCTTACCTTCCTTTGCGGCTCTTCGACAATCCGACTTGCTCCGCCCACAGCATCGGCCACGTGATTCCCAATCCGTAGGACTGGCCAAGTGAGTCGAGTTATGTTTAGCCCCGAAAGCCTTCGCGAAAGCCTTCGGGGCCGATGACCGTCAACGGGTTGGCCTTTCCCTGTGATTGCTCATTACGGGTTGGCGGGCTATACCTTCTTCATATGAAACGAAACTTTCTCATCGGTTTCATCGTTCTGTGCAGCGCCGCCTCGGGTTGGGCCGAGGCGACGAATCGCATCAGCGTCGAGGAACTTCGGGCGGTGCGGTTGCCGGACGTGGTGCTGGAGTCGGTCAGGCCGGTGGTTCCTGATGCGCAGAAAAAGCCGAATGCCGCGGCTTACGTCGAGGTAAAAGGCGTCATCGGAGGTCACATCCGGTTTGAGTTGCTGCTGCCGGATGCGTGGAACGGACGATTCGTGATGGGCGGAGGCGGGGGATTTGTGGGTACGGTGCAGAACGCGGCGCGCGATTCGGTCAACCGGGGTTACGCCACCGTGGGCACCGACACCGGCCACCAATCGGAAATCGGTCACCTGGCAGGCTGGGCTCTGGACGATCTCGAGGCGAAGGTAAACTTCGGTTACCTGGCGGTTCATCGTACGGCGGAAGTGGCGAGGGCACTGCTCCGCAGCTACTATCGCGCGGAGGCCGCGCATTGTTATTTCGTTGGCTGCTCCCGGGGCGGTGGCCAGGCGATGATGGAGGCGCAGCGATATCCGAAGGACTTCGATGGCATCGTAGCCGGGGCGCCCGCTTTTCACTGGACCGGAATTGCAGCGACGATGGTCACGATAGCGAAGGCGCTTTATCCGAACCCCGAACAGCTTGACAGCACGGTGCTGACGAAGGAAGCGCTTCAGAAACTTCAGGCGGGAATTCTGGAGCAATGCGATGCGCAGGATGGTTTGAAAGATGGCATTATCCAGGATCCAGCCTCGACTCACTTCGACCAGTCCAAAGTGGCAGGGCTGACGGAGGAGCAGCGCAAGGCCATCGAGGCGATCTACCTGGGCGCCCGCAACGACAAAGGGGCAATCTATCCCGGGTTTGCGCCAGTAGCCGAGTGTGATCCGGGCCAGTGGATCGCCTGGCTGACCGGCCCGGTTCCCGGCTTCGCCAAAGATCATGTACCCGATCTCACGTTCGCTTTCGGCACACAGATTTTCAAATACCTGATTTTCAATCAGCCTGATTGGAATTATGCCACGTACGACTTTTCCAACTTCGAGCAGGATGGCCGCCTGGCGGCCTCGTTTCTCAACGCAACCAACCCTGACCTGGCTGCCTTCAAGGCGCGAAACGGCAAACTGCTGCTCTGGCACGGCTGGGCCGATCCGGCGCTGCCGGCGCAAGGGACGGTGGATTACTATCACCAGGTGCTGGCCCAAGATGCGCAAGCTGCCGACTACTGCCGGCTCTTCATGGTCCCGGGCTGCCTTCACTGCGGCGGTGGTCCCGGGGCAGGGGACGTGGACTGGCTTTCGGTAATCGTGGATTGGGTAGAACACGGCAAGGCGCCCGAAAGGCTGATTGCTTCGAAAAGGGAAAACGGAAAAGTCCTGATGACCAGGCCTCTATACCCGTACCCCGAGAGCGCTGCTTACAAAGGAAGCGGCGATGCGAACAGCGCGGAAAGCTTTGAGCTGAAACATTGAAACAGGGCTAGCCTGGCTTCACTTTTGCAGCCAGACATCTATGCGCGGGGTTTGCCAGGTGTAAGGCTTGTCGAGCACGTCCAATTTGCCATCTCCGTTCAGGTCGCCTAACTGGGCCTCGTGAAAATCGATGCCCGTGGCAAAAATGGATCTTCGGAAATGGCCCTGCCCGTCGCCGTAGAAAATCCACGCGGTAGCGGTTATCGGGTTGCGTTGCGCCTTCAGTCCATTGAGCCATTTCAGCGGCGAAGATATCGAGCTGGCCGTCGCCGTCAATATCGGCAATTTGGAGGCTGTGCCCGTGGACCATGTTGCGATCCAATAAATCGTGCCCGACCCAGTTGGTCGCAATTTCGGGATTGCCCGCGCATTCGTACCAGCGCAATGGGCCGGTGCCATCTCCCGGAGCGATGACCACTTGAGGATATTTGCCGGGCTTGAATTTGCCCGCGGCAATTCGGCCGCCAATCGAGCCGATGCGGATGGGTTCAAATTTACTTCCGCCGCGATGTTTGAACCAGCAATTTCCGGCGAGCAGATCGATTTTGCCGTCTCCGTCAATATCGCAGGCCGCCATGCCTTCGGGATACTGAAATCCCTCCCGGCCGCCTTCACCCGCTGCTCCAGAAAAAATCTCTGTCAGCGGCCAGGATTTGGCGTGGCGTGGGTCGGGGGGAATCTCGGCGAGAAAAATCTTCTTTGCGCCTTGATTCCAGAACGCCAACTGCGGTTTGCCGGTGCCGATAAAATCGCCAAAGACCTGGTCGTGATGCTGCGTGGCGCCGCCCTGTTTGATGAGATGCCGCTCCCAGGGAACGGCGGCGTCGAAGTGCGGATAAGGATTTCGCCACCACCAGACCTCGCTGCTCTGCCAATCGCCACCGAACACAAGGTCCGGGTTGCCATCGCCATCGATATCGCAGACGGCCCCGCCGGCCTCAACGGTCAGGAAGTTCGTTTCGATCAAATAACGATCCCACCCGCGCAAGGTCCGGCGGTACCAAACTACCGCCGGCGCGACCTTGCGGAAACTGACGACGAAATCGTTGGTGCCGTCCTTGTCGAGATCGGCGATGAGGGCGCCGGTCTGCTCGGTTGAGGTTCCGGGGACGGGCAAATCACCGGTCTGACTCGAGAGATGTTTCCATTGCGGATCGCCCGCCCGGCAGGCGCAACAGGCCCAGCCTGCGCAAACGAACAAGAAAACCCGGGCAGAATGGGCTGGCATGGCTCCGGAATTATGCGCTGCTTCACAGGAAAGTAAATCGCACTGTTGGTGATCCAAATTTCTAATCGCGGAGGGTTTCACCCGTTGCGAGCGTTTTGACATGTCGTTCATCTTTCCGCATGGGAATTGCAGGGATGTTCCGTGATTTGCTCGGGCTGGGATTGGAACCCAGGGACGTAACCTTTCTTCAGATGTCCTTGCGAGCCGTGATCGTGTTCCTGATTTCGCTCATCACGGTGCGATTCGCGCACAAACGATTCCTGTCTAGCATGTCGGCGTTCGATGCCCTGCTTGGTTTTATTCTCGCCTCGATGCTTTCGCGCGCGATCAATGGTTCGGCTCCTTTTTTTCAAACCCTGGGGACCGGTTTCGTTTTGGTTGGGTTGCACCGGCTGTTTTCGACGCTCGCCTTCCATTCGCCCCGTTTCGAAACGCTGATTAAGGGCCATGCCAATATTCTGGTGAAGGATGGGAAAGCGATGACCGAAGCCATGCAAACGCACAAAATATCCCAAACCGATCTTTTGGAGGAGTTGCGCCTGAATGGGCAAATTGATGCGGTGGAGAATGCCGCTTTGGCCACGCTCGAACGCAGCGGGGACATCAGCGCGATCCGAGCCAAGCCCCGCCAATAAACTCAAACAGGCTCTAAACGTCGCAAATCTGCACGCCTTGCTTCAATGAAGCCAGCGCATCCGGCCTTTTGGGAATAAATTCCTGGGCGACAAAACCTTTATATCCCGTCGCCAAAATGGTTTTCATTACCGCGGGGTAATGGATCTCCTGCGTGTCATCGATCTCCGCGCGGCCAGGCACGCCGCCGGTATGGTAATGGGCGATGTACTGGTGGTTCTCGCGGATGGTGTCGCACATGTCGCCTTCCATGATTTGCATGTGGTAGATGTCATAGAGCAACTTGAACCGCTCCGAGCCGACGCGTTTGACCAATTCGACGCCCCAGGCTGTGTGGTCGCACATATAATCTTTGTGGGTGCGCTTGCTGTTGAGCAATTCCATGCAGACAGTCACCTTGTGTTTCTCGGCGATCGGCGCGACGCGCTTGAGGCCAATCGCGCAATTCTCCAGGCCCTGGTCGTCGCTCATGCCGTCGCGATTGCCTGAGAAGCAGATAATATTCGGAAACCCATGCTCGGCGACAATCGGGGCGGTTTCTTCGAAGAACTTCACGAGCTTGTCGTGGTTTTCGATCCGGTTAAACCCGCTGGTAATGCCCCCGGGACTGCCGCTGACCATCGCGCAAGCGAGGTCGTGCTTCCGCAACGTGGGGAAGTCTTTCACTTCCAGAAGTTCAACTGATTGCAGGCCGATCTCTTTCGAAGCTTTGCAAAAATCTTCGAGTGGGATGCTGCCGTAGCACCACTTGCAGACGGAGTGGTTAACGCGGCCATTCAAGGATGCGCCGGGGGAGGCGGCATCCGCCGCCTGCAAGCGGCGCCCGAGACTCGCGGCGGCGGCCATGGCAGCGGCGCCACCGGTGACTTTGCGAAGGGCGGAACGACGGGAGATATTATTCTGGCTCATGACAGGAATCTTAAACGCAAGGGGGAAGGATGACACGGATTTTTTTGACAATTTTTGCGTCCGAGTTTGGCGGTCAACTCTTCAACCGCAGCCACGTTAGCAATCGATCATCCAGTGAGCGTTGGTCGGCTGGAGTCAGAGCCCCCACGATTTTTGCGACGAGTCGTTCCTCCACGGTGGCGATTTGAGCTTTGACGCCGCAGGGAACATTGAGTCCCGCGGCGCGCCAATCTTTCAGGAGAAAATCGGTGTTCGAAAATTGCGAAGAAATTGGAACCAGAAAAAGGTCCGCCCCATTGCTGCCAATGACAATCGCGGGTCGAACTTTGCGGCTGCTTAGATCGGTAAACGGAATCGGCAACAGAACTACTTCATTTCGAGAGCAGTTCATTGAAGACGTCGTCGTTCGCGTTGTCCCAGACCTTCGCCAGCGACTGCTCTGAAAGCTTCAACCACGCCTCGCGCTCTGTGTCGCTCTCAATGGTTACCCGTACGTGAGAATGCTCGGGCAATGGCAACGGGTTTTGCAAAACCAGTTTGCCTTCCTCGTAAATAGCGTCAACTGTGGTTGTCACTACCGAAGGCTATCATTTTGCTGGAAGTTTTGCAAGGCTTCGAGCGGCTATCCAACTCCATCAAACTCTTCAGCGAGATTTTTCTTTTATGGCTTAAGGCCTCACCCGCGGACCTTCATAAAACGCTCACTCACAAAATCCCAATTAATCACGTTAAACCAGGCGGCGATGTATTCCGGCCGGCGATTCTGATATTTCAAGTAATAGGCGTGTTCCCAAACGTCGATGCCCAGAATCGGCTGCAGGCCCTGGCTGAGCGGCGAGTCCTGGTTTGGCGCTGATTGAATTTTCAGTTCTTTGCCGTCCAACACAACCCAGGCCCAACCGCTGCCGAATACTTTGGTGGCGGCTTCCGTCAGTTTGTCTTTGAACCCCGAGAAACTGCCGAAGCTTTTGTCCAGGGCCGAGGCCAGTTCACCCGTCGGTTCGCCGCCGCCACCTTTTTTCATCATTTGCCAGAACAACGAATGGTTGTAATGCCCGCCTCCCTGGTTGCGGACGGCCGTTCGAAGTTTTTCCGGCACGGCATTAAGATCCTTGAGCAACTCTTCCACGGTTTTCATTCCCAGAGCGGGATCATCGGCTACGGCTTTGTTGAGATTCGCTACGTAAGCAGCGTGATGTTTATCGTGGTGAATCTCCATCGTTTTGGCATCAATCTGCGGCTCCAAAGCATCAAAAGCGTAAGGCAGGGGAGGGAGAGTAAATGGCCCTCCAGGGGGCGCGGCTGCGGATGGTTGCGCGGCCGAAAGAGTAAGCGGAGAAACGGCGGCATAGGCAGCAGCGGCCAGCAGGGTGTTTTTAACAGCTTGACGTCTAGTCATGATAAGATCCTTTCCGATAAGGTTGAAGTTTTAGATTAGTCTTGGCCGCTAAGAGCCTCGTTCAGGCTCGGCGCGGATTCAAGGCCACCATACTCTCTTAATGCGCCTCGTGCAAGCTCCGCACGTCTCAGCGTCTCAGCTTTCAGGGTCAATATTTCGTTACGTGTTGAGTCAAACCGCCATCAACATAGTAAGTGCTGCCCGTGACATAATCGGCCTCGGCGCTCGCCAGAAAAACCGCCACCGAGGCAACCTCTTCCGGTTTCCCGAACCGGCCCCAGGGAATTTCCTCCAACGCATTTTTGATCGCGTCCGGGTCGTCCAGCACTTTCTGATTTATCGGCGTGGCGATGGCGCCCGGCGCGATGTTGTTGGCATTGATTTTATGCGGCGCCAGTTCCATGGCGAGGTTCCGCATCATCATGCGCAATGCGCCCTTCGACGCGCAGTAGGCCGTGTATTCAGGGAAAGGAATGTCCTCGTGAACGGAGGAAATGAAAATGAGCTTCCCGCCCTGGCCCTGTTTGACCATCTGCCGAGCCGCCGCCTGGCTGACCAGAAACGAGCCATAAAGATTTACATCCAGCACTTTGTTCCACTCTTCATCCGTCACTTCCAGGAAGGGCCGTTTGATTTCGAGGCCGGCATTGTTGACCGCGATATCCAGCCGTCCGAATTTTGCCACAATCTCCTGGAGCATCTTTTCGACGTCGCCGCGCACATTTACCTCCGCCGCGATGGCAATCGCATTCCCTTTGGCTGCAGCAATCTTCCTCGCCACGTCGTCACCACTGTGGGTGCCGCCGCGATGATAATTTACGGCTACTTTCGCCCCTTCAGCAGCAAATCGAACCGCAATGGCCTCTCCGATCCCGCTGCCGGCGCCGGTCACCAGCGCCACTTTATCTTTCAATCGCATAGGTTTCCTTGGAAAAGTTCGTGCTGCCTTCGATTGCTCCTTTCGCTTGGAATCGATGAAAAGTCAAATCGGCGGTCGCCGCCGATTTCCAATTCCGAGCTTGCCCAGAATCTTTTTATGGGCGCTGCAAAATGGAAGCCGGGCCAATTGGCTTCGCTGAAGCCATCCGGCCTTGCGCACCCCGCTGCCGCTGCGTGTTGCCCAAAAAACCTCCAGCGTGATCCGGTAACGCGTAATCGAATGCCTTAACGTGCAGAGCGGTTCGAGAGAGGCCGGTGTTGCGCCCAGGACCCTCCGCGCCGCCTCTTCCAAATTAGTCCTGCCCTGTGGAATCTCGGCATTCGGAAACTCCCAGAGATGCGCGTTCACGACGCCGGCTGGCCGCTGACGGACGAAAAACCGGCCGTGCGCTTCGGAGACGAATGCCACGAAGCGTCTTGGCGTTACCCGCGCACGGGGCGATAAATTTGGCAATTGGTCCACCTGCCCCCGGCGCAAGGCCTCGCAGCCTCCCGCTACCGGGCATATCCCGCACTGAGGTCGTTTCGGCGTGCAAACCAACGCTCCCAATTCCATCAATGCTTGATTTAATTGCGAGCAAGCCCGGATTGAATGATTTTGGTTTTTTACATCGTTCTCGCTCGCGTAACCGTTCCCTGTCCCGTTTTCGGCTGAATCTTTGCTCCGCCTTCGGCCAGTTTGCCCGCTTTCTCCCATGGAAGCCGCACTGAGCACCAATTCCTCTGCGATCCTCCAAAGCCGATCATTGATGGTTTTCTCGCGCGGATTTCCCTCGATGCCAAACAGACGCGACAAAACCCTAATGACGTTCCCATCCAAAATCGGTTTGGGCTGGTTAAAGGCAATGCTGCAGATCGCTCCCGCGGTGTACCTTCCAATGCCGGGCAATTTCAATATGTCTTCAAACTGGCCTGGGAATCGGCCGCCATGCTCCCGCATTATCTGCCGTGCGGCCAATTGCATGTTTCTGACTCTGGTGTAGTAGCCCAACCCCTCCCAAAGCTTGTGAACTCTTCCCGGCTTCGCCCGTGCCAGCAACGCGATCGTCGGCAGCGAGTCCATCCATCTCTCCCAATAACCCAACACGGTTTTCACCTGCGTCTGCTGCAACATGATCTCCGAAACCCAAACCCCGTACGGATCACGCGCCCGCCGCCAGGGGAGATCCCGGGCGTTGCTGCTGAACCATGCCAACAGGGCCCTTACGATCTTCTTCGGAATCATCTGCCTTAATCTGGCGGGTTTCTCTTTCAATGCCCAGTATTACATCGCCATCGCGACTTTGGACTTTAGACTTTCGGTTTCCAACTCTAGACTTCGATCTGACCGTGAAACCGTTGAATTCCTACACCTGCAAGCTCACCGATGAGCAAGCCACCGCGCTGAAGGACTGGCTTCAAGCGCGCCAATACAAATTTCGCGAGGTCCCCTACGCGCGTTTTGCGGCGGAGAAAGCCAAGACCAACGTGGTTTTTTATGAAAGCGGCAAGCTGGTCGTGCAAGGCAAAGATACGCAGGAATTCGTGGAGTTCGTTTTGGAACCTGAAATCCTGAAGGAGGCGCGGCTCGGTTACGAAGCTGTGCTTAACCCCGAACTGCTCCTGCCGCGTGTAGGCGTGGACGAAAGCGGCAAAGGCGACTTTTTCGGGCCGCTTTGCATCGCCGGCGTCTATGTAAACGAAAAGGTAATCAAATCATGGGCCGACGCCGGGATCCGCGATTCGAAGAATATTTCCAGCGACAAACGCATCCGTGAACTGGCGGAATTGATCCGCGATACGCCGGGCTGCGTGACCTCGGTGGTGCCGATCGGCAACGAAGCCTACAATCGGCTTTATGCGAAGATGAAGAGCGTCAATACCTTGCTCGCCTGGGGACATGCGCGCGTGATCGAGAATCTCATGGGTCAGAAGCATCGCATGGTCCCGCCGCCCGTCCGCGCCATCAGTGACCAGTTTGCTTCGAACAAA
>Ga0193728_1002051_pt1 | contig 10430 bp, 11 predicted proteins | sample U1c1metaG_FD_143037 | JGI IMG/M metagenome (GOLD analysis project Ga0193728, IMG submission 143037) | Soil microbial communities from a riparian zone of the East river system, Colorado, United States - U1c1 | ecosystem: Environmental > Terrestrial > Soil > Riparian zone | place: USA: East River... | reverse complement strand
GACCGAAATTACTGGTGAACTCACCCACAGAATAAATAAATTATTATAATGTAACAGTTATAACGAAAAGGGTCGGTTAATACTCTATATGGAAAGCCGGAAACTTACAAGAATGCCAATCCTGCCCGGGGATCAGATCGCATCCATCGAGGAATTCGAGGCCGGGAAATATGCCTATGTTTCAGATGGGACCATAAGATCGACTGCAGTTGGAACTAAAATTTATGATTTCAAAAAGCGCATAGCGAAGATCGAGAAAATTAATACCCCTATGTTACCGAGAATTGGCGACATCCTAGTAGGCTACATCGAAATGCTGTTTGGCAGCATGATATCGGTAAGAATACTTTACATAAATGAGAAGAAGTCATTCTCCGGTTTTTCTGCCATAGCATCAACTAGGATAAGTACTCCTGGCCGTGAACGCGATCGGAGAAGTCGAATAATATTCAGGGTAGGCGATATTATCAGAGGACGGGTAATTAGTTTATTGAATTCATCCATCCACATAACGATCGACGAAAAGGAATTTGGAGTCATCTACACCCTATGCTTCAATTGTGGTGGGGGCACGGTACGGGTAAACAACAAGACCATAAAATGTATCGAATGTGGAATAAATGAAGACCGAAAATTGACAAATGATTACGGAGAGGAAGCGTTTAGATTGATTCATCGAAGTGGGAGATGATTTTGTTGCCGGAGGTGAACGGGTTGCGTTTCAAGGCGAACCCGGGGCTTACAGCGAAATGGCAACAATTCAGTATTTTCGAAACTCAAATCCAGTACCATTAAAGTCCCTCCAGGATGTATTTGATGGATTGTGTCACGGTGACGTAGATTTTGGCGTCGTGCCTATTGAAAACTCAATAGAAGGTAGTGTAAATGAAACCTATGATCTTCTATTAGATACGCATTTTGTAGTATCCGGTGAAATCTACCTGAGGGTCAGACATTGCCTTATCGTCAATAAGGGTGGAGGTTCGAATATTAGGTCTGTATATTCACATCCACAAGCACTTGCCCAGTGCAGGCGTTATTTACAAGAAAGGAAACTAGCAGCCGTTGCAGCCTACGATACGGCTGGTGCCGTAAAAATGATCAAACAAAAGCAGAATATGGAAGTAGCTGCGATTGCCAGTAGCAGGGCCGCAGAGTTATATGATATGGATATTTTAGAAGAGGGAATCGAGGATAGTAAAAACAATTTTACAAGATTTTTAATAATATCAAAAACACGAACAAAGTCTACTGGTCATGATGGCACATCCATGATATTTTCAGTTAAGCATATCCCAGGTGCCCTTTACAGTATTTTGGAGGAATTCGCAAATCGAAAGATCAACCTTACCAAGATAGAATCGCGCCCCAAAAAGGAAAAACCTTGGGAATATAACTTTTATGTGGACTTTGAAGGTCATATTAATAATAAAATCATTAAGGATGCTGTGGAATCAATTAAAAAGAAAGCTGCATTTATCAAAATCTTAGGCTCTTATGAAAGAGCAGAGTTTCTTTGACAATAGCGATTTCTAGTTTTAAGCCCAAACCCGTCTGCAATCATGCCAGTGACTAGTAGTATTAGTTGGCCGCTAAGGGCAATTATATTCCCCGTAGTCTCTGCGTGCCCTACTATAGTCAAGACAGCGCCACCAGTATTCTTAATTTCGATTATATACTGATTTCTTTTTGAGCATGAAAGTCTTACCGATAACTTGAGATGGCGCTTTCGCGTTTCAATCAGTGGTTTGTTGGGATCTGTGATATCTATGTTGAAGATAGATCCATTCAGAGTAACGCATGCTATGCTCGCTCTTTTCATATTCGGCGCCAATATATTGATTAGTCCATGTCTTACTGGTCCATTAAGTGGCACATCAACAGGAGTTAGTGTGTAAACAATGAGGCAATTCCATAACGCATAACGATAATTCCTGCAGGCATCAGTATGCGATATACTGATTTCGTGCAAACCGGCATTATTAACATAGGTAACAATATAACAAATACATCCAGCCAGCATGATGGCCATTGCTTGTATTAAAAGTGATCTTGAGCCTGCTACTTTGGTAAATCATGTACCTTTTGTATTAGACGAATTTTGAATATCATAAGATTTAAAGGATGGAAAAAATTACTCCCTAGTTATGCCAAAGAAACGAGCTAGCAGGGGCAGGACAAAGGGCGGAAAGGGTAGCTCTGGGACTGTCCATTGCAGTCAATGTGGCGCCATGGTTCCTCGCGACAAAGCGAAAAAAGTAACGGGTCGGATTACTTTGGTTGAACCTACCCTTGCAAAGGAGCTTAAGTCACAAGGGGCATACATTGCACCGTCGACCGATGTAAAATTCTATTGCGTCTCTTGTGCAGTCCATAGGGGTATAGTTAAGGTGAGGTCAGAGTTAGACCGACGTACGACTGGCAGACTGCGATAACTTTTTTGAAGTTACAACAATTCTGTGAATAACTGTACAAGCTGCAACTATTGAGACGAGCAGAACTGCCCACTGCATTGCATTGGCAGTTGGTAACAAGCTCACTATTGCAAGTATTAACAATCGTTCTGCTCTTTCTCCAACACCCAACCCTGCCAAATCAACGCCGAGTGCTTCCGCTTTCGCTCTGACGTAGCTAACAAGTAATGACAAAGACAATGCTACCATGCACCATATTGGTTCAGCAAGGTTTCCTACGGCTATTCCGATGAATATCACGGATTCAGATATTCTATCGCCTGTCGAATCAAGAAACGATCCTTTCAGAGACAACTGTTTTGTCCTCCTAGCGACACTCCCGTCTACTATGTCAAAAAAACCTCCGATCAGGAGCAGAAGGCTGCCGATGACCGGGAAATAAAACCATGAAAAGCCTGCCGTGAATGCCCTCGTCGCATATACGATCCCAGCTAATGTTAGAGCACAGAGACTTAAACAAGTCCAACCGTTAGCAGATACTCCCGTAGAAGCGAAAACTGTACCAACTTTTTCCAGAGTTGGATTCAATAAGTCCCTAATTTTATTGAGCAAACGGCTATAATACAGATAGAGCTGTTGGAATAATAAATTTTGTAGACAGTTCTTGCTAGATACATTCGCAAAAACATTGCAAGGGAACGATCTTTAGCAAAAATCATAAAATTTTAAAATGGCATCACTATTTATTATATTATAGCAACGATTTCATCATCTATAGTCGCCAAACATAAATTTTAATAGTGAATTATTTATCGTCTTTTGTTTCTTAATTCTTTAATAATCATACCTCTCGGATATTACGAGTTATTTGCAGAAAATTAATGAAGTTCAAGCATACACACCATCTAGGTTCGAAAAGGTACTAGTTGTTGGATTAGGACAGTTAGGACTTCCTGTGGCAAAGTATGTGAAAGAGAGAGGATTTGACACATATGGATACGACATTAGTGTAAAGGCAATGGAACGAGCTGAAAAGATAGCAGGAATAAAGAAAGCTGATGATGCTACCTTTAGTAGTAGCGAACTTAACGATTTTGATGTATATATAATAACCGTTTCTACACACAGGCCTGATGATATGTTCTCACCTCAAATAGACGGTTTATTATCTGTAGTTGAGAAAATTTCGAGGGAAGCAAAAAAGAATGGAGCACTTGTATCAATAGAAAGTACCATTCCCAAGGGGACATCGAAGAAAGTATTTGAAATGTTAAGCCATAGATTACATGTAGTTCATGCTCCACACAGATGGTATGCTTTGGAAGAAAAGGTGCATGGTGTAAATCAGTTGCGTGTAATAGGCGGAGTATGTGATTGTTGTATCAAGGCAGGTATGCAATTTTACGATGGAGGAGCTTCTCATTCTTTGAATTCTTATTCTTCATTTTCATCTCTAGTTTCCTTATCTTCCTCCTCTTCCTCAGCACCACAACACCACATTAGTAACAATAATAATAATAATAGTAATAATAATAATGAAATGAGTCTGGGAATCCCTATGCATCCAGTAACAGAAATTGAAATTGCGGAAGTAACCAAGGTCATTGAAAATGCACACAGATATTTACAGATAGCATTCGCTGAGGAACTCTACTTATATTGTCAAGCAAATAACATAAACTTTCCAGAATTACGAGATGCTCTGAATACTAAATGGAATGTCAACATTTTAGAACCAAGAGAAGGCATAGGGGGGCACTGCCTGCCAAAAGATACAAAGATGTTTCTTCACTCATCCAAGTCTATAAGAAGCAAAATACTTACAGCATCTATAGAAGCGGATCAGCATTATCGAAGATATAGACACACTAGAGGTGGTGGGATGAATAATTATGAAGACGATAGCGGTGACGGTACGCAGATAACAACAATAGATGATACGCAAAAGCCTGTTTTTAATAATCGAGGTCACTATGGTGAGTAGAAAACCGTCAGTCGTAGCTTTTGGTGCGCACCCGGATGATATAGAAATAGGCATGGGAGGGACAATAGCAAAACTAAGTGCGCAGGGATATGACGTAAATCTGGTAGTAGCTACGTTGCCGAACTTTGTCGAGATAGACAAAAAAGAGGAACGGCGAAATGAATCAACAATATCAGCGAAAGTGATGGGATGTAAAACTCCAGAGTTTCTGGATTTAACTCCTGACGAAATCACCTTTGGTAGACGTTTCGTAACAAAGGTAGACGAAATTATCAATAGACACAAACCCGAAGCTGTTTTTACTCAATGGATAGGAGACTCTCATCAGGATCATCAAGCACTTACCAAGGCCGTGATAGCCGCTTCGCGTGACCTCAATAATTTGTTCATGTATGAAACAACTATACCTGGGGGCATAACCGAAATTGCCTTCCGTCCTCAGTTATATGTCGATATCAGCGCAACGCTGGACATAAAGACAAATGCTCTTGATTGTTTTGACTCACAAAAAATGCGCTGCGGCCACTTGTGGGTTGATGCAATAGTCGGACGATGCGCATACAGGGGATACCAAAATAATACAAAATATGCCGAGGCTTTTGAAGTAATCAAAGTCTCCAAGTGGTAGTAAGCTGTCCCAAAGGATTTCAAATTAAATTATCTGAATATTTAGAAATAATTCAATGTAAATGAATCGTTAGCTCCTACCGTGCCCGTACTCGTTAGGTTTTCATAGGTGGGAAAATCGGTATAAACCTCGTTCCAATATCTCATGCATACTAACCTGCGATAGCTTCTGACTTTGATTTCTTCACCCAGAACTGAGTTGCGGAACACGATATCTGGCTCGTTTATTCCTGCCACCGAACGCATCGGACAAGTTGCTGAAAAACGTGGGTTGATTTCGAATATTTTAGGCTTATTCTCTACAAGTTTAGCTTGTATGTTTATTGCTCCCCTTCCACCTAATTTTAAAGCTGCTTCTTCAGATGACCTCCGAACTTCTTTATAATCATCAATAAAAGCTTTGTAAGTCTGTCCGTTTTTTAGTGTTTTCTGAATTGATACAGATGACATTACATATTTTCCAAACCTATCAATTGTAACGCCAGAAGTATATTCCGTATTATTCTCGTTTAAGTATTCTTGGAGCAGAGCATGCCAACCTGCTTTTTGTATATGTGATATGGCTTGCTGCATTTCAGATTTGCAGCGTACTAAATAAAAATACAACGAACCATATCCCTCCCTTGGCTTTACAACAATAGGATAACCGAACTCCTTCACGAACTTTTCATCGTCCGCAGGTAGAGCAGATTCAGCGACTGGTAGGTTATTTTCTTTTAGGAAGAGAAAGGTTTTCCATTTATCTCTAGCAGTAGTTAATACGTCGATTGGACTCGACAGCACTTTCGCTTTGCTTTCGCTTTCAATTCGTTTCTTCGAATTACCAATTATTAATAACTCTTCATCCGATCCAATGTAAATCGCATCCATGTCTTCGTCTCTCGCAATTTTTAGAATACTTTCAATGTAATCGGAGGAGGTAGCAGATGGTAGCAAAATACCATTATCACATCTGTATAATCCCGCCGCCTGAGCGCTCATGTCTCCAGCAGTGATTCTGTATTTCACTGCGGCGTTATCTAACAAATTAGCAAGTTTCAGTGATTTGATTATTCCCTGCGCGACTATCCCTCCTACGGCCGTAACCAGGACCTTGGCATTCATTATAGGAGAGACCCTATCTTATTCACTAAAATATCATTCGCTATGGTGACATAGTTATCGAAGCTGCTAAACTATCATTTTTTAACAGATTTCGGCGCCAGAGAGTTTCGGTATTACCCACGCCGAAATTGATTGCATAGTCTATAATAGATGGCTTGGTTTCTGTTGCATTTTTTACCTTCTCGGCAACTTTTATGAGTTGACGTATTTTTCGTTGTTCTTGCTTTAATCTAAACAAATTCGATAGTACGGAATCGATTGATCGGCCAGTTCTTGTTAGACGAGCTCGCTCTGCTAACAAAGGATTTATTTTACTCTTGTAGTCTAAATTTTTTTGTTTTAGGATCTCCACATAATTAGAAATATCTGCTTCTTTTGATATTGGGAGTAGTTCTAGAGCCTCTGCTTGAGCTAGGCCACGGTAGATATCTGTGGCAGCCCAGACTAGGGTTACAGGCATTTTAATTGATAGTTCCTTGAAGACCATAGCCCCGACCATTGTGTACCCCATACTACCGCCCGTTCCTGAGGCATAGCAAGTGATACCAAGATCACGTGAAAGCAGCAGTAGTATTGGGATTGCCCTAGGAGACATGCCTTGAAGCATATCCTTTGAGATTGTCATGTCATTGTGATTTCCCAGGTTTACCTCGATAGCTTTTTTGCATGACATACAGGTGCCTGCCAGTGATATCTGATCATGCTGGTTCCTGTGCACTCTTGCTGAAGCCTTGCTACCGCATTGGCAGTGCACCCACAAAGGTGCATTCAGATACGAGGTCGGGCTGACTCCTGTATCTATGCCACAACGAAAGAACTTATTTTCGGTTTTACTCAACACGTCGGAATATTTCATAAAGTTAGAAATCAAATACTTGAAACCATCTTCAAAAACTGTAGACATCTCAGAAAGTCTTACAAACAATGTATCATAGCCCCATTCTGCATTAACCAGTTGTGACATTAAAAAAGAATTAAAATCTGAGTAGGATTTGGACCTTGTATACGACTCTTCGACTTTCCGCCAAAAATGCTCAAAGTTATCCAATATTTTAGATTTATCCGATTTCGAATATACCGATGAAAATGAATTTCTAACCCACGAATAAATCTGCATTCTCCAACGATCCAGGATTGTTCGTCCGGGCAACGGCATATTGCATACTAGCTGCCATCTTCTCGATTCGCTAACGGGCATACGCAGTTCCAGCCTGCCATCGGAGTGCCTTATGCTTGGAAGCTCTGCTAGTCGAATATACGCGTCATCCATAAAATCATGATCTACAATCAGAAACAAATTAACAAATTTGTTAAGTGGTTTGCGTTCTTCAACTGCCCTCATGAGTGTTTGGAGAAGCACAATTTTTCTGAAGACGCCCCCATACGCAAATAAGTTTGGTTGATGAATGGATACAAAAATTTGTGTTTTTGGATCGATTAATAATCTCAACTTGTTAGTAACGCCGGCAGTCATTGTGCCCGCCTCTTTATGAAACTTGTCGATCCATATTTGCAGCTTGCCCCGATTATTCAGGATAAAATCGTTAGTAGTGACATCCGCTGTGTGTGTCAAAATTTTATTGACAGCATCTGAGAGATTTTCTGGTATAGAAGATATATAGTCAGAAACGATTGGTTCTCCGACATTTTCATATTTTGAAAATAGCGATCTCACCTGAGGCGTACGTCTTAGCGCTGCAGTCGCCGTCGGATCTCCCACTAACATATACAATCCCAACGTCTATATAAATTACCATTCGGATCTCGTATGCCTGATCACCTTTGCAACCGTGATTTCTGTGTTAAACAGTGTAATAAGTAATTACAAGCTTTCGCAGGAACACCTTTTTATCAAAATGTCAAATATGAAAAAGATAGAATATTCGTGGTATGAAGTCGTAGCAAAATCATTGGATTAATATTATTTTATTAGTGCTTATTTTTTGAGTAGTATTATTTTTTGCAACGACTACTAAGCTGGACTAATGTGAATCTTGATTAATGACCAGCGAGATCAAATCCGAAATTTTTGCGAATTGCCCTATATCCTCCAGACGATGCGCATCGCTACCCAGATGGAATTTTACTCCCTTTTCCATGAATTGAACGATCCACTCAGGTGGAGGGCTGCGATATTTAGCGTTAATCTCAATTATTTTTTTGTTTTTAACTATTAATGAGGCCAACTCTTCAACTTCACCTTGTTCCAGTCTAAACGTAGTTTCAGGAGATATGTGCCCGATAACATCGACGCTAGGATTTTCGATAGCGTTTGTTAATGCATTTCGCCATACACTCTTGTCATGATAGAGCGTATGAAAACTTGCAATTAAAAAATAATTTTTAGCGTACTCTTCTGGACAGTTAATAGAACCATCCACTAAGATTTTCGCCTCGAAGCCCGGGATTATTTTTACTGAACTATCCTTACTGGACGATTCTATCTCCCGCAAATATTCTGAGAGCCAATTTGAACTCTTTCTGATGTGTTCGGTAAATGCAATCGTTTGTAAGTTCAACTCCTCTGCTTGCCTTACTACGTTTGGGATCGTAAGATCATGTGCTGAATGGTCGTTATAATTGCAGTGAACATGATAATCTTCTAGTAGGTTCATAGCATCCTATATTGATCTTTGTTATAAAAAATTTTAACCAGATAAAACGCAACAGACTTTTGCATAAATACTTATAAGTTATATACCTTATACGACTGTACTAATTGGTAATGCCATTTGCCTAGGTTCATGACGTCCACGGTTCTAGTCCCGGGTGCTGCCGGCCCTGCCGGAATAAACACTATTAAGTCTTTGAAGATGGCTGGCTTCGGAGGGAAGATTCTTGCTACCGACTCCAGCTCGTTGTCAGCGGGTTTTTTCATGGCCGACGTAAATGAGGTAATTCCTGAGGCTGACGACCACTCTTTCGTGGATAGATTGTTTCATATTGTAAAGATGTATCATGTTGAGGTTCTGATGCCATCTTCAGGTTTCGATATTTACCCTTATAGCGAAAATCGAAAACAACTTGCGGAGATGGGGGCTGAAGCAATTGTAAGCGACAGGGATAAGTTAGAAATTTGTCGTGACAAGATGTTAACGTTTCAAACTCTATCTGATAAATTTATTCTTCCATTTACTACGGAGGAGCCAAACAAGATAGACATATTTCCGGTACTTGCCAAACCTCGGTTCGGTAAGGGAAGCCGTGGCATAGTCAAAATCGATGATGAATCCGATCTTAGATACATAATATCTAAACGCGACGATCTCGTATTTCAAGAATATCTACCAGGAACCGAATATACCGTAGACGTACTTTCTGATCTAAATGGGAAACCGTTAATCGCCGTACCTAGGATCCGTATGCAAACAAAGGCAGGTATTTCTACAAAAGGCAGAGTACTGCGAGATCCAGCCTTGGAAATAGATTGTATGAAAATTGCGGAATACATTGGAATTAGGGGTCCCTGTTGTATGCAAATGAAAGAGTCTGCTGAGGGCAGACTTAAACTGATAGAGGTAAATCCAAGAATGGGAGGTGGGACCATATTTACTAGCTTGGCTGGAGCTAACTTTCCTGCACTGTTACTAGATATGATCGAAGGAAGGCAGATTTCGGTACCAACAATTTCCGAGATCACCATCATTAGGTACTTTGAAGAATTGGTATTGAGAAGCGAGGAGGAGAGAATACATGTTGGAGCCAATTTGTTATCGAAGACACGTTTTCAGGTATAGACTTATCACAAGACACCTGTTGGATGTGCATGACATTTATCAAATGGCATGGCCAATAACCTGTAATTTTCATGACAATAATAGCGAAACCTATCGTCATTCCAATACTTACTAAGATCGCATCCCACCTTCTATTTTTTTTCTTACTTTTCTCTGTTTTCAACTCGTCTCATTATCCTTTCACAAAAACCTTTGTAATTTAGGCAACTCCAAAGTTAACTGTGAGAAGAATATTATTTGGATATATTCCGTGATGTCTATCGATGCAGTTAATTCCCCATATCTGACCTGCTGGCGAGAACAAGGTTAAAACCAAATTATTAACCTCACAAGAACCGGCTGTGTCCATACATAGTTCAATTTCTATGATCAAAGATATATCTTATTTACTGAATCAATCTCTTAATATCCGTTAATGTTAAAATCGGAATTACGTCGGGTCATTATTAATTGAGTCGACGATCTGAAGAATATTGCCAGGTAACTCATGTTCCTGCTAACTTTGCCCAGCTATTCAGTCTATACCGAGATTTTTAGTCCCCATCCCAAGATTTGCTCGGTGTC
>Ga0193728_1002050_pt1 | contig 10434 bp, 7 predicted proteins | sample U1c1metaG_FD_143037 | JGI IMG/M metagenome (GOLD analysis project Ga0193728, IMG submission 143037) | Soil microbial communities from a riparian zone of the East river system, Colorado, United States - U1c1 | ecosystem: Environmental > Terrestrial > Soil > Riparian zone | place: USA: East River... | reverse complement strand
CTCCCCTGTGGTCACCTTCTCTTATTGGACCCTGGACAGGCAAGCCTTGCGGGGTTCGCGAATCACGTGAACGCGTGCGAGTTTCTGTTCCGCCACCTGCGTATGTGTAGTGGTAGAGGGGCGAAGATCCGAATGAGATTCAAAGCCTTTTTGGCGCGGAAAGGTGAACAGTGCATGAAAGATACGGTTCACTCTGCCGTTCACCGTTCCGTTCACCTCTTCGGGGAACGGACCTTGTAGGGGGCATTGAGGTTGCGTTTCCCGCGGCCGTTGATTTTGGACACGGACAAAACACCAGAGTGGGCTGGAGCGACCCCACTTCGTTGCCACGGGAACCGTGGCGGTCGCTCCAGCCCACACGAATGCAGCAAAGCACGCCGCCACTTTACACCTCACATTGCAGTTTGATCCGCGTCGGTGATCTCGAAAAAAATGGCAGACGTTCTCAAATTCGGGCGCAAGGGACAGCAAGACGGGGAGGAAATCCCCGCCGCGCTTCGCGAATTTATCGACGCTGTGATTGTTCCTGCGCTTGTGAGGGATTACCTGGGCGGAATGAAAGTGTCGAAAAGTCTTGCGCCGCCTTCGGGCGTTGTGTCAGATTCGTCATCGGACGTTCTAGTTGTTTCTGAGGTGCGTCGATGAGTCGACTGCGTTGTGCCATCTACAGTCGTTTTTCGAGCGACCGCCAAAGCCCCACTAGCATTGATGACCAGGTGCGGAAGTGCAGGGCCTACGCAGAGAGACAGGACTGGCATGTGCTCGATGATCATTTGTACTCGGATGAAGCAATCTGCGGAGACAGTACAGACAGAGCCGGGCTGCATAAATTACTGGCCGCGGCGACCGGATCGGCGCGCCCGTTTGATTGCATTTTGATCGATGACACATCGCGGCTCACGCGGAAACTCGCAGATGCCTTGAATCTATACGAGAGGCTTTCGTTCGCGGGAATCAGGGTGGTCGCTGTTTCTCAGGGTGTCGATTCCGATAGCTCCCAGGCGGAACTGCTCATCGGAGTTCACGGTTTGATCGATGCGGTGTACTGGCGTGAACTTGCGCAAAAAACGCATCGAGGAATGCAGGGGCTTGCCCTTCGCGGACTCCACACGGGAGGCAGGTGCTTCGGCTATACGTCCGTCAAGAACTTGGACGGGAGTGCGAAGCTGGAAGTGAATAAAGAACAAGCGGAAATTGTACAGCGCATCTTCCGGTTGTGCGCTGAATCCGGCTATTCGCTCAAGCGCATTGCTCACACATTGAACAGCGAAGGCGTCTTGGCTCCGCAACCACAGAAGGGCCGCTTCAGCCGCTCATGGTGCCTTTCCTCTGTCCGTCATGTCCTGTTGAATCGTAAATACGTCGGCAAGACGATCTGGAATACAAAACGCAAATTGCGCGTACCTGGCACAAGCAAGCGAGTCTACAGGCGGCGCCCTGAATCAGAATGGACAACGCTCGACACACCTCATCTTCGGATCGTCTCCGATGAACTGTTTGCGGCAGCGGGGCGAAGATTTGAGAAGGTCAAGCGGACACTTGGTAGGCCAGGCCAGGAGAGTTCCGGACTTATTGTCGGCCCAAGGCGCTATCTGTTCTCTGGTCTGCTGAAGTGTGCCGAGTGTGGCGGTAGCATCACTCTCGTCAGTGGGCGCGGTCGCCATGGTGCGGATCGCTACGGGTGCTCGCTCCATCATCAACGCGGCGTCACCGTTTGCTCAAATTCGCTACTCGTTCGCCGGGATGAACTCGAAGAGAGCTTGCTGAAAGGCTTGTCTGAATCCGTCCTCAAGACTGAGGTGGTCGATTATGCCGTCGCGAAGATGGAAGAAGCCCTGAGCGCTCAGTATGCCGGCCTGGACGCAGAGCTTGCGCGGATGCGTCAGCGGAAACAGGAACTCGATTTGGAACTCAAGTGCCTGACGGATTCGATAGCGCAAGGCCAGCAGTCTCAGAGCATCATGAAGGCGATTGGAGAGCGGGAAAGGGAATTGCGCGTCATCACAGACAAGCTCCTTGAACCCGCACCGGGATCGTTGCGCGCAAAGCTAGAGGAGTTGAGGGAATTTGCGGTGTCACGACTGTCGAGGATTCGGGAGCTACTCGCGCGCCCAGAAAACGTCCAGGAGGTGCATGAGGCGCTTGCCGAGCGCGTCGGCCAACTGACCCTAGAAGCAACGAACGAGAACGGAAAAAAGACGTATCTTGCTCATGGCAAAGTAGATTTCTTTGGTGAAGAAGAGTTGGCGCATTCCGATGGTGCCGGGGGCCAGAATCGAACTGGCTACGCCCGCCTTTTCAGGGCGGCGCTCTACCACTGAGCTACCCCGGCACTGAACAAATTCTAGAGACGCGCAGTGTGCGTGTCAAATTATCCATCAAGATTAATTATTCTGCGGCCAGTTAATTATTCTTGCGCGGAGTCGTCGAATTCGCGCATCCAGTTGCGATTCTTTAAAACTTCGCGCGGTTTGGTGCCTTCCGGTGGGCCCACGATGCCGTCTTTTTCCATAAGGTCGATCAGCCTCGCCGCGCGGCCGTAGCCGATGCGCAGACGGCGCTGCAGCGTTGACGTGGATGCGCGCCCGGCGTCGCACACCACCCGGATGGCGTCCTGATAAAGATCGTCGTCCACATCGTCCGTGGCAGCTGCTTCGCCTGTTTCCGACTCGCCGCCTGCCTCGACTTTGCCATTCTCATCTTTTGGCGCTTCCAACAACTGCTCGTTGTATTTAGCCTGCGCCTGTTGCCGCCAAAAATCGCACACGGAGACAATTTCATCTTCGCTGACCAGCGGTCCGTGAATGCGATGCAAGCGCGCCGAACCTGCGGGCAAATAAAGCATGTCGCCTTTGCCCAGCAGCGATTCCGAGCCATTGGCGTCCAGAATGGTGCGGGAATCGACTTTGCTTGCTACCCGGAAAGATATGCGAGCAGGAAAGTTCGCTTTAATGAGTCCGGTGATGACGTCCACAGACGGCCGCTGCGTCGCCAGAATTAAATGGATACCCACCGCGCGCGCCATTTGCGCCAGCCGGGTGATGGATTCTTCCACGTTGTTGGTGTCCACCATCATCAAGTCGGCTAACTCGTCGATGACAATCACCAGGTAGGGAAGCGGCTTGTGTTCGCTCTCTTCCACGTTGTCGAACAGCGAGAGCGATTGCTGCTTCTGAAACGAGCGGTTGTACTGGTCGATGTTGCGCACGCCGCGCTGCGCCAACAATTTCAGCCGGTTTTCCATTTCGCGCGTCGCGTTGCGCAGAACGTTCGAAGCAATCTTCGGATCGGTGACCACCGGCGCGATCAAGTGCGGGATATTTTCGTACAGGTTTAATTCCAGCCGCTTGGGATCGACCAGCACCATTTTTACGTCATCGGGGCTAGCCTTGTACAAAATGGACATCATCAGCGAGTTGATGAAAACGCTCTTGCCCGTGCCGGTCGAGCCGGCGATCAGCAAATGTGGCATGGCCGCCAGATCAGTTACGCGGATTCTTCCATGTAAATCTCTTCCCATGGCCAGCGTGAGCTTGCTCGCGGAATTGATGAACTCCGGCGCTTCGATAATTTCGCGCAGCGCAATGGTTTGGCGGGTCAGGTTCGGCACTTCTATGCCGATGGTGGACTTGCCCGGGATGCGCTCAATCAAAATCGATTCGGCTTGCAGCGCGAGGCACAAATCTTCAGTCAACCCAATGATGCGGCTGTATTTGATGCCTGCTTCGGGCTTGAATTCGAACGTCGTAACCACTGGGCCGGGATTGATCTGTGTTATGCGCCCCTGGACGTCGAACTCCTGACATTTTTCTTCAATCGCGCGCGCCCGCTCTTTCAACTCTGTTTCGTCAAGCTTTTGGCTGCGTTCGCCTTCGCGCAACAATGAGACAGATGGCAATTTGTAATTGGTATTTGCTTTAGCGATCTTTGGTTCGCCGGCAGCTTTGCGCGTCGCAGGCTTTTCCGGCTCGCGATCCACTACAAAGATCGGCGCCTTATGGCCGCGGTCTCTTTCTTTCTCCGCACGCTCTTCATCCCGTTCTTCCTGCCGCGATTTGAAAACGTCACTGTCGTCTTCCAGTTCAATCGTCCGGGAATTTTCATTCAATGCCGAATTGTTGCCGACCGTTTGCGGAGACACTGGCTTTCGCCCCGAAAGCCGCGTTTCCGCCAGCCGCTTGCGCAATCGGTCCTGCTCACGGGTTCCGCGCCAGGCATGCCAACGTGCCTGGACCTTTTGCAGAATTCCCAATTTTTCGACCGCGCCGATCGGACCTTTTGGTCCGCTAGCCCACGCGTGCGCACCCGAAAAAGAAAATCTCGTCGTCATGAACAACGCGGTGAGTAACAGCGCAACCGCCACGAGATTTGCGCCAATCGGATTAAAGCCCGTGCGCAAGCCGCCCGAAACCAATGAACCCAGCATTCCGCCCGGCGGCACCGTGCTGCGCACATCCGGAAAATGCCAAAGTGTCAGCAGTGAGGGCAGCGCCAGCAACAAGAGCGCGTAGCCTATCAGCGTGGCAATTTGTGAATTGATCGCGCGATTTTTCAGCCAGCGCCAGCCAAGTACCGCCAACCCCATCGGCAGCAAAAACGCCGCGAAGCCGAACACCTGGAATAGCAGGTCGGCTAAGTAGGCCCCCGCGGGCCCAATCCAGTTGTTGGTGCTGACGGAATCCGGGCCGTTGGCGCTTACATTCCAGGCCGCATCGCGTGGGGAATAGGAAATCAAAGCCAGCGCCGTCAACACTGCCACGGTCACGCACAAAAATCCGATCAGCTCATTGAGCCGTTTATTTTCGGTAGGAGTCAGAAGACGCAAGTATTTCACCTCAGCAATTTTGGGGAAGGCTGAGTGACGCGGCGGGGCGTTGGCGCTATCGCGCTCCCGCCTGGAGGAACAGGAACTGCACGATGATATCAAAGGTCCGGTCGACGACAACCACTTTTATGGCAGGTGTTTCTTTGGAAAAGAGGCTGGTGGGGGGCGTAAAATGGAAGCTGCTTGATCGCGCTCGAATTCCTAATTCGTTGAATTCGCGGTCGAGCCGGTCGACGCGAACGATACGACGGAGATCAATCAGAACCGAAGATCGTAAGGCAGCGGCCCGTCAGTGCCCAGTTTTTTATCCAACCATTCGCGTAGCGTAATACAACACCACGACACCCAGGATTATTCGATATACGGCGAATGGCGCGAATCCGCGTTTGCGCACCCATCCCATAAACCACGCTACCGCTCCGTACGCCACCACAAACGACACGGCCAGCCCGATCAACAACACGATCCATTGATGCGCATCGATCTGCGCTACGCCGATCGGATTTTCATCTTGTCCCCGCATCGACTTGAACAGGGAATAGGCCACGGCCATCGCCATCGTGGGCATGGAGAGAAAAAAGGAAAATTCCAGGGCCGCGGCTCTAGACATGCCCGCAATTTGCCCCGCCGTGATCGTGGACATTGATCGCGAAGTGCCGGGAAAAACTCCCGACAATATCTGGCAGGTGCCGATCCACATCGCTTGACCCAGACTCATGTTATCCATTCGCCACGTATGGATACGGCTGTTCGCTCCGGCGGCTTCACCCGCGGTTTCTGAATTCGCGTTCATCCAGTCCACCAGCCACATCACCACCCCGCCAACCACCAGCGCGGTGCCCATCACGTACAAACTTTCCAGATTTTTACCGATAACTTTGGTCAGTAGATAAGAAGGGAGCGCGGTAATCACGAACGCGATCATCACCAGGCTCAATGGGTGAGTGAATATCGTGCGGTCGCCGCGTTCGCCGCGCGGAAATGTAGAGAGCAACTGCCGGATGTGCTCGCGAAAATAAATCGGCAAGGTGGCGATTGCGCCAATCTGAATCACGATGGTGTACATCTTCCAGTAGCCGCTTTGCAGGCTGATGTTCAGCAGATATTCGGCGATGCGCAGATGCGCCGTGGAGCTGACCGGCAAAAACTCCGTCAATCCTTCAACAATTCCCAACACGACCGACATAAGATAATCGTGCAAGTCCCCTCCGACGTTCTCTTAGCTTACACAAAAGGCTGACCTTGAACTGTCACAGTTTTTCACCGCTGCACCTATAAATGAAGCGTGCCTACATTAATAAATCTTTATATTCGAGAGACGGAGGGTGCCCCACCCTCAGGTTTTTGGAGGGTGGGTCTTGTAACGTGGAAACACCTAGACCCATAACTACGAAGCTCCCGATTTTGTCCCTAACACTCGTTGGATTTAATGCTCGTCCATGAAGTTAATTTTTTTCCGCGACTAGAAGGGTTTTCCTCATTTCATAACCATCGATGCGCTTCAAATAGTAGCGCTTCAAAATACCTTTCTTGATGTAACCGTGGCGTGACCAGAAGTTTACAGCGGCGTGATTATCCACCGCCGTTTCCAGGAACACAGTGCGTACACCTTGTGCGGAGAGATTATCCTCCGCGGCGTTCAGCAACAGCGAGCCAACCCCGCTCCGTCGATGAGCCTCGGCCACGTCCAGCGTGATGATGTGCGCGAGCGGCCCATCCACTTCGCTTAAAATGAACCCGGCGACATCCTCGTCTTCTCCGGCCAGCAAACACTCAGCGGACGCAAGCGCCAAAAAATAACGCAGCGTGGCTTTCGAATATGCAATCCCGCGCGGAAAGCAGCTCTGATCAAGCTTGTAGAGTGCTTCAAAATCGTCCGGCGCGTAGGCACGGAGCAGCACTTCAGTAGTGCGGGACGGCGCGGCCCAGCGCTTTTACCGTGACTTCGTCAACGATGGGTTGACCATTAGGCTTGGTCACCACGCCAAATCCGCCGCTGTAATCCCACATCGTCCAGCCAATTCCGTGTTTCTCCAGAGATTTGCGCACGTCCAAAATCCAGGCAGCGCGATCTTCTGCACGCGCTTCTTTGCGGAACACCCCGAACTCGTTGCAGATTACCGGAACATTCCAGCGCCGGGCCCACGCAGACACCTGGTCGAATTCTTCATCTATGCGCGCGGCATTCCAGCGGTCCATTCCATAGCGCGCCGCGGCCAATCGCTTTGCCGGCTCCGGAATAGCGGCAATGGACGCCTGCACATTTTCCGGCTTCGACGGGTAGGGAAGCGCCTTCACAAAATGCCAATAATTTTCTCCCCATGTCGCGCCCTGGTGGGTGAACACGTGCGGATCGTAGAAATGGAAGGTGTAGATTACGTTCGAGTCATGCAGCGGCTCGATGGACAAAAGATCGTCATCGTCCGAGTACCGTGCGCCGGTAGCGATAATAGTGTGATTGGGAGCGCCCTCGCGTATCGCCACCGCCACACGTGATTCAACGCCGTACCAGCGGTAAGGGTCCTTCGCTTCCGGCTCATTGAGAATTTCAAAAAACACCAGGTTAGGATCGAGGTTCGAATAATGACGCGCCAGCCCGCGCCAGAAATCCGCAAACTGCTCGGTAAAATCGCCTTCCTTTGCCAGCTTTTCTTTGAAATCCGAATCCGGGTGGATGTCAATCATCACCGCCAGGTTCGCGTCCAAAATCATCTTTACCGCGGCGTCCAGTTGGCTGAGATATTCCGCGGGAAGTTCATCCGCCTGCCGCGCCCGAAACATCGGCTGCGGGTTGATGCTCAGACGCACGTGATCGAATCCCAGCGCTTTAATCAGCGCTATGTCTTGCGCCGTGTTCCAAGCCTGAAAATGTTCCTTGGTATAGCCTCTGGGGTCGTACACCTGCGCAAACCATTCGCTGAGATTGATGCCGTGACGTAAATGTTCCGCGCGGGTGCGCGCCGTATTTGTCTCCGAGCTGACGTTTGCCTGCGAGCCGTCTGTCACTGATTGGCCGTGGGAATTTGCCGCGCCATAGATAGAAGCCAAACAAAAAAGGAAAGTCGCCGCCAGATACCGCTCATTGAGCACACCAGTCATGTCGCTATCATAACCGCGAAGAGCCTTTGGAATGATTACGGGCCTGCTTGTTGATGCGCAGGCCCGTTCAGAGCTTACTCGCTTGCAGCTTGCCCGCTCAGAGTTTGCTCCGTTAGAGCTTGATGGTTACCGTTTTTACTTCCGTGTAGTTGGCGAGTCCATATTCGCCCAGTTCGCGTCCGATGCCCGATTGCTTAAATCCGCCAAATGGCGCGGCAGCATCGAACACATCGTAGCAGTTTACCCACACCGTTCCGGCGCGTACGTTGTCGGCGATGGCGTGAGCCTTGGTGATGTCCTTGGTCCAAACCGCGGCGGCCAGTCCGTAGAGCGACTTGTTCGCGCGCTCCACTACTTCGCCAATATCCTTGAAGCGAAGGATGGCCATGACCGGCCCAAAAATTTCTTCCTGAGCGATCTTCATGTCATCGTTCACATCGGAGAACACTGTGGGCTCGATGAAAAATCCCTTGTCGCCCACGCGATTGCCACCGGCCATCAGCTTGGCTTTTTGCTGCTTGCCGGAATCGATGTAGCCCATCACTTTTGTGAATTGTTCCTGGTCTACCTGTGGGCCCTGCTCGGTATTTTTGTCGAACGGATTGCCAACCGTCCGCTTCTTGGCACGCGCCGCGCTACGCTCCACGAACTCGTCGTAAACTTTGTCTTCCACGAAAGTACGCGAACCCGCGCAGCAGCATTGCCCTTGATTAAAGAACAGCGCGAAATGCGAGCCTTCGACGGCTTTATCCATGTCTGCGTCCGCGAAGACGATGTTGGGACTCTTGCCGCCCAGCTCCAGCGTGACGCGCTTCAGATTCGATTCGGCCGCCGCTTTCATAACCAGGTGCCCCACTTCTGTGGAGCCGGTGAACGCCACCTTATCCACGTCCATGTGGCGCGCCAGTGCAGCTCCAGCAGTGGGGCCGTAGCCAGGCAATAAATTCAAAACTCCCGGCGGGAATCCTGCTTCCAGCGCCAATTCACCGACCCGCAACGCCGACAAAGGGGTCTGCTCCGCGGGCTTCATCACCACCGTGCAGCCGGTGGACAGTGCCGGGCCCAGCTTCCACGCCTGCATCAGCAGAGGAAAATTCCAGGGAATAATCTGTGCCACTACGCCAACCGGCTCATGCTTGGTGTACGTGAAATAGTTCCCGTTCACCGGAATGGTTTTGCCCTGCAGCTTGTCCGCCCATCCTGCATAGTAACGGTAGCAGGCGATCGTCAAAGGCAAGTCCGCCGCGCGCGCCACGCTGTACGGCTTTCCGTTATCCAACGCTTCGAGCTGCGCGAGCTCATCCAGATTCTTCTCGATCAAGTCCGCAAGCTTGTACATCAGGTTGCCGCGTTGCGAAGCGGTCATCTTGCGCCAGGGCCCTTTTTCGAAAGCAGCGCGAGCCGCGGCCACCGCTTTATCCACATCTGCGGCATCCGCCTCCGCGATTCGCGCCAGCTCCTCGCCGGTCGAAGGATTGATGGACGGAAAGGTTTTTCCCGAAACACTATTCACCCACTGTCCATTGATTAGAAGTTTGGTAGCACTAATCTTGACATTCGGTTCCATCACAGTCGTTGCTGTAGCCATTTTTCAACCTCCTATATATTTATATGTTTAATTAATTCAATCTTGTGGCGGCTAGCCCCGCTGGTGAACGCTAGCCGTCTGTCGTTGAGCCTACTCATCGATCACGCGTCAGACCTTCGGCCCGACAAGAGGGCCGAAAATGAAGCCTATACCCCTGCTCAAACCGAGGCAAGCCCTGTCGAGGAGAACGGCCTTCGAGGACGTGGCGGGCTTATTCTTTCTATTTTTGATTAGTTTGATTCATGCGCGGCTGGAGGGACAACACTGTTTTATCACCGTTCTCTCCGCCACGTTCCTTCTTTGTTCCAGGTGGGTGGCCGACCACTAGCGTCAAGGAGTGCCGCATAAATGAGGGTTAAGGGGATAAGATAATTTATTCCACTCGATGGGAGCTATGAAGAATTTGCAGAGACGCAGGGTCTGAAGCAGAGAAAGTTTTCACAACAGCAAGAAGCTGCTTTAACGGTACCCCGAACCCTAAAGGACTATCAGCGCGGATTTAAACTGTTAAAGCAAGCGGCTGCCCTGAACCACATAGGTGCTTACGGCTGGTTGGGTGCCGCATTCGACTACGGTTTAGGTACAAGGGCAAATCGTCGTCGTGCTTTTCAGTGCTACCTTAGGGCGGCCAAAGAGGGAGAACCAAACTCCGAGTACCACGTGGGCGTTTTCTATATGGCGGGCAGGGGTGTGCGAAAAATCGCACTCTGGCCGTTGCATGGCTGCAAAGAGCGGCCAGCTATGGTGATCAAGATGCAATGCACTTTCTTGGCAAGTCCTATCGATATGGTCAAAAACTAAGTAAGAATCTCAAAAAGGGTTTTGAACTTCAGCTCAAGGCTGCCAATAAAGGAATCGTAGAGGCCCAGTTCTCCGTCGGAGTCTGCTTCAGCCGAGGAGACGGTGTAGGGATTGATCCCCC
>Ga0193728_1002049_pt1 | contig 10439 bp, 9 predicted proteins | sample U1c1metaG_FD_143037 | JGI IMG/M metagenome (GOLD analysis project Ga0193728, IMG submission 143037) | Soil microbial communities from a riparian zone of the East river system, Colorado, United States - U1c1 | ecosystem: Environmental > Terrestrial > Soil > Riparian zone | place: USA: East River... | reverse complement strand
TCTCTGGGACGTCCCTGGTTACCACCGTGCTCGTGCCGACGATCGCATTGTCCCCGACGGCGACCCCGCGCAGGATGCAGGCGCCGTAGCCGATCCAGACGTTGTGCCCGACACGAACATCGCGCTTGTAGATGCCCTGCAGTCTGATCGGGCGCTCGACCTCGACGACGCCGTGGTCGAAGTCGATCAGCATGACGCGGTCGGCGACGATGCACTCGCGCCCGATCTCCACATGCTGGTAGGCGGAGATCGTGCACTCCTGGCCCATCACGGTCTTGGCGCCGATGCTCACTTCGCCCTCGTGGACGCGAATCTTGCTGCCGTCGCCGATCCATGCCCAACGGCCGAGCCGCAGCGTCGCGCCCCGCCCGATCTCCAGGCGCACGCCGGGACAGACGAAGCAGATGCCGTCGGTCTGCAGGCGACTGCCGTAGCGCAGCTTGAGCAGCACGTAGCGCGCGAGCAGCCGCGCGTAGTGGCGGTTGAGCATGTTGTTCGCGCGCATGAATCGCAGCAGCGTCAACGGCCCTCCGTGCAGGGGCTCGGGCGCGCGACGCAGGGCGTCCGCAAGCTCCTCGACCGGCGCCTGCATGGTGGGTTCGGTGAGCGGGGGCTCCATCGCGCGGCATCGTAAGGGTAGGGCGTGGGGGTTCGGCGGACCCCTCCCCTGCGATGATTGCGCGCGCGATGACCGACGCCGACCTCGCCCAACGCCTGCTCGCGGGCGATCGCCGCGCGCTGGCGCGCGCGATCTCACTCGTCGAGGACGACCGTCCCGAGGGGTGGGAGCTCGTGCGCGAGGTCTACCCGCATACCGGTGCCGCCGCCGTCGTCGGCTTTACGGGGCCGCCGGGCGTCGGCAAGTCCACGCTGATCGGCGCGCTCACCAAGGCGCGGCGCGAGGCTGGGCGCACCGTCGGCGTGCTCTCGATCGACCCGTCCTCGCCGTTCACCCAGGGCGCGCTGCTCGGCGACCGCATCCGTCTGGGCGAGCACTTTCTCGACCCGGGCGTGTTTATCCGCTCGATGGCCAACCGCGGCGCCCTCGGCGGGTTGTCGGAGGCCGCGCTGCAGGCCGCGCTGCTGCTGGACGCGGCCGGGCGCGAGGACGTGTTCGTGGAGACCGTCGGCGTCGGTCAGGCCGAGATCGACATCGTCGACCACGCCGACACGATCGTGCTCGTGCTGATGCCCGGCTCGGGCGATTCGATTCAGGCGTTGAAGGCTGGTGTGATGGAGATCCCGGACATCATCGTCATCAACAAGGCCGACCACCCGCTCACCGACACGATGGTGCGCGAGATCCGTGGTGTGCTGTCGCTCGCCAACCTCGACCGTTCTCCGGAGGAGGTGCGCGGCGACTGGCGCGTGCCGATCGTCAAGACCGAGGCCGCGCAGGGCACGGGCGTCCCCGAGCTGGTGGAGCGTCTGGACGGGCACCGCGCCCACATCCTCGCCGCCGGTCAGCTTCAGGAGCGTCGCCGGCGCAACCTGCGGGGAGAGGTGCTCGCGATCGCCACCGCCCGCATGCGCCGGCGCCTGGAGCAGGAGCTGAGCGAGGACGCCGAGTTCCAGCGACTGCTCGATGAGGTCGTCGCTCGACGCCTGGACCCCGCCAGCGCGGCGACCGCCCTGCTCGAGCGCAACGGGGTGTAGGGTCATCGCCGATGGCGTTTCTGGACTGGGTCGAGAATAATTGGGGTCTGCTGGGCCGCTTGATGGATGGCCATACCGCGATCTACCGCGCCACCGGCGGGCGGATCGGCCATCGCACGCCCGGCTTCCCCTCCGTACTGCTGCTCGACCATGTCGGCGCCAAGAGCGGGACTCACCGCACGAGTCCGCTCGTCTACGGCGAGGACGGGCTGAACCTGATCCTCGTGGCCTCCAAGGGCGGCTATCCGAAGAATCCGGCGTGGTACCACAACCTCCTCGCCCACCCCGACACCACCGTGCAGGTCGGCTCGCGCCGCCGGGACGTGCACGCGCGCGTCGCCACAGCCGAGGAGCGCGCCCGACTGTGGGCTCTGATGATCGACGTATACAGCGGCTATGACGACTATCAGCGCCGCACCGAGCGCGAGATCCCGCTCGTGGTGCTCGAGCCGCGCTGAGCCGGGCGACGATCCCAGCGGGCCGCTAGGCCCCGAGCGCGCGGGCGATCACCATCTGCTGGATCTCGTCGGTGCCCTCGCCGATCGTGAGGATCTTCGCGTCGCGGTAGAACCGGCACACCGGATACTCCTCGATGAAACCGTAGCCGCCGTGGATCTGCACGGCCTCCTCCGCGCAGCGCACCGCCAGGCGTCCCGTCTTCAGCTTGGCCTGCGCTGCCGTCAGCGTGAAGTTACGCCCCGCGTCCTTCTCACGGGCGGCCTTGTAGACGAGCAGCCGCGCGGCCTCGATCTCGACGGACATGTCCGCGAGCTTGGCCTGGATCGCCTGGAACTTGGAGATCGGCTTGCCGAACGCCCGACGCTCGCGCGCATACTTCAGAGCCTCGTCCAGCGCTCCCTGTGCCAGGCCCACGCCCATCGCCGCCACACCGATTCGGCCGATGTCGAGGATGTGCAGGAACTGCTTGAACCCGTGTCCGCGGGGTCCGAGCAGGTTCTCCTCGGGTACGCGGCAGTCGCTGAACGTCAGCGGCCGCGTGTCTGACGCGTTCCAGCCCATCTTGCGGTAGGGCTCGCCCTGCTCGTATCCGGGAGTGCCGTTGGCGATGATGATGTTCGAGATCTCCTGCTCGCCGGTGCGCGCGGTGATGCACACCATGCCGGAGATATCGGTGCCGGCGTTGGTGATGAACTGCTTGGAGCCGTCGATCGTCCATTCGCCATCCGCCAGCCGCGCGCGTGTCCTGACGTTGCCGGCGTCCGAGCCGGCCTCGGGCTCGGTCAGTCCGAACGCGCCGAGCCGTTCCCCGGAGCACAGTCGCGGCAGCCACTCGTGCTTCTGTTCATCGCTCCCGAACAGGTAGATCGGCTGCGTTCCCAGCGAGGTGTGCGCACACAGGGTGATCGCGACCGAAGAGTCCACGCGCGTGAGCTCCTCCACCGCGAGCACATACGCCAGCGTGTCGCCTCCGCCCCCGCCGTACTCCTCGGGAAACGGAATGCCCATCAGGTTGAGCTTCCCCAGCTGCGCGACGATCTCGTAGGGGAACGACTTGGTTCGGTCGAGCTCCTCGGCGACCGGCGCCACCTCGCCCTCGGCGAATTCGCGCACCGTGCGGCGGATCAGCTCGTGATCGGGGGACAGGTCGAAGTCCATCGCCGGACGAGCCTATCTAGGCGCAGTAGGAACGCGCGAGCTCAACCAGCAAACGAACCCCGTAGCCCGAGGCGCCCTTGCCGACGTACGCGCGGCCGAGGTCCCAGGCCGAGCCGGCGATGTCGAGGTGCGCCCAGGGCGTGTCGCCGACGAAGTTCGACAGGAACGCCGCGCCCACGATCGTGCCGGCTTTGCGGCCTTCCGGTGCGTTGTCGAGGTCACCGTAGGCGCCCTTGACCAGCTCGTCGTACTCCTCGTGCAGCGGCAGCCGCCAGACGATCTCGCCGGTTCGCTCGCCGGCGGCGGAGATATGGGCGGAGAGCTCGTCGTCGTTGCCCATCAGGCCCGCGTAGGTGGAGCCGAGCGCGATGATCACCGCGCCCGTCAGCGTCGCGAGGTCGACGATCCGCTCCGCTCCGAGGCTCACCGCGTGACACAGGCAGTCGGCCAGCACTAGCCGCCCCTCGGCGTCGGTGTTGTTGACCTCGATCGTTTTGCCGTTCGCCGCCGTGACGATGTCGCCGGGCTTGACCGAACGCCCGCTCGGGAGATTCTCGGTCGCCCCGACGACGGCCACCACCCGTACCGGCAGTTCCAGGCGGGCGATCGCGGCGACTGCCTCGATCACGGCGGCGCCGCCGGACATATCGAACTTCATCTCCGCCATTTTCGGCCCCGGCTTGATCGAGATGCCGCCGCTGTCGAACGTCACGGCCTTGCCGACGAACCCCAACACGGGCGTTCCCTCACCGGCGCCCGCGGGCGGCTCATAGCGCAGGACGATCAACGCCGGCTCCTGCTCGGAGCCCTGCGCGACGGCCGCGAACGCGCCCATCTCACGCGCGACGATCCCGGCGCGCCCCTCCACCTCCACGCTCAGGGACTCGATTGCCGCCCCCAGCTCGACCGCGTACGCGGCCAGCGTCGTCGGCGTGAGATCGTTGGCGGGGCGGTTTTGCAGGTCGCGGGCGGCGTTCGCGGCCTCGGCTACGAGCGCCGCATCGCGCACGAACGTTTCCAGCTTGCCCTTGTCCTCTGCCCCGTCGCTGCCGGGGGCGGACACGAGCAGCCGCTCCAGGCGCTTGGGCGGCGCATCCTTGTCATCGCCGCTGGGCTCGTCCGGGGCGGACTTGTGCATCTCGAAGCGATAGTCCGCCAGGATCGTGCCCTCGGTGAGTGCCGCGGCGATCTCGACCCCGACCCGGGTGGGCGCCTGCAGGCACAGGGTACGCGCACCGATCTCGAGCGCTCGCGCGTGGATGCTCGCGGCGAGCGTACGGGCGCGCTCGGGCGTGAACCGATCGCGCTTGCCGAGCCCCACCACCAGCCAGCGCTTGCCCTGCGCGTGCGTCAGGCCGAGGGACTTCAGCGAGCGTCGCGCCTCGCCGGAGCGCAGCAGCTCGCCAAGCTCGGAGGGGGTATCCGCCGGTGGGTCCTCGTCCTCGAACACGCCGACCGTGATGGTGTCGGCATCGGTGTCTGCGCCAGGTTGTATGGTGCTCGATACCTGCACGATCCCGGGCAGGATATACGTCCGCGGGCCATTCCGGCCCGCGTGTGATAAATCGCTCGCCCTCCGGGCGGTCGTGACCGCCGGCGCTTCGCGTCGTCTCTGCCCCGCTAGCATTCTCGATCTCTCGTCGTTTCCCCCGACCTCAGGAGAACCAGCAACCCATGCCCAAGACCGTGATCCTCGGCGCCGCGCGCACCCCCATCGGCAAGATGGGCGGCGGCCTGTCAACGCTCGATGCGACCACTCTGGGCGCGGCGGCGATAGAGGCCGCGCTGGAGCGCGCGCAGGTCGCCCCCGAGCAGGTCGAGCACGTGGTGATGGGTCAGGTGCTGCAGGCCGGCCAGGGCCAGATTCCCTCGCGGCAGGCTCAGATCAAGGCCGGCATCCCCAAGGAGGTCTCATCGGAGACGATCAACAAGGTCTGCGCCTCGGGCATGCGCGCAGCGGTAATCCTTGACCAGGCGATCCGCGCGGGCGACGTCCAGGTCGGCGTCGGCGGTGGCATGGAGTCGATGTCCCAGGCGCCCTACCTGCTTCCGGGCGCGCGCTTTGGCTTTCGCATGGGCGACGTGACCGCGCTGGACGCGATGGTTCACGACGGGCTCACCAACCCGTTCTCTCACAAGCAGATGTTCGTGGAGGCGACCGCGGTCTCGGACGAGCTCGAGATCACCCGCGCCGACCTCGACCGTTGGGCGCTGCGCTCGCACGAACGGGCGCTGGCCGCGACCGACGAGGGGCGCCTGCCGGAAGAGATCGTGCCGGTCACCGTCCCGGGCCGCAAGGGCGAGACGATCGTCGAGGTCGATGAGGCCCCCCGCCGCGACACCTCCCTCGAGGTGCTCGCGAAGCTCCCCGGGCTCGTCGGCAAGGAGGGTTCGCACACAGCCGGCAACTCGCCGGGCGTCAACGACGCCGGCGGGGCACTGGTCGTTGCATCGGAGGAGTGGGCCACCGCCAACGGCAAGGAGGCGCTGGCTGAGATCGTCGCCCACGCACAGTCCGCCGACGACTTCGCCTACCTCGCCAGGACGCCCGCCTCGGCCGCGCTGAAGGCGCTGGACAAAGCCGGCCTGCAGCCCGGTGACATCGACGTGTGGGAGATCAACGAGGCGTTCGCCTCGGTGACGCTCAACTCGATTCGCATGCTCGGCATCGACGAGGACCGCGTCAACGTCAACGGCGGCGCCGTGGCGCTCGGACACCCGATCGGGGCTTCCGGCGCGCGCATCCTCGGCTCGATCGTGTATGAGCTGCGCCGTCGCGGCGGCGGCTACGGCTGCGCGGCGATCTGCTCAGGTGGCGGGCAGGGCGACGCGGTCATTTTGAAGGTCTGACATGGCTGTCGCCCCCGGCGCCACAGCGCTGCGCGAGGCGGCGTTCTTCGACCTTGATAAGACCCTGATGGCGGGCTCCTCGGGGATCTTCTTCGCCCGGGCGGCTTACGAATCGGGCATGATCTCCCGCCGCCGTCTCGCTCGTGACGCGTACGAGAACCTCCGCTTTCGCCTGCGCGGTTCGACCGACGACCGCGCCGACGAGGTGCGCAAGCGGGTGGGCGAAATGATCGCCGATGTGCCGGTCCGCGATCTGCAGCGGCTCTCCCCACGGGTGCTCGCGGGCGTGCTGCCGCGGCTGTATCCGCAGATGCTGGAGCGCGCCTACGCCCATCAGGACGTCGGCAGGCTGGTGTACATCGTGACCGCCGCCTCGCAGGAGATGGCCGACCTGCTCGCGCACGTGCTCGCCTTCGACGGCGGTCTCGGCTCGCGCTCGGAGATCGTGGACGGCCGCTATACCGGACGCGCCGCCGGACCTTTCAACTACCGCGAGGGCAAGGTGCTCTCGATGCGCGAGCTCGCCGCGAGCGAGGGGATCGATCTCGACTCCTCCTACGCCTACTCCGACTCCGAGTCGGACCTGCCGATGCTGCGCGCCGTGGGGTACCCGGTCGTCGTCAACCCCGACGCGGACCTGCGCCGCATCGCCCTTCAGGAGGGCTGGGAGATACTGCACTTGGACCGTCTCGGCCGTCGCCTGAAGGTCATCGCCGGGCTCGCCGGCGCCGCCGCGCTGGGCGGCCTCGGGAGGCTCGTCTCAGATCACGTGGGAACGCTGAGCGACTCCCGAGAATAGTCTCTCGCTCATGACATCTTCCTCCGCCTCGGCGCCGGCGCCCGAGACCCGTGCCGGAAAGATCCGTGTGGTCGTGGCCAAGCCCGGCCTTGATGGGCACGACCGCGGCGCGAAGATCATCGCCCGCGCCCTGCGCGACGCGGGCATGGAGGTGATCTACACGGGCCTGCACCAGACGCCCGAGCAGATCGTCGAGACCGTCATCCAGGAGGACGCCGACGCGGTGGGACTGTCGATCCTCTCCGGCGCGCACATGACGCTCGTGCCACGCATCGTGCAGCTGCTGCGCGAGCAGGGCATCGACGACGTGCTCGTCACCGTCGGCGGCACGATTCCGGCCGAAGACATCCCCGAGCTCAAGCGCCTCGGTGTCGCCGAGGTGTTCACGCCCGGAGCCTCCACTCAGTCGATCGTCGACTTCATCCGCGGTGCGGTCGTCGATCAATAGATCTTCCATGTCGTTCCCATCGGCGCATGCGCCGATGGGCGGGACGGCACATGTGCCGTCCCGGACAGGGCCGCATGCGGCCCTGTCTTCCTTCACAAGAAAACCGATTGACTCGTCAGTCAACCGCCGGATCGGGTAGGATTTCTCGCAACAGACCCCAAAAGGAGCAGCCGAAGAGATGAAGATATGCGTCCTGGTAAAGGAGGTCCCGGACGCCGCCGTCGAGAAGCGCATTGATCCCTCGACGGGGCGCATGGACCGCAGCGGGGAGAAGAACCTCAACCCGTATGACACGCACGCCATCGAGGCGGCGATGCAGATTCGTGAGGGCGGCGCCGTGCCGGTCGAGGAGATCATCGCCGTGACGATGGGTCCCGACAGCGCCGTGCGCGCTCTGCACAAGGCCGTTTCGCTCGGCGCCGATCGCTCCGTGCACCTCTCCGACCCGGCCGTCGCCGGCTCGGATGTGGCGGCGACCGGCTACGCGCTGGCGCAGACCCTGCAGCGCGAGAGCCCCGACCTGGTGCTGCTCGGCCAGCAGTCAGACGACGGCGAGTGCTACACGATCGGCGCAGTAGTCGCTGAGCACCTCGGCATGCCCTCGCTCACGCAGGTGATCAAGATGGACATCGAGTCCGAGGCACTGCGCTGCGAGCGTCAGGCCGAGTATGGGTATGACACTGTCCAGATCAAGCTGCCCGCGGTCATCTCCGTCGGCGATGCGATCAACGAGCCGCGCTACCCGTCGCTGAAGGCGATCATGGGCGCGAAGAAGAAGCCCCTGGACGCCGTCACCGCCGGCGATGTCGGCATCGATGTGAGCAAGGTCGGAGGCGATAACTCCGCCGCCCAGTGGACCGCCGCCAAGGCGCCGCCCGCGAAGGCCGCCGGAGAGATCATCGAGGACGAGGACACCGGCGAAACTGTCGAGAAAATCGTCGCCTGGCTCGACGAGAGGAAGCTGATCTAAATGGCAAACATCCTGGTCTACGCGCTGCACTACGACGGCGCGATCAACAAGAACTCCCTCGGCGCGGTCTCCGAGGGCGCGAAGCTCGCCGCGGAGCTCGGCGGTGAGGCGCATGTGGTGATGCTCGGTGAGAACGTCCCGCAGGAGCTGGCCGCGTCATTGGGGAAGTACGGCGCGAAGAAGGTGCTCGTCGCCGAGGGTCCAGAGGGCCTGGCCCAGCCGCTGGTCGACGCGATGGCCGCGGCGATCTCCGGTGGGGATTACTCCTACGCGCTGTTCGGCGGCGGTCTGCTCGGCTTTGAGATCGGCGCCGGTCTGGCCGCGCGGTTGGGAGCGGGCGTGGCGATGGAGGTCACGAACGTCCGTGCCGAGGGCGGTGAGCTCGTGGCCGAGCGCCCGATCCTGGGCGATTCGGCTATCTCCGAGATCAAGTACCGCTCGGACGTCGGCATCATCATCGGTCGTCTGAACGCGTTCGAGATCAAGGAGTCCGGCGCGGGCGATGCGGCCGTCGAGCAGCTCAGCTTCGAGCTGAGCCCGCAGGCCCAGCAGGCGACGATGCTCACGCGCGGCGAACAGCGCGGCGCGGACGTCGACATCGAGGGTGCGGACATCCTCGTCGCCGGTGGCCGTGGCCTGGGCAAGGCCGAGGGCTTCCAGCTGGCCGAGGAGCTCGCCGCCGCGTTCGGCGGCAACAGCGCCGTCGCCGCGACGCGCGCGGTGGTCGACGCCGGCTGGTATCCGTACGCGGCCCAGATCGGACAGACCGGCAAGACGGTCGCGCCGAAACTGTATTTGGCCGCGGGCATCTCCGGGGCGATCCAGCACAAGGTCGGAATGCAGGCATCGGAGAACATCGTCGCGATCAACAAGGACTCCAACGCGCCGATCTTCGAATTCTCAGATCTCGGCATCGTCGGCGATCTGAACAAGATCCTGCCGAAGCTGACCGAGGCCGTGAAGGCCAAGAAGGCCAGTTGAGGAACGGGCGGATGAGGGTGCTCCAGCGCAACAGAAAAGGAGCGTGATCGTCGGCGATGTCATCTCATAACGGCTCTCGCAACGGGAAGGTCATACCGGCGGCGTTCCCGCCGCCGGTGGACTCGCAGAAGGAGTTCGTCAAGCGCGGCCTCGACGCGGAGGATGAGCTGATAGAGGTCGGCGTGGCGATCGTCGGCGGCGGCACCGCGGGCCTGGCCTGCGCCAACCGTCTGCTGCAGCTGCTGGCCGATGACCCCGAGACGCTGGAGCGCCTGGGCGAAGTCCCGGTGGCCGTCGTGGAGAAGGCAAAGACCTGCGGCGGGCACAACCTCTCCGGAGCGGTCATGCGCCCGCAGGCGCTGGAAGAGCTCTTTCCCGACCTCACCCGCGAGCAGTGGCGGAAGGAGGGGTTCGCGTTCGGCGAGGTCACCAAGGAGGCGGTCTACCTGACCCCGACCTCGAAACTGGCGCTGCGCATCCCGCCGCCGCCGCCGTTTAAGAACCACGGCAACGAGGTGATCTCAGTCGCCGCGTTGGCCCGCTACCAGCAGCAGCAGGCCGAGGACGCCGGCGCCTACATCCTCACGGAGACCGCGGCCACGCAGCTGGTGGTCGAGGATGGTCGCGTTGTGGGAGTGCGCTCGGGCGATAAGGGCCGGGGCAAGGACTCAGAGCCGCTCGGCAACTTCGAGCCCGGTACGGACATCAAGGCACAGGCGACGGTGCTCGCAGAGGGCTGCTGGGGACACCTCACCGGCGCCGCGATCCGCGAGTTCGACCTCGCCAAAGGGCGCGAGCCGCAGGTGTGGGAGCTCGGCGTGAAGGAGGTCTGGAAGGTCCCCAAGCCACTCGACCGCCTGATTCACACGATGGGCCCGTGGCCGCTGAAGATCTCCTCGAAGTATGGCCAGATCGGCGGCACCTGGATCTATCCGATGAAGAACGAGAAGACCGGCGAGGATCTCGTCTCGATCGGCTTCGTGGTGGAGCTCGACTACGCGGATGCGACGACCTCCGCACACGATCTGCTGCAGACGTTCAAGACCCATTCGCTCGTGCGCAAGATCCTCGAGGGTGGCGAGCGCGTTGCCTGGGGGGCGAAGGCGCTGCCGGGGGGT
>Ga0193728_1002048_pt1 | contig 10441 bp, 1 predicted proteins | sample U1c1metaG_FD_143037 | JGI IMG/M metagenome (GOLD analysis project Ga0193728, IMG submission 143037) | Soil microbial communities from a riparian zone of the East river system, Colorado, United States - U1c1 | ecosystem: Environmental > Terrestrial > Soil > Riparian zone | place: USA: East River... | reverse complement strand
AGGTTTTAAAGATTATTAGTTATAAGGATATTAACAATAAAATATAGCATAAAGTTTAGTAGATAGGCTATAATAAGACTACCTAGGAACTACTTAAAAACCTAAAGAATACTATAAGAAAGGTATAGGAGTATTAGAAGAGAATAGGTTAGGTAATATTAATAAAGAAGGATTACTAAAGAATAAGCCGCCTAAGGGGGACTTAGGAGGAACAATTGCCAAACTGCTTAGAATTATTTCCCTCTCTATTAGAAGAGAATCTATCTTTTTATCACCCAGTTCCTATAGACCTTATTCTATAAGCTTCTACTCCTTAAAATACACCTTTTTATAAACCTTCTTAAGATAAAGAAGACGAGCTAAGGTAGACAAACGAGCGTTAAGGGCGCGCTGCTAAGCAGCGGCAGCCTCTTGCTTCGCTACCTACGAGCGATATAACTTATCTAGAGCGCTTAAGAGCTCACTATTGAGTTTTATAGCGGCAGATTAAACCTAAAACCCTAGTAGTAATTAGAAAGGGAACTTAAAGACTACTTAGAAAAATAGGATATATATACTTAGCGTTAGAAGTAGAACGAATATCGTAGGATAAATAAATATTTACTTTAGTACACTCTAAATATAAAGAGGGTTACTAAGATAAAGGACTCGCCAGCGCAATATAAACCAACCCCTCTTTCGCATAACGAGAATATAGAGATAATATTATTTCACTAAGCAATAGTATAGTAGTAATAGTACGTATACGTCAAATAGTAGAAGAAAGAGAAATTGCTTTAGGCATAATAAGTAATAATATTAACTAAATTAAATAAATAGGTATTACACCTCTAATAGATAACTTAGAGATATTAGGAATCTTTAAGGATAAAGATAAAGAGGAGGGAGATAGTATTACAGACGCTTTAAGTATAATATTATAACTACTTAGAGAAGAGTTAGAAGAAGCTAGTTAGTTAATAAGGGTACGGTCTAGAATAGAACTAGTTAAACTATATAACAAGGGATAATAGCTAAAGTTACATAATATAATTTATATAATCCGTATAATCTATATAATCTATAATAAAGCAGATAGAGTATATATACCTTACATATAAGAAGGATTTCTTAGGAGTACGATTATGTATTTAAAGGACCTCAGTCCCTACCTTAGATAGTTCCTTCCTTATAGTAATTTTTAGAATACAATTAGAGTTAATCTGTTAGGCAACCACTCTACTAGTTGTTATTACATTGTTAACTATTCTATACCTATATACCTAGCCTATTAATATATCTACCGTAGTACTCCTATAAGGTGTTATTACACTAATAAGGAGTGCTATAGCTTAAATAGATTACTATAATTTATATGTCTAGTTCGGCGATGCTATAGTTTAGTATCTATTTTATTAAGGTTTAGTTATAAATTATATACTTCTACTATCGCATTAAATGCTTCCTAAGGCTCTTATAGTATATAGAGGTTATTCTTTATAATACCCTTAAATATCGCCCCTAATCTATACTTACTAGTAGCTTAATTATCTATATTAAAGGTAATTAAGTAGCCTTCCTAGGTAAGAGTCCTTACTAAGATTAGCTTAATTATCTTAAACAAAGGTATAAGCTAGACGTCTTTTAGCCTTAGGCTGCCGATTTAAACTTAGCTATAGCCTATAGTAGGAATAACAATCCTATTTATAGTATAGACCTATTAAGGTATATTCTACCTCTTTAAGTATACTAGGTCTAATTAGTTACTAGTAAAGTATTTAGTTACACCTAAGTTAAAAGCCTAAGCTAAAGATATTATTATAAGCATAGTACATTTAGGGTTAGGGTTAAGGTAGATTAAATCGCTGTTAAATTCTTCCTTAGCTATTGCTATATTCCCTACTTCCTCTACCTTAGAAGTACCTTAATCTTTCTTCTTAGCGTTATTAAATTAGAATTATTTAAGTAGGGGATAGTCTTTCTAGTAGTGACCTTTCTAATAATATACTCTATACTTATCCCTTTCTAGTCGTCTTAGCTCTTTACTAACTTAAGATAACGAGCTATAACGTAAGGAATAATCAAATCTACTAGCACGACCTCTACCCCTTATTCGACCTCGGTTTCCCCTTCTCCCCCTAGGTTCGTCTTTCCTTTTATATATAAGTACTACAGTCTATACTTATATAGGGAGAGTAGTCTTTTGCTCCTAAAGAAGAGTAATACAGCTCTTAAGGTCTTGTTTGTCTCGTAGATACTAGGTCTTTACATTTTACCATATAATATCGCTTAGGAGGGCTAAGAGAAGTTGCTCTTAAATATTATTATTAGTAAGTACTCAAGGTATAGAGGCTAGATTAATCTTAAATCAATTTAGTATATAGATAAACTTAATAATTTATATCTTTATAGGGTTAAATATAGTACTATAGAACTCCCTACAGAGTCTAGAGATATAGACCTCGTTATTAGCCTTATTAAACTTCTTTATTTCTTCCTACATTCCCTAAATATTATACTCTTTTATTATCGTACGCATCTCTTCCTAATAGTCGTCTCCTATAGAGTTGAAGATAATCTTGTTTACTTCCCCTCTTCTTCTTCTCCTATTAGCTAAATTAACTTAAGCTAGGTCTTCTATACCGGTAATAAAATCCTATCCTTCTACCATAATTAGGGCTGCCTCGCAGGTGCGCTCCCAATCTATAAAGTTGTCTCTATTAAAAATAACAATTTTACTAGCCTTATAATCGTATATAGGTGCTGTTGCGGTTAAGGTAGATAGGGTCATTTCCGGGGTCGATTTTCGAGTTAGGAGAGGTATTACTACCTAGGTTTATAACCTATTAGAATTATAGGGTTATAAGGTTACAGCGGAGCTATCTTAAGGGTCTAATTAATAATAGAGATAATACAGATAATTAATTCGTAATGCAGTAGATACAGTTGATATCTATCTAGATTGTATATAGAGTTTAACCTTACAATATATCAGAGCTTAGTTAGCATCTCTCGCTAATTCTAACAAGGGAGTAGGCAAGCCAAGCATAAGTTATAGGAGAGTCAATGGAAGAGGACGATATAGTAATAAGAGTAGGCAATAGCCTTATAGGAGAGAGAGACGAACCAATAAGAAGGGAAGGGCTAAAATAACCCTTACATAATATAGGCCTAAAGAGGCGGGTTGACCTACCAGAGTTAGGCATTAATAGCCCTATAGATAATACCTTACTCCCTCGGACTATATACTAGTAATATTAAAAGTTATAGTAGTTTAAATAGAGTAAATAATATATAATTAGAATAAATCTAGAATTATTAGTCTTACTAATTATAGTTTAGCGTACGGGGGCCGTCCTACCGGCCGGCTTAGCGTTCTATTAGCTATATTCCGCCATTTTCTAACCTAGCGGCTATATAAATAAGCTATAAGCCCCTTTAATTCTACTAACTATAGCTAGCTACTAAGAACCTATAAGTACCTAAAGAAGACTATAGTCTTTAGCGTAATAAGATAAAGGTGGGCTCCCTTTACTAGTCTATAGTAGCAGTCTAATCTAATCCTATATAAAAAAAACAGTCTTAAGGTATTAAGAAAGAAGAACTATAATAAGTCTAAAGAAGCGCATATCTTAAAGGTATCTTATAGCTTTAAAAGAGTAAGAATAGAAGGCCTAGATAGAGATACTTATCCTTTTTAATAGAGGAGGTACGTCTATATTTATTTAGTAGACCACTATCTAGGGCTAACTTAACCACCAGGTTATAGAATTACCCGCCTCCCCTACTATTATAGGGCTAAAAATAACCCCGAGAACTAGAAACCCAAGAAAATCACATCTTAGTTAAGCGGCCTTAAAAACGTCCTCAATCTTTGCATATAGGCCCTTCTCTTAGGTAGACGTTTAGTTAGGAGGTAGCTAGCGCTATTAGCACATCTAAGAGAAGTTATATTAGATATTAGGTAGAGGAAGATATTTAGCCGAAGGAGTTCTTTTAGCAAGACAATTAAAATAACGATATATTATACTTGTTTACGAGGAAGACGCCTTCTCTTCGCCGTAAATAGTTAGACTCTAGCTTTACCGCTCCTATAACTCTAAGCTACTAAAGGCTAAGAGAGGAGAAGAGTACTATATATAATAGTCTAGGCTATAAAACTATACTTTAGACCCTAGGCGGGTTCTATATAGATAATTATAAGCTAGGTATCTTAGATAGAAGTAAGAGCCTCTATTATAGATTATTTAAGAAAAAGCATATACCATTAGAGAATATGGTATTCTATAGTAGGGCATTTTATAAAGCTTACTAAAAACTATAAGGCAAGAATAAAGTAAGGATTATTTAAGACATCGCTTAACTGCTCGTTCTCTCTATAGAAACCCTCGCTACGTTTAGTAATAAACGCTTTAATATTTTAGCTAAAAGTATTAATAAGGGCTAGAATAATTCTATGCCCGTAATAAAACCTTAGCTATAGCTAGATCACGCTACTAGCTTTAGGCGATCTACCTTCTTAGATAACTATTTTAGTAAACTTTAACTTATATTAGGCAATCCTTTATATATATTATATTTCATAGCTACTTACTATATATACTTTCTATTTCTAATAAGTAAAGTAAAATATAGTACTATAGGACTTAAGATTGCAGATTAATAGAACGTATATAGTATAAAACTTACAATAAAAGGCATTATTAAACTTTTTAAATTAGTAAAGAGGGAGAATAAACTCTATAGGGAAATTTTAACTTTTTTAATTTCTTATAATTACTAAACAGTACAGCTATATAGCTACTACCCTATTATTAATGGAATCAAGTTTATAACTTACCGTTATCTAATTTATACCTTTAATATCTTACTACTTAGCGGTAAGGAGAGATAGACGATATATAATTTTATAGTAAAGGCTTATATTAAGTCGCTTACTCTCCTAGAGAAGATCCGTTCCATTATTAATAAGTTACCGTCTAACTTTAATCTTAAATACTCTTAATAATCTAAGCTATAACTATTAGAGTACTTTAGACTTTTATATCAATTTAGAAACTAGATCTTAACACTAGGAGAATAAGATAGTAAGTTAAGCTATACTGGCTATAACCGATTACTCTAGAGATATTAACGTAAACGGCCTCTAAAAAGTAGAAGAAGGACCTAATACCTAAAAGATTAGTAGGGTAAAGCTTTAGAATATAAATAATATAGGTAGATAGAAGGATAGAAGGACAGATTTGTTATTATATTAACTTATTAGGGCCTATTTTTAGGCCTTCCTCTAATAAAGCTAAAATAAGCCTAGCTTCTTTTTTAATATAGAGGCTCTAAAAGATTTAAATAAGAGCCCACCTTCGGTCTCTTACTTTAACGTAGTATACCTCTAGCGCTTTATTTAGCCTAGTAACTTACCTAGTTTAAATATAATTAAGCCAGCTTAGATATACCTTAAACGAGTTACTATAAAGAAGGGAGCGCCAAAGACTAGAGTAGAGGCTAAGCGAGTATAGCGGAAGATTTAGGAGGAGCTTAAGTAATAGTAAATATAAATAGGCCCTCCTCTCGCCGCCTACTTAATTAAAACCCCCCTCTAATAAGCCTTCCCTTAAGCCTCTACTACCTATTAAGCCTTCTCCTTAGCCGCTTAAGCTTTAGAACCAACTAAAATATAAAGGGCAGAAACATAAAGAAGATAGTAGTAGGAGTATCAGTGGTAGGAGTAACAGGCTCTAGATAGGCAGGAGGATTAATACCAAGCAGCGGATATTAGGTAGTATATAGTAAATTAAACTATAAGGAAGTAGGTAAGGAAGAAGGACCCTACTGCAACCTCTAGGGAGGCTATATTAATTAACGTAGGTATTAGAGGAAGGTTCTTAGAGCCGCCCGTAAATCGTCCTCCAGAGCCTCTAAAATACTAAATATCTATATAAACAATTAATAAGGAGTTAGGAAGAAGGTAGAGATATATCCTTATTAGAGTTTATAAGATTTATAACCTTAATTATATTATACTTAGATATTATATTACTCCGGGCTACCGCTTAAGCAAGAAGTCTAGGGTTAATCTTCTTAAGAATCCCACTATATATAGATAATAGCGGGGTATTAGTACCGGGAAAGTTCCTGTTCTTAGTCTAGTTACTACTTATATAACTACTAAAATCCAACGTATACTGGCTTAAAGGTGTTACGGATCTATTAGATAGATATTATATAATATTTTCTATTATCTCATTAATAAAGCCGTATTCTACTTTAACTAGAGCTTTATTTAGTCTATAACTACTAAAAAAAATCCCTACTAAAATTATAACCCTTACTAAGAATTATACCCTTACTAAATTATACTCTACTAAAATTAAACCCTATTTCCCTTCTCTCTTCTTCTGCCCCCCTAGTATAATATACTTATTATAATAAAGGCAGAAAGGTTTTATAGAATTTGTCTTTAGAACCTAATACTTTACTTTATAAACTATTTAGGTATAGCTTTTAAAGTATAAAACGCCATATAATATTATATACGTTTTCTTACACACTAGATAATTATAGGGACTTTTTATATTAGGTGCAAATAAATAGAGATGGCTATCCTTAATATAATCTATTATCTTAGCTAGTCGACTCTAATAGAAAATCCTCTACTAGTAGGGTAAACGCTTATTACCTATATAAAATAGATACTAGTAGGGGTTATATTCTAAAGGGAATAAATAAGGCGTTGCTAAATCTTCCTACTTTATAACTATCCCTTTTACTAGGTTAGAAGGCGTATTTTATTATTAAGCCTCTTAACGTAAGTATAACTTTATAAAATTTTAAATAAGATCGATCCGCTAGTTACAGTATACTGGCTCTATAAGATCTCTATATAGGCTACTAAGTAATTCTATAATATAGACCCGCTCCTTTAGCTAGGAGATAATAGTAGCGGCCTAATTAGCAGTGCTTAAATTATTAGATAATACGTCTCTACAATTCTCCTTAAGCTCTATTATATTGTTATTTATAAAATACACTTCTCTAGTTATCCATTCTACCTTATATTACAAATGTTTTATCTTTTAATTTAGAGTAGCATTTACTTCTTTTTACTATTAAATAAGGTCTCCTTTATTAGAAGGAGTAAAAGGCTTAGAGCTATTTCGTATCTATTTTATTTTCTTTATTAAATTATCCCTCTACTAACATAACTTAACTATCTTTAGGTAATTTGCAACTTCGTATAACTACTCTTTAGTTAACCCTTTTAGCGTATACAGTAAAATCTCTTTAATACGATACCGCTTTTACAGCCGGGTATATCGTAATACCAATAGTATTGTTATACTAAATAGTTACGTAATAGGTCAATAAGTAGGAAAAAGGAGGCTAACCACCCTAAAAGGGTATAAAACACCTACTATATAGGCTAAATAGGGCTCCTCCCATACAAAATCTTATCTGGTTACAACGATTTTAGTAGAGCTACCTTAACAATATCGCCAAAAGTCAGATTATTGTAATATTATACCAAAAAAGGCTTAATTAAGGGTGTAGATCGTAATGTAGAGGTTATTATTATATACCCTATATCGTATTAAGGAGATTTTACTATATAGGTTAAATATTAGGCATATATTTCCTATAACCTTTACTAAAGCTCTATTAGATAGCTCGTCTAAATATACTATCTAGATATTATACTTAACGCGCTAGTTAATATAAAACTAAAACATACTATTATAAGAATGGCCTATAACCTAGTCTCGTTTAGCGGTAGTTGCTATATCTATAAATTTAGGTAAAGTTAGCCTAAATCTATAGAATAAGTAGAATTAAGCTAATAAGGAAGAGCGTACCATTAACAGCATTTCCGGTAGCGCGTTAGATATATAATTACGACAATAGCTGCTTAAGACCAATATCGCGTCCTAGTAGCTTTACATAATAGTAAGAAGTTTTAGCGCGTAGGGGTATAGGGCTCTTTTTAGACGTAGAAGTTTGGCCTTTATAATATTCTAGTTCGCAAAATATAGGCTTATTTAGTTTACTCTCCTTCTACCTAAAGATTCTATATAGTTTTTAAGCTAGTACCTTAGCACATAAAATCTATTTAGGGTCTTATATATTTAAGACGGTAAAGGCATTATTATAAAGCCCTATAGTAACTATAAGGGCAATAGGATAAAGGAGAGGGTTAGAATTCTAATATACCTTATACGTTTTCCTATAAACCTATTATAGTAGGGTAAAATAGGCCACTACTTAGGGCCTTAGCATTTTCCTGTATATATCGAGCCTTCGGCTTCTCTCCTTCCTTATCACAACCTTACCAGAATACATCCTTTCCTTTCCTTCTTACTAACTGCTTTCCTACTAATTAATATAACCGACCGACCAACCAACAGACAGACTAACGGCACCGTGACTTCCCATCTAAGAGAGGCCCTTCCCTCCCACATACTTTATAGCATTCCACGTAGGGATAACAGCAAGCTCTTTAGATTAGAAGTCTGGTGCTATATATATAGGAGACACGCAGGAACATACTACAGCTATAGAAGAACAGCCAGCTGCGGAAGAACCGCCAGCTAGATAGACGAGACGGCAGTAGAGAAGCAGACAGTATCAGATAGCAAGGGGAACCAGGTAGTCCCTAAACAGAAAGACGGAAAATACGGGACAGCTAGACTCTATATATAGGCTAAAGGGTGGTAATAAGAGGTAAAAGAGTATCTTGGAAAGTTACAAGCAAGGACATCAAGCGAGCTAGTGAGCCAATTAGATAACTTCGACCGGCGGTTAGAAATACCCGATATTTCTCCTACCTACATACGAGCATAGCTAGAGCTTTATTAAGGATGCAGAGATAACAGGTAGCCAAGGGCCAATTAATTAGATAGAAATAAGAATAAAAATAGGAAACCGGAAGAGAGGAGGATAATATAATGCGTAAAGCACGGTTATAGGCACGCGAGATCAGATCTGTCCTTAAAAGCTTCCTATTCTAGCTTAGCTTTATCTTCTTTTAAGCTATCCGGATTATATCAGCTACGGCTTAAGAGGCATTCCGTAAAGAAGTAGAAGAGACCCTACCGCGCGGAACAATAATAGGCCAAAGTAGACGGACGTATTAAGAACCGGCAGTAGCAGTAGATAATAAAGACACCGTACTTTCTTAGGGAGACCCCCCCTCAGGCGTTAAGAAGTAGGTACCCTCCGTAAGGGACAAGACTATATAAGTAGACCAGCTATAGTATATACGTACTAAAGTACCACCAGGACAGTTATCTGGGACACCCTCTGCCAAGACTACGGCTATATAAGTAGACCTACCGCAGTATTTACCTAGGACTAATAACCCTTAGTAGACGAAGGATAAGAGCCGTAAGGATCACCTACAAGCCCCCAAGGAAGCTCTAGATGCACTATCCTGTAACTAGCAGTTAACAGCTTAAGACAAGATCTACGTTATAGTCCAGCCTATACCAGCCCTAGGAACTACTAGAACTCCTTATTTTACGGGATAGAACGTATTACAGTTTATCAAATAGTACAAACGGCTATACGCTTAACATTATATTATAAGTAAGGAGAAGCACCTAGGCCTTATAGAGTACTGCGATTACTAGATAGGGATATAGATCCAAAGCCTACCTAAGTTTATAACTAGTAACTAGACAGAGCTTATAAGAAAGCTTAGGACTGAATATTAAGCTAAGGACTACTATCAACGTATAGAGACAAGAGACTTTATAGAAGCTTTTATTCGAATATCTACGGAACAGCTAGGCAACTTACATTACTATATACACGACTTTACTACTATTTTAGCTAGAGCGGTAGCCGTAGGAAACCTTACTAAGTAAGAGAAGGGGCAATAGTTTATACAAGGACTCCCTATTAATTACCATAGGCATATAATAGAAATAACAGGAGCTATAGTAGACGAGCCTAGAACCCTTATTTTTAAAAGACTAAAGGAGGCTGTAGAGTTAAGGATAGTAGCTATAGAGGGCGCTAAGCAAATAGATATCCTTCTAGAAGAAGACGCCCTAAATATCCAGCTAATATAGGAGCTATAGCAGCAAAAAAATAAACTCGACCGCAGAAAAGGAAGACTTCTTAACCTAGTTAGACTAGGTGTATATAGAGGAGCCCTAACATAATAGCAGTCACCTACTACGGATTAGGAAATAGGCAAAATAGTAAGCTAGCTAAAGAGCCTAAGGCTAAGCAAGACGGAGCCTATAGTAGCTATACAATCAATGCCGTTCCTTAATTAAATACGGATAGACCTAAAGAAGCTTATAACACTATTGAATTAGGCTGTAGCTTAAGGCCTAGCACAAGGATATAGCCTAGCATAAGGATACGGCCCAGCACTAGGATATAAAGACTAGCAGAATAGCACCTAAGCTCCCTTTACTCCGTAAGACTTTCAATATCCGCACGATTTTTAATATCCACA
>Ga0193728_1002047_pt1 | contig 10441 bp, 7 predicted proteins | sample U1c1metaG_FD_143037 | JGI IMG/M metagenome (GOLD analysis project Ga0193728, IMG submission 143037) | Soil microbial communities from a riparian zone of the East river system, Colorado, United States - U1c1 | ecosystem: Environmental > Terrestrial > Soil > Riparian zone | place: USA: East River... | reverse complement strand
CTACGGTGCGTCGGCGCCGCAGCACGCGTTGCTCGATCGGGTCGGCGAGCGCACCGCGCGGGTGCGTGCCGAGCGCCAGTGGATCATCGACGACTTCCTCGACGCGCCGGTCGTCCAGCTCCGGCCGGAGCTCGGCGTGCGCACGATCACCGCAGCGGAGACGCCGGCGTCGGTGTTCGCGGCGCTGCCGATCGCGCTCGCGCGCGGCTATCGCCACCTGGTGCTCGCGCACGAAGCGAGCGCGAACAGCGGCAACCTCACGTGGAGCGCGACCGGCGAGGAGGTCAACCACCAGTGGGGCAAGAGCTGGGAGGCCGAGCGCTTGCTCGACGCATACGTCCAGCGCGAGCTGCTCGACGTCGGCTACTGGAGCGTGCTGCAGCCGATCCACGACGAGGTGATCTTCGAGCTGCTCTCGCGCGACGAACGGCTCGCACCGCTCACGCACTCGTGCAACGTCGCGAAGCCGTGGTGCGGGACGTGCGCGAAGTGCGCGTACGTGTGGCTGCAGATGGCGGCGCACTTGTCCCCCGCGACGGTCGCCGCGACGTTCGGCCGCGATCTCGGCGAGCTGCCGGCAAACGAACGCTGGTTTCGCGAGCTGCTCGGGCTCGCGGAGCACTCGCCGTTCGAGTGCGTCGGCTCGCCGGCCGAGGCCAGGCTCGCGCTGGCGCTGTTGCCGGCGCGCGGCCCGCAACTGGCGCGGCTCGCCGCCGAGTGCGGGCCGCTCGACATCCGCGCTCTCGCCGGGCCATTCCTCGGCGTCGGCGAGCACCATGCGATGCCGGCGCACGTCGCCGAGCGCGTGATGCCGATCCTCCGTGATGCGGCGCGCACTGCGGCGGCGCGGATCGCCGCCCGAAGCTCTACGTAGACCAGCCGCGCTTGCGCGGGACCGCGGTCGCGAGCCAGAGGCGCATGCGCTGCGCGGGATCCGCGAACGTGCGCGTCACGGTCCAGCCGCTGTCGCGGAGGATCTGCGCGAGCGCGTCGGGCGAGTGCTTGTAGCAGTGCTCGGTAACGATCGGCTCGCCGCGTGCGAACGTGAACGTGGTGCCGGCGACCGTCACGGTCTGCGCACGCTTGCTGACCAGGTGCATCTCGATCCGCGACCGCGCCGCGTTCCACACCGCGCGGTGCATGAACTGCTCGAGATCGAAGTTCGCGGCGTGGGTGTGGTTGACGTGCGCGAGCACGTTGAGATCGAACGCGGCGGTCACGCCTTCGCTGTCGTCGTACGCGCGCAGCAACTCGTCGCGATTCGCGTTCGCGTCGGCGCCGAGGAGCAACATCGCGTTAGGACCGGCGAGCGCGGCGAGGCTCGCGAGGAACCGGCGCGCCGCCTCGGGCTCGAAGTTACCGATCGTCGAGCCCGGGAAGAACACGACGGTGCGCTCGTGGCGCTGGATCGACGCCGGCAGCTCGATCGCCTGCGTGTAATCGCCGAGCACCGGCAACACCTCGAGCCCGGGGAACTCCGAGCGCAGCGCCGCCGCATTGTCGGCGAGCTGGTCGGCCGCGACGTCGATCGGCACGTAGCTCGCGACGCGGTCGAGCGCCCCGAGCAACATCCGCGTCTTCTTGCCGGCGCCGCTGCCCGGCTCGATCACGCGCGCGCGTGGGCCGACGAGCGCCGCGATCGCGGGGAGCTCGGCGGCGAGCAACGCGTGCTCGGCGCGGGTCAGGTAGTAGTCCTCGACCCCGGTGATGCGCTCGAACAGCTCGGCGCCTGCCGCGTCGTAGAGCAGCTTGCACGGCAGCTCCTTGATCGGCTGGCACAGACCCGAGAGCACCTCGTCGAAGCTGGCTTCCTGTGGCTCGGGGCGATTCATCGACTGCCTCCATCACGAGCGAGTCGCACGCCGGTCATCTGCCAGCGCGCAGAGGGTGGGAAGAAGTTGCGATAGGACGCTCGCACGTGACCGCGCGGCGTGAAGCACGAACCACCGCGCAGCACCTGCTGCCCCGACATGAACTTGCCGTTGTACTCGGCGGCCGCGCCCGGCAGCTCGCGAAAGCCCGGGTACGGCGAGTAGCTCGACCTCGTCCACTCCCACACGTCGCCGAACATCGCTCCGTCGCCGGGGTGAAGTCGATCGTCGTCGGCGAAATTCCCCGCGTTCGGATCGAGCGCACCCGCCGCATGCTCCCACTCGGCTTCGGTCGGCAGCCGCGCACCGCGCCAGCGCACGATCGCATCGGCCTCGTAGTAGCTCAGGTGACACGCGGTCTCGTCGGGATCGATCGCGCGCACGCCGCCGAGCGTGTAGTGCTCGTCGCCGCGCCAGTACAGCGGCGCCTCCCAGCGCTCGGCCGCAACCGAGGCCCAGCCGTCGGAGAGCCACCACTTCGCGTCGCGATAGCCGCCGGCCGCGATGAACTCCTGGACGTCGCGATTCGCGAGCGCGCGGGTCGCGAGCTCGAACGGCTCGACGACGACGCGGTGGCGCGGGCGCTCGTTGTCGAACGCGAAGCCGTCCTGGCGCGCGCCGATCTCGACGACGCCACCGCCGAACGTGCGCCATCCGGTGGCCGCCGTGACCGCGGCGCGGCGCAGATCATCGCGATACGCCGGGCGCAGCGGCTGGGTGCCGAGCACGTACTTCGCGTCGGTCAGGATCAACTCCTGATGCTGCTGCTCGTGGTGCAGGCCGAGCTCGAGCAGCTCGGGGTTCGCGTGGCCGTGCGCGATCGCGTCTGCGACCCGCACATCGACATCGGCGCGGTACGCGTGGACGCGCTCGAGCGATGGCCGCGACAACATCCCGCGCCGCGCGCGCTCGACCCGCGGTCCGAGCGCCTCGTAGTAGCTGTTGAACAGGAAGTTGAAGTCCGGATCGGGCGCGCCGAGCACGACCGTCTCGAAGAACCACGTCGTGTGCGCGAGGTGCCACTTCGCGGGGCTCGCCTCGGGCATCGGCTGGACGAGCTGATCCTCGACCGTGAGTGGCGCGCACAGCTTCACCGTGCGTGAACGCACGAGTTGAAAGCGGCCTAGGAGGGAGCCATCCATGCGAGGTACCGTACGGCGCGAGGCGCGGCGAGTTACGTCGGCGAAGCAAGATACATGCAACACATACCACCGACCGCGCTGCGCGATGCACGGATCGAGCTGCACTATGCCGTACAGGTGGTGTCCGCGTGTGCGGATGCCTGGCTACCCGTTCGGGCAGATGACGGGCACACCGCCATGCAATGGGAGCGCCCGCGCATGATCGGCGAGCTCGAGCCGAGCGGGATCGCGATCGGCGTGGATGTCGAGGCCTTCGCGATCATCGGCTTCGATGCGCGACGACGTGATGTCAGCTTTCCACTCGCCGGCAAGACGCTCGCGCAGGCGCTCGTGTGGGCCGACAGTCGGTACGGCACGCCGCGCGGCGCGCACCTGCGCGCCTACGATCTGCCGCTCAGCCCGCTGCGCACCGGCGCGCGCTTTGTCGGCTATCCCGATCAGCTCGCCGAGCTGTCGCGCTGGTACGACCTCGGCCAGGCGGTGGTCGGGACGGTCGCGCCCGCCGACGGCATCCGGATCTGGCCGCATCACTTCGATCTCGGCGCGCTCGTCGACGGCGTCGGGGTCGGGCTATCGCCGGGCGATCGCTACTACGACGAACCGTACTTCTACGTCACGCCGCGCAGCGGTGACACCCGCGTGCCCGCGCTGCCGAGCGGCCGCTGGCGCACCGACGAGTGGAGCGGTGCCGTGCTGCTCGCGAGCGAGGTCGGCGACGATCCGCAGCGCGCGCACGAGTTCGTGACCGCGGCGCTCGCGGAATTGCGCTAGCAGCCGTCGGGGACGTGGGCCGCCTGCAGCAACCACGCGGCGGCCGCGGCGGGCGTCGCCTTGTCGTCGGCGCGATCGACCATGAGATTTGCGCGCCGCATCAAGTCGACGGTGATCGCACCCGACAGCGGTGCCAGCGCGCACGCGACATCGGGGTCGTCGGCGACGCGCGCACCGAGCAGGATCATCGCGTCGTACGGCGGCAGCGCGCCGAGCGGATCGGCGAGCGTGACGAGGTCGTTCGCGGCGATCCGGCCGTCGCTCGAGAATGCCGAGATCACGTCGACCTCGCCGCGGGCGACCGCATCGTAGAGCAGCGACGGATCGAACGTCGCCGTGCGCGCGAAGTGGAGGTCGTACGTCGCGCGGACGCTCGCCCACTCGCCGCGGCCGAACCATTCGTAGTCACCGCCGATCGCGAGCTCCGCCGCGTGCGGGGCGAGGTCGGCGAGCTGCTTCGCGTGCAGTCGCTCGGCGGTCGGCCGCTTGACCGCGAGCGCGTACGCGTTCTCGAACCCGAGCGAGCCGAGGCTGCGGATGCCTCGTTGCGCGAGCCACGCTTCGACGTCGACGAGCACGCGCCAGCGCGGCGTCCCTGCGGCGCGCTTCATCTCGTTGATGAACAGCGTGCCCGAGTATTCGACGTACGCGTCGATCTGGCCGCTCGCGAGCGCGTCGAACACGACGGTCGAGCCGAGGCTCTGCGCGACATCGGCGGCGATCCCCGCTTTCGCGAGCCGCTGGCGCAGCACCTCGACGAGGATGTACTGCTCCGTGTAGGTCTTCGCGCCGACGCGCAGGTGGGTGACCTTCGCCGCCGCGCGATGCGCCGCGACCGCCGGCGCCGACGCGTCGGCGACGCCGAGCCGCGGCAACACGGCGAGCACGAGCACGATCAACGCGGCGAGCACGCCGCCGGCCGTCCACGGTCGTTCGCGCTGCGCGAGCGCGTGCTCGATCGCGCCGAGCACGAGGTCGAGCACGATCGCGAGCCCCGCGGACGCGATCACGCCTACGAGCAGCATCTCCCAGTTGCGGGTCTGCAGCCCGGCGAAGATGTAGTTGCCGAGGCAGACCTGGCCGACCGGGGTCGCGAGCGTCGCGGCGCCGACGGTCCACACGGTCGCGGTGCGCACGCCGGCGGCGATCACGGGCGCGGCGAGCGGCAGCTGGACGAAGCGCAGCAGCTGGCCTTGGGTCATGCCGAGCCCGCGCGCGGCCTCGACGACGGCGGCATCGACACCGCGCAAGCCGGTGATCGCGTTACGCAGGATCGGCAGGATCGCGTACAGCGTCAGCGCGATCACCGCAGGCGGAAATCCGAACGGCGACAAGCCGACGCCGAAGCCGTGCGTCCCGGCGACGACCGCGACCATCAGCGCGAGCAGCGCGAGGCCGGGGATGGTCTGGATCACGCCGGCGACGGTGACGACCGGCAGCGCCAGCCGCGGCCGGCTCGCCACCGCGATCGCGAGCGGCAGACTGATCGCACACGCGGCGACGAGCGCGACGAGCACGAGCTCGAGATGCGCGGCGAGCAGCGGCGGCAGACCGCGGACGAGCTCGTTCATCCGGTCACCCCGGCGAGCTGCTCGGCCTGGTGCTTCGCCATGCCCATCAGCTTCGCGACGTAGTCGTCGGCCGGGTTCGCGACGAGCTCGGCGGGTGTGCCGACCTGGCGGAGCTCGCTGCGATACATCACGGCGATCCGATCGGCGAGCGTCAGCGCCTCGACCATGTCGTGCGTGACCATCACGGTGGTGAGCGCGAGCTCCTTGTGGATGCGGCGCAGCTCGCCCTGCAGCGCGACGCGCGTGATCGGATCGAGCGCGCCGAACGGCTCGTCGAGCAGCATCAGCTTGGGTCGAGCGGCGAGCGCGCGCGCGAGGCCGATGCGCTGGCGCTGGCCACCGGAGAGCTGGTCGGGGAACCGCGCGCCGACGTCGGGCAAGCCGATCAGCGTCAACAGCTCGGCGACCCGCGCGGCCTTGGCAGCTGGCGTCCAGCCGAGCAGCGTCGGTACGATCGCGATGTTGTCGGCGATCGTGAGGTGGGGCAGGAGGCCGACCTGTTGGATCACGTAGCCGATCGTGCGGCGCAGCTGCACTGCATCGGTCGCGCGCACGTCGCGGCCGGCGACCACGACCTTGCCCTCGTCGGCATCGACGAGGCGATTGACCATCTTCACGAGCGTGGTCTTGCCGCTGCCCGATTCGCCGAGCACCGCGACGAGCTCGCCTTCCGCGATCTCGAGGCTGACACCACGAACCGCCCAGGTGTCGGCGCCGAAGCGCTTCGAGACCGCCGCGAATTCGATCACGGGTCGAGCTCGGGATAATGGCGAAAGATCCCGCTCTCGTTGAACGCCACGCGCCGCGGCGACGCGAGATAGGCCGCGATCCGCGGCCGTGCGGCGACCCGGTCGCGCAGCGCGTACAGCCGCTTCAGCTTGCGCGCGCGGCGCTTCATCGCGTGCGGGAACGCGTACTCGAGCCCGCACACGACCTGGAACGCGGCGAGGTCGGCGTAGCTGATCCGCGCGCCGGCGAGCACCTTGCCGTTGCGCGCGAGCGTGTGCTCGAGCCAGTCGGTGAACTTCGGGATCCGCTCCTTGCGAAACGCGGCGGCACGCTGCTTCGCCGCCGCCTTCTGCGTCTCGTACGCCTTGTCGACCGTGATCGGGTGATGAGTGTCGTGAACCTCGGCGACGAGATCCGCGAGCGTCATCGCGATCATCGCGGCGGCGAGCCGATCGCGCTCGCTTGCCGGCGCGAGACCGAGGTGCTCGCCGAGGTAGCGCGTGATGTTCGCGGTCTGCGCGACCACGATCTTGCCGGCGCGCAAGTACGGCGGTGCAAACGGCAACACGCCGTCGAGGCCGCGCGAGAGTCCGGCGAGCAGCTTTCTCATCCCGCCGGGTGTGCGAGCGATGTCGATGTAGTCTGCGCCCGCATCTTCGAGGACGAGGCGTGCGAATTCGCCTCGGCCTTGGAGTCCGGGCCAGTAGTACAGCTCGTACTTCATGAAGTGATTGGTACCGCATTCGACCGCGCGCAGGTCGGTGGCGCGCCTTACAGCGCACCAGATCGGTGAGCGCGTACGCTCGGTGAGGTACCAGGATGATGGTCGACGCCTACATCGATCTGTTGTCATCGTTAGGCAGATGTCGCGTTCGGTAGTTCCCCGGCTCGCGCTCTCCGAAGACTCGAGTAACGCGTTGCCGAGAGCCCATGACCTCCCGCAGGTCAGCGTGCTGCTCGTCGACGATCGTGCTGAAAATCTCCTCGCCCTCGAAGCGGTGCTCGAGCCGCTCGGCCAGCGCCTCGTGCAAGCGCACTCCGGCGGCGCTGCGCTGCAGGCGGTGCTCGCCGAACAGTTCGCGGTGATCCTGATGGACATCCGAATGCCGGATCTCGACGGCTTCGAGACGCTCGCGCTGTTGCGCACGCGCAAGCGGTCGCGGCACATCCCGATCATCTTTCTCACCGGCTTCGCCGAACAAGAGGATCAGCTGCGCAGCTACGCGTCGGGCGCGGTCGATATCTTGCAGAAGCCGTTCGATCCGGGAACGCTGCGCGCGAAGGTCAACGTGTTCGTCCATCTCCGCCAGAACGAGCTCGCGCTGCAGATCGCGCGCGACGAGCTCGAGAGCCGCGTCGCCGAGCGCACGCAAGAGCTCGCGACCGCGAACGCCGCGCTCGAGCTCGAGATCGAGCACCGCAAGGAGATCGAGCGCCAGCTGATCGAGCAGGCGCATCGCGACGCGCTCACCGGGCTCGCGAACCGCAAGCTGCTACTCGAGCACCTCCATCACGCGGTCGCGCGGTTTCACCGTCAGGGCACGCCGCGCTGCGCGGTGATGATGATCGATCTCGATCGGTTCAAGTCGATCAACGATACGCGCGGCCACTTCGCGGGCGATCAGGTGCTCGTCGAGGTCGCGCGCCGGCTCGAGCGCTGCCTGCGCGACGTCGATACCGCGGCGCGGTTCGGCGGCGACGAGTTCGCGATCCTGCTCGACGGGGTCGACGCGATGCGCGATGCGACGCGCGTCGCCGATCGCATCCACGCCGCGCTCGCCGCGCCGTTGATGCTCGACGGTGAGGCCGTCACGATCTCGGCCAGCATCGGGATCGCGCTGATCGACGCCGACTACAAGCACGGCGAGGAGCTGCTGCGCGACGCCGACAGCGCGCTGTATCGCGCGAAGCAGGCCGGCCGTGCCCGCACCGAAGTCGTTCAGCGCTGAGCGAACCAGTCGCTCAACTTGGCGTGCGCGGCGGTCGCGTGGGGCTCGGGGACGAGCACGACCATCGGCACGTACGAGCCGAACATCCACAACAGCGAGCGCAGCCGCGTCGCCTGGATGACGTGCGGGATGTCGCCGAGCACGTCGCGCGCGGCATCGACGAGCAGCGGATCGTGCAGCGGCCACACCGGCACGAGGCCCGCGTGGCGGTAGGCGCGCGCATCGGCGGCGAGATCGGCGAGCGTCGCCGCCGCGATCACCACGATCGCCGGATCGCAGAGCTTGCCGAACAACTCGGCGGGCCGGATCAGTGCGAGCGCGAACAGCGCGGCGAGTGCGGCGATCGTGATCGCGGTCGCGCGCAGCCACAGCGCACCGTCGGCGGGCTCGAGCTTCGCGGCCGCGAGCTCGACGCGGCGGCGGCCCGGGCGCGCGAACGCGAACGCCCACACGACGCTCGCGATCGCGAGCACGACGAGACCGATCGTCAGGCTGCCGTGCAGCGACGCTGCCTTGTCGAGCACCCAGTACGGCAACGTGACGCCGAGCGCCGACAAGGTGCCGACCAGTGCGAGCGCGCCGCCACCGTCGTGGATCGGCGCCACGCTCGACGCGGGCAGCGGCACGGCCACGCGCCCTGGTGCGCGCACGCGCCAGCCGACGACGCCGAGCGTGATCGCGACGGTCGCGACGACGATCGCGCCCGCGAGTGCGAGCTCCGCACCGACGGGCAGCGCGAGCCACGGCACGGACCACAGCCAGGCGACGACGAACATCACCGCGTAGCCGTTGCCGAGCCCTCGGGTCGAGATCGTCGAGGCCAGCACGGCCAGCACCATCGGGCCGGCGGCGAGCGTCGCCGCACACGGCCAGAACATCTTCGAGTCGAAGATCTCGGCGCCGCCGCGGCTCATGCCGTCGAGGTACGTCGTCACGAAGTACGCCTGTACGGCCGAGATCACCACCGCGACGATCGCGACGGCGAGGCCGAGCTTGCGGCGGCCCAGGACGGTGTCGCGCAGCCTGCGCCAGCGCGGCACGATCGACGCGAACAGCTCGATCGTCACGAACGAGGTCAACAGCGGCATCACGCCGAGCGCGAAGATGCTGACTTGCGCCCAGTCGAGGTGGCTGCCGCGCGCGATGTGCTCGAGCTCGACGTCGTTGAGCCCGGGCGCGGTGATCCACGTGCCGGCGATGTAGACGAACATCGCGAACGCGGTCCACGCGATCCGCCGCCCGAGCTTCGCGTCGGCGCTGCCCGGGAGCTTGGCGATCTGCCGGCGCTCGGGCCGGGTCACGCGCACGAGCAGGAACGTCATCGCATATCCGAGCGCGCCGGCGAGCAGCGCGAGCACGATGCGGGCGAGCGCGATGCGGCCGTGGCCCGACGGCGCGACCCACGCCGCGTCGCTGACCTGCCCACCGAGCGACAGCGCGCCCGTCTCGAGCGTGGCGACGAGCGCGTCCCGCTCCTTCTCGCCCTTGACCGGATCCGAGCCACCCATGGTGATCGACGCGCGGCCACCGCGGATCGCCGAGTTGATCACGGGCGCGGATTTCACGACACCGCCGAGCAGTGTCGCGAGCTTCTTGCCGGTGATCCGTTCGGTCAGATCGCCGAACGTACGTCCGCCGCGGCGGGTGAAGTCGAGTAGCACGATCGGCCGATTCGTGTTCGGGTCGTACGAGCCGGTCGCGCGCGCGACCGCGGTGCCATCGAGCGCGACTTCATCCGACACGAAGTACGACCGCCACGTGACGCGTTGATCCTTCTGCTCGGTCGCCGGATCGATCCGCTCGTAGACGATCTTCGTGTGCGGAGGCGGGGTCCAGCCGCGCGACTCGGCGTCGCTGAACGCTTGCGCGAGGAACTCGCGCGCGTGCGCGAACAGGTACATGTCCGTGTGCGCCGGGCTGCCGTCCTCCGGCCGCCAATGATCGACCTCGAGCGTTGGCTCGCGATGATCGCGCTCTTCGAATGCGAGCCCGAGCTTCTCGATCCCCGCGGCGGCGCTGCTCTCGATGACCTCGCGGAACTCGAGGCCGCCGCCTTGCGACAACCTCGCGATCACGTCGGGCGCGCTCGACTCGGTGACGTGCGGCAGCTCGATCACGTAGCGATCGCCGCGGCGGTGGACCTGGACCTCGTCGTCGTCGTCGTCGAGCCTCGGTTCGACACCCGCCGGTGGCGTGAGTGTCGCGACCACACCGCCGTAGCGGGCGACGCCGCTCGCGTCGCCGCCGACGAGCGCGATCATCGTGCCCGGCACCTCGCGCACGGCGAACAGCGCCGACACCACGGCCGCGGCGAGCACCCCGATCACGATGCCGGTGCGGGACCCGCTCACCGCATCGGCGCTCGGTGTGGCCGCGATCCCCGACGCGACCGCCCTCGGAACCTTGCC
>Ga0193728_1002046_pt1 | contig 10442 bp, 10 predicted proteins | sample U1c1metaG_FD_143037 | JGI IMG/M metagenome (GOLD analysis project Ga0193728, IMG submission 143037) | Soil microbial communities from a riparian zone of the East river system, Colorado, United States - U1c1 | ecosystem: Environmental > Terrestrial > Soil > Riparian zone | place: USA: East River... | reverse complement strand
CTCGGGCCTGAAGCAGGGGCAACTGGAAGTCCTGTACAACGGCAACGCGCTCGAGCAGTCGCTCGTCCAAGCTCAGATCAACTCGGCGCTGGCGCAAGCGAATATCGGCTTCTCCGAACAGATCCAGCGGGCGGCTTCGCAGGCGATTGGCGCGCTGCTCAGCGGGCGCGGTCTCGGTGTCCTCGGTGCACCTGAACTGATCGGCCTCGGCCAGATCTCGGCGATGCTGCACGGTGTGATCGCACGCACGCCGCCCGGCGCGGATCGCGCGGCGCTCGAGCGGATCGCCGCGTTCGCTACGTTCGCGTCACAGAACCTCAGCCTCGCCAAGAACGTCCTCTCGACGATCGGCCAGCCGATCCAGGTCAAGACAAGGCTGATCGACGGCCGCCGTACGCCGCTGAACACGTTCGCAGTCGTTGTCGCGGTGAGCATCTCGCTGATGTTCGTCTGTGTGCTCCTTGCCTCCGGCGGCGTCGCGCTCGAGCGCGAAGAGCACACGCTGGCGCGGCTCGTGCGCGGACTCACCTCGCGTCGCGGGCTGCTCGCCGAGAAGGCGCTGCTCGCCGCCGGCTGCTCATTCGCGCTCGCGTTCGCAATGCTCGCGGGCATCGGTGCGTTCGTCGCGCTCGATTGGAGCCGTGTCGGGTTGTGGCTGCTCGCGCTCGCGTTCGGCGCAGGCGGCTTTGCGGCGCTCGGCGTCGCGATCGGCGCGCTCGCGCGCGAGGTGCGAGCAGCGTCGTTGCTCGCGTTCGGGCTGTCGCTGCCGCTCGCGTTCCTCGCGCTCGTGCCGAGCGGCGCTGTCGGCGCCGGGCTGAACGATGCGATCGCGGCGATCTCGTTCGTATTCCCGTTCAAGGCGGCGATGCAGGCGCTCGACGCGGCCGTCAACGGCGCGTCGCCGTCACTCGGCGTGTCGCTGGCGCATCTCGCGGGCTTGGCGCTTGCCTTCGGCGCGCTCGCGCTGGTCGGGCTGCGTCGCGCCGACTGAGCGTCGCGACGCTGCGAACGCTCTAACCTGGGCTGACGATGGCCTTTCCACAGACGCGGATGCGCAGACTGCGCGCGTCGGCTTCGCTGCGCGGGCTCGTGCGCGAGACGGAGCTGGCCGCCGATCGCTTCGTGCTGCCGATGTTCGTCTCAGAGACGGGCACTGGCCGTGAGCCGATCGCGACGATGCCCGGCGTCGAGCGTCTGTCGGTATCGGCGCTCGTCGAGGAGGCCGGCGAGGCGGCGGCGCTCGGGATCGCCGCGGTGATGCTGTTTGGTGTCCCTGCGGAGAAGGACGAGCAGGGTTCCGGGGCCTGGGATGAGGACGGCGTCGTGCAGCTCGCGACGGCCGCGATCAAGCGCGCGCACCCGGATCTGCTCGTAATCACGGATGTCTGTCTGTGCGAGTACACCGATCATGGTCATTGCGGCGTGCTGCGCGACGATGGCGCGGTCGACAACGACGCAAGCGTCGAGCTGCTCGCGCGTACGGCTGTGAGCCACGCGCGGGCCGGCGCCGACCTGGTCGCGCCGTCGGACATGATGGACGGGCGTGTGCGCGAGATTCGTCGTTCACTCGACGGCGAAGGGTTTGCCGACACGCCGATCCTCGCCTACTCGGCGAAGTTCGCTTCGGCCTTCTACGGCCCGTTTCGCGAGGCTGCCGGCTCGACGCCGGCGTTTGGCGATCGCCGCGCCTACCAGATGGATCCGGCCAACGGCGAGGAGGCCGTGCGCGAGGCGCTGCTCGACGTGCAGGAGGGCGCAGACATGGTGATGGTCAAGCCGGCGCTTGCCTACGGTGACGTGATTGCATCAGTCAAGGCCGCAACGCGCTTGCCCGTCGCGGCCTACAACGTGAGCGGCGAGTATGCGATGGTCAAGGTTGCCGCAGCGGCGGGCTACGTGGACGAGCGCGCGATCGTGCTCGAGATCCTCACCTCGCTACGTCGCGCCGGCGCAGAGACGATCGTCACCTACCACGCAAAGGACGCCGCGAGATGGCTGGCAGAGCAGAGATGACCGAGGCCGAGACGACAGCCGAGGCGCTGGGCGCCAAGACACCGCTCGCCGACGTGGCCGACGACACTCGTGCTGTGACGGCGACGCCAAAGCTGCGTAGCCGCAAGGACGGTGCAGCGATCCCACTCGATGACCTCGACCGCAAGCTGCTCAACCTGATGCAGGGCAGCTTCCCGATCGCAGCGCGACCGTACGAGCACGTCGCCTCGCTGGCGGAAGTTCCCGAGGCAGAGGTGATGAGCCGTGTCCAGCATCTGCTCGACAAGCGGATCATCCGTCAGGTCACGCCGATCTTCGACACGCGCGCGCTTGGCTACTCCTCGATGCTCGTTGCTGCAAAGGTCGATCCGGAGCATCCGCACCGCGCGGCACAGGTGATCAACGAGCACCCGGGCGTCTCGCATAACTACCTGCGCAACCACGAGTTCAACCTTTGGTTCACGATCGCGACGGAGCCCGACTCGAAGCTCGGCCTCGAGGGCACACTCGAGGTGCTCGCACGCGAAGCCGGCGCGGAGTCTGTGCGCCAGCTGCCGACGTTGAAGCTGTTCAAGATCCGCATGGACCTCGAAATGGAGGGCGACACTGCGGCGCTGTCGAGCGCCGTCGAGGCGAAAGAGCCGATCGAGCTCGACCCGCAGCCCTACGACGAGCGTGACATCGCAGTGATCCGCGCGCTGCAGGGCGACATGCCGGTTGTATCTGAGCCGTACGCGGCGGCTGCCGCAGCGCTGGCGATGACGCAAGAGTCCTTCCTCGACCACCTCGCGGGCATGCAGGAGCGGGGGATCTTGCGTCGCGTCGCGGCGATCCTCTACCACCGTCGCGCGGGCTTCTCGGCGAACGGCATGGGCGTCTGGAAGGTTCCGGAGGAGCAGATCGGAGAGATCGGCCGGCGTATGGCGGCGGTGCGCGGCATTTCCCATTGTTACCAGCGCCCTACATACGCCGACTGGCCGTATTCGGTCTTCACGATGGCCCACGGGCGCTCCAAGGAGGAGTGCGACGCGGTGCTTACGGCGATCGCCGAGCAGACCAGTATTCACGAGCGTGCGACGCTCTACTCCTCGACCGAGTTCAAGAAGATCCGTCTGCTGTATTTCACGGATGACTTCAAGGACTGGGAGCGCAAGTATGGATGAGCGCCAGATCGGGCGCCGCCCGCGCGCGGTCGATGGCCTCGCTCACTGACACACGCTCGGCAGAGGCCTACCGACGCGCCCTGGAGCTTCTGCCCGGCGGCGTCAACTCGCCCGTGCGCGCGATGCGCTCGATCGGGCGCGATCCGCTGTTCATCGCGCGCGGCGAAGGCGCTGAGCTGGTCGACGTCGACGGTAACCGCTTCCTCGACTACGTCTGCTCATGGGGCCCGCTGATCCATGGTCACGCGCACCCGGACGTGCTCTCGGCGATCGTCGAGGCGGCCGCTAAAGGAACGAGCTTCGGCGCGCCAACACCGGGCGAGACAACGCTTGCATGCGAGGTCAGCGCGCGCGTCGAGAGCGTCGAGATGCTGCGGATGACCTCGTCGGGCACGGAGGCAGCAATGACAGCGATCCGCCTCGCCCGCGCGGCGACGGGACGCGAGCGCGTGCTGAAGTTCGCGGGCGCCTACCACGGGCACGTCGACGGGCTGCTCGCGCAGGCCGGCTCGGGCCTTGCCACGCAAGCGCTGCCGGCGAGCCCGGGCGTGCCGCAGAGCGCGGCCGCCGGGACGGTGCTCGTGCCGTGGAACGACCCTGAGGCGCTGATCGCGGCTAGCGAGCGCTTCGAGCTGGCGGCGATCCTCGCCGAGCCGCTGCCGGCGAACATGGGGCTGGTGCCGCCGCGCGAAGGGTTCCTCGAGCTGCTGCGCGAGCGAGCCGACGCGACGGGCGCGCTGCTGGTGCTAGACGAGGTGATCAGCGGCTTTCGCGTCGCGCGCGGGGGAGCGCAGGAGCGACTCGGCATACGTGCGGACCTGACGATCATGGGCAAGGTGATCGGTGGTGGCCTGCCGGCGGCTGCGCTAGGGGGTCGTGCGGAGCTGATGCGGATGCTCGCTCCGGAAGGCGACGTCTACCAGGCAGGCACGTTGTCGGGCAACCCGCTGGCCGTAGCGGCTGGAATCGCGACGCTCGCGCTGCTCGACGAGCCCGCGTACGCGCGCCTGTCAGCCGTCACCGAGCGCCTTGCGGCAGGACTTCGTGAAGCCGCCGAGGGCTACCCTGTGCAGGTTGTCTCCGTCCCCGGATTGCTGACCGTCTTCTTCAGCGAGCGCGCGGTGAACGACTTCGACGATGCGCAGCATTGTGACCTGGATGGCTACGCGCACTGGTGCCGCGAGCTGCTTTCGCGCGGCGTCTACCCGCCGCCGTCGCAGTTCGAGGCGTGGTTTCCCTCGCTAGCGCATACGGCCGAGCAGATTGACCGCACCGTCGAAGCGGCGGCTGCGGCGTTCGCGGTGCTGCGCGGAGTAAACGCGGGAGCAGGCGCGTGAGCGTGCGCTGTGGTTTTGGAGACCACCGTGTTGGCTAACCTGGCGCAAGACTCCACCGATGCGCTCATGCGCCTGCGGGCGCTGCTTTCGGAGGAGGGCGGCCTGATCGCGGCGCTCGTCGATCCGTCGTCGGCCGGCGAGCGATCGAGCGCGACGGCGGGTGGCGCTTCGGGCGAGCGCAGTCCGGCGAGCGTTGCCGCATTGGGGCCGCGTACAGCGCCGCAACGCGCGGAGTACGAACTGCTCGTCGAGGCGATCTACGAGGGCTATCTGCTGCACTACGGCGCTCCGCGCGTGCTGCGTGCGCCGGATGACGATCTGCGCGTGCTCGCCGGCGACAGGCTCTACGCGATCGGACTGGCGCGCCTCGTCGAGCTCGGCGACACGCTCGCGGTGGCAGAGCTCGCGGACACGATCAGCCTGAGCGCGCTCGCGCAGGGCGCCGGCGAGTGTGAGCTCGCAGACGTCGTATGGGCCGCGGGCGCGCGCGCCGTCGGGTGGGGATCGAGCGAGCAGCATGCGCGCGCGAAGGAGCTTGTCGCAAACGGCGCACCCGAGGCGTTCGAGGCGATGCGCACAAGCGCGCAGTCGTCTCCGGCGTCGCCCTGAATCGCGCCTCGATATTGTTCGGGGTCGGTGTCCGACAAGCACGCAAAGCACAAGTCCAAATACACCGCCGACCGTATGATCCCGGGCGCCTTCGCGGGCGAGACGGTGACGCGCCGGCGTTTCATGACGGGCACGGCGCACACGGCCGGCGCAATCGCGGCCGGTGCCTTCGCGCTGCCGGCGCTCGGCTTCGCGATCGGCCCAATCTTCAAAAGCACGCCGCACCACTGGGAGACGGTGGGCACGACGGGCCAGTTCAACGAAGACAACTACGTGCCGGTCACGTTCACGCTGACGGCCGGTATCGGCGAGGCCGGCAAGACGACGGCCTACGTGCGCAAGTTCAATCCGAAGATCGACACGGACCCAAGCGATCAGGACTCGAAGTACATCGCGATTTCCAGCCGCTGCGCGCACCTGGGATGCCCGGTGCGCTGGGTCGACGCGGCAGAGCGCTTCATCTGCCCGTGTCACGGCGGTGTCTACGACCTGCTCGGCAAGCGCGTCGGCGGTCCACCGGTGCGCCCGCTCGACCGCTTCTACACGCGCGTCGAGGGTGACTCTGTGCAGCTCGGACCCCGCTTCAGCGTCAACAGCGAGCTCAAACGCTTCTCGCCGCGCGACTCGGGCGAGCCGCTCGACGGAATCGGGCAGTACCTCTACCCGTCGCGTCCGACCGCGCAGAAGCTGTAGAGACGAGAACGCCGATGCCAAAGCTCCCCAAGCTACCTGCCCCACCGATGCCCGCCGCGCTGCAGGCGCGGCCGCCGCGTCCCGGCGAGAACAACGGCAAGGGCGGCCCGATCGAGGACGCGCAGGAGGCCGGGATCAGCGTCGTCGACTGGGTCGACGAGCGAACTTCATTGAGCGGCGCCGGGCGCTGGCTGATGTTCCGCAAGGTGCCGAAGGGGACCAACTGGTTCTACACGCTCGGCTCGGCGACGATGTTCGCGTTCCTCTCACAGGCAGTGACGGGCGTGTTCCTGGCGATGTACTACCGCCCGGACCCGGCCGGCGGCGCGTACGAATCGATCCGTCACGTGACCAACGAAGTATTCCTCGGGCAGTTCGTGCGCGGGATGCACAAGTGGGGCTCGAGCGTGATGGTGATCTTGATCTTCCTGCACATGGGGCGCACGTTCTTCTTTGGTGCGTATAAGTACCCGCGCGAGCTCAACTGGGTGATCGGCGTTGTGCTGCTGATCCTGACGATGGTGATGAGCTTCACCGGCTACCTGCTGCCGTTTGACCAGCGCGCCTACTGGGCGACGATCGTCGGCGTGAACATCAACGGCACAGGACCGCTTGTCGGGCCGTATCTAAGCGACTTCCTCCGCGGCGGCGGTGAATTCGGCGCGACGACGCTGTCGCGCTTCTATGCGATCCACATGCTGCTGATACCGGGGCTGCTCGCTGCCCTGATCGGTTTCCACCTCTACCTCGTAGCGAAGCTCGGCACGACGGCGCCGCCTTGGTCGAAAGCCGAAGAGCGCCCCGAGCTGCATGAGGCCGAGGTCTAGACGATGAACCAGCGTGAGAAGGAGGAGTACCTCCGCGAGTATGCGGTCCTGAAGGCGAAAGGCAAGCCGTTTTTCCCTTACGCGGTGGCGAAGGACGGCGCGATGGCCTGCGTCGTGATGGCGATCATCATCACGATGTCGCTCGTGCTCGGTGCCGAGCTCGGTTCGAAGGCGAACCCGACGACGACGACGTACGTCCCGCGCCCGGAGTGGTACTTCTTTTTCCTCTTTGAGGTGCTGCGCGTCGTCAAGCCACCCAGCCTCGTGCCGCTCGCGACGATCGGCGTGCCGACGCTAGGAATGATCCTGCTGTTCCTGCTGCCGTTCTACGACCGCAGCCCGGAGCGCCGTCCCGAGCGACGCCCGATCGCGACGCTCACGGGCATCGCCGTGATCGGGGCGATGGCCTTCCTTACCTATTCTGGCGCCAACGCGGGCTCCCCGACGGCGATCGAAATGAAGACGCCCGCGTCGGTGACCGCGCAAGGGGGCAAGCTCCTCGCGGAATACGAAGCGGGCAAGAAGGTGGTCGCCCAATCGGGATGCTTGGCCTGTCACAAGATCGGCGAGAATGGCAATGACGGTCCGGGGCCCCAGCTGACGAATATCGGCGCGCGCTTGCCGCGACAGGGAATCGCGCGAACGCTCGTCAACCCGACGGCACCGATGCCGTCGTTTAAGAATCTGCCGCCGAAGAAGTTCAACGCGGTCGTCGCCTTCCTCGCGCAGCTGAAGTAGCGTCCCGTCATGCCTGCTCAGCGAGGCGCCGGAGCGGGAACCGGACCGAGCAACGCGAACGGGCGCGGCATGAACGGCGCGCGCGCCGTCGACGATGCGTCGGACGGCTCGGCTTCGGGGCGTTTGGAGGCCTCGCAGGTCCGCTCGATGTTCGACGGCATCGCCGGCGTATACGACCTGCTGAACACTGCGATGACGGCAGGGCTGCACCACCGCTGGCGCGCGCGTGCGGCTGACTTCGCGCGCGTCGGGCCCGGCGACCGCGTGCTCGACGTCGCAACCGGCACCGGCGATCTGGCACTCGAGTTGGCGCGGCGCGTCTCGCCCGCGGGCGAGATAGTCGGCAGCGACTTCGCCGAGGGCATGCTCGCTCGCGCGCGCAGCAAGGCGCAAGCCGGCCAGCGTGACGCTGTCCGCCCTCGCTTCGAGTGGGGCGATGCGCTTGAGCTTCCGTACGCTGACGATTCGTTCGATGCCGCGACAGTCGGCTTCGGCGCCCGCAACTTCTCCGACCTCGCGAAGGGGCTGGCCGAGATGGCGCGCGTTGTGCGACCGGGTGGGCGCGTGGTCGTGCTCGAGATCACGACCCCCGTCAAACAGCCGCTATCGGTGTTCTACGCGCTGTGGTTCGACCGTATCGTGCCGCTGCTCGGAAGCGCGGCGCAGGTGGTGTCCGGCGCACTCGCGCCGCTGCGCGCGGCCCGTCGCGGGCGCTCGAACAGATCCTCCGGCAAGGTGACGATGGCCGATGCCTACACGTACCTGCCGAGCTCAGTCAAGCGTTTCCCGGCGCCGGGCGAGCTGGCGGCGGAGCTCGAGCACGCGGGCCTGCGCGAGATCAGCTACGTCCTGTTGGCCGGTGGCATCGTTGCGATCCACGCCGGGACGGTCGCTGCGAAGGATGCTGGATGAGCGCAATCGACGGCACGCGCGCGCCGAGCGAAGGGATTGAGGGTGTCGACGCGATCATGCGTCGAGGCGGCGCGAGCCTGCGCGAGCGCATGGTCAGAGTCGAGTTGCATCTCGAGGCGGTGACGGCAGCCTCGGGAGTGCCGCTCGCGGTGCACGCCAACGCGACGGTGCGCGCTGGCGGCAAGCGCTTGCGACCACTGCTCGTCGTGCTCGCAGCCGAGTCCGCCGGCGGCCCTCCGCCGTCGCCGGAAGGCGAGGAGCGCCTCGTGCGCGCGGCGGTCGCGATCGAGCTCGTGCACTCGGCGACGCTCGTCCACGACGACCTGATCGACGGCGCGCAGTTGCGCCGCGGACACCCGACCGTCGCTGCGGAGGCCGGGCGCGAGGTTGCCGTCGCGACCGGCGACCTGCTGTTCTCGCTTGCTTTTGCGGAGCTCGCGCGCAACGACAGCGCGACGCAGTTGCGGGCACTCTCAGACGCCAGCTCGGCGCTCGCCGCCGGCGAGTTGCTGCAGCGTGAGGATGCGTACGCGGCGCACGTCGCAGTCGAGCGTTACCTGCGCCGCTGTGAGCTGAAGACGGCGGCACTATTTGAGGCGGCATGTCGCCTCGGGGCACTCACGGCGGCAGACGGTTCGTCGGAGCTCGCCGACGCACTCGGCGCGTTCGCGCGGCGGATCGGCCTGGCGTTTCAGATGCTCGACGATGTGCTCGACGTCTCCGGTCCGGTTGAGCGCACGGGCAAGGCGCGCGGCACGGACTTGCTCGACGGGACCGTCACGTTGCCGTTCATCCTCGCGCGAGAGCGCGAGCCGGAGCTCGCAAGCTTCGACCTCGGCGCGCTAAGCAGCCCCGAGCAAGCCGAGGAGCTGTGCGAACGCATTTCCGCGACTGGCGCGCTCGACGAGGCGAGAGAGCGCGCACTCGGAGTCGTCGCCAAGGCCAAGGCAGCGCTCCCGGCGATCCTCCCGGACGGCCGCGCAGCTCTCTTGGACCTGGTCGCCGATGCCGTGGTCGAGCGCTACCGCTAAAAATCCAGAGGCGTAATCAAATCCGCCTCAAGCGCGCGCACGAAGAAGTCGACTTCCTCGGACATGTTGGCGTGCGTCATCCGCCTTAGATCGCCAAGCAGCGCACCTGCAGCGCGGTCGAGCTCGTCGTCGAGCAGCTCGACAGCGGCTTGCTCAAAGACACCCTCACGCCGTGACTCGCAGTCGGGGCAGCGCAGCACGATGCGCCAGTGGCGCACGCCTTCCTCGCACCAGTCGAGCGGGTAGACGAGCTCACCGCCACAGTTGAAGCAGACGTGCAGCTGATCGGGCGCACACGCCCCATTGCCGTGCGTCTGAACCTCGCTGCCGGTGGCGGCGGTCTTCGCCGCAGCCTGTGGCGGCTTGGGCGCGCGCGGGTGGATATCTGGGCTCTCGTGCGGTTGCATGGGCTGCTCACGGGTGTCATCGACGCATGAGTGCGACGGCTTTAGCGCCAGCTGGCAGGTGTCCGCTGTACTTGCAGCAGTTGCCCGGCGGGACCGCCGTTCAGGCTGACGGGCGCAGATAGAGCGGTGGTAGGTTCAAGTGGCCTATGGCTACCGCCATCCGCCCGATCGCCCACGAAGACCGCCTCAGCCTTGTCGAGCACCTGGACGAGCTGCGCACGCGGCTGATCATCAGCGGGATCGTGCTCGCCGTCGTCTTCGGCTTCTGCCTGTGGCAGAACCACGAACTTCTGCACATTCTCAACAAGCCGCTGCAAACGCAGACGAAAAAGCAGGTGGCGAAGGGCCAGGGGACGGTCGGCCAGGCGGTGCTCGCTCAGCAGAGCCTGCTGAAACTATCCGGCGACACGCGTGCGGCGCTTGAAGCGCTCGAGCAGCCCGGCAGCGGCGTCTCGGCGCGCGCGCGCGCCCAGTTGCCGGCGCTGATCGGCGCGATGAAGGCCGACGTCGCAAAGATCCCGCGCAAGGCGCTCGGCGACAATCCAGTCACGCTCGGCGTCGGCGAGCCGTTCACGACGACGATCACCGTGTCGTTGCTGTTCGCGCTCGTGATCTCGCTCCCGCTGATCCTCTACGAGGTCTACGGGTTCATCGTCCCCGCGCTCAGTCCCGATGAGAAACGCGCGGCGAAACCGCTGCTGATGGCCGTGCCTTTCCTGTTTGCTGCGGGCGT
>Ga0193728_1002045_pt1 | contig 10442 bp, 9 predicted proteins | sample U1c1metaG_FD_143037 | JGI IMG/M metagenome (GOLD analysis project Ga0193728, IMG submission 143037) | Soil microbial communities from a riparian zone of the East river system, Colorado, United States - U1c1 | ecosystem: Environmental > Terrestrial > Soil > Riparian zone | place: USA: East River... | reverse complement strand
AAGCTGCGTCGGATGAACGGCGAGCGACTCGCTGCGCCCGGCGGAGATCAGGCCGGCGTGCAGCTGGTCGCGCCACGCCGGGCTGCCGGCGGGAAACCGCACGGCCCAGGGCAGCGAGGAGACCTTGCCGTAGTCGCAACCGGCCATGAAGCAACCGAGGCGCGCGAATACGAGCGCGGCGCCGAGCGGAATCGCGGCAAGGTCGGCCATGCGCGCGAGCGGAATGTTCTCGCGTTTGCAGACGACCGCCACCGCGCCCGCACCGGCGAGGTACCCCCAGAACGACGTCATCCCGGCCCACCGGAGCTCCACGTTTCCCGTCGCGATCAGGCGCTCGATCGCGTCGATCGTCATCGGCATGACGATGCCGGCGAGCACTGCAGCGAGATAGCCCCAGAACACGACCGATGCGACCGTGCCGGTCTCGATGCCGCGTCGCCGCGCGAGGCGCAGCATGATGATCAAGCCGACGACGCCGGCGATGCCGACGCACATGAACCACGTCGGCGCGAGCAGGCTCGCCAGATCGGCGCGCAGGTAGCGCTCGAGCCAATGCACGACGAGCGGCCTCACGAGACGACCTCGCGCCGCGCGCGTCGCCGATCAGCACGCCGCCGCGCGATCAGCGCGAACGGCAGCGGCAAACACGCCCACAGATAGCCGTGACTCTCGCCGTGATGGCGGCGCGAGCCGGCGTTGCAGTCGTTGCCGCCGCCACCGCTGCAATCGCCACCGCTGTCACCGCTGCAATCGCCGCCGCTGTCGCTGCTGCAGCCGCTGCTGCTGTCGCCGCCACAGCCACTGCTGTCGCCGCTGTCGCAACTGCTACCGCCCGAGTCGCTCGAGCAACCGTCGTTGCCGGAGTCGCCGCTCGAGTCGTCGCACGAGCCGCCGTCGCAGCCATCGCCACCGTCGCAGCCCGGTGCGGCCTCGCAGGCAGAGTCCGAACAGCTCGTCGACGGGCTCGGCGGAGGCGTGGACGTCGTCGAGGCGCCCGAGTGATCTTCGAGACATTGATCGAGCGCGCTCGCGCACTCGGGCTGGTCGAGGAAGTCGGCGTTGTGGTCGAGGTACGCGATCGAGTTGGCCGCATGCGAGTCGCGCGGGCACGAGGGCGCGTTGGTTGCGGCGCACGACGCGACCGAGTCGATCGCGAGCGCGAAGTTGATGCACACCAGCGAGTAGCCACGTCCTCCCGGTTCGGCTGCGAGCTGCTTGCACTCGGCGTTGCCGTCGCCGGTGCCGTCGCCGGTGCCCGTGAGCGGCGTGCAGGTGCTGTTCACCAGGCATGCGTCGCATCGCGTCTGTTGCGCGACCGCGCATTCGCCCACCGTGTTGTAGAACGTGTACGGGTTACCGATCCCATCGGCCGCGATCGCGATCGCCGCCGCGACCGGATCGCGAGGGAGTGCACCGGTCGCCGTACGCGGCGACACCGCCGGTCGAGCGACGGGCTCGAGCGCGGCCAGCAGCACCGGATTGACGACGAGCCGCGCCGGAGCTCCAGATGTCGCCGGCAGGTATCCTGCGATCACGGCGAGCTGTGGTGCCGGCGTCACGATGATCGGCCCCGTGTGGTGACCCGCGTCGCTCGCGATCGTCGTCAGCACGTCGACGCCGCGGCCGGGGAGCGTCGCCCAGCCGGGTCGCTCGGACCAGCCTGCGAACTGGAGCTCGATCGGTGCGGCCGCGCGCGGCGCGAGCGTGGAGCTGCGAGAGGTCGCACGCAGGTCATCGCGGTCGACCGCGAGCTGCACCACACCCATCGCGGGGAGGCGATGCTTCTCGCGGTCGGCGTCGGCGGCGGCGAGCGCGTCGACGACCTTGCGGTCGAGCGTCGGCTCCTGCCCGAGCGATGCATGGACCGGCCCCGGCGCGGCCTCGTGCAGCGCGCCGTCGATCACCCGTCGCGCGGACGCGCGCTGGCCGGCATCCCACGCCATCGCCGTGTCGGGCGAGATGCCGAGCACGTCGCGTAGCTCGAGCTCGCTCGGATCGAGACGTTGATCACCGGCACACGCGACCAGTACGCAGCACACGAGAACGCGCGGGCCCCACGGCATCCAACGTGCCCTGTGCAAATGGCAAACCACGCGCTTCGGGCCGTGTCGCCGGTAGTTAGGTCAGCGATGTGTGGCCGTGAAGAACACCTGTTGCGAGACCACAACGGCACGGCGTGGCAAGCACGGCACGGTCGCTTAGAAGGTCCAACCGAGACCGGCGACGCCGGCGTTCTGGGGAAGCGAGACGTATGGCGCGACGTTCGCACTGCGCAGCGCGCGCAGCCGGCGGTTGTGGATCACGGGCGCGACGAGCGCGTCGGTCGTCTCCCAGATGCGGAGCAACGTGAGGCTGACGGCGCCGGCGATCAGCACCGGCGGGGTATCGCGCGCGCACGTGTGGCAACCCGGGCCGCCGCCGATCGTGCTGATGATGCCGGCCATCAACGCGGCGCCCGCGACGGTATCGCCGAGCGTGAACATCCAGCCGGTGTCGCGCCAGCGTCCTTCGACCGCCTGCCCGGTGCCGAAGCCGAACATGAGCGCGACGACACCACCGCCGATCTGCTGGTCGTTCGTGATCTCGCCTCGCGCGAGCACGTCGCGATCGTCATCGGTGAGCTGCGGCTTGTACGCGTACGCCGGTGGCACGCGCGCGGGTTGCGCCTGCGCGACCGCGGAACCGAGTACGAGCAACGCGACCGTCCTTTGCATGGGCGGACGATACGACGATCACGCCGCGCGATCAGTGACAATTGCTTCGCCGGCCCCGAGCACAGGCGGTTGTGCAGCGGTCTGCACGACTAGCCGAGCAGGCGCGCGAGCGAGACGTCGACCCGGCTCTGGACGAGCCGGACGATCGAGTCGACCTCGTCGGTGGAAATCTCGAGGCGTGCGGCGAGCTCCGCACGGATGCTCTCGCCGAGCTGCTCGCGGGCGGCGGCCACGCGGCGCGCCGCGGTCGCGCGATGTACGCCGTACAGCTCGGCGATCCGATCGACGTTCCAGCCATCGATCACGCTGTAGCGCAACAACGCGCGCGCCTCCTCGTCGAGGCCGGCGAGCGCGGCGCGGATCGCGGCATCGACGTCCGCGCGGTAGTGATCGCGCAGATAGCGGAGCTCGGGATCCGCGACCGGCGACAGGTGATCGAGGAACGAGGCGTTGTCGAACGCGACCGTGCGGCGATCCTTCGTGATCATGCGGACGAGCTCGCGCGTCGCGATCACGCGGATGTACGAGCCGAGGTCGCCGCGGCCGGAGAACGAAGCGAGGCCGGCCTCGCGACCGGGCTCGCTGACGAACAACAGGCGCGCGAGCTGAGCGCGGACCTCCTCGGCTTGCGAGCGGGTCGCGCGCAACCGATAGGCGCTGTTGTCGACCTCGGCGAAGAACTCGGCCTCGACGCGTTGCACCGCGCGTTCGTCGCCACCCATGCACGCGATCGCGAGATAGACGTGATCGATGCGCGTGCGTGCGAGCTGCGCGGCGCTCGCGGTGGCGGCGAGTCGGCGGGCCAGCTCGGCGGCGAACGTGGCGGGCGCGACCGTGAGGTCGGGATACGCGGCCGCCGCGGTGGCGTACAACGTCGCGAGCGTGGTCGCGAGGCCTGCCGGATCGGTGAAGCGCGGCCGGGCCTCGCTGTGGAGCGCCGCCACGAACGCGTCCCCGGGCGTGCCCTCCACCATCCGTGGATCTTACGTCAAGGCGATCGCGCTTCCCAACCCGGCGCGCTCGGCGTTACAACGAGAAGCGGTGGGTTGCGCGGACGCGGATACGCTCGCGGCACTCCTCGGCGACGCGCTTGCCGAGGAGGAGCGCGCGGCGATCGTCGTGCACGCCGCCACGTGCGAGTCCTGTCACGCGGTGCTCGCGGGCCTACTCGAGACGCGCGACGACGACGACACGCACGCGCCAGCGAAGCTGGGGCCGGGCACACGAGTCGGGCGCTACGTGCTCGGCGAACGCCTCGGCGCCGGCGGCATGGGCGTGGTGTACGCGGCGGTCGACTCGGAGCTCCAGCGGCGCGTCGCGGTCAAGCTGCTCCAGCCCGGCGGCGACGAGCTCGGCACGCGGGCGCGCGAACGGCTGATGCGGGAAGCGCGCGTGCTCGCGAGCCTGTCGCATCCGAACGTGGTCACGGTGTTCGACGTCGGCGCGCACGAGAGCGATCTGTTCATCGCGATGGAGCTCGTCGAGGGAGGCACCCTGAGCGCGTGGTTGCGCGATGGCGCGCGCACGACCGGCGAGATCCTCGACCGGCTGATCGATGCGGGGCGCGGGCTCGCGGCCGCACATGCCGCCGGGGTCGTGCACCGCGATGTCAAACCCGACAACATCCTCGTCGGACGCGACGGCCGTGCGCGCGTCACCGACTTCGGGCTCGCGCGCGTCGAGCAAGGACCGCCCGTCGTCGAACCGATCAGCGAGCTGTCGCCGCCGATCGCCGGCGAGCTGACGCGTACCGGGACGCGAATGGGCACGCCGGTCTACATGGCACCCGAGCAGATCGCGAGCGGCGAGGCCGGGCCGCGCACCGATCAGTGGTCGTTCTGCGCGATGATCTACGAGGTGGTCGCCGGCGTGCGGCCGTTTCGAATCGCCGATCCGGAAGCACGCGCATCGGCGATCGCGACGGGTCAGCTCACCGCTCCGGCGCGCGGCCGGCGGGTGCCGCGCTGGTTGTTGCGGATCGTGACGCGCGGGCTGCGCGCCGAACCCGGCGAGCGCTGGGACTCGATCGACGACATCGTCGCGGCGCTCGTGCGGGGCCGGCGGCGGCGCGGCCGGATCGCGAGCACCGTCGCGCTCGCCGCGGTCGTGCTCGCGGTCGCGGGCGGTGTGGTCGCGGCGCGTGGCCGTGGTGGCGCTCCACCGGCACGCGATCCGATCGGCGCGCTCACGCTCGGTGGCGAGGCACTCCATCTCGCCGACTCGCGCCCGGGCTGCGACTGCCCGATGTCGGCGTGCACGACCTCGTGCACCTCGGTCTGCCGCGCCAGCAAGTTCGCGCTCGGCGAGCCGATTCCGGGCATCAGCGTGCGCGGCCGGCAAGAAGTCCTGCTCGGCGCCACCGGCGATGGCGAGCACATCCTGTTCCTCGCCGGCACGCGCTGCTCGATCGATCGCCTGTGGCTCGCGCGGCGCGACGGCGCGACGTACGTGCCGGTCGATCTCACCGATCAGCTCGATCGCCAGCGCGTCGCCGTGTTCGAGGGCTGCTGCACGTTCGCCGCCGATGGCCGCTCGATGCTCCTGGCGCGTCCCGATCGCCGCGGGTTCGTGCGCGTCGGACTCTCGGACGGCGCGGTCCGGTCGTACGAGGATCTCGGCGCTCTGATCCCGGTCGCGACCGCCGTGACGGCGCAGTTTCCCGCGCTGTCCTCCGACGAACGCACGCTCTACTACCGAGTGATCGACAGCTCGGCCGGTCCCACCGATCAAGGGCCGCTCGACGGGGTGTACGCCACCACGCGCGCCGCTTCGCACGACTTGTTTTCCCCCGGCACGCGTATGCCGGGGCGCGCGAACCGTTACGACTACGTCTCCGGCGTGTCCTCGGATCAGCTCTCGCTATTCATGGCCCGCGACTTCCGCACGCACGTGCTCGTCCGCGCGAGCATCGATCAACCGTTCACGGCTCCCGAGGGCATGCTCCCTGCCCTGTTGCCCGGCTGGCGCGCAGTCCCGCTCGCCGACTGCCGGCGGATCGCGACGACGTGGACGCCGGGCGGATGCGAGAGCGAGGACATCGTCTGGCTCGAGGCCAGGTGATGCCGCGCTACTGGCCGACGAGGCCGTAGAAGTACGTCGCCGGGCCGGTCGCCGGCTTGGTCGTGACCTGATATGCTTCGGCGGCGTTGCCGAGTCCGCTGTCGGTGTTCGTGACCGTGACCTGGACCGTGACGGTGTCGCCCGCGTTGTACATGCCGGTGGGCTGGACGATCGAGAGCAGATAGGCCGGCGGGCTCGTGAACATCGCGTTCCAATCGTCGACGGTCACCTTGAACGGGCCGGTGTTCGCGCCGTCGGCGTAGACGTGGAGCGTGAGCGTGCCGGTCGCCCCCTTTGCGATCTTCGTCAGGTGCGTAGTCGTGGTGGAGCCGAAGATCGAAACGGTACCGACGTCGGGCGCGTCGGGGATCGTCTGGTAGTAGTCCGCGGCGGCGGCGGGCACGCACGGATCGTGACCCGCGTGCGCCGCCGCGTTCGACCAGGTACGCTGGATCGCGTAGCTCATGCCCGTCGGCGCGAGGAGGTTGGCGGTGTCGGCGTACTCGCACAGGTCGCCTATCTCGCCGTCGGTGGTGTACGTCCACGCTGCGTGATCGTCGTCGGCCTGAGCGAAGCCGTTGCCGAGCGGATCGGTCGCGGCCTCGAGGGTCTCGTGGTTCGCGGTCTCGGTCAGGTTCTGGAGCGCGTTCAAACTACTGTCGGCGCACGCACAGTTGATCGCGAACGGCACGTCGACGTTGTTGATCTTCGTATCGTAGTGGTAGCCGTAATAATCGGTGCAACACTTCGAGCCCGTGCCGTCGTCGTACGGCAACGTCGTCGGGATCGAGATCTCGTAGATCGTGTTGGCGTCGGGGGCGCCCCACGCCGGGTTCGCACCGGTCAGGTTCGGCTTCAGCACGTTCGCGATGAACGTGTTCTCGGTCAGCGTTGCCGGTGCGTTCCCCGCGATATGGCCGGGGGCGCCGACGGTCAGCGCGCCGACACCGTACTCGCTCGCTTGCGCAGTCCACGCAGTGGACGCCGCGTACTGCGTGAAGAACGTCTCGTAGTCGGTGCGCAGCGGATCGTTCGCGTACGTGATCGCGATGACCTTCGGCGCGGCGATGAAGCCGCTGCTGAGGTCGGTGACCTGCGGCATGCGGTCGCCGAATGGCGCCTCGACCGGTGCATCGATCGCGGCATCGTGCCCGGAGCCCGAGCCACTCGCATCCGGCGACGTGCCGTTCATGTTATTCGAGCCACACCCTGCGATCGCGACGACGAACAGCCACTTGAACATTCGCGCACCCTATCTGGTGCGCGGGCCGCTTGCAGCTAACGAAGTGTGGCGTAGCGGCGAATCGCACGCCTCGGTGTGGTGCGACGCCCCGCGCGGCGCTTGAAGTGCAGCGCGTGACCCGAATCGGACGGCTAGTGCGTCCGTTTCATCACGATCAGGTGCCCGCTGTGATGCGTGCCGTCGGGGTAGCCGAACCGGAAGTCCAGCGGCCGCTTCGGCTGCTCGGCGAACATTTTCTTGTAGACAGGGGCGACCGAGGAGCCCGCGGCCATGTTCGAGGTCAGAAATGCACCGTGGGTCTCGTACGTGAAGCCGGCCGGTTCGCCGTACTTCGGCGGCAGTCCGGTCGAGTCCGACACCATCCAGTCGACGTGATCGATCACGTACTGGCGCATCTTCGAGAAGTCATCGAACGTGAGGAGGTAGCTCGCGGCCTTCGTCATGCCCGCGACGTGGCCCTGCTTCTCGAGGTGCTTTAGCGCCGACGGATCCTTCTTGAGGTGAGCGTCGTCGAGGTTCGCGAGGATGTGCCGATAGACCTGCTCGTGCGTGCCACCGATCTTGTGAAACTTGAGCTCGACGTTCGCGAACTCGCGGTTGCGCGCATGCGCGTCCTTGATCTTCTCGGCGGCCGCGACATCGGCGTCGGTGAGATAGGCGATCTCGCCATCTGCGGAGAGCTTGAAGTAGCGCAGCGAGGTCAGCTCGTAGCCGTGCAGTTGCAGTGCCGACAGGCTGAAGATCAGCTGCGTCGGTAGCTGGCCGCCGCGCATCGCGGTGATCATGTTCATCGTGACCGAGAAGTTCGCGCGGTAGAGCGAGCCGAGCTCTTTCTCGACGGTGCCGAGCGCCGCGCGCAATTCACGCTCCGACAACCTCCCGAGATCGAGCGGGTCGCCGGCGGGCTCGAGCGACAGCGTCGTGATCTGATCGGCGTCGGGATACACCGTTAGCGCGGTGCCGAGGTCGCCGCCCGCGAACGGATAGACGACGGTCTTCGGCACGGTCTTCGGCACGATCTGCGCGAAGAACGCATCGGCCTTCGCCATCCAATCGGTCTTGTACTGGTCTTGCGATTTCTTCAGCACCTTGCAATGGGCCTCGACGATCGCGGGCTTGATCGTCTCGGGCGGCGTGCCTTCTGCACAGGCTCCGACGACGAGCAGGGTCTTGGCCTCGTGCAGGAACTCGTGGGGCGCCGGATCGGCGGCGGCGAGCGCGGGCACGAGCAACAGAACAGACAACACCAGGCGCATGCGCGGACTATCGCAGATCGCCGCCGTCATGAAACGGCTGTGGTGAACCTCCTCTTCATGTTCGCGGAATGCCGAATGCACGTTGTTGTCGATCACGAACAACTTCGAGGACAAACCCATGCGCAACCTCTTGATCGCGAGCCTCGTGCTCGCCGCCTCCGCTAGTGCCGGCGCTGCACCGCCATTCCCCGCCGGCGTCGATATCCCGCAGAACTGCGAGCAGTTCGTCGACCCGCAGATGCCGGACTCCTTGCAAGGAGCGGAGGTCGTGTCGGTCGCGAGCTGTCTGGCCAGCACGCGGCTCCGCGCGACTCAGCTCGGCACCGATGCCGAGGCGAATCGGTCCGCACTCGCCGCCGCGATCGCACCGAGCGTCGCGATGCTCGAGCAGGTGATCGCCGACGCACCTCCGGCGATCCGCCACCAGGCCGCGTTGATCGAGAGCGATCTGCTGGATAGCTGTGCGGTCCGGCTGCGCGCGAGCATCCCGGCCCCGTCGGTGCTCACCGGCGCGCCGCTGCAGAGCTACCTGGCGGCCCATCTGGCGATCGAACCGCTGGTCCAGCCCTGGCTGAATCGCGGAGAGACGGTCGTGCAGCGGGTCGCCGCCGCCGACTGACCCTCTCGCAGCGGAACAATCCGGGGCATTCATACGTTGCTCGGCGGATGCCGACGGTGATCTCCCGCGACGAGGCACTCGCACGAATTCGCGCCGAGGGCGGTTCGCCGCCGTGCCTGATGTGCGCCGTGCGCGACCGCACCGTCGGGCCGACCTACGCGGTCTACGAGGACGCCGACATTCTGGTGCTCCTGCCGCGCTACGTGCGGCGGTGGGGCCACATCGTCGTGATGCCCCAGGCGCACGTCACGACGTACACGGGCATCGATCACGCGGCGTGGGCGCGCATCAACGCGGACGCGCTGCACGCCGCGAAGATGCTCGAGCGCCTGTGCTCGCCGCTGCGGATCTACGTGACGTCGACCGGCAGCAGCGCGGGCGAGCTGACGCAGACGTCGATGCATCTCCACGTCCACGTCATCCCGCTCTACGACAATCACGATCGGCCGGCCGACGTGTTCAGCTGGCAAGGCGGCGTGACGGTCGCCGAGCCCGACGAGTGGGAGGCGCTACGCAACACGTACGCGCGAGAGTGGGCTCACGGATACACGACCTCGAGTGGCGCGCCGGCGGGGTCGTACGCGTCGAGTGCGGCGGCGAGCGCCGCGAGTGCGCGTGGCGTCGGCTGATAGCGGGCGGTGTCGAACGCCATCGCGGCATGCCAGCCGCCGATCCAATCGGGGGCACCGTGCGACCACGCAGGAGCCGCGGACGTCGCGAGCTCGGCCGGGCGCGTCGAGGCGGCAGCCTGCGCGAGCGCGGCGATCGTGGTGAGCTCGGCGGAGAGCTCGGTGCGGATCGCCGGCGTCGCGACGGACCACGACGCGATCATCTGTGGATTGCAGATCACGTATTCGCGAAACCGGATCGCGAGCTCGGTGCGCACGTGGAGGATCGCGCCGATCCGTTCGGAGTGCGCGAGCACCTCGGCGAGCTCGACGCCTGCGCCGTTCGCATCGACGAACGTGAACGGATCGGCGGCGGTGGGCTCGTAGCGCCCGATCCAGGCATCGCGACGCAGCTCGATCCGGACCAGCGTCGTGCCGTACGTCCGCGCGCCGAGGCCGAGCACGGTCGCGAATGGCGACGGCCACGCGTAGCGACGCCGCGCGAGCGTCGGATCGGTGAGCAGCAGGCGCGCGAGGTCGCGGCCCGAGCTGGCGTGCGTCGCGGTGATCGCGAGCGCGCGCACGAACGGCGACACGAACCCACCGACCGCCGCGGTCGCGACGAGCAGCCGGTGAGATCGGCGCAGCGCCGCGAGCGAGGCCGGCGTCGTCCACGTGTAGAGCACCGGCCGATAGAAGTCGGCGTCGGTCACGGCGAGTGCGGCGAGCCGCTGCTCGAGCGATCGATCGGGTGCTACCGGAGCAGCGGCGGGCGCGGCGTTGAACAGCTCGGCCGACCGGCTCGGCGTCGACGCGTGACATGCGAGCGCGACCGCGAGCGCGAGCCCGAGGTTTGCTCGTCGTCCGCGCATCGCGGGGCAACGGCGTGGGGCACCTGCCTATTCCAGCTACGGCACGCTGGTCATCACGAACAGCTGCGAG
>Ga0193728_1002044_pt1 | contig 10443 bp, 11 predicted proteins | sample U1c1metaG_FD_143037 | JGI IMG/M metagenome (GOLD analysis project Ga0193728, IMG submission 143037) | Soil microbial communities from a riparian zone of the East river system, Colorado, United States - U1c1 | ecosystem: Environmental > Terrestrial > Soil > Riparian zone | place: USA: East River... | reverse complement strand
CGCCTCGCGTGAGCGACGCCAAGCGTCAGGTGCTCGTCGCCCGCCGCCCAACGGGGGGGCGACGGAGGTGCGGGAGGACATTCAGCATTCGGCGAGGGAGGCTGGCCAGGTCTTGAGCAGGGCCGCCAAGAAGGCCAAGGCTCACGGCAAGACTCCCATCCTTATCGGAAGCACAGCCCTCGCCGGTGCGGCCGGAGGCCTGGCCCTTGGCGCGCGGCGGAATCGGCAACGCAAGCTGCTGGGCGTGGAGATGCCTCGAAATAGCATCCACGTCAAACCGCATGACATTGCCAGGACAGCTCGGCAAGTCGGCAAGCTCACCGAGACCGCGGGACATATCGCTGCGGACCTACGCCGGGCAAACGAGGAAGGCAACGGAAAAACGGGCCTTTCGCCGATCGAGGTTGTGCTGAGAGGGCTTACGACGCGCCGCTGACTGCTCAGGGGGCCAGGATTGTCGGACGATCAGCGCCCCCGGCGCTGCCGGTCGTCAGGCGTCATAGGGCAGGATCGTGAAGGCACCGCCTTGGAGTGGCGTGACCCCACGGAAATGCCGCTCGTCGAAGCTGACGATGCGACTTGTCTCGTAGCGCCGTGCGAGTGCGATCACGGCGCAGTCGGCGAGCCCCAGTTCGAGGTCCGCGTAGCGTGCATCGAGTTCGCCGATCGTCGCGTAGTCCTCGCGCTCCAGGCAGGCCACGTCGAATCGCCCCGCGGCCAGATCTCGCAGAAACGCCACTCTGGCTGCACGCCCGAAGCGCTCGCCCAGCATGTAGTCGATCTCGGCGGTCACTGGCGCTGGGATGACAAGAGCGCCGGGCTCGGCGCGCAGCGCATCCAGGCGCCTCACGCCCAGCCGGTTCCCATCAGAAGCCCCACCAAAGCAGCCTCAAGCTGGACTTGATAGGTCGCTCTTATGCTCGGTATTGTTGGGTTGTGCCCAAGCGGCTTCCCACCCGTCGGCTGATGCGCGTGGTCTTGGCGTGACCGGGGCGATGTCAGCGATTATTGCGTCTGGGAAGTGAGGTCCGTGCCGGATCGCCTGTACTTCACCGAGTCCGACGCTGCCAATGCGCTGATCGCCTCCGATCCGATGGCTCTGTTGGTCGGGTTCGTCTTGGATCAACAGGTCACAGTGCAACAAGCATTCGTCGGACCGTTCATATTGAGGCAGCGCCTCGGCGCGTTCGACGCGGCGACGCTCGCGAAGGCGGACCTGGAGCCGGTGTTTCGAGAGAAGCCAGCGATCCACCGCTACCCCGGCTCGATGGCCAAGCGCGTTCACGATCTGGCCGTCCATGTCGAGGACCGCTACGACGGCGACGCGGCCCGCGTCTGGATCGATGCGGCTGATTCCGGCGAACTGCGCGTCAACCTGGGGGCGCTTCCCGGCTTCGGGGAGATGAAGGTCAAGTCGATGGCCGCTGTACTCGCGAAGCGCTACAGCGTCAAGGCGGCCGAGGCGCTTGTGCCGCCGCACCCCACGCTCGGAGACGTGGACTCTCCGCAGGCGCTAATCGACTATCAGGCCGCCAAGCGCGAGCACAAGGCCGAGTGGAAGAAGATGAAGAGCCGGGGGTAGCCGATGGGCACGGACTGAGTGCGTCGGTGTGCCTAGGAGGAGCCGAGGAGATGGCTTGTTGCTTTGAGGGGCGCGCAGCCGCTCGTTCGCGGTCAGTGCCAGCAGCAACTCGCTTGCGATACCCACGACCTCCCTCGGCCAGGTCTCGGGCGAGCCCCATTAGGCTCATCTACGTCATCCATACGCAAGCATCCGTCTGCGGTTGTGTGTGTACGCTCCGCGGCACGCAATGTGCCGCGGAGCGTCGCTCACGGACCTCCCCGTGGTGGGAGTGGGTTAACCCTTCAGCGAGTGGAATTCGCCGAGCGGGCTGGGGAGTGTCGGTGTGAACGGTTCGAACTTGTACGACTTGGTGGTATCGAAGCCCGCTTTTTCGGCGGCTGACTTTTCCGCGAACGGCAGCAGCGCTTCGACCGCCTGCCCGATGTTCTTCAGCAACAGCGTGCGCTCGTAGCCGTTGTTGTTGGGCGGATCGACCGACTCGGCCATCTTCTGGATACCGGTGATCTGCTCGATCGGACCGCCGTCTTTGCTCGCCACGCCTGGGCCGACCACCCGCGCGAGGGTGCGGTGGTCGGACTCTATGCCCATGATTCGCGCTGCCGTGACCCTCAGGTCCGGAGTGCTGAACCGGCGTACCCCGACCAGGTAGGCGGCGATGAACGCGTCCTCGAGCGTCACGAGGATGTTCAGCGTCGTCTGCGCGTCGGTGAACATCTTTGAGGGGTAGTAGAACATCGTGAAGGGCGTCGGCTGTTTGGTGAGGCTTTCCTCGAGCAGGTAGTGGGACATCTCCTCCTGCACCGCCGCCTTCAGGTAACCCTGAAAAACGGCGCTGTGTTGATGATGTTCGTGTAGGTAGTGACTGCCAGCGCCTCGGCGATCTGGGCAGCTTTCAGGATTTCCGCGTCGCCGTGGGTCAGCCCGTTGTGCCCGCCGTGCTTGCCATGACCATGTCGATGGCTGCTGTGGGCAAGCGCGGCGGCGGGTCCGAGTGCTCCCAGGCCGGCTGCGCCTGCGCCGGCGACGGCCGCGCCCTTGAGGAAACTCTTGCGTGTTGTGGGCGGCGTCGTCGGGTCCTCCTGCGTCTGTGGCCCCGTGTAAGGGGTTGCTGGATCGCTGTGCTCGTCGTGCATCACTGTCTCCATTCGATCAGGTGGTGTCCTCGTCTGTGACGATCTCATCGAGGAGCACGCTGCAGTCCCGTTCCTCGGTGCACACATCTACGTGAGGGACGCGGAGGCGGATCACCGGCGGCGACTTGCCCGTCCTCAGTTGGGGACGAGACCATCGACACCACTTCGACCACCCGTCCCGGGAAGGTCGATCAGGCCGCCGACTCGACCTCTCGCCTAGACCGCGGCGCCCGGGGGGATACGATCGCACCCCAGTCACCGTCCTCGATCCGGGCGGGCTCGGTGGCGGCGAGGAATCCGCCGAGGATCGCCGCGAGTCCCGCGGGGTCTTCCAGATGGGGGAAGTGGGCTGCTGTGGGCAGGGTCTCAAAGTGGCTCCCCGGCGCCGCATGGTGTGCGGCCAAGCCGTGGGCGAGCGGGATCGTATGGTCGCGCTCGCCCCACACGATCAGGGTGGGCATGCCGGCGAGCAGGTACAGCCGGTCCGTCGCGCTGACCCGCTGGCCGTGGACGTCGATGACCGCGCTCAGCGTGTGCAGGAACGCCGTGCGCGCGCCGGGCTGCTCCAGCGGGCGCAGCGCACGGGCGATCGCCTGCAAGTAGACGCCCTGGCGAGCGCCGGATGCGCGCATCCGGTTGCCGGCATGTCGCAGTCCCGACAGCAGGCGGGGATGGGCTGCGAGCGACAGCAGCACCGAGACGCCCGGCAGCGTGGCGCTGCGCAGCAGCGGGCTGACCTCGTGTCCGAGCCCGCCAGAGGAGACGAGCACGAGGCGCTCGGTGCGCTGGGGGAACTGGTAGAAGAACTGCATCGCCACGCCGCCCCCAAGCGAGTGCCCGACGATCGTGGCGCGCTCAACGCCGAGCACTGCGAGCAGATCGCGGATCGAGGCGGCATGCGCGCCGAGCGAGTAGTCCCCGCGCGGTGTGGCGGAGTCGCCGTGCCCGATCAGGTCTGGGGCGATCACGGTGTGGCGCTCGGCCAACCGCAACGCGACCTCACGCCAGTGGTGTGAGGAGTTGACCATGCCGTGGATCAGCACGACCGGCGGACCGCTGCCGATCATGTGGTAGATCACGCGATGACCGTGCAGTTGCATCTGCCAGGCCTCGAACTCGTCGATGTGCTCGGGCGCGACGCTCATATGGGGTCGGCGCCCGTTGGGGGCGGGCCTGGGCGTGAAGACACGCTCCAACGCTACACCGCCGCCCGGGCGGCGGGCGGCGCGGCGGTGTCTCTACACTAAGCGGCTCTGCGCCAGTAGCTCAGCTGGATAGAGCGTCGGTCTACGGAACCGAAGGTCGGGAGTTCGAATCTCTCCTGGCGCGTGTCGCGAACCCCGGATCACTCAGGTCGTCACTCGTTCCGGCCGCAACGGAGGCTCCATGTGGCCTTCGCCCGGCGGGGTCGGCCAATGGGATCAAGCAGTTCATCGCGATGAGCTCCTCGATCCACGGCAGTGTCCCCTTACCCACCCTCGTCCAGAAGTCAGCGTCAGGTCGTGCTCGATACCAGGTGCGATGTGCGCGCTGCACATTGCTGGGCTTACGGTGCACGGGTTTCGAGCCCTGTACGCCGCCCCGGCGTAGCCAGTCGGGATTTTCAGTCCTCTGGTGCGGCCCTTGGCCGGCCGCTGGCCTCGACGCTCGCCCTTCGGGACTACCGACCGCCGCTCACTCCATCAGCCGTGTCGTCCAGTTGTGCTCCTGCAGTCTCGTCTCCAGCTCCCGTCGTTGCCGGGCCAGCGCATCGATCGTGCGCTGGATGTCGCCGACTTTCACCTGACGCACCATCCGGATCTCCGAGCGGCTGTAGCGCGACAGGCTGCTGTTGGTCGCGGCGCGTACGACCGTCCGCAGGACGTCCTGTCGCAATGTCAGCACGTCCCGCTGTGCGAGACCCTCTGTCACGGTCTCCCCGGTGGACAGCCTCGTGCTCGAGTTGGTGCGGTTGATCTGTGCGATCAGTCGCTGCAGCTCGTCGCAGAGCAGGTCCATCTCGGCCAGGAGCTCCTGTGCGCTCTCCGGCGGCTCATCTCCCTCTTGGGTCAGGACGCTCGCGCCCAAGCGGCTCTGCAGCTGTGCGATCCGCTTCTGCAGATCGGCCCTGCGGTTGAGTGCCTCGCCTACGCTCATACCTTCACTCTACAGACAACTGTCTGCTCCGGCTATCTTGCACGCGATCTTGCGGACGGCCAGGATGGCTCAGCCGGGACCGACGGTACGCAGGCCGACGAGGCGCGCGGCCGCACTCTGGCGCTCGTCGTAGCTGACGAACTCATCGAGGCCCTCATCCTGGTGGCGGCTGTGACGTGGATCGCGTCCAGCGGGCCCCCTCGAGGCCTACTCGAACTCTGGCGCGCTCCATCCCGAGAGGATGTCCGGAAGCCCATCGCTCACGCGGTCGGGGAACTGCGCGGGGCGCTTCTCCAAGAAGGCGGTAATGCCCTCGGCCGCGTCGGCGGACTGACCGCGATGGAACATGCCGCGCGAGTCCGCGCGGTGAGCGAGCATCGGATGCTCGGCGCCGAGCATCGTCCACATCATGCGCCGCGCGAGCGCGACCGACACGGGCGCGGTGTTCTCGGCGATCTCGCGTGCGATCTCGCGTGCCGCGTCGAGCAGCTCTCCGGCAGGGTGCAGGCTGCGCAGGAGCCCGCCGTCGAGCCCCTCCTGGGCGGAAAAGACCCGGCCCGTGGCGACCCACTCCATCGCGCGGCCGATGCCGACGATACGCGGTAGGAACCAGCTGGAGCACGCCTCGGGGACGATGCCGCGGCGCACGAACACGAAGCCCAAGCGGGCGTCCTGCGCCGCGAGGCGGATATCCATCGGCAGCGTCATCGTCGCCCCGATGCCCACAGCGGGGCCGTTGATCGCGGCGATCACTGGCTTGGTCGACTCGAAGATGCGCAGCGTGACCTGACCACCGTTATCCCGAGGTACAGCCTCGGTGTGCTCACGCGCGCGATAGTCGAACGTCTCACCGCCGCCGGCCAGGTCGGCGCCGGCACAGAAGCCACGGCCCGCGCCGGTGACGATCACGGCGCGCACCTCATCGTCGGCGTCAGCGCGATCGAACGCCTCGATCAGCTCGCTCGCCATCGTCGGCGTCCACGCGTTCAGGCGCTCAGGGCGGTTCAGCGTGATCGTGAGAACGCGCTCTGAGACCTCGGTGACGATCTGCTCGAAGGCCATAGAGCGCAGGATCGTATTCGCTGAGAGGTACGAAGCGTCGTCCTGAGGAGCTCGGGCTCGACAGACCGGACGCCACTCGGACTCATCCGTTCAGCAGGATGAGTGTCGAAAGCGCTTCATTTCGCGCACGCGCTTGACCGCGGACACTTCGCGAAGTGGTCGCCGCTTCGCGTGGGCTCGACCCCTCTCAGTCCCGCGATGACAGCCGCTCGCCCAGCGCCGCCAGCACCAGCTCCGTCGCGGCATCCACATCCAGCTCCGGGGTCAGCTCGACCTCGGGCGCCCGCGGCCGCTCATAAGGGTCGTCCACGCCCGTCATCCCCCGCAACTCCCCGCTCTTGGCGCGTGCGTACAGCCCCTTCGGGTCGCGCCTCGCGCACTCTTCCTTGGGCGTATTCACGTACACCTCAACGAACGACAGACCCTCGCGTTCGTGCAGCTCTCTGACCTTCTCTCTGCATGCCGCGTACGGTGAGACAAGCGCGACGAGCGCGACCGTGCCCGAATCCGCGAACAGCTTCGCGATCTCCCCGACCCGCCCCACGTTCGTCTCGCGGTCATCCTTGCTGAACCCCAGATCGCTGCACAACCCGTGCCTGAGGTTGTCCCCGTCGAGCATATACGCATTTCTACCCGCGTCGATCAGCCGCGCCTCCACTGCGCTCGCCACGGTCGTCTTGCCCGCCCCCGGCAGCCCCGTGAACCACACCGTCGCACCCTGCTGGCCCAGCGCCTGCCAGCGCCGCTCGCGGTCGACATTTGCCTCCTGCCATGTCACATTTGCACTCATACCGCGCTTAACTCCGGTTCGCTCCCTGGTGCGCTCGGTCTTACTCCCGCACTCATGCCAGCGCGGGCAGGCCCACCATCTCGCGGAACGCCACCTTGTCGTTCAGCCTTGGGAACTCCGTCTGCGGCTCGGGTACGCCCAGCATCTGCGCGAGCGGCTTCCAACCTTCCTTGACTTCATGCACGACCAGCCGCTCCGGCGGCACCTTGCTCTTGACCTCTGCGATGTGCTTGTCAAACATCTCGATCGCATACGCCCTGTCCTCGAACTTTCCGTGGAACGTGCCCTGCCATATCAGCGCGCTGATCATCTGAAACGCCTCCGGCGAGGGGGGCTCCTCGTCCCCTTCCTTCAGTTCGCCTTTCTGCCCGGCGATCAGCGATGCGTAGATCGTGTTCCTCGCGCTCTCATACCAGCTCTCCGGGTCACGCACCGTCAGCAGCACCTTCGCGTCTGGAAACACCTCCATCAGCGGCTCCCAGAATGTGCATCCCGGCCAGTCGACCGTGGACTCGAACCCCTCGAACACAGCCTTCCAGTCGACCTCTTCGCCGTTCGCCGCCGCCTGCCACAACGGCAACCTGCCGGTGTCCCCCCACAGCACCTCAACCATGTGGTAGCACGGCCCCACCCCCAACTCCTCCAAGGCGGCCTTGAGCGTCAACGTGCCAGTCCGGCCGAACCCGGCGCCGATCACCTGCATCTTGCCTCCTCTGCTTGCCGGGTCGTTCTCAGACCCACATTGTCCTAGACCAATATAAGAACCGCATCAGATGTGCTCTCGCGGCCCGCATCAACCGTCCGCAAACGGCGCGATCGGCACCCCATGTGCCGGCCGATCTCCCGATCGGCCCGCGCGCATCCCCAGCTCGTACGCGCCCCCATGCGCCGTCATCAGCCCGCGCGTGACGCCTGCAGCGCCCGGCAGCCTCACTTCGAGCTCAACCTTCGCCACCGAGCAGTTTGCGACCTCGTGCTCGCCCCCGTCCGGATCGGCATATCTCCAGCCGGCGCTATCGCTCTCCCTCGGAACCTCAACCTGCGCATCGATGCGCAGGCCATTCGGTCCCGGCATGCTCAGCTTGCAGCCTTCCGTGCTCTCTTGCACCCGCAGCCCGCGCGCGCCCAGCCCGCCGATCCGGTAGCGCCTGCCGGAGATCGACACCGCGCCGTTCGCCACCCACGGCGTCATCCTGCCCGCCACCTTGATCCGGCCCAACGCGACGTCCAGCCATGCGTCCCCGTCCTCCTCAAACCCCACCCCGTGCAGCCAGATCCAGCGCTCGGCGTGCTCCGCGCCCCAGTTGTGCCCCACCATCCCCCTCCATCCGTCGAGCTGCAACGAGCGCCCGTCGGGCAGCTCGATCGTCCCGCCGAACCGCGCGCTCGGCACCGGACTCGTCAGCTTCGTCCGCGGCAACGGCGCGCGATACATCCATCCGCTCGGCAGGTGCCTCAACTCCGGCTCGTCCGCCTGCACCTTCAGCGACCACCTCGCCCCGCCGCACTCGCCCTCGGCGAACCCATCGCCCAGCCTTGACTCGCCGATCGCGATCCACCCGTCCGCCGGTACGCTCAACTGCTCGGTCGTCAGCTTGTGCATCCACGGGCGTCCTCTGCTCGCATCGAACACCGTGCACCACACCGACCCCTTGGGCTTCTCTCCGGGGCGCTTGTGCACCGTGTAGCGCACCCACACCCCCACGGGCTCCTCCGGGGCGACCGCCCTGAAGTAGAACGACTCGTACATCCCCGCCTTCTCCGGCGTCCTGGGGAACACCGCTCGCGCCTGCATCCAGCGATCCTAACCCCCTTCGTGCGAGCATGCCCGCCATGAACCGCGACCCCCTCGTCACGCTTCCCCCGGCGCTGACCGCCCCCGTATCGTCCGCGCCCGCCGGCGCGCGCTACGTCCTCGGCATCGACGGCGGCGCCACCAAGACCCTCGCCGCCGTGCTCGACCTCCGGCAGCGGGTCCTGCACCTCGGTCACTCAGGCCCCTCCAACGAAGACGCGGTCGGCACCCGCCTGGCGGTCAAGGCCGTGCTCGACGCCACCGATGAGGCGCTCACCGGCGCCGGCATCTCTCACGAGCAGCTGGCCGCATCCGTGCTCGCCGTGGCCGGCACCGACACCGCTGCGATCGACCGCCACCTCCACGACACCCGCCCGGCGCGCTGGATCGTCGTCAACGACGTCGTCGGCGCCTGGGCCACGGCCACCGGCGCCCGTCCCGGCGTCGGCGCGATCTCCGGCACAGGGTCCAACGTGTTCGGCGTGGGGTGGGCACACAGCCCGGAGGACTGGGTCGGACGCACCTGGCGCGCCGGGGGGTGGGGCCATTTGCTCGGAGACGAGGCGTCTGGGTACTGGCTGGGCGCGCAGTCGATCGTCGCGGCGCTGCACGACCGCGACGGGTCGGGGCCGCCCACCGCGCTCAGCGAGGCCGCGCTCGAGTTCTTTCGTTCGCCGTCCGTCGAGGCTCTTGCCGCCAGTGTTTACACGACGCCCCTGACCAAGGGCGAAGTCGCGGCCTTCGCGGTCGAGACCTCGCGGCTTGCCCAGGAGGGCGATGTGGTTGCTCGCGGGCTCTACGCTCGCGCCGCCGAGCTGCTCGGCGCGCAGATTCGGGCTGTCCTCGCCAACACCGGGTTGACCGGCGCGTTCCCGGTTGGGCTCATCGGCAGCGCGTTCCGTGCCGGGGAGGTTTTCGTCTCTCCGCTTACCGATGCCATTCGCGGGTTTGCTCCTGAGGCTCGGGTTTTTGCCGTCGAGATGGCTCCTGTTGGAGGGAGTCTGTTGCTGGCGCTGCGCGCTTGCGGATGTGAGAGGGCTATAGGGGTGCAGGAGTTGGGGGGGTTGATTCACTCCGCTGTTAGGAGGTAGACGACGTAGGCATTTTTTCGCTCGCGTCGAATCGAAACGAAGCTCCGGCTGTTGTGCACTTTGACGACCGATGAGATCCTTCTTCGATACCTGCCATCTCCGCGTGCGCCTCGGCTTTGTCTTGGTGGCGCTGAGTTTTGCCGGCAGCGTCGCGCCCGCGGCGGCGTCCGCATCCTCGCCCTATCCGGCGGGCGCGACCCGACCGCTGCGCGTGGCCAAGCCCTCCGAATTCGCTCATGCCGCCGCGGCGCCCACCAGGGGATCCTCGGCGCCCGCCGGCAGCGCGTCCAAGGCCAAAGCGAAAAAGCACGCCAAGCCCAAGCCCAAACCTGCCCTGCACGGCAATCCTGCGCGCGCGTTGCTCGCGTTCGAAGCGATGCAGCACAACTTCTACATCCCCGGCTCGGGGCTCTATCAGGGCGAACCCTTCTCGTTTTTGTGGCCGTTCTCCCAGGCGCTGGCCGCGACCGTGACGATGAGCCACGTCAGCGGCGTCTCCCGCATACCCGGGCTGCCGGGCGCGCTCTCGCACGAACTGTCCGCGCGTCTGGTGGGCCTGCGCTCCTACCTTGACCTCAACAACTCCGGTGCCCCCGAAGGCACGTTCACGAGCTCGCTCGCGGCCTTCGACGGGACCGTCGCCCCGCCCACCGGCCCGGGCGGGGCGAAGTACTACGACGACAACGAGTGGATCGGGATCGAGCTCGTGCGCATGTACCAGCTGACGCACTCAACCGCCGCCCTGGGCAGCGCCGAGGCGATCATGGCGTTCGTGATGGCCGGCTGGGACACCGACCCCGAACACGTCTGTCCCGGCGGCATTCCCTTCTCGAACTCCTCGGATAACACCG
>Ga0193728_1002043_pt1 | contig 10444 bp, 13 predicted proteins | sample U1c1metaG_FD_143037 | JGI IMG/M metagenome (GOLD analysis project Ga0193728, IMG submission 143037) | Soil microbial communities from a riparian zone of the East river system, Colorado, United States - U1c1 | ecosystem: Environmental > Terrestrial > Soil > Riparian zone | place: USA: East River... | reverse complement strand
TCGCCAAAGCGGCAGTTGAACTCGAGCACCCGCGTTCCCGCATCCGTGAGCATCAGACCCGCGTAGAGCACACCGACGAAGGGTGTGCCGCGACGCGAGAGCTCTCTGAGCACCGGCCGATGGACCGCGTCCAAGAGCTCCTCGACCTCGCTCGGACCAACTCGCGGGACCGGTGAATACGACCCCATGCCGCCCGTGTTCGGCCCGCGATCGCCGTCCTCGAGTCGCTTGAAGTCCTGTGCAGGCGCAAGCGGAATCGCGCTTTGGCCGTCGCAGATCGCGAGCAGCGACAGTTCCTCACCCTGCAGCAACTCCTCGATCAGGAGCTGCCCGCCGAGCGCGGACGCGCTTCGCAGGCCCTCGTCCAGCTCGGCCTGAGTTCTGCAAACGAAGACGCCTTTTCCTGCAGCGAGTCCATCGACTTTGACGACGCAGGGGGGTCGGGCAACCGCCAGTCGCTCGGCGGTGGGGACCCCGGCGGCGGCCATCACCTCCTTGGCGAAGGTCTTGGAGCCCTCGATTCGTGCCGCCGCTGCACCCGGCCCGAAGACCGGGACACCGGCATGGCGGAGCTGGTCTGCCACGCCTGCGACGAGCGGGGCTTCCGGCCCGACGACGACGAGGTCGATCTCGTGCTCGCCGCAGAACGCGAGCAGCCCCTCGCCGTCCTCGGCCCGCACCGGGTGGCAGTGGCCGATCTCGGCGATTCCCGGGTTCCCCGGCGCGGCGTGCAGCTCGTCGCAGGCCTCGCTTTGGGCCAGCATCCACGCAAGCGCATGCTCACGGCCGCCCGACCCCACCACCAGAACCTTCACGCGCAGAGTGGTTCAAAGGGGTCGGCGGCGCGTACCCTTCTGTCCGTGGTCGAACCCGGCGCCGGTCGACAAGAGTGGAAAACCGAGTGGGAAGGGCTCGAGCCCCTGATCGTCGACGCCCCGGCTGAGGCCTTGCCCGAAGTCGACCGCCTGATCGAGCGAATGCTGACCGAGCGAGGCTATCCGACGACCGAGGACGAGGTCGCTCAGGCGGCCGATCCCACGATCGTCGCCGAGTTTCTCGAGGCGCGGCGAATCACGAACCTCGTCAGCGCGAGCGAGGCGGCTAATCCAACCGACATCGGCGCCGCAGTCACTGGCTACCGCAACCTGTACGAGTTCCTGCTCGCCGAGAGCAAGGCACCGTAGTCCTCGTCCCAGCGAGGCCAGGGCCGAAACGCCTCCACTGCCCCACCCTTGGGTGGGGTTGGAACCACCCGCCACCCGCGGTGAGCGTAACGACGAAAGGCGCACGTGTCTGTGACGCCGGTGTGACGAAGGTGTGACTTTTCGTGCACAGTCGTCTCGCCGGGGCACGTCCACGCGGTGCCCCGTTCGGCTCGGGGAAGCGAGGCCGGCAAACCCTCTTAGACTGACCGCGATGAAGGCTCCGCCGTACACCGCCGCGTCCGTCGACGTTGTCCGGTTGCCCGGCGTTCGGCGCGAACGGGATTCGGTCGCGGTCGAAGAGCCGCTCGAGATCCGCGTCAACGGCGCGCCGGTCGCGGTGACGATGCGGACTCCGGGACATGACGAAGAGCTGGCGCTCGGTTTTCTCGTCTCCGAGGGCATCCGCCCTCGACACGCCGACGTGCCGGAGGACTTGGCCGCAAACACGATCGAAGTCGAGGCGGACGGGTTCGACCCGGCGCGGCTGGAGCGCCACTTCTACACCTCTTCCTCGTGCGGGGTCTGCGGCAAAGGCGCGCTCGAAGCGGTAGCTGTCGAGGCGCCAGCGGTTGCGAGCGGTCTGCGCGTATCGCCGGAGCTCGTTGCACAGCTGCCCGGACGCCTACGAGAGCAGCAGGCCGCGTTCGCAGAAACCGGCGGCCTGCACGCGACCGGGCTCTTCGACGCAGCGGGCGAGCTGCTCTGCCTGCGCGAGGACGTCGGACGGCACAACGCCATGGACAAGGTGATCGGCTGGGCCTTTGGCGAGCAGTTCCTGCCGCTCGCCGACTCGATCCTCTGCGTGAGCGGCCGGCTCTCGTTCGAGCTTGTCCAGAAAGTAGCGGTCGCCGGCTGCCCCCTCGTCGTCGCGGTCGGGGCCCCGTCGAGTCTTGCCGTCGAGCTTGCCCGCGACCGGGGGGTCACCCTTTGCGGTTTCGTGCGCGATGGGCGGGTGAATCTGTACAGCGAGGAATGGCGCGTCGTGAGCTAACGGGGGTGCTGCTGGTGGGAGGCGCGAGCCGCCGGTTCGGCTCGCCGAAAGCGCTCGCGCGCCTCAACGGCACGACCTTCGCGGAGCGAGCCTGGGGGATTCTCGGCGAGGCCTGCGAGCACCGGCTCGAGTTTGGGAAGGCCGCCGACGAGTTCCAGCTTCCGTTTCCGGTCCATGACGACGGCACCGGCGTGCGTGCTCCTCTCGCCGGGATCGTCGCCGCGCTTCGCGTCGCACCGAGCGAAGTCTGTGTCTTCCTGCCCGTCGATCTTCCCTTCGCGACGCCCCGGCTCGTTCGCGTGCTGGGAGAAGCGTGTTTGGAAGCTGCGGCCCCTCAAACGGGACCGCTGCCGGGCGCCTATTCTCGGGCTGCACTGGGGGTGCTCGAACGCCGGCTCGGGGAAGGCGAACTCGCCCTGCGCGACGCGCTCGCCGAACTCACGACCGTCAGAGTCCTGCTCGATCCAGCGCTGCTCGTGAACATCAACGCGCCCGAAGAGCTGGCCGCCCTGTGATCGTGCTGCTGCCCAGTTCTTAGCCGGCGAATGCGGGGGATCCATGCACGGACAACACGCGTTCGCGCTCCCGGCCGGTACCGATCAGCGAGATCTCGACGTCGAGCTGCTCTTCGATGAACGCGATGTAGCGGCGAGCTGCGTCGGGCAGGGCGCCGAGCTCGCTGACCTCGTCGAGCGGTTCGCTCCAGCCCGGGAGCGCCTCGTAGACCGGCTCGCAGTGATGGAAGTCCGACTGGTAGGCAGGGAACTCCTCGGTCTCGGCGCCGTCGCGGAGCCGATAACGGACGCAGACCGGCAGCTCGGCGAAAGCGGACAGGACGTCGAGCTTCGTCACCGCCAGTGAGGTCATCCCATTCAGGCGCACTGCGTAGCGAAGCGCGACCAGGTCGAGCCAACCGCAGCGGTGACCGTTCCGAATTCTCCGCCGAGCTCGCGCAGGCGCTCCTGGTCCGGGCCTTCGATCTCGGTCGGAAAGGGCCCCTCACCGACTCGCGTCACGTATGCCTTGGCGACGCCGATCACCTCGTTGATCCGCGTCGGGCCGATCCCGATTCCCGGCGCCGCGCCGCCCGCGACCGTGCTCGACGAGGTGACGAATGGATACGTGCCGTGATCGAGGTCGAGCAGCGTCGCATGCGCACCTTCGAGCAGGACGTTCTTCCCTTCGCGCAAGGCCCCGTCGACCAGCAGCGACGTGTCGGCGATGTAGGGGCGGAGCCGCTTGGCGAGCTCCTCGTAGCGAGCCGCGAGCTCCTCGAGCTCGAGCGGCGGAGCGCCGTAGACCCGCTCCAGCCAGACGTTCTTTTCCGCGAGCGCGACCTCGAGTTTCTGCCGCAAGATCTTCGGTTCGAGCAGGTCCTGCACGCGGATCCCAAGCCGGAACGCCTTGTCGGCATAGGTCGGTCCGATGCCTCGCTTGGTCGTGCCGATCTTCAGCTTGCCGAGGCGCCGCTCCCCGCCCTGGTCGATCGCGACGTGCCAGGGCATGATCACGTGCGCGTTCGCCGAAAGATGCAGGCGGTCGACCGGGATTCCTCGCGCGGCGAGCTCGTCGAGCTCCTCGACCAGGACCTCCGGATCGACGACGCAGCCCGCCCCGATCACGCACTCCTTTCCGCGCAGGATCCCCGACGGGATGTGGCGGACCTTGTAGGTCTCGCCGCCGACGACGATCGTGTGACCGGCGTTCGGCCCGCCGTTGTAGCGGCAGACGAGGTCGGAGTGCTCGGCGAGCAGGTCGACGATCTTGCCCTTGCCTTCGTCTCCCCACTGCGCGCCGACGATTACGGTCGCTGGCACCGTTTCTCCTTTTCCGCTCTGGTGAAGACGGATGCACGGGCCAAGCCCGCACATCCTCTTAGACGGCGCCCGTCAAGCGGGCGCCTCGGGGCGCCGACGATCACGGTCGTTGGCACGTCGAAGAAGTCTGCCCGAAAGGACGGCTACTGGGGGATGTTCACCAAAGAGACGACGTCATCTCGATGTGCACGTCGCGGCCCGCGCGGACGGCGCGAATGCGGTGGCCGCGCTCGCACTCGGTCCAGCCGAGGTCGTGGCCGGTCCCGAGCTTGCCGCGGACGAGTGAGGACTGCTCCTCGCCGAAGCCGAGCCCGCGGCTCTCGCAGGCCTGGCAGACGACGGCGAAATCAGTTGCCGAGCCGAGGAGGACAATCGTTTGCTCGAACAACTTCGGTCACCTCCAGATCGGTTACGTCGCCGCTGCCAGGTCTGCGAACTTTGCATACCGCTTCAGGAACGAAAGCTTGACCCCGTCGGTCGGCCCGTTTCGGTGCTTGGCCAGGATCACCTCGGCGATCCCTTGCTGCTCAGACTCGTCGTTGTAGTACTCGTCCCGGTAGATGAACATGACGAGGTCCGCGTCCTGCTCTATCGATCCCGACTCACGTAGGTCGGAGAGAATCGGCCGCTTGTCATGCCGCTGCTCGACGGCCCGCGAGAGCTGGGACATCGCCAGGATCGGAACATCGAGGTCGCGCGCGAGCACCTTCAGATTTCGCGAGATCTGCGAGACCTCCTGGACTCGGTTCTCGGCCGTGGCGCCCGACGTCATCAGCTGCAGGTAGTCGACGACGATCAGACCGAGGTTCGGCTCGCGGGTCTTCAGGCGGCGCGCCTTCGAGCGGATTTCCATCATCGTGATCGAGCCCGTGTCGTCGACGAAGATCGGCGCCTTCGCAAGCTTGTCGCAGGCCGCTGTCAGGCGCGGCCAGTCGTCGGGGCCGAGCTTTCCGGTTCGCAGCCGGCCCGACTCGACCTTGGCCTCGCTGCACATCAGGCGCTGCGTGACCTCGGACTTCGACATCTCGAGCGTGAAGATCGCGACCGGCGTCCCGTGACGCACGGCGAGGTTCGCCGCCATACAGAGGCCGAGCGCCGACTTACCCATGGAGGGGCGAGCCGCCGCGATGATCAGGTTGCCGGGCTGGAAGCCCGACGTCAGCCGATCAAGATCGCGGAACCCGGAGGGGACACCGGTAATGTCGGCGCCGGCCTCGTAGAGGGCCGTGATGCGTTCGAAGCCCTCTTTCAGAAGCTCGTCGATGTGAGTGAACTCGCCGGTGACGCGCGCCTGCGAGAGATCGAAGACGACCTGCTCGGCCTTGTCGACCAGGTCGCCGGCATCGCCGGGCCGGTCCCAGCCGAGGCGCGAGATCTCGCTGCCGGCGTTGATCAGTCCGCGCAGGGTCGCCATCTCACGAACGATCCGCGCGTAGTGGCCGGCGTTCGCGCTCGCGGGAACGAGGGCGGCGAGCTCGTGGATGCGGACCTTGCCGCCGACGCCGTCGAGCTCTCCGCGTTCCTCGAGCTCGTCGACGAGGGTGATCGCGTCGACAGGCTCGCCCTTCGCGTACAGAGCCAGTGCGGCGCGATAGATCTTCGCGTGGCTTTCGCGATAGAAGTCGGAGGCGTCGAGCGCCTCGCTGACCGCCCCGATTGCCCCGGGGGAGAGCATCATCGCGCCGAGGACGGACTCCTCGGCTTCGAGATTTTGAGGCGGTACCGGAGCGGTCTGCGAGGACTGACCTGCGTGGGCGAGCTGGGCGACCTGAGCCATTCGCCGGGAGTCAATCCTGGACGGGTCCGAAATGGAAGGCCTGTGCATAACAGACTCGTTCCTACTAGACAGGTTGTCTCGATCTGCAGGCACTATGGAACATATGTTCGCAGATCGGCCGGACAGATCTGTGGGAAGTTTCCCCGCTGCTTGCGGAAAGTTCGTTCGGCAATCCCCAGCCGGTGGAAAGCGCTGGGGAAAAGACGCGGCAGCCGACTCAGACCGGCGGATCTCTTGTCAGACGCGCGGCGGGGGCTTCTTGACGATGACCTTTCTCGCCGCTGCCCGGCAGTTATTCCGCTCGTTCGACTCCCTGACGATGTGCGTTCCATCGGCGCATGCTAGGAGCGAATATGTGCCTCCCTCGAGCGTCACCGGCACCTTCGCCGTCGCCGAGTGGGTCGACGACCGCTGCGGTTTCAATCGGGGCACTAGCCGGCGGCCGATCGCTGTTCGGTGGCCGCCGGTGCTCAGGTAGTACTGGGTCGCCCCCGGGACTGCGGTCGCCCCGCCGACGTTTCGCGTCGTGTCCTTGACCGGAAACGAGCTGCCCTGGAGGACGACGATACGACGCCGCATGCGACTAGGGAGACAACGAGCGCTCCTGCGACCACCTGGACGCGCATGCCCAACGCGTTCCCCGCGCCGCTTTCTGCCAAACGCCTACTGCTGTTCTGCCGAGGCTTCGTCCGGCGCCTCGTCGGCTGCGTCGACCGCGCGGTCGAATGCGTCCTCGGGCACCTGCTCCTCGGTCTCCGCCTCGGTGACCGCGGTTTCCGTCGCGGCCTCGGCGGCGGCGCGCGCCTCCTCTGCCTCGGCGGCTTCCGCTGCTTCCGCCTCGGCGGCTTCGGCGTCGAGCGCCTGCAGCTCCTCCTCGGGCGGCAGCTCGCCGCCTTCGGGTACCACGGCCACGCGAAGGGTGGCTGTCACGTCGGTGAAGAGCTCGAGCGGAACCTGGTATCGGCCGATCCGCTTGATCGACTCCGGGAGGTCGAGCTTGCGCCGGTCGATCCGGACACGCTGCGTTTCCCAGATCCGGTCGGCGATGTCCGTCGCCGTGACGGAGCCGAAGAGGGTGCCTGTCTCGCCGGCCTGGACGTCGAAGCGGAACTCGGCACTCTCGAGCTTCTGGACGAGCTCCTGTGCCTGCTCGAAGGTCTGCGCCTCGTGCCGGGACCGGTTCGTCGCCAGCTTCTCGATCTCCACGACGCGGCCGGCCGAGGCCGGCTCGGCGAGCCGACGCGGCAAGAGGTAGTTCCGCGCGAAGCCCGGGGCGACGTCGACAACCTCGCCACGGAGGCCGACCTTCTCTACGTCCTCACGCAGGATGATTTGCATCAGCGTTCGCGATCTCTGTCGCCGCGGTCGCCGCGGTCGCGGCGGCCGTCGGGGCGCTCCTCGCGGCCCTCGGCGACGTACGGCAAGAGCGCCATCTCGCGCGCCCGCTTCACCGCCACGGCCACCTGCCGCTGGTGGCGCCGGCAGGCGCCGGTGATCCGACGCGAGCGGATCTTCCCCTTCTCGGAGACGTACCGGCGAAGCTGGTTGTTGTCCTTCCAGTCGACCTCGACGATCTTGTTTCGGCAAAACCAGCAGTTCTTCTTCCGGATCGGCCCGGTGGTCGGACCGCCGCGCCGGCGCTGCTGCCTGTCTTTCTGCTGAGCCATTAGAACGGGATGTCGTCGTCCGCGCCGGCCGCGAAGTCGGCGTTCTCGGTCTGCGCGGCCGCGCCCGCAGGGACGAACTGCGGCTGGCCGCCCTCGCCGTCGCCGCGGCTGCCGAGGAACTGGACGCTGTCGGCGATGATCTCGACCGCCTGGCGCTTCGTGCCGTCCTGCGCATCCCACTCGCGCCACTCGAGCCGGCCGTCGATCCCGACGGGGCGGCCCTTGGCCAGGTACTGCGCGCAGTTCTCGCCCTGATTGCCCCAGACGGTGATGTCGAAGTAGTTGGGTTTTTCCGTCCATTCGCCGGTCGCGCCATCCTTGCGGCGCGTGTTGACGGCGAGCCTGAGGCTGCAGACGGCGGTCCCGCTCGGCGTGTGCCTGAGCTCGGGATCCTTCGTCAGATTGCCCAGAAGAACGACTCTGTTGATGTTGGCGGCCATCTAAACCTCCTCACCCGACGGGCGTTGCTTGGTCTTCGGAATCCTGCCTGTGCTCGGCGCTACTTTCTAGCGGCTTTGCCGGACCTGTCGCCGCCGTCCGCTTGACCGCGAGGTGGCGCATAACGCCATCCGTGATCTTGAGGACGCGGGAAACCTCTTCCAGAGCTTCGGGCTCGGCGTCGAAGGTGAGCAGGTGATAAACGCCTTCGGCCTTGTGGTCGATCTCGTAGGCCAACTTGCGCCGGCCCCAGACGTCGTCCGCGCCCCAGCTGCCACCGGAGCTTTCAATGTTCTCGCGCACGCGCGCGACGATCTCGTTTTGGCGTTCCTCCGGTAGCTCCGGATCGAACATGAGCAGGATCTCGTAACCGATCATCGTCCCGAATCACTCCTTCCCGCGGTCTGAGTCGGCCTCGCCTGCGGGCGCCGCTTCGGGGCTGACGGCGCGACGGCGAGGCAGGAAGTCCGCGGAAGAGTAGCATCGCCCCCGTGAGGAACCGCTCCGCCTGGGTCGCCGGTGCTCTCGCCGCCGCCGGAGTTGTCTACCGGGCCCTGCGGCGTCAACCGAAGCAGGCCGCTGATCCGCGGGCGGACGAATTGCGCCGCAAGCTCGATGAGTCCAAGCCGATCGTCGAGGAGCGCGAGGAGTTCGAGGCGGGGGAGACAGCGGTCGACGAAGACCAAACGCTCGAGGAGAAGCGAGCGGCCGTCCACGAGCGCGGCCACGCCGCCGTTCGCGACATGCGGGGCTCTACCGCAGAGGAGTAAACGCCGCCGCGCCCGCCGCGAGGCCGCGCGCGAGCTTCCACTCGTAGGCGCTCGACTGCAGCAACCGGCGCTCGCCCGTGTTCGACATGAAGCCGCACTCGACGAGGATCGCCGGCACGTTCGCCCAGTTGAAGCCGGTTAGGTCGGTGCGTTTGATCAGGCCGAGGTTGGCGGCCCCGGTCGCCCGCACCGACGCGGCCTGGACGAGGCGCGCCGCCTTCAGGCTGCGCGTGTAGATGTCGTCCGTCCAGCTCTTGTGCCAGGCGGGATAGAGCGTCGAGAAGCCGTGCAGTGACGTGTTCGTCGAGCCGTCGGCGTGGATCCGGAGCATCAGGGCGGAGTGCCGGCGGTTGCAGAACTGGGCGCGGGCGACGTTACCTCCGTTCCCGTAGCGGAAGACCGCGCCGGTTCGGGTCATCGCGACGCGGTAGCCGCGCCGGATCAGCAGCGTCCGCGTCCTCCTTGCGATCGCGAGGGCGACGGCGGCCTCGCCCGGGGCCCCGCCGCCGTCCTTGATCTTGAGGACGCTCGAGCCGGGCCCGATCGGCTCCGCCTGCCGACCGATCGCCGGCGGCGTTCCGTGGCCCGGGTCGAGGCAGACGAGCGGTGTGAGGGCCGCGATCACGGCGACAGGTTGTCTGCCAAGTACTTGACCGCGAGCGGGTAGCGGTACTCGATTCCCATGTGCGTGCCGTCGAAGAGCTCGAAGTGGATGTCGGTGACGCCGATCTCCTCGAGCTCTCGCCGGAACGCCTCGGCACCGAGGTCGAGGTAGGCGTCGTCCCGCCTTCCGGCGTCGATGTAAATCGCCTTGAGGGAGCGGAGCTCGTCGGCGTGCCCTTGCACCATCCGCACCGGGTCCCACGCGAGCCAGCGCTCCCAGATCTCCGGCCTGAGCCGGCCGGTGAGGGGCTCATAGGGGAGGTTGATCGTGCCGTCATCGTCGGCCGAGTAACAAGCCGCCATGCACCAGTCGTTCAGGAGCACATGGTCGGTCCTCTTCGAGAACGCGGGCCGGGAGCGGAAGTCCTCCCAGAAGCGGTCGAACGAGCCGTCGTATTCGTCCCGCAGCGCGCGGGCCGAGACTCGGAACTCCGGCAGGTAACAAGTCTCGAAGAGCGCGTCGCCGGCGTGCGTCGCGAAGCCGCCGAAAAGATCCGGCCGGAGCATCGGCGTGACCATCGCGCCGTAGCCGCCGCTCGACTTGCCGGCGATTGCGCGGTGGTCGCGGTCGGCAAGAGTGCGGTAGCTCGAATCGACCCACGGGACGACCTCCTCGCAGAGGTAGGTGTGGTAGCGGCCCGTCCCCGGCGAGTCGAGGAACTGGCTCCCGCCGAGCGACGTCCACGCGTCGACCCAGACCAGCACCGCCGGCGGCGCCTCGCCCGAGGCGAAGAGCTCGTCCATCAGCTCCGGCGGGTTCCGGCGGAACGCCGACCGGTTCCGCCACATGTCGAGCTGGCCCGTCAGGCCCTGAATCAGGTAGATCGACGGGTAGCGGCGCTCGGGATCGTCGTCGTAGCCGGGCGGCAGGTAGACCCAGAGCGGCCGTACGTCCGGGTCGCCGAGCGCGTTTCCCTTCAGCGCCTCGCTCTCGAAGGAATGCTCGTCCAAACGGCCGGCGAAGTCGATCGACCAGGGCAGCATCCGGAAGAAACTACCGTGTGCAGGTCAGCGAGGGCTCATCTGAGCCACGGGCCGAGAAACCGTTCGATGTCGCGGCAGCCTTGCGGATTCGGGAGCCAGGCCTGGGCACGCTTGTCCGCGACGACGACCAGG